>Ga0208357_1001990_pt1 | contig 14143 bp, 15 predicted proteins | sample NGESurdeep092012_6_FD_184487 | JGI IMG/M metagenome (GOLD analysis project Ga0208357, IMG submission 184487) | Arctic peat soil microbial communities from Barrow, Alaska - NGEE Surface sample F52-2 deep-092012 (SPAdes) | ecosystem: Environmental > Terrestrial > Soil > Wetlands > Peat ... | reverse complement strand
GGACGTCTAGACCCAGCATCCTTCTCCCCTGACAATGAGTCAGGGAGTCAGAAGAAGGTGTGAAATGGGTCTTCCCGGAATGGTGTTAAGCGCCATAGCTGCAGCCGTTGGCGCAATTATGTACTGGGCCGTTACGTATCAAGGTACGGGTTTTCGACTTTCAACAGTAGGGGTCATTCTCATGATCGTCGGTGCATTTGGTTTCGTCGTTTCGGCGATTATCTTTGCCGTATCACGGGGCCCCGGACGCACTCCTGGACACGAAATGAATCGTCAAGTCGTCGACTCCGCGGGAAATTCGAGCTCTATCCATGAAGACTCAAAGTAGCGGTGCACCAATGTTGCCTTCGTCGCCACTGTCGACGAAGCGCTCAACGATGAGCGTTCAACAGCGACGGACCCCCGGTCGAGAAACCCCAGGTCAGGTCGCCACGAGGAACCTCCCATGTATATAGGTGGCGGAACGGTTGTCTTGATTCTCGTCATCGTTCTCGTCGTATTTCTCGTGAGGCGATGAGATCCTGATGAGGCGCAACGTCGACACTGCGTTTGGCCAAGCAATGTACGCGCCGTCAATTCGAGTTGTCGAGATCACTAAGTACGCAGTACCAGTGTTGACACGAAAGGAGAGGAATCTCCTCTCCTCCATAAAAGAGAGACGTACCAACAATGAGCCATAGAGACAAGGCCCACAATTCAATGAAACAAGCTAAGGGCAACGCCAAGGAAGTTGCCGGTGCAGTCACGCGAAACGAACAACTTGAGACCGAAGGAAAAGTTGACCAGAGTACGGCCAACCTGAACCAGGCCGGTGAAAAGGTCAAGGATGCGTTCAAACGATAAATTGCCTGTCCCCAATGAGGACACGAAAGACCGCTCGTCGACAGGGATCACACACCCGCCCTTGATCCCTGTCGGCAGCGAATACCCGCCTGGAATCTTTGGCACCGCGGGCTACGTTGTGCCACCAGACGGCGACTCACCCGATCAGCATCGAGCGTCACCCCTTTCAGCGTCTCGATTAATGGTCGAGGGCGAGTTCATGCGTGTCACAAGTGGCGGACCTGAAAAAGACGCGGTTCCCGATGTGAACTGGCTGGTCGTTCTCGGTGAAGGCTGACTCGATTTCCCAGCAGGTGTGTCGCGACCGCTCCTTTGTGGGGGTGACACGACGTGACTAAGTACGACGCCTCTATAAAACCAATTCTCCCAGCGCTGTCGCCGTCCACTCTTGACGACGCCACCGGCGCGCCGGTACGCGCGCCGTCTGACTGGCCTCTCCTCCCCTGGCCTCGTGGGCCGCTCAGTGCGTCAGTGATTTCGGCGCTGCAGCGCCAACCGGGGACGTTGGGTACAACGCCACCGGTGTCAGGTGTTGACGCACTGAGCGACAACGACTTCGAATTGGCCCTCTACCTTTGCTACGAAGTGCACTACCGCGGCTTGGCTGATGCTGATTGGGAGTGGGATCCAGGACTCTTACGATTTAGAGCCGAACTTGAGCACGTGTTCGAAAATCGACTGCGCGATGAAGTCGACACCATCGTCCCTCGATACCCCCACGAAGTAGCCCCCGCGCTCGATGAGTTGATTCAAAGCTCCGACCCGTCGCTCTCGATGTACCTCGGCGAATTAGGGACTTTGGAGCAGATGCGCGAATTCTGTGTGCATCGCTCCGCCTATCAGCTAAAGGAAGCCGACCCTCACACGTTCGGTATTCCACGGCTCACCGGTGAGGCCAAGGCGGCCATGGCACTGATTCAGTACGACGAGTACGGATCAGGCGACGCGGCTGCAATGCACTCCACGCTCTTTGGCAACACGATGACCGAACTGGGACTTGACGCCTCGCATGGTTCCTACATCGAGATACTCCCCGGTGTGACCTTGGCGACGGTCAACCTGGTATCGATGTTCGCGTTCCACCGACGTTGGCGAGCAGCACTGGTTGGACACCTTGCGGTCTTTGAAATGACATCGGCTGAGCCAATGGGACGATACGCCCAGGCACTCGAGCGTCTCGGCATTGGCCCCGAAGGTCGACGTTTTTACAACGTACACGCCGAGATTGACGCGCGCCACGCGGAAATCGCGCGCGACCGAATGGTCGCCGGCCTCGTAAGTGCCGAACCACTGCTCGGAGCAGACTTACTCTTTGGCGCCAGCACCGTACTCCTGCTTGAGCAGCGCTTCGGAGCGCATCTTCTTGACGCCTGGTCCAAGAACCGCTCATCATTGGTTCCTTGGGCGATGAGCGCGAGCTGACGTATTCATCACCAGTCACGCCAGTAACCCCCTTACATAGGTTCATGTTCGCGATAATGGGAGGAGCGCCCGTCGCTCTTTTCGCCGTCAGAGGGATTTCATACGTATGAACCGTGAAGAAGTGGAACGCTTTCTCGTTCAAGAAGAGAAGGCTCACGTCCACGCGTGGAATGAAGTGTTTCATTCAACAATGGCGACGACGAAAAGCAATAGGGTCAACATGGCTGCGGGCGCCTTCGCCTACCGCTGGTTCTTGGCCATCTTCCCGATCATCATCGCTCTCTTGGGAATCGCGACACTTATCACGGTACCGAGCCACCTCGTCATCAGCCTTATTAATGGCGTCACGAAGTCCTTGCCGTCGGGCGCGGCGGTCGTTTTCACGGGCGCCATCACGCACGCCACCAATCACGCCCGCGCTGATCTCTGGACGACTATCGCCGCGAGCGTCTTGGCACTTTGGAGCGCAACATCGGGCATGGTCATTGTCGAAGAGGGTCTCGACATGGCCTTTGGACTCTCGCTCGATCGCTCGTTCCTTCTAAAGCGCGCGGTAGCGATGCCACTTCTACTTGGTGCAACCGTGCTCGGCGGCGCGGCGTCAGCCCTCGTTATCTTCGGCCCACAGCTAGGAAGTCTGATCAGGGACACAGCACCCATTGGTGGAGCCGCCTTTAGTGCAGTGTGGACAGTACTTCGTTGGGTGATCGCACTGACGTTGATGAATCTCTTGATGTCTTTGCTCTACTACGTCGCTCCTAATCGCCCACGCGCACGGTGGCGATGGACAAGTCCGGGCGCGCTCTTCGCAACCATTGTGTGGGCTCTCGTCTCGCTAGCTTTTTCCTTCTACACGTCAAGCTTTAACTCGTACGGGCGCACGTATGGCGCATTCGCCGGTGTCGCGATCCTCATCTTCTGGCTCTATTTGACGGGTCTCGCGATTTTGATCGGTGGCGAAGTCGATGCTGCAGTGCAACGCATCAACGAGCAAACCGAAGCATCAACCAACGCGGCAATCGCTACGTCCTTAGATAATCCGGAACCTGCGTAGTCACAACCTCATCAACGCAGTTGAGCGTCTCATTCATCGCCGCCTCCGCGCCGAAACGCTCGACAAGACTGACGACCTTCGCCTGTGGGAAGTTGCGTGCGAACGCCTCGAGTGCCTCTGGCACGACCTCGCCGCACACGACGAGCAAACGCCTCGAGTCGTCGACCAAACCGGCGATGCCGGTGATGACTTTTCCTTCGAGACTCCCGAGGTCGAATCGACCCTCACCCGTCACCACCAATGTCGAGCGATGAATTCGATCCTCCAGGTCAACCGCGTGCGCGACCGCGTCGAATCCACTCGTGAGAAGACTGCCGAGCGCAGCGAGTGCGCCCGCTATGCCACCTGCGGCGCCCGAACGATCAAGAAGCTCCACATCAACACCTTGTTCGGCGATGTACAGAGCACGGGCGTCGCGTAGACGCCGCTCAATGACGCCAAGGTCGTCGCTGCGCACCCCTTTTTGGACGGCGAATCGTCGCGCGCCAAGGAAACTGGACCTGACGTCAGTGGCCGCGATAACTGGGACCGGTAGACCGCCGGCGTCACGGAGTACTTGATAACAGCCAAGTCCTCCGTCCGACGTCGCTGATCCACCACAGCCGACGAGTATTGACTGCGCGCCAAGTTGTGACGCGGCCAAGATCAGGTGTCCTACGCCGGCGCTTGACGCCGCGAGTGCGTCGTCACCCGACGGTGAGGTCAAGTAGTCGCGGCCCACCGCTTCGGCGACTTCTATAACGCCCACGAGACCCGACGGTGTTCGACGCAGCGTCACCTGCGCCTGGACGACTTCGCCCAGAGGGCCGGGAACACTCACCGCGCTCGTGGCGCCGTCAAACACCTCACGGAAGCCCTCGCCACCATCAGACATTGGTTGCACGTCACTTTCACAACCTTGACGATTCGCACTTCTCGCGACGATGTCACTAAGCGCCCGCGCGGACGCCGTTCCTCGAAATTTATCCATCGCGGCCACAACGCGTACCTTCGCCGACGTGTCTTCTACGCCTTTTGATGGTGCTGACACAACGACCTCCGAGCGAGATGTAGCGAAAAGGCTAACGGACGCCGACGTTTCAAATGCTGCGAACCACTACGTGCAAGGGTTCGTCACCGCGTTGCATTCGTTCGATCTGCTCTCGAAGTAGCCGGGCCATTCTGGGCATCATTGCGCTCGTCGCGCCTCCGACGTGCGGTGAGATGAGCACGTTGGGTAGCCCAAACAGCGGGTGACCCTCGGGCAGCGGTTCGGGATCGGTCACGTCCAGCGCGAAGCGCAGTCGACCCGATTGAGCGTGAGCGAGCAGCGCGTCGGTGTCCGCGACGAGTCCGCGAGCGATATTCACCAGGAGACTGTGGTCGCGCATGCGCGAAAGAAAGGAGTCGTCGACAAGGTGCGTCGTTGATGGCGTGAGTGGCACGCCGATGACGACGATGTCAGCTTCAGGCAAAAGATCGCTCAGAGCTGCGATGGCGTAGATCGTGCCGCGTTCGTCGACGCGTTCAGTTGATGCGACACGCGTGACGGTCGTCTCAAAAGGGAGCAGTCTTGCTTCTATTGCTTTTCCAACGCCACCGTAGCCAACGAGCAACACCGACCTATCGGCCAAACTCGGATACGGACGCGGGCGCCACTCTCCTTTTTCGGCGGCGCGCACGAAGTCAGCGATACCGCGTTGCGATGCCAAAATGAGCGCGAGGGTGAGTTCGGCCGTGGACGCCTCGTGCACGCCGACCGCGTTCGAATAGACGTGACCTTTTGGCAGCGCCTCTCGTACACCGTCGTAACCGAGCACTTGGGCTTGCACCAAGCGTGTCGTAACACCATCGAGCAGCTGAAGAATCGACCGCGGTCTCATGTACGGCGGTACGACAATATCGATAACTGACACGGGAGCTGGTCCGTCCATGTCCCATTCAATTAACTCCACGCCCTCAAGAGGTCTTAGGGTGTCTCGAAGTTGCGAATCGGGCACGCTGACGATAAGTGGTCGTGAACTCATTGGTATCTCTATCAGTTTGGGTCTATAAAAACTTACGTGACGCGAGCGTCAACGAGAGTTATAACTACGGAATCAGTAAGACTCGGCCAAAGGATTTGCGGCTCTCAATATACGCGTGCGCCTCTTCAGCGTCCGCGAGCGGAAATGCGCGATCAACGATGACGCGAAGTTCACCCTGAGCGATCGCGTCGAGGTGTGCGGCGATAAGCGCGTGGGGGCGCGGCGATAAAAACAGTTCCGCGCCAAGGAAGTAGCCCGAGAGCGTTTGATTGTTGCCACGCATTTTTGATATATCGACACGCTCAGCGACGCTTCTTCCCGCGTCGCCGACACTGACACAACGACCTCTATAGGCGAGCGAATCGAGACTTCCCTGCAACGTGACGCCCCCCACCGAGTCAACGATGACGTCAACGCCTCGTCCGTCTGTTAGTCGGCGTGATTCGCCAACAAAGTCACTGGTGACGTAGTTGATGCCCTCGTCGGCGCCCAGTTCCTTCAGGCGCTCGAGTTTCTCATCGCTCGACGCCGTCGTAAAGACGCGCGCGCCAGATCGCTTGGCGAGTTGAATGGCGGCGATACCAACACCACCAGCACCGGCGTGAATCAACACGGTTTCGCCACGTTGCAAGTGGCCGAACTCAAAGAGACAGTCATCGGCGGTGCCAAAGGGCACGGGCACGCAGGCTGCGTCATTGGTCGACACGCCGTCTGGAATCTTCCAAGCGAAGGGCGTACTCACTGCCCTACGTTCTGCGTGCGATCCATCCACACCAACCGTCACGACGCGATCGCCTACAACAAAATCAGTGACGTCACTGCCTACCTCGAGCACCGTGCCTGCGCATTGGTAACCGACAATGTGGGGAAGGTGACTCATGTCGCCTTGAAGTCGATTGAGCGTGTCCCCTCCTTCGATGCTGACCGCTTCGACCTTGATCAATATGTCGCTCGACCCTGGCGTAGGGTCTGGAACGTCTTCGTACCGAAAAACGTCGGGGCTTCCCGTCTCGTAGTACACCGCTGCCTTCATCAGGTACGCCTCTCGTTCGTGGTCAATTCCCTCCAGTTCTACCGGTGATATGGGGATCCTCATCGATTTTCTTTAGTAGCGAGTTGAATTTGATATCAGAATGATGTTATATTGAGGCCATGTTGATATCGGACTTTGTCGAAAGCATTCGCGAGGACTTCAAGAACCTGGCCGAACTCGCCGGGCCCGAGACGGCGGCCATTGTCGAGCGACTTGGCGCGGTGGTTGAGCCAGCCCTCCAAAAACACTTCCTCGACGCTCTTAATAGCCTGGTCCAGGAATTCAATATTCACGACGGAGCTCCTCTTAACCTGACGTTCGAAGGCGACAGTGTTCGCTTGAACCGACTCGTCGCGATCACCACTGAGGAGAACGCTTCACCAAGCGACTACTCCGCGCGCATTGCGCTTCGACTGAGTGACGACCTAAAGGGCAGTATCGAACATCTCGCCACCGACGTAGGAATGTCAGTGAACTCATGGATTGTGCGCTCTCTCGAGCGCAGCGTTCGCTCCGATCCCTCCGGGGCGCCCTTTGCGGGCAAACACCAACTTCGCGGCAAGGGCCGCGCCTAAGTCGAAAGAACGCACACGATGAGATTCCTAGTGTCAACCAAGTTGGACGTTGCGTCGTGCTGCGATGAACCTCAAACGAGTAACGACGCGACGTTGTTTCCACTCGCCCACATTCTGCAGTTCCCCACCAGAGTGACCGAGTGGATCACGCTGCGTAGCAATCGAAAGGAAAACCAGATGACCAACGAACACGAGACGTCGGAGAAGTCCACGCAAGGACACGTGTCACCACGTAGTGACGTCGACGGCCAACGAGTCAAGACATTCACGCCCACTGGACCAGTCTGGGCAAAGATCAACACCCAAAGTGGCGACGTCGTCGTGCGCGCGGGTGACGGCAGTGATCTCAAAATCACCCTCAGTGCCGGCACGACGAAGAACGCCTACTTGCTCGAGCACGCGGATGTCGTCTTTGATGAAGCGAACAACGTCTTGAGCATTCACACGCTGCCTCGTGGAAACCCCTTTTCCTCACGTGGACTACGCGGCGGATCAAAGAGGTCGTGGTTTGACTTTGGATCCTCCGATCTCGACGTGTTAATCGAAGTTCCTAAGGGATCGTCGTTGGAGGTCAAGACGATGTCGGGCAACACGTTCTTGCACGGATCACTTGGGTCCGTCAAAGTCAAAAGTATGTCGGGTAACGTGCTCGCGCGCGACTCGTCAGCGTCACTCGACGTGCAGAGCGCGTCGGGCGATGTGAACGTTGGTCAGGTGGCATCGCTGCTCAGGTGCAAGAGCGCCTCGGGCGACGTGGCGTGCTCAAGCGCTGCTGCCAAAACTGAGATCCACAACGCCTCGGGCGACGTCACCCTCTGCGTTGAGCAGCCTGGAAAAATTCAGGTGAGAAACGTGTCAGGTGACGTCAGCGTCCGCGTTGCGCGCGGACTTGCCGTGGACGTCACCGGTGACTCAGTATCGGGCACCATGGGTTCAAACATCGACCTCGACGCAAAAGGCGACGGAGCGAGCGATGATGAGGTCATCGTCATCAAAGTCGCCACCGTCTCGGGCAATATCAGAATCGATACGGCAGCGTAACTTAGTGTTGCTCGTAGTTCCCGACGATGACCGAACGCGCCAGCGTGTGCATGAAGAGATTGAATCCTAGGTACGCCGGCGTCGCGCTCTCGGGCAGGCCGAGTGACTCGACGTCGAGTGCGTGCACGGCCACGTAGTAGTGGTGGGGACCGTGACCGGCCGGAGGAGCGGCACCGATAAAGCGCTTCACGCTCGCGTCGTTCGCAAGTTGCATCGCTCCAGCAGGTAGGCCACTACCCGAATCGTCGCCGGCACCCGAAGGCAGCGACGTCACGGTTGCGGGAATGTCAGCAACGGCCCAATGCCAGAAGCCAGACGCGGTGGGCGCGTCCGGGTCATAGACCGTCACGGCAAAGCTCTTCGTTCCTTCGGGAAAGCCCGACCACGAGAGCTGAGGCGAGGTGTCTGAGCCACCAGCGCCCATAATCCCACTCACCTGAGCGGTTGCTAGCGGCGAACCGTCGGTGACGTCGCTCGACGTCAGGGTGAACGAGGGGACCTTTGGCAAATCTTCGTATGGATTTCTGGACATGATTTCTCCTTTTTTCTAGTGCAAGGTTATAAAGCGTGAAACGATTTGAAGCAGTTCGCGCGAGCCGACGAGCTCACTCACGGCAGCGATCTCGGGCGAGAGCCATCGATCGTGACCGGGGCCGCCAGAACGGACGTTGACCAGGTCCGCGACCGCTCCAGTCACCGCAGAGGGTACCAGCGGGGCGCGCAGCGCCAAGGCGCGAGCGCTGGCGAGCAGTTCAATCGCCACGACGTCGCGAAAGGCGTCGAGGGCCTTGCGAAGTTTCCGTGCCGCGTGCCAGCCCATCGACACGTGATCCTCCTGCATGCCCGACGAAGGAATGGAGTCCACGCTGGCTGGCGAAGCAAGACGCTTCATCTCGGTGACCAGACCGGCCTGCGCGTACTGAGCGATCATCAGACCAGAGTCAACGCCAGCGGTGTGCGCGAGGAAAGGCGGTAAACCAAAACTGCGATTGACGTCAAGCAGCCGATCCGTTCGACGCTCGGACATCGAGGCGACGTCGGCGAGCACGATGGCAAGAAAATCCAACGCGTACGCCACGGGCGCGCCGTGAAAGTTTCCGTTGGACACCAAGGAACCATCGGACAGTACTGAAGGGTTGTCAATCGCGGCCGCCAACTCGACGTCGGCCACGTTCGTGGCGTACGCAAACGTGTCACGCGCGGCGCCGTGAACCTGCGGTGCGCAACGAAGCGAATACGCGTCTTGCACTTGGGAGGGGTCGTCGAGGTGCGAACTCACGATCTCAGAGTCGATAAGCAACGCCGAGAGATTCTCTGCGCTAGCGAGTTGGCCCGGATGTGGCCGCAGCGCATGCACCTCAGCGCTAAACACGCGGTTCGTGCCGCGAAGGGCCTGAATCGACAGCGCGGCAGCAATATCCATCTGTTGCATCAACGCCATGCCGTCATCGATCGCCAGTATCAGTTGGCCGAGCATGCCGTCGGTACCGTTAATTAACGCCAGTCCTTCTTTTTCGGCGAGCTCGATCGGCGACAGGCCGGCGTCGGCGAGGGCGTTCGCCGCGAGCAGGCGCGCTCCCCCGGCGTCACGAACGTCGCCCTCGCCCATGAGCGCCAGTGCTACGTGCGCGAGCGGCGCTAAGTCCCCAGAACAACCCAGTGAGCCAAACTCGTGCACGATTGGCGTGATGCGTGCGTTTAACAGCGCAGCGTAGGCCAGTGCCGTCGAGGCTCGAACACCCGACACGCCGCTACAGAGATTGGTCAGGCGCGACACCATCATCGCGCGCACGACTTCACACTCAACCTCAGGCCCCACGCCCGCGGCGTGAGAGCGAATGAGTGATCGCTGAAGTTCGCGCCGTTCCTTTGGCGAGATTGACGTTGTCGCGAGTGACCCGAAGCCCGTTGAGAGTCCGTAGATCGCTTCGCCGCTTTCGACCAGTTCGTCGATCGCCTCGCGCCGAAGGCTCAGGAGCGCCAGTACTTCCTCGCTTAAGGAAACCGGCTCGAAAAAACGTGCCACCGAGACCAGCTGGTCTCTCGTAAGTGGTTCAATACCAATGACGACGCTCACGCGAGGGTCTTTAGAAACTCGCGCGATGTTGCCACGCACACCATGTTAGGCAGGGTCGTTCACTCGCGAAACGGGTCACACATCGTTCGCACGTCTCGTGGCATTGGCCACGAGAAAACTAGCGTTCGACCGTTCGCACGCCGCCCTCAGCTGGCGTCTCGGGCGTTTCCTCAATGTAGAGAGGCACGGGTGTGGCCACGAGTTCTTCGTGCGCGTCTTCGCTGTAGGCCGGCGTTGGCGTAGCAATGTACTCACCCTCAGCAGTGCGCGACACGATGTTGGGTGTTTTGCGCTTACCCGCACCGTGAAAGCCCTGCATCTCTTTACAGATCTTGTACGTGACCGGGTACGCGACGAGAGGCGCGAGGATGCACAACACGCGCATTTCGAGCAACACGGTATTGAGCGAGATGTGAAAGAAGTTAGCGATCACGTCGGTGGAGCTCGCGATGAAGAGCATCGCGATCAACGCGAAGACAGCAACGCCCGCGGCGGTGCGCTTTGGACGATCTCTCGGTCGATCCAAGAGATGATGAATCTCGTTATCGCCAGTAAATTTTCGCTCGATCATTGGCCACACGTAGGCAAGGTTGAAGATAATGCCCGGCAAGACCACGGCCGGAATGAACACCTCGAAGGGAATCGTATGGCCGAAGCTATGGAACGTCCACGACGGCCATATTCGAAGCGCGCCGTCCAAGAAGCCCATGTAGAAGTCGGGTTGAACGGCGTAGGAGATACGCGACGCGTCGTAAGGACCGAACTGCCATATCGGGTTGATTTGGGCGAAGGCGCCAAGCAGCGCCGTGATGCCGCCGACGACGAAGAGAAAGCCCGTTGTCTTGGCCATAAAGATCGGGAACATGGGAGATCCGACCACGTTCTTTTCGGTGCGACCCGGGCCGGGAAACTGGGTGTGCTTTTGCCGTACGAGCAAAAAGAGGTGCGCGCCTACCAATCCAAGAATTATGAGCGGCACGATCAGCACGTGAAGAATGAAGAATCTTGGTATCACCGACGTGCCCGGAAAGTTGCCACCAAAAACGAAGAACGCGAGGTACGTACCCACGAGTGGGATGGACTCCATGATCGAGTACGCGATGCGAATACCCGTACCCGACACGAGGTCGTCTGGGAGCGAGTAGCCAAGGAAGCCGTTCCCGATTGCCAAGATCAACAGCGTGAGACCGATGGTCCAGTTGAGTTCGCGAGGTTTGCGGAACGCACCAGTGAAGAACACACGGGCCATGTGCACGACGAGCGAACCAACAAAGATGTCACACGACCAGTGGTGCATCTGACGCATCAAGAGGCCACCACGCACCTTGAAGGAGAGATCCACTGTTGAAGCGAAAGCTTGCGTGACCTTTTGACCGTCGAGCGGCAAGTACGCACCGTGGTACGTCACGACCGCGGAACTTGGAACGAAGTAGAAGGTGAGGTAGATGCCCGTCACCATCAAAATCAAGAACGAGTACAGCGCGATCTCACCGAGCATGAAGGACCAGTGATCAGGAAAGATCTTGTCCAAAAAGGTGCGTCCGCCCTTGGCAACGCCAAGTCGATCGTCAAGTTCTCCGAGTGTTTTGCCGATCTTTCCATACGGTCCAAGCGCTTCGCGCTGCGCGCGCTTATTGGTGGGTACGGCGACGTCGCTCATGAGCGCTCCCAGAATCCTGGGCCCACGGGCTGGTCGTAGTCGGCCTGGGCTCGAATGAATCCATCGCTGTCAACGTAGAGCGGCAACTGAGGAAGCGGGCGAGGTGCGGGACCAAACTGGGGAACGGCACCGTTCGTGACGTTGAACATCGACTGGTGACAAGGACACACGAGAAGCTGTAACTGCTGTTCGTAGAGACCTACTGGGCAGCCCAGGTGCGTGCAGACCTTGGAGTAGGCAACGTACCCATGAGGCGCCCACGACTCGCGGCCCTTTTGTGTCGTGAAATGCTCGTTCGACACACGAATCAAGACGGTCTGGTCGACGGCCTGTCCGCGATCCGTGTTCTGCTTGCCCTCGGGGAATACCGTCACGATCGAACCCACCGCTAAGTCGCCAACGGATACACGACGACCCGTCTGGTCAACGGCGAAGGAACCCTTGCGCCAGTCGGTATGAAAAAGCGTGCCCTTAGGGAGCGGGCCGAGACTACGAATCAACGGAAACATTGCGACGACACCAAAGATGCCGAGTCCGCCGCCGAGAAGACCAGCGAGCATCTTGCGACGCTTCACGACGCTACCACCGCGCTCGACGATGGCGGCCGCGAAGGCGTCGCGGTCGGCCTCAGAGTTTGCGAGCGTGTGACGCTCCTCGACGAAGGGTCCACGAGGCATGAGGTACTTACCCCACGCGACAAGTCCAATACCAAGGAAGAAGAGTCCGCCGCCCATCGTGGCGCCGAGAATCCATGGTTTGGCGTTCACCCAATACGCCGCGCCAAAGCCGGCCGTGAGAATCGCGCCGATAACGAACATGATCGAGATGACCATTTCCACGGTGTGCGGATTTTTCGCCGCGGGCTGAAGGTGCGAATCGTCCGCGCTGAGTCCACTGAGCGAGACCGGCGTGCGGTGTTCGTCGTGCTCGCTCATGTGCGCTCTCCAATCCAGTAGCAAATGAGCACCAAGAATCCAACGCCTATCAGCAGTGCGACGAAGCCTTCAGCGACTGGTCCAAGACCACCCAGGCCAAAACCACCGGGGTTTTGCGGATGCTGAATATAGGACGTGACGTACTTGGTGACGTCGGCGACTTGCTTGTCCGAAAGATTGCCCGTGAAGCGCGGCATGTTGGCCGGACCCGTACGAATGGCCTCGACGACTTGGTAGGCGGGAATATGGCGTAGCGACGGCGAGAACGTACTCGACGCCAGCGCGTCGCCGTCGCCTTCGATCGTGTGACAGGCCGCGCAGTTGAGCGCAAAAATCGCCGCGCCTTCTGAGACGCTGGCGTTCTTCAAGTTTGGCTTGGGGATCGAGGGGTAGCTCGGATCGAGGGAGTTCACCCATGCGGCTATCGCGACGGCCTGGGTTGAGCTCAGCGCGGCCTGGCGACGAGGCGCTTCGACAGCACGAGGATCCTTCGCGGGCATACGACCAGAGGAGATCCAGAAGTCAATTGTGGCTGGCCCAAGTCCGACGAGGTCTGGGAAGGCGCCACTGACGCCACTGGCGGGAACACCGTTGGCGGTCGTGCCGTGACACGACGCACAGTTCTCCATGTACAGGGCTTCGCCGAGGGCGTCGAGTTTGGTCGAAGGTGATGAGTAGGTGATGTACTTGTTGCCGTACTTAATGACGGTGCCGTTCTTCTTCACGTTGATGGTCGAGTTCGGCGTACCAGCGTTCTTGCGTGTGGTCGCGGTGGGGTTAAGACTGTTGGCCTGCGCGCTCTGAGCGAAGAGGGCGAGCGGCCCTAACGCCAAGACGCCCACCACTGAAAAAAGCGACGCGCGCTTAAAGAGAGTTGAAGACAAGTCCCTACCTACTTCAACAAGAAGAGGGCTGAGTAGAGCCCGATCCAGACGACGTCGACGAAGTGCCAGTAGTAGCTCACGCCTTGAAAGGTCGAGAGCTCACCGGGGTCACCTTCACGACCACGCATACGAAACAAAAGGAACGACATCGCCACAAGTCCTAAGAACACGTGGAGACCGTGAAGGCCTGTCGTAATGAAGAAAATTGAACCGTAGGAGTTGGTGTACCAGCGCGTCGTGAGGTGCGTCCATTCATAGGCCTGGTTGCCAACGAAGAGCGTGCCCATGACGATGGTGGCGATGATCCAGTTGCGTGCCGCGCCACGACGACGGTGCTCTATCAACCACACCGCGTACTGCATCGTGAACGATGACGCGATCAAGATGATCGTAAAGATGCCCGACTGCAACACGTCAAGGTGCGTGCCGACGGGGGGCCACGTCGCGAGGTGCGCGCGAATAGTAAATAGTGCGGCGAAGAGTCCGGAGAAGAACATCAGCTCAGAACCAAGCCAAATCATCACGCCAATAGCCAGCATCGGCGGTCGATCGTGAACAATCTTCCCTTGCTCCGCCAGGCTATTGGGGGAAACTGCCTGACTCACGCCTACCT
>Ga0208357_1001989_pt1 | contig 14144 bp, 16 predicted proteins | sample NGESurdeep092012_6_FD_184487 | JGI IMG/M metagenome (GOLD analysis project Ga0208357, IMG submission 184487) | Arctic peat soil microbial communities from Barrow, Alaska - NGEE Surface sample F52-2 deep-092012 (SPAdes) | ecosystem: Environmental > Terrestrial > Soil > Wetlands > Peat ... | reverse complement strand
TGCGCAGCAGTGCATATTCGACAGTCAACGCCAGCGCCGGCAGCAGAACCCCATTGGCCTTGCTCAACACTCCCAACATGGTGCATCCGCCCAGGCCCAAGGCGATCCAAATGCCACCGCCCAGACCATGACCTCGCCTCATCTGGCTGCGACCATGCAGCCACGCCAGCAGACCGAGCAGAGTGAAGGTGGCTGGCAGCATCGCTTCGCGCTGGACGATGTACAGCGTGGTCGAGACGAACAGCGGATGCAGCAGCCAGAATCCGGCGCCGATTACGGCAGCCAGGTCGACTCGTTGCCGATCGGCCCATTTGAATGCGTCGCGGCCCAGCCGCCTCAGCAGCAGCGCAAGCAGTACACCGTTGAGCAGATGCAGGATAAGGTTGGTGCACTTGAACGGATAGGGATCTGCCGGCCAATCGCGCGCATCGATCAGGAACGTCAACAGGGTCAGCGGGCGGCCGGTGGGATCGGCGATACCGGAGGTGATGTAACGCCAGAACGTAGGCCAGGTATCGACGGGGCCGGTAGCACCGATGGCCGGCAAGTTGCCGAAATCGTCGAACAGGAAGCTGCCATGCAGGCCTGCGGCATAGGCAAGCCAGGCCAAGCCCATGAGCAGCAGGAAAACCAGCAGTGGCGCCGCCGCGCGAGTTCTCATCGGTGAACTCCAAATGCAAAAAGAAGGGCCGCATGAAGCGGCCCTTCTGACTTGGATCATGCCGTTCCGGATATTACTGGCGGCAGGAAGTCGGCAGGTACTTCGGGGCAACGTCGCTCTTGGTGCAGCTCCAGGCAATGCTGCCCGCGCTGGTCACAGCGGAGAGAATGAAGAACTTGTTCTGGATCGCGGTATTGGCACCGCCCCCAAACTTGGCCTGGATCTGGCCCGCGGCCGTCCCCACATCAACCTGGCTCACGTACTTGCCCTTGATGCTAGTGTTCAGCGCCAGCCCGGCCGATACGTTGGAGGGCGGGAACTTGCCGGTATTGCTGTAGAACTCGGACACTGCGGTCTTGGCGCCGTCGGTCAGCACTGCACCTTCGGAGACCTGCGTGCGGACCAGGTAATCCTGGTAGGCCGGGATGGCGATGGCGGCGAGGATCGCGATGATCGCAACCACGATCATCAATTCGATCAGGGTAAAGCCTTTCTGCATGTTCTTCATGGTGGTTCCTCTTGGATGGTTAGCTAACCGTTGATGCCCCCTGAGCCCCAGTCCCGATCCCCCTAGAAAGGATGGGACCCCTTACTCATGGTCAGGAACGACCAGGAAGCTCACGGCAGAGTGATGCAGGTTGCGTGCCACGCCTGCCGCTGCTGTATTTTCGCATGCTGCGGGCCCGGGGATTGTGCCTTCAGTCACGACAGGCCGCACGCGTTGGTATAGCTGGTAAGAATCCGGTTTGACCGGAGCGATTGTGCCAGCCCGGGGGCTGGCACAAGAGGTCAGTTAGTGACGCGTTTTGTCAGTTAGTGAACGTGACGGTGGGCACCCATCAAGACCGTCACGAGCGACAGGAAGTAGGCAGGTATTTCTGATTCATGGTGCTTGGCGCGCATGTCCATAGGATGCTTCCCGCCTGGGTTACCGGCGACAGGACGACGAATTTGCTGCTGTCGCGAATGGCCTGGTTGGCCTTGGGGCCATCGAACAAGACCTTGATCACGCCATTGCTGACATCGACGCTGGACACGTATTGTCCATTTATCGAGTTACTCGATGCGAGGCCCGCGGATGCGTTGCTGGATGGAAAGCGCCCCGTGTTGGAGACGAAGTCCCATTCGGCAGCTTTCGCCCCGCTGGAGAGCACCATGCCCTCGGATACCTGTGCCCTGACCAGGTAATCCTGATAGGCCGGAATGGCGATGGCGGCAAGAATGGCGATGATCGCCACGACGATCATCAGTTCGATCAAGGTAAAACCGGCGGAAAGGCGCTGGCGTGACATGGCTGGTGGATTCCCCTGGAGTACGCAGGGGACAAGCACAAATTGTACCGATGTTGCCCGCTTGCTTTTTGAGCGGTTCGGCGTTGAGTGGAAATGAGAAGGGCGTCACCGAATCATCGGAGACTGGTTAAGAGAAGGCTTCCCAAAGGGTCACTGACCGGTTGAGGAGGTGCTTGTTGTTGAAGGCGGCTTCCATCTCATCCGTTCTTTCGGACGACATTCCGTTCACCCGATCAACGTCGAAGCTTGGGCTACCAAGGTGAGACGGGAAATCACAACTTGCTTCGAGGCCGATCGAGAGGAGGGGATGGTCGGCAGAATGTGCGCCATGGACGGATTCGAGCTGATGGAGTCGTTGCGTGGCGCGTGACGAGTTGGACCGATCATGATCCACAATCGCTCTACCGGGATTTCGGCCAGGACAGTTGGTTTGTGGGCAGCTTGCCGGTGGGATCGAAGGCCTGGACACGATGCGGGCGCCGGCTGCCCCACTTCCACAGCACGAGATTCAGGTGGTCGGAAGTTGCCTCCGGGGCGTAGCTTGGCACGATGATCCCGGCTGAACCGCCCGCGATGAGCCGCATCGCGATCACCCATGATGCGGGCGTCTTGCCAAGGGTCAGCGCCTCCTCACCCCAGTTGCAAGCCATGTCCGCTTTCGAAATCTCCAACGCTGCGCGAGTCGACGCATCGGTCAAGTCATCGATGTCTGTGCAGTCGACGTCGTATTCGACGAGGGTCATCGGGGCGATGCGGGCTGCAAGACCCTGGCACACCTCGTTGATCGCCCCCATGGGGGATAACGCCAGGTAAAGCGCTGGAACACCCTTGGGATTGAAGCGCCCGCCATGGACCGCAGCGCCGTCACCGGACAACGGCGTGAAAGCCCACTGCGGGTCATGACCCCGGTAGGATTTTCCCTCGAACCTCAAGCAAAGCCGCCCATCGCCATGTGGTCCAGATAGTCACGCAATGGCCCCGCTTGATTGGACTTGACCAGGGACTCGGCGGTACGACCTCCGAATGCCGGAATCGGTTGGCCTCGGTACCAGGCCATCGCCTGCACTTCACCCCCGGCCCAGTCCGTGATGCGCCCAAGAATTTCAAGCATCTCGCGCATTCGCACTTGCGTGGCGGGCGAGTTGACCCGATTCGCGCGGTACATCGCATCCATGCTGATGCCAAGCGTGCCCGCCAGGTTCTTCTTGGTGAATCCGGTACCGTCAACCAGCCGATCCACGACGACGTTACCCGTTCTCTTGTCAGCGTATTTCACCAGCAGGACGTTGACGCCGCGATGGTGGGCGATCTTGACCCTGTTGGTGCCACTGTCGCGCGGGTGTGACTGCGTGCGCACCATGCCCGCCACTGAATGCTCGGCCTCGACGACCGCGGCCTTCTTGCCCACTTTACGCACTATTTTCGTCTGTTTGAGATTGCTCATCACCCAGTCCACCTACAGGTTTTTCTGTAGCCTAGTGTGATACCCACCCAGCCATGATGCAACATGGCCTCCAACGCCGCCAGCAAGAGCTCTTGGGTCAAACTGACTCGCCGGAATCGATGTACCCAAGCCGGGCTCGTCGGAAAAGTCACCTGCCAGCGAGGAAGGTCAGTGCATGGGCAGCTGTCGGCCTGGGCCTGGCCGCAGACGATCGACCCGAACACGATAGCCAACTCAATCGCCGGATACTTTGCCAGCGCAACGCGTACTTGCTGGACGGACACGGGCATTCTCCTTGTGCGAGCTGGGAGTGCGGCGATGCCGAGCGGATTGCTTTTGTATTCCCGCACGGCGCCCCTCCGTCACGCGCCGACTGGGAGCGCGGGCATCCTGTCCGCCAAAAGCGTGCCGGCAGGATGCCGGCGCTCCGATCGCCCGATCAATAGCCGGCTTCCTTCTGGTGTCGAACAGCGAGGATCGCTATCGCTTCGCCGTCAAAGCGGTACAGCGCGACATAGCCGCTGCTTCCGAAGTCGATCAGCCATTCCCGAAATTCCGGGTCCATATCGGATACCGGTCGGCCGACTCTCGGCTGCTGCGCCAGGATTCTGACCCCGGCGCGAATGGCTTGTACCGCGCGTTGTGCTGCGGTGGCATCCTTGGGCGCGAGGAAGCGATAAAGCCGCTGCACGTCGAGCAGTGCTGGCGGGGTCCAGATCAGCGGTGGCAAGCGGGAAGCTCCACGTCCTCGCCGCTTTCCAGCTTCGCCAGCCAGGCGTCAGCTTCTTCAAGGGTCAGGTGCTTGCCGTTCTGCTGATGTTGCTCCCAGGCGAGCAGCGCATCCTGTTTGAAGCTTTCGCGCTTTTCTTCATGTTCGACGTATTGTTCGATCGCTTCGCGCATGATCCAGTGTGTCGATCGCCTGCGCGATTCGGCCAGACGTTGCAGCCGCCCTTTTAAATGATCGTCGAGCTTGATGGATGTTGGCATTCCCATGAGATCGCCTCCGTAGCAATGAGCACTACCTGCGACTATCCTAGTCGCTCCATCGATTTATGTACATGCTTGCTGGGCCGTACTGCGATACGACAACGAAGCTGGCAAAGGCGACCACAAGCATGTTGCCGATCGCGAAGTGACCTATCAGTTCATTGACCTGGCCACGTTGAAAGCCGATTTCTGGAACGACATTGAAACGTGGAGGGCAGAGCAATGAAAACAGTGACGCTCGGTGTTTCTTCAGTTGAGGCAACCAAGCGGCGCATGGCCGCCGCTTTCCAGGGCGAGGCGCAGGGCACGTTTATTTCGTTCACGTCGATTGACCTGCTCTGGAAAGTGCTGACCGCCAAACGATGGGAAATCCTGCATGCCATGACAGGTCAAGGTGAGCTGGCGATCCGCGAAGTGGCCCGCCGTGTCGGCCGCGATGTCAAAGCTGTTCATGGCGATGTGACGGCGCTCGTCCATGCTGGCGTACTTGATCGAACTAGCGGAGGTGTTTCGTTTCCCTACGACGCCGTGCATGTCGATTTCACCCTGCGCAAAGCAGCGTAGCCGACGTCACAGTCGGGCTGGTTGGCGCAAGGGCTTGCCTGTTGTGAGACAGCCCCGTACCGTCGTCGTTTCGACTCCAGCCGCAGGAACCCCCCATGAAACCTCTGATAGCCGCTTTGCTGCTTGCCCTGGCGGTGTCGCCCGTGTTGGCCGGGGACGTCGTCGACACCAGTTTCGTCAAGGCGCAGGGCTCGCATGCGTTCAATGTGCGCGACCTGGTGATGATGGATCGGGTCAGCGACCCGCAGCTGTCGCCGGATGGGCGTTATGCGGCGTTCGGTGTGCGCAGCACGGATTACGCGGCGAACAAGGGTGTCAACTCGATCTACGTGCTGGATCTGGCGCGCAAGGGTGCCAAGCCGGTGAAGGTGGTCGACAAGGGCTCGTCGGCGCGCTGGTCGGCGGATGGACACAGTCTGTATTTCATGGCGCAGGCCGGGGATGTTGGGCAGCTGTGGCAAGTCGACCTCGGCGGCAAGGACGGCCTGAATCTCGCCGGGCACGCCGCGGCGGTGCAGGTCACCCATGCACCGCTGGATCTGGGCGGTTTCAAGCTGTCGCCCGACGGCAAGCGGGTGCTGCTTTCCTACGAGGTGTTCACCGACTGCACCACGCTGGCCTGCACCGAACAGCGCATCCAGGCGCGCAAGGATGACAAGGCCAGCGGCACGCTCTACAAGAAGCTGTTCGTGCGGCACTGGGACACCTGGTCCAATGGGCGGCGCAACCAGTTGTTCGTGGGAACCTTCGGTGCGAATGGCCAGCTGTCGGCCGAGCCGACCCTGCTGACCCGCGGCATCGATGGCGACGTGCCCAGCAAGCCGTTCGGCGACGACAGCGAGTTCGCCTTCGCGCCGGATGGCAAGAGCGTGTATTTCGACGTGCGCATTGCCGGCACCACCGAGCCGTGGTCGACCAATTTCGACATCTACCGCGTGCCGGTGGATGGCTCCGCCAAGCCCACCAACCTCACCGCCGGGAACAAGGCCTGGGACGCGTACCCGGTGCCCTCGCCCGACGGCAAGACGCTTTATTACCTGGCGATGAAAACCCCGGGCTTCGAGGCGGATCGTTTCGCGATCAAGGCGATGGACCTGGCCACCGGCGAGATCCACGAGGTGGATCCGCAGTGGGATCGTTCGCCCGGCGGGCTGACGATTTCCGCCGACGGCAAGACCCTGTACACCACGACCGACGACGAGGGCCAGCACCCGCTGTTCGCGATCGATCCGACCAATGGCCAGGTGCGCAGTCTCTCCGGCAAGGGCACGGTGAGCGGCTATTCGTTGGCGGCTGGCAAGCTGTTGCTGGCGCGCGATGATCTGCAGCGGCCGGCCGATCTGTACCTGGCCAAGGCTGATGGTGCAGGCCTGAAACAGGTCACCCATTTCAATGCCGAGGATCTGAAGGAGGCCAAGGTCGGCGACTTCCAGTTCTTCAACTTCGTAGGCTGGAACAACGAAACCGTGCAGGGTTACGTGGTCAAGCCGGTCGACTACCAGCAGGGCAAGACCTACCCGGTCGCGTTCATCATCCATGGCGGCCCGCAAGGTGCGATGACCAACGGCTGGAGCTACCGCTGGAATCCGCAGACCTATGCCGGCCAGGGCTTTGCCGTGGTCACCATCAACTTCCACGGTTCCACCGGTTACGGCCAGAAGTTCACCGATTCGATCTCCGGCGACTGGGGCGGCAAGCCGCTGGAGGACCTGAAGCTGGGCTGGAAGGCCGCGCTGGACAAGTACAAGTTCCTCGACGGCGACCGCGCCTGCGCGCTGGGCGCCAGCTACGGCGGCTACATGGTGTACTGGATGGCCGGCGTCTGGAACCAGCCGTGGAAGTGCCTGGTCGACCACGACGGTGTATTCGATGCGCGCATGATGTACTACGCCACCGAAGAGCTGTGGTTCGAGGAAAAAGAGAACGGCGGCCCGCAGTTCGAGGTACCGCAGAACTACGAGAAGTTCAATCCGATCGACCACGTCAAGGACTGGCGCGTGCCGATGTTGGTGGTGCACAGCGACGACGACTTCCGCATCCCGATCACCCAGGGCCTGGGCGCGTTCACCGCGTTGCAGCGCCGTGGCATCCCCAGCGAATTCCTGACCTTCCCGGACGAAAACCACTGGGTGCTGAAACCGCACAACAGCGTGCAGTGGCACGACACGGTGAACGCCTGGCTGAAGAAATGGACGGCCAGAGACGCGCCGGAGGCGGCAGCCGAGTAGTTCACGGGTGCCGTGGGTTGGTACGCATCCGGTACAACGGCATCGCCCGCGAGCGGGCTCTTGTACCTTGGCCGGAGATAGCGGTCGGATAGCGGTCGGGATGAATCCCGACCTACGGGCGCGGTGGGTCGGGATTCATCCCGACAACGTCATGCCTCCCTACGCGTCGTCGCTAGCCCGCGCAGGCGCTCAAGGCGCACGTGCAGGAGCCTGCTTGCTGGCGCTGCTCTCCATCCCGACCGCGGCGATATCCAGCAGCAGCTTGCGCACCGGCGCCGGCAGTCCGAGTGCATCGAGTTCAGCCATGCTGCACCAGCGCAAGTGGGGGTTGTCAGCCACGCCATGCCGCGCTGACGCGTGATCGAACAGCAATGGCTCGATGTTCAATCGGTAGTGGCTGAACACGTGGGTGAACGGGGTGAGTGCCTGTGCGTCGTCGATCCGTGCGTGCTGCCGGGCGATGCGCCAGGCGCTGTCCGGATCCCCGGCCTCGGGCAGGCTCCACAATCCTGACCACACGCCTTGCGGCCCGCGTCGTTCCAGCAGGATGCGCTGCTGCTTGTCGCGCAATACCAGCATCAGCGTGGCGCGCGTGGGGATTGATTTCCGCACTTTGCGCGTCGGCAGCTGCGTGGTGAGCCCGTCGCGATACGCCACGCAATCGCTGGCGAGTGGGCAGGCTTCGCAGTGCGGACGGGAGCGCACGCAGACGGTGGCGCCCAGGTCCATGATCGCCTGGGTGTAGTCGGCGACCCGGCGTTTCGGGGTATGTGCCGCGGCGTGCAGCCACAGTTGTTTCTCCACGGCGCTGTCGGCGGGATCGCCATGGATGCCGTGGTAACGGGTCAGCACGCGCTTGACGTTGCCGTCGAGAATCGGGAAACGCAGGCCGTGGGCCTGGGCCAGGATGGCGCCGGCGGTGGAGCGGCCGATGCCGGGCAGCGCCTTCAGCGCGTCGAAGTCGCGCGGCAGTTCGCCGCCGTGCTGCGCGACGCAAATCCGCGCGGCCCGCTGCAGGAAGCGGGCGCGGCGGTAGTAACCCAGGCCTGACCACAGCGCCAGCACGGTGTCCTCGTCGGCCGCGGCAAGATCACGCAGGGTCGGCAGCGCGCCGGTGAAACGTTCGAAGTAGGCGATGACCGTGGCGACCTGGGTTTGCTGCAGCATCACTTCGGACAGCCACACCCGGTAGGCGTCGCGGCCGCCTGGCACGGCTTCGTGCTGCCACGGCAGATCCCTGCGGCCGTGCCGGTCGAACCAGCGCATCAACCGGCTGGACAGGCTGGCGCTCATGGCCGGGTGCTCATGCTGCTCAAGATTATTCCTGATTGGCGTCGAATTTCAGCAGAGGAATCCCTTCTCCCACCGGGAGAAGGTGGCGCGAAGCGCCGGATGAGGGTTCGGCGAAGCCATGGATGGTGATGAATTTCTGAAATCTGATGACTTCGCCGAACCCTCACCCCAACCCCTCTCCCGACGGGAGAGGGGCTTTTCGTCGCTGAACTTCGACGCTAATCAGGAGTTTATTTGCTGGCGCCACTATTTGCTTGCGCCAGTGCTGGGCGGTGCCGCACTGCTGCCCGCTGCCGCCGGCACGTTGTCGCCGGCTTGCACGGTGAGCCCCTCGATATGCACGTTGCCAGCGTCGATGCTGCCGAACTCGGCATGGCCGCTACCCGGTGGCATCACCAACTGCGGCCCGTCCGGGTTGTTCAACTGGTTCCACCATTGCGCCAGCGCCAGCGGCGGCAGGCGCAGGTCGGCATGGTTGCCGGGGCCATCGAGTTTCAGCGCCAGCAGCAGCGGGTCGTGCTGGTTGGCGGGGGTGAGCCGCAGGGAGATGTCGTACTGGCCCGCGTCGGCGCGATCGAGCTTGCCGGCAAGGCTGGCGACCGCGTCCGCGGCGCCGTGCCAGTGGGCGCGGCCGTCGAGGGAGAGCGTCACCGCGCTGGCCTGCGCCAGATGCAGGCTGATGTTGTCCAGCTGCAGCGTGTTGCCTTCGATATGCGGTGTTGCCGACATCCGCAGTTGCCAGGGAGCGCCGTCGACATTGGCGGTCATCCGCAGCGGAAACGGTTGCCCGGATACCAGGCTGCCGGCGTGCAGTGAGAGATTGTCCAGCAATACCTCGTTGCCGCGCACCAGGCTGCCATGGGTGATCTCCACGCCGGTATCGATGCGCGGGATATTGAGTGGCTTGTCGCCAGTCTGCGCCGGCAGCGCCGCCATCCATGCCTGCAACGCGTCCAGATCGACCCGCGGCGAGTCGATCTGCAATTGCGAGATCACCGTGGGGCCGCCGAAGAATGTATGCCATGGCAGCGCCAGGCGACCGCGCGCGGCCAGCAGGATCGGGGTGCTGCCGTCTTCGGCGCTGAGCGTGATGCCGCGCAACTCCAGTGCCGGTCGCGGGAACAGACTGGGGCTGGCGGGACTGGCCAGGCGCAGGTCCAGCCCGGCCGCGCGAGCCTGGTTCTGCAGCGTGGCGGTGAAGCGATCAGGTTGCAGCAGGACATAGACGGCGATGACCAGGGTGAGTGCGGCGGCGGCAACGGCGCCGCCCAGCACCAGCAGGATCAAACGCGTTTGGCGCGCCATCGGCTCAGCCCCGCCAGCCGGTGTCAGTCATGGTCCCGCTCCTGGCCAAGGCGCTCCGGCAGCAGCCCGTCGACGAACGCCTCGGCCTCGAAGCTGCGCAGATCGGTGGCGCTCTCGCCCAGCCCGACGAAGCGGATCGGCAGGCCGAACTCGCGTGCCAGTGCGAATACCACGCCGCCCTTGGCGGTACCGTCGAGCTTGGTCACCACCAGGCCGGTGACACCGACGCTCTGATGGAACTGGCGAACCTGGTTGATCGCGTTCTGCCCGGTCGTGCCGTCGATCACCATCAGCACCTCATGCGGGGCCTCGGCGTCGAGCTTCTTGAGCACGCGCGCGATCTTGCCCAGTTCGTCCATCAGCCCGCCCTGCGTGTGCAGGCGGCCGGCGGTATCGGCGATCAGCACGTCGGTGCCGCGTGAGCGCGCCGCCTGCAGCGCGTCGAAAATCACGCTGGCGGCGTCCGCATCCTGGCCTTGCGAGACCACCGGGACCTGGTTGCGCTCGCCCCAGGCCTTGAGTTGTTCGACCGCGGCGGCGCGGAAGGTGTCGCCAGCGGCCAGCATCACCGCGCGCTTCTCGTCGCGCCACCTGCGCGCGAGTTTCCCGATCGTCGTGGTCTTGCCGGCGCCGTTGACGCCCACCACCAGGGTCACAAACGGTTTTCTGCCGCCGACCTGCAGCGGCTGCTCGACCGGCTTGAGCAAGGCGACCAGGGCCTGGCGCAGGGCCGCCAGCAGCGCCGTGGCGTCGGCGAACTCGCGCTTGTGCATGCGCTGGCGCAGGTTCTCGACCAGCTCGGTGCTGGCTTCGATGCCGACGTCGGCGGTGATCAGCGTGGTTTCCAGTTCGTCGAGCAGGTCATCGTCGAGCTTGGGATTGCGCACGAACAGCGAGCCCAGGTTGCGCGAGAAGGCGCTACCAGACAGGCGTTCGCGCCAGTTGCGTTTGACCGCAGGCGGGGAAGCTGGCTCATCCGACGGCACGGCGAAGCGCTCGGTTTCAGGCAGCGTGTCGGTGGGCGCCGGGACTTCGGCCAGTGCCTCGTGCAGCGTCGGTTGATCGCTTTCAGACACGCCGGCCTCGACCGGGGGCTTCGCCGCAGGCGACTCTGTTCCCTTGTCGGTGGGCTTTTTCTTCCAGAATTTGCGCATGGCGGGGGTGATTCAAAGACAATGGGCGGCATGCTAACACTCCCACCTGTACCGCCCGCTGAGGGCACAAAAGCATGAGCGACGCCCGTCGAGCCGGCCCCGGCCGGATCCGCATCATCGGTGGCAGCCTGCGCAATTCGAGGCTGCAGGTGCCGGAACTGCCGGGCCTGCGACCGACGCCGGAACGCGTGCGCGAAACCTTGTTCAACTGGCTGGCGCCGGTGATCGATGGCGCGCGTTGCCTTGATCTGTGCGCCGGCACGGGCGCGCTCGGCATCGAGGCCTGCTCGCGTGGCGCGGCCAGCGTGCAGTTGGTGGAGCGTGACGCTCGCGCGGCGCAGGCCTTGCGCGAGAATCTGGCGCGGCTCCGGGTCGACACCGCCCAGCTCTCGACCCTCGATGCGCGCGCGTTTCTCGCTGGTACGGCGCAAGCCTTCGACCTCGTATTCCTCGACCCGCCGTTTGCGCTCGACATGTGGGCAGAGCTGGCTGGTCAGCTTGAGGCAGGTGGTTGGCTTGCCGCGAACGCCTTGATTTACGTGGAATCTTCCCGTGCCGGTGCGCCCGGTCTGCCGCCAAACTGGTACGTGCATCGCAAAGGCCATGCTGGCGAGGTGGGTTTTGCGCTCTATCGGCGTTCGCATACGTTAAGCTAGGGTCAATGTCAGCTGTGGCCGATCCTTTCTATCCGTGAAGAACTCCTTGGGCAATCCACGCCTGGCGATCTATCCAGGTACATTCGATCCGATCACCAACGGCCATACCGACCTGGTGACGCGTGCCGCGCCCCTGTTCGACCGGGTGATCGTGGCGGTGGCGGACAGTTCCAGCAAGGGGCCCAACTTCAGCATCGGCGAGCGCATCACGCTGGCGCGCATGGCGCTGGCCGACCTGCCCAACGTGGATGTGCGCGGGTTCAACTGCCTGCTGGCCACTTTCATCGAGCAGGTCGGTGCCGGCGTGATCATCCGCGGGCTGCGTGCGGTGTCGGATTTCGAATACGAATTCCAGTTGGCCAGCATGAACCGCCATTTGATTCCCCAGGCCGAGACCTTGTTCCTGACGCCCGCCGAAGAATACAGTTTCATCTCCTCTTCGCTGGTGCGCGAGATCGGGCGCCTGGGCGGAGATATTTCCGGCTTTGTGCATCCGGCCGTGCAGCAGGCCATGCGCCAGCGCTGGCAGAAGTCGCTCAAACACTCCAACCAGCAACCCGAAGCAGAAGGTGATGACCATGCGTAAACTCATTCTCATTGCGGTTGTCGCGCTGACCGCTTGCCTGGGCCTCAACGCCTGCAACAAGCAAGGCGACGACCAGCAGGCGCAGGAACAGGTGCAAAAAGCGCCCAAGCCTACCGACGTGAACGACTCCAAGGCCTGGAACGCGTATCTCGGCCAGCTGGTGCAGGCCAACCTGCAGGGCATGAAGGCGCCCCAGCCTTATGCCTACCTGGTGACGCCGGGTACGACCGGCGACCAGCAGGCGCAGAACGCACGTCAGTTGCAGGGCGTGCAAGACACCGTGGCGCGCGGCGTGCTGCCGGGCAACCTGCTGGCCTTCGGCGGGTCCAGTTCCGCCGCCACGTCCGAGTTCGTGATCGACGCGTTCAAACACGCCAATCCGGGGTCGTTCAAGGACGTGATCGTGGTGTTCATCGGTGACAAGGCCGACGAGCAGAAAGTCCAGGACGCGCTGAAGCCGACCGGCGCAACCTTCCGCTTCGTCGAGATGTAACAGGGCAGGAAGGGGTGGAGGGGAGTGGGGAGGGATATCGGCTCCGGCCGTGGCTTCGCTGACTTCTCTTTGCCTCGTTGGTGTTTTTCCTCATATGTCTCTGAAAATTCTCGATACCTGCGTCAATTGCGATGTCTGCGAACCGGCTTGCCCCAATCAGGCGATCTCGCTGGGCGAGGAGTATTACGTGATCGATCCGGCTCGGTGCACGGAGTGCGTGGGCCACCACGACGAGCCGCAGTGCGTGGTGGTGTGTCCGGTGGAATGCATCATCAGCGACCCTGCCCACGTCGAGTCGGCCGGGCAGCTTGAGCTGAAGTACCGGCACCTGATGGGCAAGGAAACGGCGGCATGAAATTCGTGGCGAGGGGCGCCTGATGGATCTGCGCAAGGGCATGTCCTGGCGCTCATTGCTGCTGAGCACTGCCGGCGCGTTGCTGGTGCTTGCCGGCATCGGACTGGAAGCGCTCAACGCCAGCAGCCTGATCGGCTATCACAACGCGGCCGCCGTGCATGGTGGCGAAGTGATCGAGCTGGGTGCGGACGCACTGCCACAGGCTGGCCAGCATGGCTACATGGCGCGGCTTGTCGGTACACCCAAGGTGGTCGAGGCGCCGCACGACGCACAGTTCAACCAGAGTGCGGACACCCCGTTGCTGGTGCGACGGGTGGAGATGTTCCAGTGGCACGAAATCAACATTGGCGGCAACGTGCACTACGAACTGGACTGGGTCGACCACCCGGTGGATTCGAGCCAGTTCCGTGAGACAGGTGGGCACACCAATCCGGGCAGCTTTGCGATCAACGGACAGCAATTCGATGCTGGGCTGGTGCAGATGGGCGGCTTCAAACTGGGACCCGTGCTGATTCACGCCTTGCCTGGATCCCGCAAGATCACCCCCGACGCCGCCGCGCTGCCCGACAACCTCGCCGCAACTTTCACCCGCGATCAGGACTACCTGGTCACCAGCGCGCGCCCGGCCGATCCCAGGCTGGGCGACCTGCGCGTGAGTTGGAGCGCGGTGCCGCTGCAGCAGGTGACGATGGTGGGGCGCCTGGACGGTTCCCGTCTCGAGGCGGCGACGGACGCCGCCGACGGCAAGGGCTACCAGGTGCAAATTGGTGACGTGCCCTTGCTGGACCTGTTTCCCAACCTGCCGATACCGCCGGAGTTCGTGATGGTCTGGCGGGTCGTCTCGGTGCTGCTGGCAGCGCTGGGAGCGCTGTTGCTGCTGGCGACCCAACGCCGCCGCAGCGACCCGCTGCTGGCACTGGGTCTGGGGGCCGTCGTGGTCGGCAGCGTGGCCAGCATCATCTGGCTCGGTGGCGCCGATGCCTCCGTACTGACCGGCTGGCTGGTCGTGACGGTGGTCGGTCTGGCGCTGGCAATCTGGTGCCTGTGGCGACGCTCCCGCGCCACCAGCAGGCACTGACCAACGCGATCGCATCCTGCATGGATGCGGGGAAGAGCCGGCGGG
>Ga0208357_1001988_pt1 | contig 14148 bp, 20 predicted proteins | sample NGESurdeep092012_6_FD_184487 | JGI IMG/M metagenome (GOLD analysis project Ga0208357, IMG submission 184487) | Arctic peat soil microbial communities from Barrow, Alaska - NGEE Surface sample F52-2 deep-092012 (SPAdes) | ecosystem: Environmental > Terrestrial > Soil > Wetlands > Peat ... | reverse complement strand
TCGGGCGCGAGCAGTAAGTACGTGCCGATGAACCAACACTCCACGACCGGTCGCAGGTTGATGCCCGCGAGGTCGTCGTAACCGGCCTCGTGCATAGCGATCATTCCTGTGAGCAGGCGGTTGCACCTAGCGAACGCCGCAAACGCGTAGATGCGCGGAGCGAGATTATTCCGCGATGTCAGGTGCCTAATGAACTTGGTCGTGATGTAGCGGTTCAGCTCCTTCGAGGCGGCGAGACACTCCTCTTTTGACATCAGTGGTCATCGTCTGGTGATTCACCGAACAGCTCGGCGAGCATGGCGTCGTCTTCTTCTTTTGTCGCAAGCCTCAATTCAGCAATTTGATAAACGGCATCGCCGGATCCGGCACGTCGAGCAACAATTACGTCTTCCACAAGAGACACGGAGTCGAATTCCGCACTTAGTGTGTTGGGCGCACAAGTCGCTGCGTCTTCGACCGAGTAATGCAGACAGTACTGACACATCGAGCTGTCCTCGAAGTAGAAATGGTAAAGGGAAGTCACAATGGAAATTATGGCTCGGAAGAGAGTGAGTGCCCTGCTCTTGATGTGAGCCACACACACCGACCAGATAACTATGAAGGAGCAGCTATGACCCCAGTGCCTATGGAACCAGATTGGGGCTCTCTTCCGGACGGCGACGTGGTTTTCTTATCCCAGACGAGAGGAGAGTGGGCCTCACTGAATGGCTCGTACACGCAAACTGCGCTGGATGTCGCGTCCGCTCTTAGCGAGGAAGGCTTTACTGTCGCTTATGAGTACCCGCCCGATGGCGCGGCAATCGAGGTAAAACTCAGCGCCGAACTCGTGGTGGAGATGGCCATTTCCTTCGGGGGTGGAGTAGCGGCGATCGCTGCTTGCGCTGGGTTGAAAAAGGTGATCTCGCATCGCTGGGGTTCCGACACCAGTGTCAGGATCAAGTGGACGCGGTGGAAGGTTGGCGGTATCGAGCGGGAGAGTGTCACCTTCTCAGGTACCGCAAAACAGCTCGACAAGCTGTTCGAGTCAGAGTAAAGCTCGGTCACGCAACGACGCCAGCGCCTAGATACGTCTCGCTACTGAACAGGGGCAACTGAACCTCGTTCATTACCCTGATGCACCCTCGTTAGTTGGCCAGCCTGCCCGTTGGGCCAAGCTATTGAGTGGCGCGTCTTTGGCCTTGATTTAGATGTGTGGAATCTCAACAGCACTTACGAGAAGCGCTAACGGTCCACCCAAAATTGGGCCTGAGGCTGTGACGGTCGATACCGGCAAAAGGGTGCGCTCTCCCACTCGAACGACGACCCTCGAACTCCCTTCGAGAGCCTTAGCTATCTCGACCGACATCGAACGAGGGTGTATGTCACCAAGTTCATCGTTGCTTGCCGCATTCGTGAAGTTGCGCCCTCTTGGAATGGCATCAAGCACCAAACAGCTGGCTTCGTTGTGCAGGTCGATGACTCTGTAGAAGAGATTCTCTTTGTCAACCATCTTGGTTGTCACCACTACCGGATAGTCCGGGGGAGCGAGAGGGCCATTGAGTCTCATCGAGTAGCGAAATCTGTCGTTAGCCCGGGCGGCGTAATTAGATACGAACTGCTCGACGGAATCATCTCCTGAAATCTCGCTGACGTTGGCAATTCCCATGTCTCGCAGTCGCTTCGCTATCGGTTCGGGTTCACGATTCACCACCTCAACGTGAATGTCTCTCCCACGCGTTGCTTGTTCGAGCATTCCTAACAGCGTTACGTCTGCTGCGGGAAGGGAGTACCCAACAATTGAAATGGTGCTGGCTTCTCTCAACACTTCGTACGACGAACTCCAGAGCTCGCGAGTAATGAAGTTGCGATAGTAGGGAGCTTTGGAGTGAGTGGGTGGAACTGCAAAGACCTCCCGTCCAGGGAGAAGTTGGCTCCGTTGAGCCGCGTTCATGGCTTGCGGGAACCCGTCTTTGACCTCAAGCCGTTTTCGAATGAGTGTGGAACCAGTCTCGTCGTGTGGTGCAATCCACCAATCGAGCGATCCATGAAGCTTCAACAACTGAAAGGTGCGAAAGAAGTCACCTCCGTACACGTCGTCACCAACCGGCACTGGCGGACGATTCAAAAGTGCATCACGTGCTCCAACCAGCGCCAGGTCCTTTGGTGACGTATCGACAACGAAGAGCCGTTCAAGCGCAATCTCTATGAGACGGTCGTAGTTGAAGGTGACGACAGTCGCCTGGCGGTGGTGCAAGAGGAGAACCAACGTGGCAAGCCAACGCGGTGGCGTCTCCATTAGAGCGAATATCTCCGCTTCGTTGAGAACTTCCACTACGGAGTTGCGAAGCTTTAGAAACAGTGCGGCGTTGTCGCCGTTTACGGCTGAAGAGAGGTGTGGTTGATCTTCAGCGAGCGTGGTCAGCCAGTTCTCAAAAGTGAAGCCTTCTCTGAACTTTGTGGTTGGGACCCGAGGATCGCCGGTCAAGCCAACCCGTTCGATAGCCGCGACGCCGAGGTCGTTTAGCAGGGGCATTTTCGCTGAGATGGCGTGGGAGAAGCCCGCACCGAGAACCACTACTTCACGACTGGTCATACTTGAGATTACTCATCACGTAGGATTTGAATTGCCCCTGAGTCTGCCCCCTAAAATCGCTTGAAATGAGATTTTCGAGAGGTCAAGGGCTCATTGCAAAGGCGAGTAAAAGTCAGTATCTGTAAGACTTTTGGCACACCCCGGCACAGCGTGGCACACGAATACGGACACTGCAAAGCCCCGTACTCCGGTTCGAATCCGGACGCCGCCTCGAATCGATCGATTGGTGCGGCATTGAATCTTGCCTGATCTGGAGTGAGACATGGTGGAGACGGGTAGGTGAGAAGGAAGGAAGGGTGTGCCGTGAGTGAATCGATCAATGCTCTGGTGGTAGTGGCGATCATGCGCGATGAGGCGCGAATATGGACTTCTGGAGTGGAGCCGGGTACGAAGCCCGAAAGTCTTCATGCGCCGAGTGAAAAGGCCCGTCACCACCACGTGCGCGAGGCCCAGCATCACCACGGGCACGATACCGACCATCGGAGTTCGATCTTCTACGAATCAATCGCGGAGTCGGTTGGCGCGGCGCACTCGATTCTCTTGGTCGGTCATGGTAAAGGCAACGCCAATGAGATGCTCAATCTCACGCAGTACTGGGAACGTAAGCGCCCTGACATTGCCCACAAGGTGGTCGGAGCGATTGATAGTGACCTCGAGTCACTCTCCGCGGATCAGGTCCTCGCCCTCGTTCGCGACTGGTTCGAGCAGAACCGAGAGTTCATCTAGTTCGGGTCTGCAGTCAGTGTCAGGGCTGGTCAGTGTTCGAAGATTTTCCCAGCAACGACGTGACTTCATCGTCGGACGTCTGGCTGAAGTCCTCGTACCACTCGCCGACCGCCTCGAATCGGGCGGGCACGCGGAGGCTGATCACCTCATCAGCCAGTGTCCTCAATTCGGCGACGGTCTCGCGCGGCGACACCGGGACCGCGACGATGATTGTCTTGGCCCCGCGGGCTCGAGCAACCTCGACCGCGACTCGAGCGGTGGCTCCGGTGGCTAGGCCATCGTCAACGATCACGACCGTTCGTCCGATCAGGGCGAGGGCAGGCCGGTCACCGCGGTAGAGCGCCACGCGGCGAATGAGTTCGGCGCGCTCGTGGCGCGTCACCTCGGCGATCGTGTCGTTCGAGAGCCCAAGTTGTTGGACGAACTGCGTATTGAGTACCTGTGCGTCATCCTCACCGAGTGCTCCGAAGGCGAATTCGGGATGAAAGGGCACGCCGAGCTTGCGCACCACCAGGACGTCGAGCGGACTGGCGAGCGCCTGGGCGACTTCGTACGCGACCGGCACTCCGCCTCGTGGCAGAGCGAGCACGACCGGCCGTTCGGAGGCGAGATAGGCCAAGCGCTCACCGAGGAGCTGGCCCGCTTGGCTGCGGTTTTGAAACTTGGTGAGCGAGCTCATGACGCTACAGGCCCGTCGGATAGGTTTCGGGAGGTTCACCCGCATCCCACAGGGGAGTCGAATCGAGCGGTTCCAGGGCTCGCGTGTGATCGAGGTGGATCACGATATCGAACTGTCCGATCAGGTCGGCTTCGAAGTAATGGCTTTGTAGCTCGGTGTCGGGACGATAGACAACGCCGATCGCGCGCTCGAGGCGAGGGCCTGCCAACTCCTCGTCGACGGCCAGGTCGTGGGTGGGCACCCAGAATTGGCGAATGCCGGCGGCGTGCAACATTGCTTCGTGGCTGTCCGGGCGAGCCGGGCGAACACGTTTTCGTTCGGTCGGGCCGCCCCAGTGGGAGGCGGCGGTGACGTACCCGGTGTTGGTGCTGAATCCCACGAGTAGCGCGTCGTTGCCGTATCGCTCGCGAGCCAGTTGACCGATGTTGAGTTCGCCTCGAGCATGCATCGAAGTTGCTCGGGCGTCGCCCACGTGCGAGTTGTGCGCCCACACGACCACCTTGGTGGGCGCGTACCGGTGATTGAGATACGCGATCAAATGGTCGAGGGTGTTCGCCATGTGAGAATCGCGTAGATTCCACGACGAGACGTTGGCTCGGTACATGAGGCGGTAGTACCGCTCGGCATCATGCACGAGTTGGGCATTCTGCTCGGCGTAGAACTGCTCGTCCTCGTTGGTGACGCCGTTGGCGAGCAGGTAGTTGTCCGATTGCCGACGTAGTTCGAGCAGTTGCGACAAGACCGCGTCCTCGCATGGGTCGGCCGCGCCGCTCGCTAGGGCGTACCCGTACGCTTGGCCGTCGGCGCCCACGTGGTCGAAGCACGAGTAACGTTCGCGAGCTCGTCGGGCCTCCTCGGGATCGACGAGCTCGAGGTACGCGACCACCGCTTCGATCGAAGCGCGCAAGCTGTAGAGGTCGAGACCATAGAAGCCGACCGTTGCCGACGGACTCGACTGCGCGTCGTTGCGCGCCTTGAGCCACTGGACGAACGCCAGTACGTCGCGGTTTCGCCACATCCACGTCGGGAAGCGGCCAAAACCTCCCAGCGAAGCGTTCGCGTCGCCGTCCTTGGAGTCGCCCATCACGTATCGGTTAACCCGGTAGGTGTCGGGCCAGTCTCCTTCGATGGCCACCGCGTTGAACCCCAGTTCGTCAATGAGTCGTCGCGTGATCCGAGCGCGTTCTCGGTAGAACTCGTGCGTTCCGTGCGAGGCTTCGCCGATGAGCACGAGTCGACGTCCGCCAACGAGCGCCAGTAGTTCGTCGTAGTCCTCGACGGCCCCCGTGACGGGTCGAGCGAGCTCGCTGAGCGTCCTCACTGACTCGTTGTCCAATGCTCGAGACCACATAACTCGACTATCGCTCGAGATCGAAATGCTCGCCAGGGCCCTAGGTCATTTCTTCACTCGTCGCGCGAGGAACTGGGCCCTCTGCGACGATGGCGAGACTTGTGTCCGGCGAGACCCGCAGTAACGACCCGTCATATTGGAAGCGTCTCGGGCAATTTCCGGAGATCGTTGAAGCCGATTGACGCCGCCCTTGTGTCGTTCGCGGCGCAGTGACCGATCCCCGCGTTCGAAGTCGTGTGGCATCCCCATAAGTTCGACGCAACAATTGCCGAATGAGGAGGTTGCATCGTGGGTGATTCGAATTTGCCCGGTGGAGAGTTCGCGTTCGCGCCCGGTCTCAACGTCACCCGGATGGGTTACGGCGCCATGCAGCTCGCCGGTCCGGGAGTCTTTGGACCTCCGAAGGACCGGGACGAAGCGGTCGCGGTGCTGCGCGCGGTCGTCGAACGCGGCATCACGCACATCGACACGAGTGACTACTACGGCCCGTTCGTCACGAATGAAATCCTCAAAGAGGCGCTCCACCCTTATCCCGAGACGTTGCACATCGTCACCAAGGTGGGTGCGCGCCGCGACGCCGAGGGTGGTTGGCCCCACGCCCGGTCGCCCGAAGATCTTCGCCAAGCCGTACACGAAAACTTGGATCGCTTGGGCCTCGACGCGCTCGACGTGGTCAACCTGCGCCTCGGGGGGTTCTCCGGTGCCGAGCCTGGTTCGCTCGCTGAGCCGTTCGGTGCTTTGGTGGAACTCCAAGAAGAGGGCCTGATACGTCACATCGGACTCAGCACCGTGAACGCGGAGCAGATCAAGGAGGCGCAGTCGATCGCGCCGATCGTGTGCGTCCAGAACTTCTACAACGTCGCCCATCGAGATGACGACGAATTGGTCGACTCACTCCACGAGCAGGGCATCGCGTACGTGCCGTACTTCCCGCTCGGAGGTTTCACGACTCTCCAATCCACGGAGCTCGCGTCAGTCGCAACACGACTGAACACGTCACCGCTGGCCGTCGCTCTCGCCTGGCTACTCCATCGCTCGCCGAACATCCTGCTGATACCCGGCACGTCGACTCGAGCGCATCTTCACGACAACATCGCTGGCGCCTCCGTAGCGCTATCGGGAGAAGACCTCGCGGAACTCGATGGCATCGCCGCGTAACGAGGTGAAGCGAGTCATGTCTCGCTATTTGGGGCGGGTGCCAGACGTTCATCTGACTGGTGTCGCGCCACGTGAGAATGCTCACCCGATCGCCTGATACGACCACTGCTCTTGCCCACGCGAATGAAGAGAATCGTACTGACTATCACATAGGCGAGCCATACGAATGCCTGCAGCACCGTCGGATGATCGGCGTAGCCGAGTAGCGAATGAAGGACGTCGCCGAAGTTCGACGCCTCCGAAATCGTGCCCGAGGTGTTCCAAAGCACGTGGCGACCAAAGTCCAGCCAATGCAATTGCTGCATGTTTTCGATGGCGTTGGCCAGCAGACCTGCGGCGAAGACCATCAAGGCAATTCCCAGCACTCGAAAGAATTTCCGCATGTTGAGTTTCGCACCCAGTTTGAATATGGCAAACGCCACGCTCAGCGCGACCGCTAATCCGAGGGCCGCCCCTAGCAAGAGGAGTTTTCCATGGACCGGCGATGCCGCTTGTCGGTCGCTGGCGAAGATGATCGCCAGCGTGAAGACCATTGTCTCTAAACCCTCGCGTCCCACAGCCTGGAAGGCGAGCAGTCCTAATCCCCAACGCTTCCCTCTGGTCAGGGCCAGATCGCTTCGATGCTCGAGTTCCTTTGCCAGAACCTTGGCGTGCGATTGCATCCAGAAGGTCATATAGGTGAGGATCACCGCCGCGAGAAGGTACGTAGCCGTTTCGAAATAGGTCTGAACATTTGAACCTTCATAGTGTCTGATCAAGAAGAAGGCGGCGACACCCCCGCCAAGAGTCAATACGAGTGCGGCAGCAACCCCACTGAAGACGTCGCGAAAATGCCGACGCTGACCAATCCGTTGCAAGTACGCAAGAAGTATCGCCACGATCATGGACGCTTCAATTCCCTCGCGAAGAAAAATTACGAAGGTTGGTATCACGGGAATAAGCCTATTGGTGGAAGTTCGATGAGGATAGTTGCACGATTGGCTCGCGTTGCGAACCGCGATGACGGACCAACTGTCCGTCGTGCCGGGTTGTCACAGCTAGCGCGTTCGCACGACTAACTCGCGAGCACGCTGACGAGGGTACCGATCGGGGTGAAGGGCCAGAGGTGCTTGGCGTTCGCGAAGGGCATCTCGACGCATCCGAGGCTCTGGGGATAGCCGTACTGCGATCGCAAGAAGCCGTGGAGGGCGTCGCCGCCGTGGAAGTACGAGACCCACGGGATGCCGGGGTCGCTGTAGTGCGATCCGTCGACGTTCGTGCCCGACATCGTCGTGACGGTATAGCGCAGGTACACGGGGTAGGTGCCAGGGGAGGTCGGTGCGCTGCTCACGCCCGTGTTCACGAATGAGTTGTAGACGTGGTGCCCGTTCACGTAGAGCATCATCAACTCGGGGTGACCTTGAGCGACGACGACGTAGTTATAACTGTTCGGGTCGTACTGTTTGCGGGCGGCCGCTTGGAGGATGAGATGCCAGGTTTGCGCGGTCATGCCGGTGTTCCAGGAGAGTCCGTGGACTGCCTGGAAGTTCATCAGGGCACCTTGGAGCACGACGTTGTTGGTATCAATTGACCACTGCGATCGAAGTGGTCCGATGATCTTGGGGAAGCGCCACGCGAAGGAGCCCTTCTGTAGTGACGTGGGGTTGGGCTTCTTCTTCGGCTTCGGCTTGGGCTTGGGCTTCGTCGTCGTCGTCACCGGCACCGGCACGGTCGTGGTCGACCCGGGCGTCGTAGTGGTCGTCGACGCCACGGTCGTCGTGGTCGTCGGGGCGGTCGTCGGGGCGGTCGTCGGGGCGGTCGTCGTCGTGGTAATGGGCCTTGATGACGCGGGCACGAACTTCACCGGGAGATAGCGCAGCGTGGCGAGGAGTTGATCCTCGAGTCTGATCGAGAATGCCGCGCGAGAGTAACGAATTGAATTCGTACTCGCTCGACTCGCGAGGGATTTATTTGCTTGCGCGGCGTTCGCCGACAATGAAAAAGGAGCTATGACGATGGATCCCGCAAGAATCGAGGTCGCGACGATGCAACTAAGAAGGGGGCGCTTTGCGAACTGCATTTCTGCGAGTTTACTGGGCCACCGTGAGCACAAGCCGTCAGAAGAGCCTAGAGACGAGCGATGTAATAAGAGGGCGTCCATCCCACCAGCACCCGAAGGGTGTGATGCGGATCCCTCGTCATCTGCTTCGTCGGACAGGTGGCGCCGAGTGGTGCACCGATAGTGTTCCTCTATTCCACTCATCCTTCGACCATTCGGCCCTTCCCACGAGGCACCTGCACGGGCCGCAGCGTCCGCGTTCCAGGGTTCTGGATTTGATTTTCTCCCATTCGATTTTGTCGCGACCATGCCTTGGGCGGAGTGGACCGCCCTCATGGAGCGCCACCGGCACGGGATTGATCTGCCGGAGAACCGAGTTCGCGGTGCATTTCTCGCGGCCGACGTGGACGGCCAACTCGTGGGTCGTGCGTCAATCAGATTCGAGTTGAATGACTTTCTCTCCAACAGAGGAGGTCACATCGGTTACGGAGTACTTCCGGCGTTTCGCCGAAGGGGCTACGCGACCGCCATTCTGAAGCAGTCCATCGAGATCGCGCGCAACGAGGGTGTGAGCAACATCCTCGTTGCGTGTGATGATTCCAACGTGGCGTCCGCGAAAGTCATCGAACGGTGCGGTGGAGTCCTAGAGGACATCACGTTCGACGATGAAGGAGTCGGTTTCCGCCGCTACTGGATTTGACTCCACGGCCCCTTGGCTGTTCGGCGCCTTTGACCACCATCGGCGTACTAGTGGTGGCGTCGTCGCCTTCGCATGTTGGTCAGGACCGATGGCTCCCAGCCGGCGTCAATCGGATTCACGTTCGTGCCCGGGGGGTTGATCTCGTCAATGCGGTCGAGCACGTCACTGGTCAATCGGACTTCGGTTGCACTGAGTTGGGATTCCAAGTGCTTCATGGTCCGCGGCCCAATGATCGGTGCGGTCACGGCGGGGTGTTCGAGCACGAAGGCGATGGCGAGTTCGATCAGCGTGATGCCCGCTTCGCCAGCGAGGGCGGTCAACTGGTTGACGGCTTCGAGCTTTCGTTGATTGCCCGGTGAGTCGAGGTCGTAGCGGTCCGGGAGACGAGCCGCGCGTCGACTCGTGTTCTTCTTGCCTTCACCGAACTTGCCCGTGAGCCATCCTCCGGCGAGCGGACTCCAGGGAATCACGCCCATGCCGAAGGCTTGAGCCGTCGGCAGGACGTCGCGCTCGATGCCGCGCACGAGGATTGAATAAGGCGGCTGCTCGCTTCGGAAGTGCTCGTAGCCGCGTCGCTCGGCGGCCCACTGCGCAGCGACGATTTGTTCGGCCGGGAACGTCGAGGATCCGAAGTAACGGATCTTGCCCTGGTGGACGAGGTCGCTCAAGGCGCCGAGCGTGTCTTCGATGTCGGTGGTCTCGTCGGGACGGTGAATTTGGTAGAGGTCGATGTAGTCGGTCTTCAGGCGCTTCAGGCTGTGTTCGACCTCGGCCATGATCCAGCGACGCGAGTTGCCTTGGGAGAGAGGGTCATCGCCCATCTGACCGTGGACCTTGGTCGCGAGTACGACACTGGAGCGATCGATCGACGAGAGCGCCTTGCCGACGATCACTTCGGACTCACCCTGGGAGTAGACGTCGGCGGTGTCGATGAAGTTGATGCCGGCGTCGAACGCTTTGTGGATGATCTTGATTGAATCGTCGTGGTCGGTGTTGCCCCAGCCACCGAACATCATGGCGCCGAGACAGAGCGGGCTTACTTTGAGGCCGGTACGGCCGAGGGTGCGTAATTCCATTTCCTCACCATATGTGTTGTGGGGACTGGGCGCATCGCTGAGCGATGCTCGACGACGCTTCCGACGCCGAGGCTGCTCTTCGCCGCCTTCTCGAAGACGCGAAAGGGCAGGAGTCGTTTGCCCATGATGCCCATTCGCTCGTCGAACTTGCCGACCGAGACCCGCCGAGGCGGGTTCGTGTTCTTCAGGATCTTCTCGACGACCTTGGCGACGTCAGCGGGATTGGCGCCCTTCATCTCGTCGCGTTCCATCACGGCGATCGCTTTCTCGCACGCCGGTCGATACGGGTCATCGCCGGTGACGTGACTTTCTTTCGCGCGGCCGTGAAGCCGGTCTTGAAGTTGCCCGGTTCCACGAGCGTCACGTGGATGTTGAAGGGCGCGACTTCGTAGGCGAGGGATTCGGCGTAGCCCTCGAGGGCGAACTTGCTCGCGCTGTAAAAGGCTTGGTAGGGGATACCGAGAATCCCGCCGATTGAACTCATCAGAACGACGTGGCCGCCGCGTCGCTCGCGCAGCCGCGGCAACGCAGCGTTCACGACCCGTACGGCGCCCCAGAAATTCGTGTTGAACTGCGCCATCGCGTCCTCGATCGACGTGAGCTCGGCCGCGCCAGCCAGGCCCCAACCGGCACAGGCGAGGACCGCATTCAACTCGCCGTGTTCAGAGTCGACGCGTTCGAACGCACTCTCGACCGAACTGTCGTCGTCGACGTCCATCTGCAATCCCTGCCACGGTCCATCTGACGTGCCCCTCCGACTGGCGCCGAGAACGTTCCATCCCGAGGTCGAGAGATGATTCGCGCACTCGCGGCCGATGCCCGCCGACGCGCCGGTGAGAAGGATGACTGACTTGTTCATGGGACACTCTTGCCCACCGGCAAACGCGCGTCAAACGCCAGAACTTCACCTCGTTGTGAACCTACGTGTAACAGGAAAATGCAAGGATGGTCCCGTGACAAAGAGATACCAGCGAGTTCCAGAGCTCATTTTGGGATTCGACACCGAGACCACGGGGCTCAGTGTCTCGAACGATCGGGCCATCTCCTACGGGTTCTGCGTCTATCGCTTCGGCGTACCAGTGTGGTCCGAACAGTTCTTCGTCATTCCGGATCGTCCGATCTCGCCGGGCGCGAAGAGAGTCCACCATCTCTCAGTCGAGGATCTTGAGGCCAAGCGGGGGAGTGAACGGGTCTACAGCGTCGAGATGGGACTCATGCGCGCGATACAGATTCTTCACCACTTCCATGAACAAGGTGCGTACGTGATCGGTTCGAACGTCGTTCGTTTCGACTTAGAGATGCTTCGTCGAAGTTGCATGTCGGTACTTGGGATGGAACTCAACAATGCCTACTTCGACATTTCACTTCTGCGAATCATCGACGTCGTCGACCACGATCTCGCGATTGATCCCAGTCGGGAGTTCCGACCTCGTCGAGGCCAAGAGCATCTGTGTCGTCATTACGGCGTGATGCCTGGTGGACACGACGCCTTGAGCGATGCTCGCGCGGCCGTTGAAGTGTTCCTTGAACAAGTCGTCCATAACAACGCGGGACAGGCGTCGTTGATTCTCATTTCGGATCCCACGATCTACGTTGAGTCCTTCGGATCTCAATAGGAACCAAGGATTGTCGACGATTACGAACTTCCCAAAATGGTAGGGTTGTCACCCTGAGGGGCCGTTGGCGCAGTCTGGTAGCGCACTTGCATGACACGCAAGGGGTCGCAGGTTCAAGTCCTGCACGGCCCACTGAATTACCTGGTCAAGAGTACTATTTCTCTCTGAATTTCGAGAAAACACGACATCGCGTGACTATTGTCAGCAACGCCGTCAGCAACGCGTCCGTCAGAAGGTGTCAGTTGTTAGCAAAGCGTCAGCAACGCGCCCGTATGAAGACCGTTGAGGTTGCGAGATATCTTCCCATGTGAGAGCAGTTTTCGATGCTTCGGAGAAAGTTGATCAATGAGGAGGTCCGGCGTACAATCCCGGTGTGAGCGAGATGACCACCATTGAAGTGCGCTCGGGTGTTCGAAGCGACAAGCCCGTTTTTGCGGGTACGCGCATCACGGTGTACGACGTCCTTAAATATCTCGCAGCCGGAATGACGGTGGAGCAGATAGTCGTCGACTTTCCCGAGTTGACCGAGGCAAACGTCCGCGCCGAGTTAAAGTTCGCGGCCGATCGTGAGCTCCGCCTCTCAACGCCTGCGTGAAGATCTTACTTGATCAGAACATCTCGCGGAAACTCGTGCCACTGTTGCGTGAGAATTTCCCCGACTCCGCGCACGTAGCGGAACTCGATCTCGCCCAATCTACGGATCGCCATGTTTGGGATTGCGTTGAAAGAAGCACGAATGCGGCGACCTCGATCACGTATGGAGGTTAAATATGAATCGAAACACGATTTCAGTTCTTGTCGCGGTCCATTGCGTAATGATGTAGACGTCTCGCCAACCAGTTGATTCCGAGATCTTCTCGAATACGGTGCGGCCTTCCCCAGCGCGAAGACGCCACTCGGATTGTTGACGTAGGCGTCCGCAACCTCAGAGATCCGCATTCAAGAGCTTCCAAAACTCGGCGGGGGAGTGAACCGGTAGGCGATCGGCAAGATCAAGAAGATGGTGATCGCCGGAGACGATGACGGATCGTGTCGTCGCCGCCAGCGCGATGAGGTAGTCGTCGTCAGGATCCGACGAATGGACGGGGAGTGACAGGTAAGGGTCTTCAACGATCTCGCCCTGATGTTTGAGGAGTTCGATGAACTGGCGTGACTCGGTTTCACTGATTCGTGAACGAAGCTTCGGGTAGTCGAATACTCGGGTTAGCTCAGCGATCAACAGTGGCGACGCGATGAGCTCGTAGTCTCCATCAAGCCATGCTCGAAGCACTTTTGCTGGTGTACCTGACGGCGCCAACAGCGCCGAGACGATGACGTTTGGATCGAGGACGGCGCGCAACTCAGCGCGGAGCCCGACGAGAACGATGCTGTGCTTCGACAGCGAGAGCCATTGCCTCGTCCTCGTTCATCGTCCCGTGTGACCAAATCTGATCAAGTAGATCGAGTCCGAGGTCGCGTCGCAGAGCCTCTTCAATGACTTGACTCTCACCCTTTCCGGTTCGGGCCGCGCGTACTTTCACCGCTCGAAGCACCTCGTCTTCGACGGTAAGGGTTGTCCTCGTCTTCGCCATAAATACACTTTAGCATCAAGATGGCACCCCTAGTCACAGACTTAACGAATTCATAGTGACTAGATGGGACCTTGGTCGAACCGCAGTCGTAGCCTATCGGATACAATGAGACGTATGAAAGCAAAGCAAGTTCATCCGACCATTGCGTCAGCACTGCTGGTGGATGCTCGCCGCCGAGCGGGCCTCACTCAAGAGGAAGTAGCGCGTCGAGCGGGAGTCGCACGTCCATCTATCTCACAGTATGAGAACGGGAAAAAGGATCCTTCGGTGATGAACTTGAACCGATTGATTCAGGCGTGCGGAATGGAGCTGCACCTGCGCGCGGATCACTTGAGCGAGGCAGATCAAGCTCAGGCGTTTCGAGATGCCGCGGTGGGAACCGCCGAGGCTCTACAAAATGCACAGCGAGCGCGGGCGGGCTTGGTGCAGATGCGTCGGCTAACGCCGGCAGAGAAAGCTGGCTCGAACGGCTAGGCCCAAGGTGCCTCGGCGTAAGACGACCAGTCTTCGCGCTGCACCGATTCTCTCCGCGCTTGGTCGTCATGGAGTCGACTTTGTCACTATCGGAAGTTATGGAGCCATCCTTCAGAACGTTGACCTCCCCATGACGGATATCGACATCGTTCCGAAAGACACCCACGAAAACCGCCGCCGTCTTGTT
>Ga0208357_1001987_pt1 | contig 14150 bp, 18 predicted proteins | sample NGESurdeep092012_6_FD_184487 | JGI IMG/M metagenome (GOLD analysis project Ga0208357, IMG submission 184487) | Arctic peat soil microbial communities from Barrow, Alaska - NGEE Surface sample F52-2 deep-092012 (SPAdes) | ecosystem: Environmental > Terrestrial > Soil > Wetlands > Peat ... | reverse complement strand
CGACTCGAACAGGCTGGCTGTACGCCTGGTTCCTTGTGATGTCCTCGCTCGAGTTGGACCTTCAGCGCATCAGGTTGCAAGGTTCGAAGTCGAGCTTGCGCAACGGCTGGCCGAAACCGAAAGCCCTGTGGCTGGACTTGATCCTCGAGTCGAGCCGCGCGTCTACCAGCGTGACGGCTTCGTAGTCACGTTGTGGACCTACTACGAAACTGCGACATCGCCAGAGGTCTCACCGGCCGACTACGCCAATGCGCTCAAGCGGCTGCATGCCGGCATGCGGAAGATCGATGTCACGACGCCGCACTTCACCGATCGAGTGGCACAGGCTCAACGACTCGTGGCCAGCCGCGACCATACGCCGGCGCTGGTCGACGCGGACCGGGAGCTTCTCATCAACACGTTGCGAAGCCGGAGCCGAGCCATCGTCGACCGCGGTGCCGCCGAACAGTTGCTGCACGGCGAGCCGCACCCCGGCAACCTGCTCAACACGAAGAACGGGGCTCTGTTCATAGACCTCGAGACGGGTTGCCGTGGGCCCGTCGAATTCGACCTCGCCCATGTGCCGGAAGAGGTGAGAGAGCGCTATCCGCACGCTGATCAAGAACTGCTCCTCGAGTGCCGGATCCTCGTTCTGGCCATGGTGGCGGCGTGGCGCTGGGACCATGGCGACCAACTCCCGAACGGACAGCGAGCGGCCCGAGATCTCGTCAGGGCCCTCCGCCAGGGTCCACCGTGGCCGGCGCTCGACGTCGTGATGGGCCGGCCCGATGGTCCGTAGGCCAACCGGCATCACCGGTCCTCGGACCCTGGATCGATGCCCTTGAACATGGCCCACTGGTCAGACGAGCGGCCAGGGATAGCAGTGGGAATCGGGATCGGGGACCGGGAAGTGGCCCCGCTTCACCAACTTCTGGGCCCGCCGACGGACGGCCTCGATCTCGGCCGGTGCCAAAAGATCGGCCAGGGGGCCAGGGAGAATATCGGCAAGAGCGGCCAGGCCTTCGAGAATCTCAGCCGATATCTCTTCTCCGGCGAACTCCCAGATGACGGTGCGGAGCTTGGGTTCGCGGTGAAAGCAGAGCCCGTTGTCGATCCCCCATATGGTCCCGTCTTCGTCGATGATGCAGTGGCCGGATTTCCGGTCGGCGTTGTTGGCCACCACGTCGAAGGCGCACATCATCCGTAAACGGTCGTGGTGGCTTTCGTCCTCGATCAGGGTGAAGTGGTGCTGGGAGAAGTCGGCATCGACGAACTGCTGGAGAGAGCCCTCGCCGAAGGGGGCGTCGGGCCGCGAGATGGTCTGGGGCACAAGGTTCCAACCGAGCGCCACCGACAACTCATAGGCGGCGATCTCGCGTTTGAAGATCCCTCCTGGGAAATCCCAGAGATGGCGCTCGCCGCGCTCGGGTTTGTAGACGGCCCCCGTCTCCTCCTCACCCGATGTACAGGTGACCAGGAAGGTCTGGTTGGAACTCCACGGCATCCGACCGACGATCTCTATCTCGCCCTCGGCGAGGAGGTTCACGACGTCGGTGGCCGGTGGCCGTTCGTCCTCGGGCACTGGTGACCGGTCGGGTCGAGCGGCAGACCGCACAGCGGACACGGCGGCCGTCCCGCTTCGACCAGCAGCGTGGCCCGCATGGCGAAGGCGGCCGCCTGCTCGCGGGTGATGGTGAAACGGGCCACGTCCCCTTCTTCGTCCTCGGCCACCAACTCCTCGGCCACCAGGACGATCCTGTCCAGGGCATCGTCGTAGCTGACCCCCAAGGTTCCGACCACCCAGTGGGGCTCGGACGGCTCGACCAGATCGAGTCCTTCAGGGACCTCGCCGGGACGATCCAACTCCGAGAGAAGTCGGCCCAGGTACTCGGCCAGCACCGAGACCTGCTGTTTCTCCACCTTCAAGGTGAGAAGGGTGGCGCCGCTGCGGCACTGGAGAAGAAAGGTCCGTCGGCCCGTCGGGCCTTCGGTCCCGACGGTGAAAAGGTCGAGATCGCCCAGGTCGAGAGCGGGACTCATGAGATGGCCAGCTCGGCCAGCGTCGACGTGTTGTTCACACAGAGGACGTGATTCGAGGCCTCACCCCGGACGAGGGCGGTCACCGAACAAGGTGAGATGACCAGGCGTTGGAAGAGGTCGAGAGGTACCCCGGAGGTGGCCGCCACCGCCGCTTTGATGGGATCGGCGTGGGACACGGCCACGAACGATCCCCCCCGGTGGCGGTCGGCCAACCGGTCGAGTGCCTCGACCATCCGGTTCTGCATCTCCACGAATGACTCCCCGTCGGGAAACCGGAACGAACCGGGTAGGACCTGGACCGTCCGCCATTCCCGTCTTTTGGCCAAGACCGCCAAGCTCTTGCCCGTCCAGTCCCCGAAGTCGCACTCGAGCAGGCCCTTGTCGATCCGGACCCGGAGCCCCAACTTGGAGGCGATGGGTTTGGCCGTCTCCACCGCCCGTTCGAGGGGGGAGGCGTAGACGGCCACCGGTGCTTTGGCCAGCGCCGCGATCCGCTCGGCGGCGGCTTCGGCCTGACTCCGACCCTCATCCGACAGGTGCAGTCCCGGGGCCCGACCAGGGAGAACTTTCCCCGTGGTTGGTGTCCGCCCATGACGGACGAGAAGGGCGACAGCGGGAGCCAAAGGGCGACGGGCGGGCACGCCGGGTCATCGTACGCTGTCGGCCGTGTGCCCCCGGCCGGCTCCTGTCCCGTCTGCGTCCGGTCCCCGGGCCGCCGACCTCGCCGCTCTGGCGGCCGAGATCGTCGACTGTCGGCTCTGTCCCCGACTGGTGGCCTGGCGTGAGCAGGTGGCCCGGGAGCGTCGGGCCGCTTTTGCCGACCAGGAGTATTGGGGCCGTCCCGTTCCCGGCTTCGGTGACCCCGGGGCCCGGATCGTCGTCGTCGGCCTGGCTCCGGCCGCCCACGGCGCCAACCGGACGGGACGGGTCTTCACCGGCGACCGTTCGGGCGACTGGCTCTTCGCCGCCATGTACCGGGCCGGCCTGGCCAATCAACCCACGTCGGTCTCAGCCGACGACGGCCTCGAGTTGACCGACGCCTACGTGAGCGCCGCTGTCCGTTGCGCCCCACCACAGAACAAGCCGACACCGCAGGAGCGGACCACCTGTCTGCCCTATCTCCGACGCGAACTCGCTCTTCTCGGCCAGGTGCGGGTGATCCTGGTGCTCGGCCAGTTCGCCTACCAAGTGGTGACGGGGGAGCTCGGGATCCGTCCCCGTCCCAAGTTCGGCCACGGGGCCGAGGCCCTCGCTCCCGATGGGAGGACCGTTCTCTGCTCCTATCACCCGAGCCAACAGAACACTTTCACCGGGACACTGACCGAGCCCATGTTCGACGCTGTCTTCGCCCGGGCCCTCGAGCTGGTGCACGCCGGTTAAGTCCCGGCGGATTTCCCGTCAGGCGCGGGTGGGCATCCGGCGGGGAGCCTCGACGGCGGTAGCCGGCCACCGCCGTCGGCTCACCCGGGCCAACTTGTGGAGTAGCTCGATGGCTCCGGGGTCGTCGTCTCCCGGACGTGTCTCGATGACACCGTCGGCCAGCATCCCGGCCATGATCTCCCGGCCCTGGTCGGTCCGGACGATGGTGAGGGTCCAGTCGGAGAAGGCTCCGATCCCACCGGTGGAGATGTCGGCGTGCTCGGCGGCGAAGTCAGGGCAGGCTTTGCAGCCCTCGCGCGTCCAGGCGTGCCCTTCCTTCAGGGACACCTCGTGGTACCCGCCATCGTGGGTCCAGATCTGGAACACACCTTTGATGTTGATCTTCTTGATGGCGGCGCGGGTCAGGCCGTACTTGGCCTCGAAGAGGTCCTCGAAGATGGCGTCGTCGAAGGTCTTCGAACAGAGCAGTCCGATGGAGAGCGAGAGCCTTCGGGCCACCTTCCCCGCCTTCCGGGTCTTCATCATGGCCGGGGCTGAGGCCAGGCAACTCATCCCGACCAGGGCGATCTTTTCAGCCCCCGCTTCGACGGCTTCGGGGTAGGCCAGGGTGTTGGCCGAGTAGGTGTAGCGGGATCCGGCGGTGGCCAGGACCTCTTCGCGGGTCCGGGCCACGGCCGGGACCGCCTTCCACGAGGTTCCGTCCCCCTCTAGAGCGGAGACGAGGGCGGCGTCGATGACCTCGTGCTCGAGGGCCCAGATCAAGATGGCCGAGACGAGGCCGCCGTCCTGACCGTTGTCCCGGACGGCCTCGTCGGCGGCCCGGACGAGAAGTATGTCGCCGGTGATCCCGGCCACCTCGTCCTCGTTCCGCTCCCGGCCGAACATGAAGGTGTCGATCTCGGTTTCCCAGGTCCGGAAGCGGGGACAGGCCCGGGTGCACATGGTGCAGCCCTTCACCCCGTGGGTGCAGTCGGTCGGGCCACCGTCGGCTTCGACCTTCCAGGGCCGGTAGACCCCGTCACCGTCGTTGTAGTTGAGGACGTCGTGGGGGCAGACGACGATGCATGCGGCACAGCCGGTACAGAGACCGGAGGTCACAACCTCTTTGTACAGGTCGGCCCAATGGAGCTTCTCGGGAGGCATGGAGGCCACAGTAGCGTCGGGCTCCGTGCCTGAATTGCCCGAGGTCGAGGCCTATCGGCGCCTGGCCGAGGAGGCTCTCCACCGTCCGATCGCCGCCGTGGCCTTTCCCGACCCTCGCTTCGTCCGCGGGCTGGTCGCGCCCCGGGAGATGAAGCGGCGACTCCTCGGGGCTTCGTTCGGGGCGGCCCGGCGGATCGGGAAGCTCCTGGTTCTCGACCTGGAAGGGACGGCCGCGGCCGCCGACCACCGGCTCGGTATCCGTTTCGGGATGACCGGCTCCCTCTTCGTCGACGGTTATCCCGCCGTCGACGAGCTCATTTACTCGAGCAAGCAACGAGGGGCCCAGTGGGACCGTTTCGGCGTTCGCTTCACCGACGGGGGCGATCTCGTCGTGCACGACCCGAGACTGCTCGGCGGCGTCTCTCTCGACCCCGACGAGAGCGTCCTCGGTCCCGATGCCATGACGGTTACCGCCGCTCAACTCCGAGACCTGCTGGCCGGGTCGGCCGCACCCTTGAAAGCGCGTCTGCTGGACCAGGCCCGTCTGGCCGGAGTGGGGAACCTCCTGGCCGACGAGATCCTCTGGCGGGCCTCACTCTCGCCGCTCCGTCGTGCCGGTTCACTGTCCCCGGCGGAGGTCCGGCGGCTGCATCACCATCTCCGGGCCACGCTGACCGAGCTCTCGGCCCGAGGAGGCTCCCACATGGGTGATCTCATGTCGGCCCGGCAGAAGGGAGGTCGTTGTCCCCGCGACGGAGCGGAGCTCATGCGGTCGACAGTGGGCGGTCGTACCTCCTGGTGGTGTCCTCTTCACCAGAAGTGATCGACACGGTTAGGCATTCACCTCGGCCAGGACCTTCTCGGCGTGGCCGTCGGCCCGGACGTGATGCCAGGCCCGGGCGATCTTTCCGTCCGCACCGATCAGGAAGGTCGACCGGATGACGCCGACGGTCTTCTTCCCGTAGAGGGTCTTCTCGCCGTAGGCGCCGTACTTCTCCATGACCTTGTGGTCCGCGTCGGAGAGGAGGGGGAACTTGAGGTCGTATTTGGTCCGGAATTTCACGTGCTTGTCGGCGCCGTCGGGAGAGATCCCGATCACCACCACCTCGGCCTTGGTGAAGGCCCGGAGGTTGTCGTTGAACTGGCACGCCTCCTTAGTGCAGCCGGGCGTGTCGTCGGCCGGGTAGAAGTAGACGACGACGGGCTGGCCGGCGAAGTCCTTCAACGAGACCTTCTGCCCGTCCTGGTCGGGCAGGGTAAAGGCGGGGGCTTTGTCTCCGGCTTCGAGTTTGGCCATTTTTGTCCTCCGGGGGTCGTTTTTCGGCCCCCACGATGGCACACAGTGGCCGTAAAACAGCGTTCGGCGGTACTTCGGGGTAGACTCCCGATTGCGTGCCTGCAGCTTGGCTGCGGCACCGGGGTCTTCCTCATTAGTTCTCTTCGTTCCCGCTCACCGAAGCGGGCGCTTCGGAGCCACCCGAGGCGGACCCGCACCCCCAGCGGTCGATGGGCGGCCGCACACGAAGAGCGAGTGAGAACGATGACCACCACGATTGAACGTCCCTCAGAGGACGAAGACGCCACCGAACCTGAACCGATTCTGGCCACCACCTTCGAGGAACTGGGGGTGGCCCCCGAACTGGTGGCCGTCCTCTCCTCCCAGGGGATCAAGGCCCCCTTCCCGGTCCAGGCCATCACCATCCCCGACGCCATCGCCGGCCGCGACGTCTGCGGCAAGGCCAAGACAGGTTCGGGCAAGACCTTGGCTTTCGGTCTGCCCCTTCTCATGCGGCTGGGCACCCCTGCTCCACGACGACCCCGTGGGCTCGTCCTCGTCCCGACCCGGGAGTTGGCCATCCAGGTAGCCGAGGTCCTGGAGCCTCTGGCTGAGGCCCTCGGACGCCGTGCCGTCGTCCTCTATGGAGGGGCCGACATCGAGCGCCAGATCAAGAAACTGAACAAGGGTGTGGACGTCGTCATCGCCACCCCGGGACGCCTCATCGACCTCTCCGACCGCGGCGAAGTCTCGGTGGCCGACGTGGAGGTGGCCGTCCTCGACGAGGCCGACCGGATGGCCGACATGGGCTTTCTTCCCCAGGTCGACTGGGTGCTACGCCGGATCGAGAAGCCGCATCAGACGATGCTCTTCTCGGCCACCCTCGACGGTGACGTCGACCGGCTGGTCCGCCGTCACCTGACCGACCCTGTCCGCCACGAGGTGGCCTCGGCCCGGGTCACCGTCGATCTGATGGAGCACCGCTTCCTCCAGGTCCACCAGATGGACAAGGTCAAGGTGGTCGCATCCATCTGTCGGGGGGCGACCAAGGTCCTCGTCTTCGTCCGGACCAAGCGGGGCGCCGACCGTCTGGTCGAGCAACTCCAGAGGGAGAACATCCGCGCCGCCGCCATCCACGGTGACCTCCGTCAGTCGGCGCGAGAGAAAGCCCTCATCGACTTCACCGGATCGAAGCTCCCCGTCCTGGTGGCCACCGATGTGGCCGCCCGGGGTCTCGACATCGAGGACGTCGACGTCGTCGTCCACTACGACCCGCCGGAAGACCACAAGGCCTACCTCCACCGTTCGGGCCGGACAGCCCGGGCCGGCGGCAAAGGCGTGGTCGCCACCCTCGTCCTCTGGGACCAGATCCTCGAGGTCGAGCGGATTCAGAAGCGCCTCGGCCTGATGGCTCCGATGGACGAGATCTTCTCCAACGATCCCCGCCTGGCCAACCTTGCGGGCTGGCAGGTCGACGACGAAGGCGCCGCCTGATCCTCGGCCGCGGCCGTGTGTGACACCCTCTGCGTTCTGGGCGACGGGTTCACGCTCTTCGCCAAGAACTCGGACCGTCCCCGGTCCGAACCTCAGATCGTCGAGGCCCTTCCGGGCCGACCACCCGGAGCCGGTCTCCGGACCCAGTATCTGGATATCCCCGACACCGGGGCCTCCTCCACCTTGCTGTCCCGCCCGACATGGCTCTGGGGCGCCGAGCATGGGATGAACGAGCATCGGGTGGTCATCGGTAACGAGATGATCTTCACTCTCGACGATCCCCGGCCCCTCTCCCCGGCGCTGATCGGGATGGATCTCGTCCGCCTGGGTCTCGAACGCGGATCGACGGCCGACGAGGCTCTCGCCGCCATGACCGGCCTTCTCCAAGAGCACGGCCAGGGCGGGATCGGCGACGCCGTTCACGGGCTCTCGTACTGGTCGTCCTTCCTCATCGCCGATCCCACCTCGGCCTGGGTCCTGGAGACAACGCGACGGACGTGGGCGGCGCGACCGGTGGTGGCCGGCGCCGCCCTCTCCAACCGTCTGACTCTGCGGGAGGACTGGACCCGGGCGTCGGCCGATGTCAGACCGGGCACCGACATCGACAGCTGGCGCCACCCCGACCTTCCCACCGGTTTCGCCGACACCCGGTTGGCTGCCGGCCGGGCCTTTGTGGGGCGCGCCGACGTAGCGTCGGGACCGGACTCGGGGGCCCGAGAGATGGTGGCCGCCCTCCGCGATCACGGGACCGGACCCTGGGGCGCTCCGGGCCGTCGTGCCGGCTCCGACGGCGGGACACCGCCCCCGGCCCCGGTGGCCGACGAAGCGTCGCCCGACGGTCTCGGCTGGTCCCTGTGTCTCCACGCCGGGGACACCGCCGTCACCACCGCATCCATGGTGGCCGTGGTTCCCGCCGACCGACAGGTCCCGGCCCGGGCCTGGGTGGCCCTCGGCAGCCCGTGCGTCTCCGTCTACGTTCCGGTGCCCGCGCCGGCGGCGACCTCTCCTTCGCCTCTTCCGGTACTGGTCGGTGACCCGGCCATGTGGCACCGTTTCGAAGCCGTGCGCGACGACGTCGGCACCGACGCCGCGGCCCTGGTCTCCGTCCGGGACGAGCTGGACGGCGTCGAGGACGCCCTCTGGGACGAGGCTGACGGTCTCGGCCAAGATCCCCGGGCCTGGGCCGACTTCGGGACCCGGGCCACTTGGGAGGTGGACAACGCTCTCGACCGGTTGGCCATCGCGGGCATCGGGTCGCCGAAACCCGACCAGTAGGATCAGGACGTGTCCGACACCGCCGCTCCCGGTCCCCCGATCACGGTCGACGACCCATCCGGGGTGGAGAGAATCCTGGTGGTGACCGCCCATCCCGACGATGTCGACTTCGGGGTGGCCGGCTCAGTGGCCTCCTGGACCAAAGCGGGCATCGACGTGGCCTACTGCATCGTCACCGACGGCGACGCCGGTGGTTCGGACCACTCCATCACCCGCCCCGAGATGGCGGCCATCCGTCGTGACGAACAACGAGCGGCGGCGGCCGAGGTGGGCGTGACCGATGTCACCTTTCTCGGGTATCCCGACGGGAAGCTGGTGCCGTCCATCGGTCTCCGCCGTGACATCTCCCGCCAGGTCCGGATCCATCGTCCCGAGCGGCTTCTCTGTCAGTCGCCCGACCGGATGTGGGACCGGATCGGGGCCAGCCATCCCGACCATCTGGCCGCCGGTGAGGCCGCCGTCTGCGCCGCCTATCCGGACGCTCGGAATCCCTTCGCCCATCCCGAGCTGCTGGACGAAGGTTTCGAGCCCTACGCCGTGACCGAGATCTGGATGATGGCCGCCCCGGGGACCAACCGGATCGTGGACGTCACCGACACCTTCGACCGGAAGGTGGCCGCCCTTCTCTGCCACCGCAGTCAGGTCGGCGACGGGGCCGGTTTCGAAGCCCGGATCCGCGAATGGCTGGCCGGCGGCGCCGCCGTCGCCGGCCTGGCCGAAGGACGACTGGCTGAATCGTTCCGCGTCGTCGCCTGCCCCTGACGTTTTCTGAGCCCCGGACCGCTGAGCCCCCGTGTCGGTGCCGACCAACCCGGACCTTCCCTGGATCGTCGTCCAGCACACGCCGACCGAGGGGCCCGGACTCCTCTCCGGCGTAATGGACGAGGCCGGGGTCAAGGTGACGGTGATCCGGCTCGACCTCGGCGACGCCCTTCCGGATCCGACCGAGGTGTCCGGCGCCGTGGTCATGGGTGGTCCGATGGGCGTTCACGACACCGGCGAATACCCCTGGCTGGTCTCCGAGAAGACCTGGCTGACCGGGGCGGTGGAGGCCGGACTTCCCATCCTCGGTGTCTGCCTGGGCTCCCAGCTCCTGGCCGCCGCCCTGGGGGCGACGGTGACCACCGGGGAGACGCCGGAGATCGGTGTCGGGCAGGTCACACTCGGCCCCGAGGGCCGGATCGATCCTTTGCTCGGACCGGAGGGAGAGGGTCTCCCCGTCGTCCACTGGCACGGCGACACCTTCGCCATCCCCGCCGGGGCCGTCCACCTGGCCTCCAGCGACCGTTACGAGAACCAGGCCTTCCGCTATGGCGACCGGGTCTACGGCGTCCAGTTCCACCTGGAGGTGGACGACGAGGTGGCCGCCGGCTGGGGGCCCGATCTTCCCGCCGGGATCTCCCTGGACGGGCCCGATCGCCGACCGGTGGAAGCGGCCGGCCGGCGTGTCTTCGGCCGTTTCCTCGAGCTCGGAACGGCCCTGTCCGGACGTTATTAACGGAACATTTACGGTCCCGGAGCCTCGGACCCCTGAAAGTTTGAGAGGCTGTGGCCAAAAGCCACCCATCGCAGGGTGGAGAGAGGTCCGCACATAATGGATGACGCGACGATGCTCGCGGAGCTCCTTCCGACAGCAGAGCGCCTTGTGGACCGTCACCTGGGCATGGCTAAGGAATGGTTCCCTCACGAAATAGTCGAGTGGCGGGCGCCCTCCACCGCCGGGTCCCGGCTGTCGGCCGAACCGCTGCCCGAAGGGGTGGCCAGCGCCCTGTTCGTGAACGTCCTGACCGAGGACAACCTCCCCTACTACTTCGCCTCCATCGACGGTCTCTTCGGCCGGGACGGTGCCTGGGGCTACTGGACCCGGCGGTGGACGGCCGAAGAAGGCCGTCACTCGATCGTGCTGCGGGACTACCTGATCATGAGCGGCGCCATCGATCCCACCGATCTGGAGCGGGCCCGGATGGCCCAGGTCACCGGCGGGGTCTCCCCCCAGCCCACCAGCATCGCTGACGCCTTCGCCTATCTGGCTCTCCAGGAACTGGCCACCCGGATCGCCCACCACAACACGGGCAAGGCCCTGCCCGACCCCGAGGGCTACACGGTGATGAAGCGGGTGGCGGCCGACGAGAACCTCCACTACCTCTTCTACCGGGACCTGGTCACGGCCGCTCTGGAGGTCGACCCGTCGGGCATGGTCGAGGCCATCAAGCGGCAGGTCCTGAACTTCGAGATGCCCGGTACCGGCATCCCCGGGTTCGCCCAGCACGCCAAGGCCATCGCCCGGGCCGGGATCTACAGCCTGGCCGTCCATCACGACTCCATCCTGAAGCCGGTGGTCCTCGGCAACTGGGACATCGCCGGACGGACGGGCCTGACGCCATCGGCCGAGGCCGCTCAGCGCCGGTTGCTCCAGTTCATCTCGCGACTGGGTCGGGCTTCGGCCCGGTATCAGACGTCGCCCGACAGCGCTTTGGTCGAGACGTCACACTGATCGCCGGTTCACGCCGGCGGCGGCCGACCCGATGAGGCGACGCCCGTGCGTTCCCGGGATCGGGCTGGCCCGGAGGGCGCTCGTCACCGAACGGCCCGGCGAGTACAGCGTCCGCTGGACGACCGGCCAACCGGCCGAGCACAAGGCGATGCTTCTGTATCCCGAGCTCGTGTCCCCGGGCCCGAAAAGGAAAAAGCGCGTCCGGATGTCGAGAACGCCGTCGCAGCTTCGACTTCCGAAGTGAACGGCACCCCTCGGGCGCCGTCAGACCGGAAAGGACGCATGGATGCGTTTCATCCTTCTGCAGAACTACGGAGAGGTCGGATCGGGCTGCGGGCCGATGCCGGAATGGTCTCCGGAAGACATCTCGGCCCACATCCGATTCCAGCAGGTCCTGAATGAGGAGCTGACCGAGAGCGGGGAACTGGTCGACGCCCAGGGTCTGTCCGGGCCCGAGCGGGCCCAGTTCGTCGTGTCCGACGGGGTGACCGCTCCGGTCATCACCGACGGGCCCTACCCCGAGTCGAAGGAACTGCTGGCCGGATACCGGTTGGTCGATGTCGGGTCGGCCGATCGCGCCCTCGAGATCGCCGCCCGGGCCTCGGCGGCGCCCGGTCCCGACGGGGTGCCTCTCGAGCAACCCATCGAAGTACGCGAAGTGCTGAGCGCCCCCGATCCCGAAGTGTGACCACGGTCATCGGCACCGAGGACCTGCTCCGTGCCCTGGCGCCACGGGTCCTGGGTGCCGTCGTCCGCCGCTACGGCCACTTCGCCGACGCCGAGGACGCTGTCCAGGAGGCTCTTCTCACTGCCACCACCACCTGGCCGACCGCGGGAGAGCCCGACAACCCGCTCGGGTGGCTCATCCGGGTGGCCTCGCGGCGGATGGTCGACCACTACCGACGCGACGACGCCCGCCGGCGGCGTGAGGACCTGGCCGCATCGTGGTCGGTGACCCGGGCCGATCCGGATACGGTGCCGGAGGCTGACCACGACGACACGCTGATCCTGATGTTCCTGTGCTGCCACCCGGCGCTGTCGCCGGCCACAGCCATCCCGCTCACGCTGCGAGCCGTCGGTGGTCTGAGCACCCGGGAGATCGCCGGCGCATTTCTGATGCCGGAAGCGACCATGGCCCAACGGATCAGCCGGGCCAAAGCCACGATCAAGGAGTCGGACGAGCCCTTCAGCCTCCCGACTCCCGACCAGCGAGCCAGCCGTCTGCGGTCGGTACTCCATGTCCTCTACCTCTTGTTCAACGAGGGCTACATCTCCAACAGCGGCCCCGACCTGGCCCGCACCGATCTGTCGGGCGAGGCCATCGGTCTGGCCCGGTCGGTCCGTGTCGCCCTGCCCGACGATCCCGAGGTGGCCGGGCTGCTGGCCCTCATGGTGCTGAACGACGCCCGTCGGCCGGCGCGAACCGCAGCGGACGGCGAACTCGTGCCTCTGGCCGAGCAGGACCGCTCCCTTTGGGACCGGTCTCTCATCATCGAAGGGGTGACTCTCGTCACTGCCGCGCTGCAACTCGGACCGGCCGGCGAATACGTCGTCCAGGCGGCCGTGGCCGCCCTCCACGATCAGGCGCGGTGCTATGTGGACACCGACTGGTCGGAGATCCTCTCGCTCTACGGCCGGCTCGAACGGATGACCGGTAATCCCATGGTGACGCTCAACCGGTCGGTGGCCCTGGCCATGGTCGACGGACCGCGAGCGGGCCTGGCCCTGCTCGAGGAGGTGGCCGAACAAATGGGTCACCACCACCGCTTTCAGGCGGTCCGGGCCCACTTGCTCGAGATGGCCGGCGCCACCGCGTCGGCCATGGACGGCTTCCGGGCCGCGGCGGCCGGCGCCACCAACCTCCGCGAGCAGCAGTACCTGACCAAGAAGGCCGCCCGGCTGGCGGCAGAACTCCCTTGACGGATGTCGGCCGCGCTGCCGGTCCTCTTCGGGATCGTCTTCACATGGCCGATGAAATTCAACGATTAACCAACACGCCGGGAACGATCACGATCGGGCTCGGATGCGACACGACCGCGACCCCCCGGACCCAGGTGTGATGCCAACGAAAGGTGGGGTCATCCGGCACCTGGACGGACGAAATCACCTGGATATCGGCCGTTTTCAGGAAGTAACCTTTTGCGTGGAGCGAGATGCGCTTCAGCCGGCGGTTTTGTAGGCGGCGTTTCCGGCGGTGCGAAAGGTCCGGCATTTTCGGAACCACATTCGCTCGGCCGAACGGGGGAAATCATGTTCCGGAAGATTCTCGGGATTTCAGGGGTCTGTCTTTTGTCGGCCACGGTGCTGACGGTGGTGGATGCGGGAGTGGGAAGTGCCATGCCCCCTCCGGCGGCCAGTGGGACGCTCCAATGCAAGATCGTGGGGAACGGGAAGTTCTCGCCCAAGCTGACCGTGAACGGCATGGCCATCACGGCCGTCAAGACCAAGTTCAAGGCCGTGAGCAACGGATGCACCAGCAGCGCCGGGGTCATCAACTCGGCCGGGACGATCACGCCGGTGAGCATTCCCGCCGTCAAGATCAAGGCCATGGGTTTCATCCAGCCGACGGGACCGGGTAACGCCAATGCCTGCGCCGTCTTCACCGCGTCGGACGGGGTGGGCAACATCAAGGCCAAGATCACCTACCCGGGTGCGTCGCCGGCCATCGCCCCCACCGTGGTGACGTACAGCGTCGGAGGTCCGTACGTCACCAACAACTCCGGATCAGACCGTCTGTCGATGCCGTCGGGCGCTTCCACCACTATCACCGGGTCGTTCGCCACCGCCACCAACGCCTTGATCACCCTGGACACGGCGATCGTGAACGCCTGCTCTTTGACCTGGGGTCCGTACCCGACGTTCAGTTTCGGTCCCACGTCGACCCTGAACATTTTCTAAGGGCACCGAATTCTGCCGGTTCGTCCGGCGGTCTCACGCAGCCGGGAGCAGGCCGCGTGAGACCGCTCGGGCGCCGGACAGGTGTGCCGGACAGGTGTGCCGGACAGGTGTGCCGGACAGGTGTGCCGGACAGGTGTGCCGGACAGGTGTGCCGGACAGGTGTGCCGGACA
>Ga0208357_1001986_pt1 | contig 14162 bp, 10 predicted proteins | sample NGESurdeep092012_6_FD_184487 | JGI IMG/M metagenome (GOLD analysis project Ga0208357, IMG submission 184487) | Arctic peat soil microbial communities from Barrow, Alaska - NGEE Surface sample F52-2 deep-092012 (SPAdes) | ecosystem: Environmental > Terrestrial > Soil > Wetlands > Peat ... | reverse complement strand
TCAGGCCTGTCGGACGTCAGAAGATCAGAATCGTTGAGCCAACTATCATGCATTGATGCCAGAAGATCTGACGGCGGCGGCGATTGACCAAGCGGCCCAGCGCTTGGCGCCCATTGTGCGTCGTACTCCGCTGGAACTGAATGATCGCTTAACGGAGGCGGTCGGTCAGCCCGTCTGGCTAAAACGCGAAGATGTTCAGCTCTGCCGTTCGTACAAAGTGCGGGGTGCATACAATCTCATCGCTTCTCTCAGCGCCGAGCAGCGCCGAAGGGGTGTGGTCTGCGCCAGCGCCGGAAATCATGGTCAGGGCGTCGCCTTTGCATGTAGCCAGCTGCAAATTCAAGGTCGGGTATTCCTGCCAAGCAACACACCCCGACAGAAACTTCAGCGCATTGAGGCGATAGGCGGATCTTGGGTTGAGTTGATAATGGCCGGCAATTCCTACGACCAGGCCAGCACCGCAGCGTATGAGGATTGCCAACGCACCAGCGCGATCTATGCCCATCCCTTCGACGATCCCCGAACGATTGCCGGGCAAGGAACGGTCGCCGTTGAAATCGCCGAACAGTTCGACGGTGATATTGGCACGGTCGTAGTGCCAGTCGGCGGAGGCGGCCTGATCGCTGGCATCGCCCTGTGGCTCCACGAGCACCGTCCCGCTGTGCGTATCGTTGGCGCCGAACCGGCCGGAGCGGCGAGTATGCGTGCGGCGCTCGCTCTTGACGCCCCTGTCGACCTCGATCCGATTGACACGTTCGTCGACGGTGCCGCAGTTGGGCGGGTCGGTGAACTGACTTTTCCGATCGTCCGAGATCTTGTCGACGAGGTCGTGGCGGTCTCCGAAGGTGCCGTTTGCTCGGAGATCCTTGACCTCTACCAGTCTGACGGAATCATTGCCGAACCCGCTGGAGCGCTGGCCAGTGCCGCTGCGCGACTCATCGTCACGCGCGACACCGACGCAGTTGTGTGCATCGTCTCGGGTGGCAACAATGACGTTAGTCGGTATGCGGAAATTGTTGAACGATCGCTGCTCTATCGGGGTCTTCGTCACTACTTCCTCGTTACCTTTTCCCAGGAACCCGGGTCGCTACGGAGCTTTCTCAATAACGTACTTATCGAAGGAGAAGACATTGTCGCCTTCGAATATGTAAAGAAGAACAACCGTGAGACCGGACCGGCTCTTGTTGGCATCGAGCTTGAAAGTGCATCCAACCTGGCTGGTCTGTTGCAGCGAATGAATTCAAGCCCGCTGCACGTCGAACCAGTCTCGCCAGGCTCACCGCTCTTTTCATTCCTGCTCTAGTAGTCTCAGTGTGAAGAGGGGCCGCCCGTGTTGGTTCCGTAGAAGTCTTTGCTTCGATGGACTCGGGGTGATCTTCCCTTTATTCTGTTCAGTTAGGGGCTATTCGACTGTCAACCTTCCGTGAGTAATACTCAACGGGACAGGGTTGAGCAGCGACGCCAGCCGCCGGAATCAGCGGAACGCCTGAATGCCGGTAAGGGCGCCGCCCACCACCAGTGCGTGCACGTCCGCGGTTCCCTCGTAGGTCACGACCGACTCGAGGTTGACCATATGGCGGATCACCGGATACTCGAGCGAGATGTCGTTTGCCCCGAGCACCTGTCGAGCTGATCGAGCTACGTCAAGCGCATCGTTGACGTTACCCAATTTTCCCATACTGACGTGCTCGGGGCGGAGAAGTCCTTTGTCCTTCAACCGACCAAGATGAAGGGCGAGCAGATAGGAGCGGTTGACGGCCAGGGCCATCATCGCCAGTTTCTGCTGTTGAATCTGATAGGAGGCAACGGGCTTTCCGAATACGTGACGGTCTCCCGCATAGCGCAGCGCCGTTTCGAAGCATGAGCGAGCCGCGCCTACCGCGCCCCACACGATTCCGTAGCGTGCTTCGTTGAGGCACAGTAGAGGACTGCGCAGTGAGGTCGCTTCAGGCAATATCGCGTTTGCCGGAAGACGAACGTCGTTAAGAAGGAGTTCCGAGGTGATCGACGCGCGCAATGAGAGTTTTCTGCTGATGTCCTGGGCGCTAAACCCTGAAGTTCCTTTTGGAACAATGAATCCACGGATACCCTCATCGGTTTGAGCCCAGACGACAGCTACATCAGCAACTGATCCATTGGTAATCCACATTTTTTGCCCGTTCAGAACCCAGTCTGATCCATCCTTTCGAGCTCTCGTTCGCATGGCCCCAGGGTCGGACCCGGCGTCTGGTTCGGTGAGACCAAAGCAGCCGATTGCGTCACCGGCAGCCATTCGCGGCAGCCACTCTTGACGCTGCTCTTCGGAGCCCCAGCGATGAATGGCGAACATGGCCAACGAACCTTGTACCGAGACAAGGCTGCGAATTCCACTGTCGCCTGCTTCGAGTTCTAGGCAAGCCAATCCGTAGGCCGTCGCACTTGTTCCTGCACAGCCATAACCGTCAAGGTGCATGCCTAAGACACCAAGGGCCCCAAGTTCTCTCATTAAATCTGTTGGGCTACTTCCCACTTCGAACCACTCTGCAATGTTGGGCTCGACTCGATCCTTGACAAATTTCCGAACGGTGTGTCGGATTGCGATCTCTTCATCAGAAAGATTGGAATCGATGTCGAGGTAGTCCTGAGGATGCAACTCTATTGACCTAGCGGGGGACGATGGCATAGTGCTCTCCTGTCTTGGTGTAATTCACAATTTTAGTACTTAGCGAGAAGGGCGGAATACTCGTGGCCAACGCACTTCAACACCAGTGCACCGTGGACTTCACCTGAGTTGTTTCCGGACACATTCGCCGCAATGGTGCTTGGTCAATCCCGGTGAATCACCAGGGGAACGAAGCACAGATTCTGAGAGGACGTGTACATAGACGGGCCTAGAAATACGCAAGTGATGTTTCCCAAATACCTGGTGGAATCAATCAAGGGTTCCCTTCACTCCAGTCATGAGCACGATTCATCATTGTCGTGTCGTTGCTCTCAGAGGATCTACTCTCCAAGAAACCCTGCGCGATTCATTGACTAAACTGCTGGGGGTTAACCAGAAGTAGCCTGAGGAGCACAGATGCCTGAAGCTGTTATTGTTGCGACTGGTCGCACCCCTATAGGACGGGCTCTGAGGGGTTCGCTTGTCGAGATGCGCCCCGATAACCTTGCCGCCCTTGTCGTGAAAGAAGTTCTGGCGAAGGTTCCTCAACTCAATCCACATAGCGTTGAAGATCTCATGCTTGGTTGTGGATATCCTTCGGGCGAGGCCGGTTTCAACATCGCGCGCGTCGTGGCTGTTCTTAGCGGTCTCAACGATGTTCCCGGCGTCACGGTTAACCGCTTCTGCTCTTCGTCGCTGCAGACGATTCGCATGGCCGCGCACGCAATCAAAGCCGGAGAAGGCGACGTTTTCATAGCTGCTGGCGTCGAGTCGGTGTCGCGCTTTGCCGGAGGACCTTCAGACAGAGAAAGAGCTCTGAACCCACTCTTCGGTGAGGCACTCGCCAGAAGCGCCGCGAGATCCGAAGGCGTCGGAGAGGCTTGGACGCAACAGGCGGGACTTCCTGATATCTACATCGCCATGGGTCAGACGGCCGAAAACGTGGCCGAATTCGAAGGAGTTTCGCGTTTGGAAATGGATGAGTTCGCTACTCTTTCTCAGAACCGCGCGGTGGCGAGCCAGGAGAGCGGCTTCTTCGAGCGCGAAATCATTCCCGTTACACTTCCCGATGGCACCGTGGTGAAAAAGGACGACGGTCCGCGACCGGGTACGACCGTCGAAAGGCTCTCCCAGTTGCAACCGGTATTTCGTGCTGGCGGTACCATCACTGCGGGGAACGCGTGCCCGCTCAACGATGGTGCGGCGGCGGTCATTGTGATGAGTGCCACGAAAGCCAAGGAGGTGGGCATCACGCCTCTTGCCCGAATCGTGTCAAGCGGTGTCAGCGGACTCAACCCCGAGATCATGGGACTTGGTCCCATCGAGGCCTGTCGGCAAGCATTGAGCCGCGCGGGCATGAAGATTGATGACATCGACCTCGTTGAAATAAACGAGGCCTTCGCAGGCCAAGTAATTCCAAGCGCGAGGCATCTCGGCATTGCGTGGGACAAGCTGAATGTAAAAGGGGGGGCCATTGCACTCGGGCACCCATTTGGTATGACTGGCGCTCGCATCATGACTACTCTGCTCAACGCGCTTGGGGATGAGGATAAAACGTTCGGCATGGAGTCAATGTGCGTCGGTGGTGGCCAGGGCATGTCAATGATTGTGGAGCGGCTCAGTTAGAAGAATTGCGCACGCGCATCGGTCACCCGGAATCCTGACGAGGTGTCGCCGACTCGGCAGGTGGCGTGGCGACTCAGGGCACTATAGCGAGCCTGTCGTGCACCCCTACTTAGCCCCTTCGGCGATCACCGACATCGAATCGCTGTGTCGGTCCAAGAAGATTCCGCTCTTGGTCGAGAATTGTAAGGTGGCCGACTGTTGGCGCCCAGGCGTCAGGAATTTCGCGTCGGAAGTTGTTCGCGCGAGCCAAGATTTCAAACCTCGCGCATCGAGCAACTGTTTGTCGCCTGGTCTCTGCGAAACCCGGACCCTCAGTTTTCAACTGGAGGACGATCCACCTTCATTGTTCGGATAGGTTCCCTTCCAGGGTGCACTGGATTCAATCAACAACTAATCGTTCGTCTCACAGGATCACTGCCCGTTCGCACTTGAATCGGATGTCCTCAATGTAGCCAATAGGCTCCCGGGGCACCCATCAGAGTGGCCCTCGCGGGTGCGAGAAGTTCGCACCTCAGCCATGGCGACGCTGATGGTTCTCCTTTGTGCGGCTCCTTCATCCACACTTGGTGTCGCCGGCCATTGGTTCGGTGACATCGGGCTGTCTCGCCACTTCGGCCGCGTCGCTGCCCTTGCTGAGTAGTTTCTCGTTCTCGGCTGACTTGTGGTCACCTGTTCTGGCGTGTGATTCGCACTCTTCATTGTGCTGTCCTCTACCACGGTGGTGGATGAGGACAGCACAAGTAGGTGATCAGGTCAAGGACAATCTTCCAGCCGTATCTTGACCGGTACGTGGCGTTGCAACTCCTCGAGGCTCAGCCCCTCTACGAGTTCGTTGACGATGAACCCGGTGGCTGAGACTTCAAAAATAGCGAGGTCGGTATACACCTGCGTAACTACGCCGCGGGCAGTCAATGGGTATGAGCAGCGTTCGCAGAGCTTCGACGCTCCATCGGGGTCGAACAGATCCATCATGATCCAAACGCGCTTGGCCCCGATGGCAAGATCCATCGCTCCCCCGATGGCTGGAATTTTTGTACCTGGGATGTTCCAGTTGGCGAAGTCGCCGTTTTCGGCCACCTGGAACGCTCCCATTACCGCGAGGTCGAGGTGTCCACCGCGAATGAGGGCAAACGAGTCACTGTGGTGGACAAATGCCGCGCCGCTCACAATAGTGACGGGTTCTTTGCCCGCGTTGATCAAATCATCGTCCTGAGTTGAGTCCTCGGCAAAGCGGCCCACGCCGATGATTCCGTTCTCACTGTGAAAGACAATCTCGCGTTTTGGATCGACGACATCAGTGATAACCGTCGGCTTTCCGATGCCAATGTTTACGAACCAACCGTCGGGAATATCGGCGGCTAGTCGAGCGGCGAGTTGTCGCGGAGTCCGCCGACCCGGAACCGTACGCAGGAGTCGTTCAATGGAATCGTCAGGTCGACGGCTCATGTCTTGGCCACCGTTATCTTGATCACCCGATCGACGAGAATTCCCGGTGTGACCACCGTTTCGGGATCGATTGAGCCGAGCGGCACAATCTCGCTGACTTGCGCCACTGTCAAGCCAGCGGCGGCAGCCATCGTCGGACCGAAATTACGACCAGCCGCATGGTAGACAAGATTCCCCCAGCGATCAGCGCGCTGCGCTTTGATCAGTGCGACGTCGCCAAAGAGCGGCATCTCCAGAAGATACTCACGACCTTCGATCATCTGGGTCTCCTTGCCAGTAGCGAGATCGGTTCCAACCCCGGTGGTGGTGAAGAAGCCACCAATCCCGGCTCCCGCAGCTCTGATTCGCTCTGAAAGCGTCCCCTGGGGAACGACCTCAAGTTCTACTTCTTTGGCGAGGTATCTGCGTTCAAACCAGATTGATCCATTCGAGCGGGGATATGAGCAGATGATCTTGCGTACTCGACCTTCGCGTAACAACGATGCAAGCCCCCGATTTCCCGACCCCGCGTTGTTCGCCACAATGGTCAGTTCTCTGACGTCGGTTTCCAATAGAGCTTCGAGAAGTTCTATTGGCGATCCGGCGTTACCGAACCCGCCGACAAGGACGGTAGCGCCGGATCGAATTCCAACAACCGCCTCGGCGAGACTCGTCACCTGCTTCTCGATCATTGGCGTTTGGACGCCGAATATGCCATGCACGAGCCCAGATCCCAATTGCTGGCGACTCGCTGCTCAAAGAACTCCGACTGCAGTTGCCACGGCAAGGGAACTCTCCTCACGCGAGGCTGCATGTTCGGCCCCGTGACGGCACCGCGACGAGTCGAACATGCATGTCGAGCGTATGGATACCCATGGGGAGAGTGCTTAATGGGTAAATCCGCGCAGCTCAGGAGGGTGGCACCGATAGTCAATCTCGCGCCTTCATCCCATGCGGGCGATTGATGAAGTGCCGAAGCGGGCTGCGACCGCTTCCTTCAGACCATGCGGATGACGTCCAAATACTGCATCGGCGGCGGCAACGAGTTGTCGTTGTGCGCTCCCGTCGCCTGCAAAGGCGCGAATCGACAACTCTGGCTGCAGATTTGCAATTGCGAGAATTGCGCCGGCGCATTCCAACGCGCCGGCAAGCAGAACAAGATTAGTTGATCCCGTGTATAGCCATCCGTCAAAGACATCAAGTTCATCGTAGAGTCGGCGCAGATCCCCACTGGAGTCCTTGAGTCCGACGACGGGAAGTTCCGAAAGCATGGAAACTGGTAGGCCGGGGGAAGAGGCGGCGGGGAAATGGTACGCCATTACGCTTGCTTCGCTGGCGGCATCCGCCACGAGCTCATAGTACTTGCGAGGGTCGGAGTTCTGCGGAGGCGAGAGCACTAGCACCGCGTCCGCCCCCGCATCTAGAACCGACTTAGTCAAGATGACGGCTTGTTGAGCGGAAGGCGCTCCTGACCCCGCCAGCACTATGGTGTCTCGTGGCAATGCATCTTTGACAGCCCGGACGACCTTCGCTCGTTCTTCATTGCTAAGTGATGCGGCCTCTCCGGTGGTTCCCGCGACGAGCACGGACTGCATTCCAAGGTCCACCAAACGACTTGCAAGATCAGCGGTGGCACCGGCGTCCACGTCTCCCGAGGAGTCGAAGAGTGTCAACAGAGCGACCCCGACGCCTGAAAAGATTGGCCGAGTCACGATGCGTGACCACTAATCGGACCACAACGTGCTCGAGATCCTCCGCGCCCCAAGGACAATGAGGATCTGACTAGGTGCGAATACTTTGGATGCTTCGAGATCGCTCTCGCGCGAATCAACTCCCGCTTAGAGAACGGGTTGATCGTTGGCCAGTCGATACTCCTGCACTTGTCTAGTATTGCGTTGAAAATAAGCATTAAGTGCAAACATATACCTATTTAGCGTAATTGTCAATCATGACGTGGCTCGTTCTTCCCATCTCGGCGGCTTGCGCGCGTCGAAGACCCCGGCCATTATCGGGAGGGACCTCCCGCTCCCCGCCCGGAGACTTACGACTCAACTCTTAACTGTCCAAGATCATGACGATTGGTGATATAAGTCAGTGCCGGATGAGCGACCCCGTCGATCGACAGTTCGTGGCGCCGGCACCGATCCGTCTTGGTGGCGGACCTGGCTTACGTGAAGACCCACACCGGCTGGATCTACGTCGCGTTCATCATTGACGTGTTCTCGAGAGCGTTCGTGGTCTAGCAGGCGTCTCAATCACTGCGCAACGATCTCGCCGTTGACGCGCTGGAGATGGCGATCTACTCGCGCAACGGACACGAATCTCTCGTCGCTCATCGACAACCCGGACCGCGGGCAATACCTCAGCTTCCAAAACACTCTACGACTGCTCTGTCCGAATCGTTCAACGGACTCTTCAAGACCGAACTGATTTACCACAAGGGCCTCTGGCGCGACATCGAGCACGTCGAGTGGGTCACGCTCAACTACGGCGACTGGTTCAGCAATCTAGAAATCCACGGGTCGCGCGACCACATACCACTGGTCGGATTCGAGGTCGTCTGCTATAACTCCAGTGATTCAGAAAGCTGTTCGTGTCGGAAATGATTTAGTCTCCAAGAGACCCGGCGTGATTCAGTGGTGTGACTGGTGTTGAATGAAAGAGACGTCAGGGGGGCGTGATGGTTGAGATTGTCGAGAAGAAGGGTCGTCCTGCTCGGTTGCGTCCTTTCGACGAAAGTGGCATTGTGCGAGGCGCCGATGGCGTGCTCCACTACACGAATCGCCCAACCTCCGTGCTGGAGATGCTCCGGGCCAGTGTTGAACGTGATCCCTCACACACAGCAGTAGTTGAACTCGGCGGCGATCGAGTTGACTATCAGCAACTATGGGACCGCTCGGCCCGGGTGGCTGGCGGTCTAGTGGCAGAGGGCATCACGCGCGGGGATCGGGTGGCGATTCGGTTAGGCAATGGTCTCGACTGGGCACTCGCATTCTTCGGTACCCTCATGGCTGGCGGGGTGGTCGTTCCAGTGAACACCCGCTTCACAGAGTCCGAGGCCGGCTATGTGGTTGGGGACTCGGAGGCGGTTTACGTCTTTGAGTCGGGCAGTGAACTACTCCACGGACGGCCAGTCGTTGTGGAGAACCTCGGTCCAGACGATTTGGCCGCTATTTTCTATACCTCAGGTACCACTGGTTCCCCGAAGGGGGCGATGACCACTCATGAATGCTTTCTCTCGAACAGCGAGACCGCCCGAAGAGTCAGAGGGCTGGAAGGCAGCGAAATACGCAATCTCGTGTCGGTGCCGTTATTCCACGTAACTGGCTGCAATAGTCAACTCTTGGCGACCAGCGAACTAGGTGGGACGACGGTGATCATGCCGACTTTCAACGTGAAGAGTTTCTTCAATAGCATCGTCGAGGAGCGGATAAATACTCTTATCTCAGTGCCGGCAATCTACTGGTTGGCTATGAATCAGCCTGACTTTCCGCGGCTTGATGTCTCTGGTATCCGGTGGGTTGGCTATGGAGGGGCACCAATCAGCCGTAACCAAGTGCTCCGGATGAAGGATGCGTTTCCTAACGCGCGACTTGGTAATGGCTTCGGGCTGACTGAAACCTCTTCTATTGCCACCCATTTGCCCCACGAGTATACGGCCGACCGCCCTGAGACGGTTGGTTTCGCTGCGCCACCTGTTGAACTCGATCTGTTCGAACCCGATCCCGAGACCGGTGCGGGAGAACTGTTGATTCGCGGTCCGAATGTCGTCTCGGGTTACTGGCGGAAGCCCGAAGCCTCCGCCGAGGCATTCGTGGACGGCTGGCTCCGCACTGGTGACATCGCTTTGCTTGATTCGGACGGGTTCTGCACCATTGTCGATCGGAAGAAGGACATGGTGAATCGCGGAGGCGAAAACGTGTACTGCGTTGAGGTCGAGAACGTACTCGCCGGCTGTCCTGGTGTCTTCGAGGTGGCCGTCGTGGGTGTTCCCGACGTCATGATGGGCGAAAAGGTGGGCGCGATTGTCGTTCCGGTTCCAGGTTCCGAGTTTGACCCCGTTGCACTAGTGGCCTTTGCCGGTGATCGACTCGCTGACTTTAAGGTGCCGCAGTACGTGCAGGTCCGATCCGAACCGCTGCCTCGTAATCCTGGTGGCAAGGTTCAGAAGAACAGTCTTCGTGCCGAGATCAGTTGGGGAAATCCTATCCGCTGAGAAGCATCAACATCGCGCACCATGGATGGAATTATCAGGCAGCAGAACAGGATCAGATGAGCAAGTTAGCGTCATCTCCAAAGTGGAAGGTGAAACCGAGTGACGCAGGTAGCGACGGTTCGGGGTCCGATCTCGACGAGTGCACTCGGTACCACGTTGATGCACGAGCACATCTTCGTGCTCTCGCCAGAGATCGAGGCCAACTACCCCTATGGTTGGGACGAAGACGTCCGCGTGGCCCAGGCGGTCGAGCGATTGAACCAGTTGAAATCAGCCGGGATTGACTCGATCGTAGACCCGACCGTAGTGGGCCTCGGCCGCTACATCCCTCGAATCCAGCGGATTGCTGAGCAAACGGAGTTGAATATCGTGGTCGCCACCGGCCTCTATACCTACGACGAGTTGCCGCACTATTTCGACGACCGGGGACCGGGCACGATGTTCGGCGGTATTGATCCGTTGGTGGAAATGTTCGTCAGGGATATCACCGAAGGGATCGCCAGCACCGGGGTAAGAGCGGCATTCCTCAAGTGCGCGACAGACCGTCAAGGTGTCACCCCCGGAGTCGAGCGAGTTCTCCGGACCGTGGCGAAGGCTCATCTTGCCACGGGAGCACCGATCCTCACTCACACCGATGCGGACAGTCACCGGGGAGCGGATCAGCAGCGAATTTTTGCCGAAGAGGGCGTGGACCTTTCCCGGGTAGTGATCGGTCACTGCGGTGACACGACCGACCTTGACTACCTCGAAGAACTGATCGCGCGCGGTTCCTATGTCGCCATGGACCGGTTCGGGCTCGACTTTCTTCTCCCCTTCGAAGATCGCGTCGCCACGGTTGTTACCCTGTGCGAGCGAGGTTACGCCGACCATGTTGTGCTGGCTCATGACGCATGTTGCTTCATCGACTGGTTTCCCGAAGAAGCGCTGGCGGTTGCCGCACCTAATTGGCACTATCTCCACATCACCAACGACGTGCTGCCGGCGCTGCGTGAACGGGGGGTAACCGAAGCGCAAATTGAGCAGATGTTGGTAGTCAACCCAAGAAATTTTTTTGAGACTGCGGAAACCTATTGACGCGACTCCGGAAAATACTCGATTGAAGTTATCGGGTGTAGATCCCCATCTAGTCCTCCTTGTAGAGACCGTGAAAGGCGTTGTGGCGCGCCGACTCTAGGGCTCAGCTTTTGCATGGACCCGATTCTGCAGTCGAGAGGCCTCGGCGTTCTAGAGGACAGCACCCGGGCGCTTGAGGCACTCGTGACAGGGTGCCGTATTGGACAAGATGCGCCGGCGGTGAGCAGTCCGGCAATTTCAACGGAGCCAACGATTGGGAATTCTGGAAGTCTGCTGGATCAGAGGCCTCAGCACGTGATGGCTCCTCACGCGCAGGATGCGGCACATTTCGCGACTCACACGAAGCACTAAGTTCGCGTAGCAGTTCTTGTGAACTTGCCGGCCGCATTCCGGGGCAGCGGTTTCTCGACAAATACTGCCCTGTGAGAACTTTGAACAACGCCAGCCCAGAAGAAACGTGGGTTCGAAGCTCGTCTGCTCTGAGTTCGGTGTCCACCGTGAAATAAATCACGCAGCCACCCCTTCACCAAGCCGTTCATTCGGAGCATCGCCGACGATTACTTTGTGTGAATTTAATTGTGCACAAAGGTTGCCGAATCAGTCCTAGCGCAGTCCACATAATTCCCAGAACGAGAAGTTATTTTCTTCGTACTGTCCTCGACATAGGGGCAAGCCGCGTCATCCATTCGGCCATGGTCCGCGCCACGCAGCCTGCCATCGCGAAGCGAATCCGCGGAAGCCTCGGGCATTCGCTTCGTGATGGCGAATGATCGTGAACGACCCGATCTAGATTTTGCCGCCGGCGTTTTCTGGAATTGATCATGTCATTGGCAACGGCATTGAGCATCGTTCGAAGTGGAAAAGTTGGTTGGCGTTGGAGGTTGTCGCATGCGGCGCGTTCCCGGCTCACTTTGACTTTTTCCAAGATTCAAGAAAGTGGCAGGTCGCAATTTGTGTAGCCTCTGATGCGTACACGAACGTACGCTGCGCAAAGCGAGGGTATTTATGCCATACGAGTTCACTAGACAAGGCCTCGAAGTCCAGGAGTCAGTACGCCAGTTCATGGACCACGTCATTTATCCGAACGAGGAGACGTACTACACCCAGTTGGGCGAAGTTGGTCCCGACGGGTACCCACCGGTTCTTGACAAGCTGAAGGGCGCGGCGCTCGAGCGTGGTCTATGGAACCTGTTCCTGCCTCATCTGAACGTCGACACCCCGGGCACGCCGCTATCGAACCTCGACTACGCCCCCATCTCCGAGATGCTCGGGCGAGTGCGATTCGCTTCCGAGGTGCTCAATTGCAACGCGCCGGACACGGGCAACATGGAGGTTCTGCACCTGTTCGGCTCCAATCGCGTCAAGGAACAGTGGTTGGCCCCGCTGCTGGCGGGCGAAATTCGAAGTGCGTTTTCGATGACCGAGCCCGACAGTGCGTCCTCCGACGCCACCAACATCGCGCTGTCTATCGACCGTGACGGTGACGAGTATGTCCTGAACGGACGCAAGTGGTTCAGCTCGGGCGCGCGCGCCGAGCGCTGCAAAGTCCTTGTTGTCATGGGCAAGACGAACCCCCATGCGCCACGCCACCTCCAGCAGTCCATGATCGTGGTGCCTATGGACACCCCCGGCGTGGAACTCGGCCTCGACCCGCACGTCTTTGGTTACGCCGAGCGCGGGGGGCACCCCGAAATCATCTACCGCGACGTGCGTGTGCCCGCGGACAATCTGCTCGGCGATGAGGGCGGTGGCTTCGCCATCTCCCAAGCCAGGCTTGGGCCTGGTCGGATCCATCACTGCATGCGCTCCATCGGGGTCGCGGAGCGCGCCCTGGAATTGATGGTGGTCAGGTCCCTCGAGCGCAGCACGTTCGGGACAAGTCTGGCCCACAAGGGCCTCATCCAGGACTGGATCGCCGAGTCGCGCATCGAAATTGACATGGCCCGCGAGTACGTGCTTAAGACCGCGTACCTGATGGACACCGTGGGTAACAAGGCGGCCGCCTCCGAGATCTCCGGCATTAAGGTTGCCATACCCAATATGACGCTCAAGGTCATCGATCGGGCCATACAAGTGCACGGGGCGGCCGGGGTGACCCAGTTCTATCCCTTGGCCCACATGTACGCGCTCACGCGCACGCTGCGCATCGCCGATGGTCCAGACGAGGTGCACAAGATGACGATCGCTCGCCGAGAGATCCTCAAGTATCAGCCGGAATTTCGGATGCATCAACCGAGTGGGCAATAGAGTCCTACTCGAGGCGAGTTTTCCATTTCCCCTCCTTTTGAAGTGAGGCACACTAGGGGGGGCATCTCTCCGACTGGCGTGAAGATGGTTGCCAGCCGCCGTGGCGGACGGAATTCGTGCCGAAGTCTGGCGCCGTGCATCGAACCAGGCTCACTACGGCGTGCTTGGCAGTGGCGTGACTGGAGCAGTTCGGAGCGCCTAAGACTCCGACCGCAAACTAGTCACTGGAGCATTGATTGAACGTTCCAAATGGGCTGTGCCGAATGAATCCTCGGTTGCGTGAGTCGTGATTCTCAGTCTGACGATGCCCTCGGCAACAATGCGGCGGGACTGTTGTCGCTCTCTGTGCGAGTTCAACCGGTGGAAGCAACACTTGCTTGTTGAAGTGATAATAGGTGCTCGTCGAAGGCTTCCGCTGGTGTCTTCCAGCCGAGGGTCTTGCGAGGTCGTGTGTTGAGTGCGTGAGCGACGGCCTCAAGTTCTTCAGCTGACCAACATGAGAGATCTGTGCCCGTAGGAAATTATTGGCGCATGAGTCCGTTGGCATTCTCGTTTGTGCCACGCTGCTTGGGTCGGCAAAGAACACGGGTATCCCGGTTGTGACCTTCAATTGCGCGTGGGCGGACATCTCCTTGCCGCGCTCCCAGGTCAGTGAGCGCGCTAACTGCGTCGGCAGACTGGACATTGTGTTAGTAAGCGCGTTCTTCATTGTGAGCGCACCGTAGCCAGCGAGGGCGGGGCCGTTCTTCGGCGTCTCCTTGTGACGGTAGCCCTCTTCACGCGGCAAGTGGACGAGCATGGTGAAGCGAGTCGTGCGCTCAACGACCGTGCCAATTGTTGTCAGCCAGACAAAATGATGACGGCGCAGACACTCTCGCTGATGACCTCGCGTGATCGCGTTGTCGCGCGACGACGTTGACAGTGAGGACGCGA
>Ga0208357_1001984_pt1 | contig 14165 bp, 14 predicted proteins | sample NGESurdeep092012_6_FD_184487 | JGI IMG/M metagenome (GOLD analysis project Ga0208357, IMG submission 184487) | Arctic peat soil microbial communities from Barrow, Alaska - NGEE Surface sample F52-2 deep-092012 (SPAdes) | ecosystem: Environmental > Terrestrial > Soil > Wetlands > Peat ... | reverse complement strand
CCCCGCTGGCGGGGGAGGGTTGGGGAGGGGGCCCCGCCGCGATACGATCTAGAGCGTGTCGAGCGCCTTTTGGAAGCGGCCGGCATGCGACTTCTCGGCCTTCGCCAGCGTCTCGAACCAGTCGGCGATTTCGTCGAAGCCTTCCTGGCGGGCGGTGCGCGCCATGCCGGGATACATGTCGGTATATTCGTGGGTCTCGCCCGCGATCGCGGCGGCGAGATTGAGGTTGGTCGCGCCGATCGGCAGGCCCGTCGCCGGATCGCCGACCGCTTCGAGATATTCGAGATGGCCATGCGCGTGGCCGGTCTCACCCTCGGCGGTCGAGCGGAACACCGCCGACACGTCATTATGGCCTTCGACATCGGCCTTCTGCGCGAAATAGAGATAGCGGCGATTGGCCTGGCTTTCGCCGGCGAATGCGTCCTTGAGATTGCCTTCGGTCTTCGAGCCTTTGAGGGCTGCCATCGGGGCCTCCACGGGGATGAGTTTCGAATCGCGCCTCGGCGCACCTTCTATATGCGCCACCCCTAGCCTCGAGTCAAGTTAGATTATAATCGATATAAAGAAGGCTGCAATACTTTGATATTGCCTAGTTTCTCGTCACTCGTATAATCACGTCGACGCGGCGCACGCTGGTGCCGGCGGGCGGATTCGGCAAATCCTTGACCTCGATGCGATCGCCGGCGATATCGGTGAGCTGGCCGTCATCCTCATGGAAAAAGTGATGATGGTCGCTGACGTTGGTGTCGAAATAGGAGCGGCCGGGATCGACGACGACTTCGCGCAGCAGACCCGCGCCGACGAATTGATGCAGCGTGTTGTAGACCGTGGCGAGCGAGACCCGCACCTGCGCCGCTAGCGCCTCATTGTGCAATTGTTCCGCCGTGACATGACGGTCAGCGCGATCGAACAAGAGACGGGCGAGCGCGAGGCGCTGGCGCGTCGGCCGCAGATGCGCGGCACGGATCAGTTCGATGGCGTTGGCAAAGGGGTGCGGCCGGATCATGACGAAGTATATAAGCCGCCGCGCCACCATTGGAAGCGACGATCGGCGCGGACGGCGCCCCGCCCGGTAAAAGCCGCGTGAGCGGCGCTATTCCCCGGTTTGCAGCCGCGCGACCAGTTCGCGCACCGTCGGGATGAAGCCATTGGCGTAATAGGGATCGCTGGCGAAGCGATAGGCGTTATGGCCGGCGAACATCAATTGCATGTCGACCTGATCGGAGTGGCTGATCGCCTGTAGCGTCTTCTGAATGCAGAAGCTGCGCGGGTCGGGCAGCTTGCCGGTGGTCCCGGTCTCGTTCTGCGCCCAGTTGGAAAAGCCGCAGGCGCTGAGGCAGCCCATGCAATTGACCTGGTCGCGGCGAATCTCATGCCCGCTCTGCGGCGTGACGAAGACCAGAGTCGAATCCGGCGTGCGCATCGCCTCGGTAAAGCCTTGCGCGATCCAGCCCTGCGCCCGCTCGCGATCGTGCGGCGTCACATAGACGATGCGCCCGCGCGCGCCGATCGCCAGGGTCGCCGAATGATCGCCCAACGCCTCAACGGAGAACGATATCTGGCGCTCCGACCGGTCGTGGAGATCGTTGAGGAAGGGATTGCGCACGGCGGAGGAATAGAACCCGGTCGGGCTGAACCGATTGAGATAGACATCGCCTTCCTTCAACTCGAGAAGACGATGCTTCCACGCGTCCGAGATCGGACTTTCCTTGGTCAGCAGCGGCCGGGTCCCGAATTGAAACGCGATCGGCCCCAGTTCGGGATTGTCGATCCAGTCGGTCCATTCGCGCAGATTCCATACCCCGCCGGCCATGAAGATCGGCGTGGCGTGGAGGCCGAATTCGCGCATCAGGTTGCGCAGTTCGAGGACGCGGGGAAATGGCGGCTCCGGCTGTTCCGGATTTTCGACGTTGGAGAGGCCGTTATGGCCGCCAGCCAGCCATGGGTCCTCATAGACGACGCCGCCCAGCCAGTCGCCGAATTTGTGATACGCGCGCTTCCACAGCGCACGGAAGGCGCGCGCCGACGACACGATGGGATAGTAGTAGACATTGTAGTGCGCGCAAATCTCGGCGATGCGATAGGGCATGCCGGCGCCGCAGGTGACGCCGTTGATCAGCCCGCGCGCGCCATCCAGCACGCCGTGCAGGATGCGCTCCGCCGCCGCCATTTCCCACAGCACGTTCATATGGATGCGGCCGGCGCCGTTCGAGCGCTCATAGGCGACGCGCGCCTGCTCGATGCCGCCGGCGATGGAATAGGCGATCAACTCTTCATGCCGCTCGCGCCGCGTCCGACCATGATAGATCTGCGGCACCGTCGCGCCCTGCGCGTCGTAGAAATCGGCATTGACGCCGGAGAACGTGCCGACGCCGCCGGCCGCGGCCCAGGCGCCCGAGCTTTCGCCATTCGACACGGAGATGCCCTTGCCGCCCTCGACCAGCGGCAGCACCTCGCGTCCCGATATCAACACCGTCTTAAGCGTCACGCCATCCCTCTGTATCCGCGCCGGGTCCCTTTACCATATCTATGGTGTCCGGGCGACAGAAGCAAATCGGCGGAAGCCCCCGGCAATGCTTCGCATCGTCTTCCCTCCCGTTTCGCATCGTCTTCCCTCCCCCGCTTGCGGGGGAGGGTTAGGGAGGGGGGCTGCCGCGTTACGATACTTGCTGGGCGGCGGGCTTGGCGTCGCCGCTGATATCCTCGCCGGTCTGCTGATCCACGCGCTTCATCGACAGCTTGATCTTGCCGCGATCGTCGAACCCCAGCACCTTGACCTTGACCTGATCGCCGACCTGGACGACATCGGTGGTCTTGCCGACGCGCTGCGGCGCCAGCTCGCTGATGTGGACGAGGCCGTCGCGCGCGCCGAGGAAATTGACGAAGGCGCCGAAATCGACGGTCTTCACCACCTTGCCGTTATAGACGAGGCCAACCTCCGGCTCGGCGACGATGCCCTTGATCCAGTCGATCGCCGCTTGCGCCGCGACCTGATCGACCGCCGCGACCTTGATCGTGCCGTCATCCTCGATGTCGATCTTGGCGCCGGTCTTCTCGGTGATCTCGCGGATCACCTTGCCGCCGGAGCCGATAACTTCGCGGATCTTGTCCTTCGGAATGACGAAGGTGGTGATGCGCGGCGCATTGTCGCTGACCACGTCGCGCGACGAGGTCAGGGCCTTCGCCATCTCGCCCAATATGTGCAGCCGCCCGTCGCGCGCCTGCGCCAGCGCCACCTTCATGATCTCCTCGGTGATCGAGGTGATCTTGATGTCCATCTGCAGCGCGGTAATGCCCTCTTCGGTGCCGGCGACCTTGAAATCCATGTCGCCGAGATGATCCTCGTCGCCCAGAATATCCGACAGCACGGCGAAGCCGCTGTCATCCTTGATCAGGCCCATCGCGATGCCCGCGACCGGCCGCTTCAGCGGCACGCCCGCATCCATCAGCGACAGCGACGAGCCGCACACGGTCGCCATCGAGGACGAGCCGTTGGATTCGGTGATTTCCGACACGATGCGCAGCGTATAGGGAAAGGCTTCCTTGCTGGGCAGTAGCGGATGGACGGCGCGCCAGGCGAGCTTGCCGTGGCCGATCTCGCGCCGGCCCGGCGTGCCCATGCGGCCCGCCTCGCCGGTGGCGTAGGGCGGGAAATTGTAATGCAGCATGAAGTTGGAGCGATATTCGCCCTCGAGCGCGTCGATGATCTGCTCGTCCTGGCCGGTGCCGAGCGTGGTCACCACCAGCGCCTGGGTCTCGCCGCGCGTGAACAGCGCCGAGCCATGGGTGCGCGACAGCAGGCCGACTTCCGCCTGGATCGGGCGCACCGTCTTGGTGTCGCGGCCATCGATGCGCGGCTCGCCCTTGAGGATGGCGCCGCGCACGATTTCCTTCTCGATATACTTGAAGACATTGGCGGCATGCTGGCGCTGGCCGGCATCCTCGAACAGCGACTGCGCCTTCGCCTTGGCGGCGTCGAGCATGTTGCTGCGCGCCTGCTTCTCGCGCTCGCCATAGGCGGCGGCGAGTTCGCCGGCCACCGCGCCGCGCACTTTCGCCTCGATGGCATCGGCCTCGGGCGAGGCGCCGGCCACGTCCCATGGCTCCTTCGCCGCGCGCTCGGCCAGATCGATGATCGCCTGTAGTACCGGCAGCATCTCCCGGTGGCCGAACATCACGGCGCCCAGCATCACATCCTCGGACAATTCGCTGGCCTCGGATTCGACCATCAGCACGCCTTCCTGGGTGCCGGCGACGATCAGATCGAGCTGCGATTTCTCGAGCTCGTCCTGGCGCGGATTCAGCACATATTTGCCGTCGATGTAGCCGACGCGCGCGCCGCCAATCGGCCCCATGAAGGGAATGCCGGAAATCGTCAGCGCCGCCGACGCGCCGATCAAGGCGACGATGTCGGGATCGTTCTCGAGATCGTGCGACAGCACGGTGCACACGACCTGCGTCTCATTGCGGAAGCCGTGCGCGAATAGCGGGCGGATCGGCCGGTCGATGAGGCGCGAGGTCAGCGTCTCCTTCTCCGAGGGCCGGCCCTCGCGCTTGAAGAAGCCGCCCGGAATCTTGCCGGCGGCAAACGTTTTTTCCTGATAATTGACGGTCAGCGGAAAAAAATCCTGGCCGGGCTTCGCGTGCTTCATGGCGACCGCGGTGCACAGCACGCTGGTCTCGCCATAGGTCGCCAGCACGGCGCCATCGGCCTGGCGCGCCATCCGGCCAGTTTCGAGCGTGAGGCGGCGGCCGCCCCAATTCAGCTCGCGGGTAATCTTGTTGAACATCTCTCTCTTCTTTCTCTCTCAGGAACGGGTATGGGCGCGGCGCGCCGAAGATCGCTCTCCGCGCGCCCGATGCCCGAATGATGGATTGCGGCGCGCGCGGCGCCGCCGAATGCCCCCCGCGGGGGCTGCCATGGCGCGAACGCTCAGTGGCGGAGTCCCAGACGCTCGATGACGCTGGCATATTTGGCGTGATCGGCGCGCTTCAGATAATCCAGCAAGCCACGGCGCTGGCCAACCATGACCAGAAGACCGCGGCGCGAATGGAAATCCTTCTTATGGGTCGCGAGGTGTTCCGTCAGGTTGCGAATCCGCTCGCTCAGGATCGCGATCTGGACTTCGGGCGAGCCGGTATCGCCGACCTTACGGGCATAGTCGCCAATGACCTCTTGCTTACGCGCAAGTGTGATCGACATCGATATCTCCTTAGTCGGTATTCAAGGGGCCAAAATTCAGAACGCGTATCGGTCGCAAACCGCCGTCGTGGATTTGGGCAAAGGCCACCAATCGGCCGCCGGTCATGGCGCAAACGGTGGTCCCTTCGCCGAGGCCCCGCGCACGCCCGTCGGGGGCGTTTTGCAGCGGCCGTCCGTGTCGGAGGGAGGCGGCTTCCGTTTCGGTTATGGCCAGCGCCGGGATGTCGTCCAGCGCGGTCTCAACCGACAGCAGATGCTCGGAAGCGGCCGTATCATGCCCCAACGCGGCGAGGTTTTCCAGGGAAATCGCCCCTTCGACGCGAAACCGGCCGACCGACAGCCGCCGCAGGACGGTGACATGGGCGACGGTGCCGAGCGCCAGGCCGAGGTCCCGCGCCAGCGCCCGGATATAGGTGCCCTTGCCGACGAGCGTCTCGAACGAGGCGTGATCGGGGTCGGGTTGGCCGATGAGATCGAGCCGCTCGATGGTGACGGCGCGCGAAATCATGGTCAACGCCACCCCTTGGCGCGCCAGATCGTAGGCGCGCGCCCCCGCGATCTTGAGCGCCGAATAAGCCGGCGGCGTCTGCGCGATCACCCCGATGAAACCAGGCAGCGCCGCTTGGATTTGCACCGTGGTGGGGCGGACCGCGCTGGTCGCCGTCACGGTGCCGGCGCGGTCGTCGGTGTCGGTCGCAACCCCCCACCGTGCCGTGAAGCGATAGATTTTGGTATCCGCCATGACATAGGGCACGGCCTTGGTCGCCTCGCCCAGCGCGATCGGCAGCACGCCGGTCGCCAGCGGATCGAGGGTGCCGGCATGCCCGGCCTTGGCGGCATTGAAGAGACGCCGCACCTGCGCGACGGCAAAGGCCGAACTCATGCCCAGGGGCTTGTCCAGCACCACCCAGCCGTGGACCGGCTGGCCGCGCCGCTTCACTTCTCCTCGCCGGCCGGCGGTTGCGTCTCGGGCGCGCCGAGGTCGCGTTCGACCTCGGGCCGGCGCAGCAGCGCGTCGATGTGACTGGCGTGGTCGAAGCTGGTATCGGCGGCAAAGGAAAATTCCGGCGCCACGCGCAGCTTCACTTCCTTCGCCATCTCGCGGCGCACATAGCCGGCGGACCGCGTCAGCCCGGCCAGCAGTTCGGCGATCTTCTCGCCGCCCAGCGGCATGACGAAGGCGGTGGCATGCTTCAAATCGGGGGTGACCCGCACCTCGCTCACGGTAATGGCAATGCCCGCCACCGCCGGATCGCGCAGCGTGCCGCGCTCGAATAGCCGCGCCAGCGCGTGGCGCAATTCCTCGCCGACCCGCAATTGGCGCTGCGACGGCTCGCGGTTCTTGTCGTGCTTTGTAGGCATGTTCCGTCTCGTCAACGACCGCCGATTTCTTGATCCGGAATTCCGGCGAGCTTAGAGACACCCCTCGATCGCCTCATAGAGATTTTCCAGCAGCTCCTCAAAGGTCTCGCCTTGAGTCGCACAACCAGGAATGGCGGGAACCTCGGCCCAATAGCCGCCCTCTTCCGCATCGTGCACCACGATTTTGATCTTCATCCGGGACCCTTTGGCGCGCCGGGCTAAAGCGTCCGGGCGACTTCCTCCATCTCGAAGCATTCGATCACGTCGCCGGCCTGCATGTTGTCGTAATTCTCGAACGCCATGCCGCATTCGAAGCCATCGCGCACCTCGCGGACCTCGTCCTTGAAGCGCTTCAGCGTCTTCAGCGTGCCTTCGTGGATCACGATATTGTCGCGCAGCAGCCGGACCCGGGCGCCGCGCCTGACGACGCCCTCGGTGACCATGCAGCCCGCGACCTTGCCGACCTTGGTGATGTTGAACACTTCGCGGATCGCGGCATTGCCGAGGAAGCGTTCGCGTCTCGTCGGCGACAGCAAGCCGCTCATCGCCGCCTTCATGTCGTCGATCACATTGTAGATGATCGAGTAATAGCGGATTTCGACGCCGTCGCGACGCGCCAACTCGCGCGCCTGCGGATTGGCGCGAACGTTGAAGCCGATGATCACCGCGCCCGACGCCTTGGCCAGAATCACATCGCTTTCGCTGATCCCGCCGACCGCGGAGTGCAGCACGCGGGTGATGACTTCATCGGTCCCGAGCTTTTCCAGCGACCCGATGATGGCTTCGAGCGAGCCCTGCACATCGGATTTGACGACCGCCGTCAGCTCCTTCTTGCCGCCCGAGGCCGCCTGCGCGAACATTTGTTCCAGCGTGCCGCGTCCCGCGCCGGCCGATTGCTGCTCGCGCCGGCGGCGCTGGCGGTAATCGGCGATGTCGCGGGCCCGGGTTTCGTTTTCGGCGACGATGAAATCATCGCCCGCCAGCGGCACGCCGTTGAGGCCCAGCACCTCGACCGGCATCGCCGGCCCGGCGGAGTCGATCTGCTGGCCGCGATCGTCGAGCAGGGCGCGCACCCGGCCCCACTCGCCGCCGGAGACGAAGATATCGCCGACCCGCAGCGTTCCCGCCTGGATCAGCACGGTCGCGACCGGGCCCCGGCCGCGCTCCAGCTTGGCTTCGATGACGGCGCCGCTCGCCGGCCGATTGGGGTTGGCCTTGAGATCGAGTATTTCGGCCTGCAGCAGGATCGCTTCCTCGAGCTTGTCCAGCCCGGTGCGCTTCAGCGCCGACACCGGCACGTCGAGGACGTCGCCGCCCAGCTCTTCCGTCACCAGTTCGTGCTGCAGCATTTCCTGGCGCACGCGCTCGGGCTTGGCGTCGGGCTTGTCCATCTTGTTGATGGCGACCAGGATCGGCACGCCCGCCGCCTTGGCATGGCGGATCGCCTCGACCGTCTGCTCCTTGATGCCGTCATCGGCGGCGACCACCAGCACCACGATATCGGTGACGTTGGCGCCGCGCGCGCGCATCGCGGTGAACGCCTGATGGCCCGGCGTATCGATGAAGGTAATGCGCTGGCCGCCTTTGAGGCGCACCTGGTACGCGCCGATATGCTGGGTGATGCCGCCCGCCTCGCCGCTGGCGACGTCGGTGCCGCGCAAGGCGTCGAGCAGCGAGGTCTTGCCATGATCGACATGGCCCATGATGGTGACGACCGGCGGCCGCGTCTCCATCGCCTCCGGCTCGTCGGCGCTGCCGCCCAGGCCGATTTCGATGTCGGATTCGGAGACGCGCTTGATCTTGTGGCCGAATTCGGTGACCACCAGTTCGGCGGTATCGGCGTCGATCATCTGGTTGATGGTCGCCATCACGCCCATGCGCATCAGCGCCTTGATGATCTCGACGCCGCGTTCGGCCATGCGGTTGGCCAGTTCCTGCACCGAGATATGCTCGGGCACCACCACATCGCGCACCACCTTCAGCGGCTCGGCGGCCTGCATCTGGCGCTGCCGTTCGCGCTCGCGGGCACGGCGCACCGAGGCGAGGCTGCGCGTGCGCTCATCCTCGTCGGTGTTGAGGACGCGCGTCACGGTCAGCTTGCCGCTGGCGCGGCGGCGATTGACATCGCGCCGCGGCGGGGCCGCCACGCTTTTCTTCAGCTCGGGCCGCACGCCAGGACGACGCGGCGCCACTTCCTCGGTCTCGGGCTCGACCTTGACCTTACCGGCGGCGGACAGCGCGGCGACCTTGGCGGCGGCGGCGTTGCCGGCGCGCTCCGCAACCTCGCGGCGGCTTTCTTCCTCGGCCTTGCGCTTGACATCGGCGGCGCGGCGATCCTCGTCCGCCTTGACTTTCGAATCCTCGTCGCCCCTGCGCCGCGCTTCTTCGTCGGCCTTGCGCTTCACCGCGTCCTGCACCTGGCGCACCGCGGCTTCCTCGGCGGCGCGGCGCTTATCCTCGGCGGCGTCGATCTCCGCCTGGCGGCGCTGGTCCTCGCCGGCCTTGATCGCGCCTTGCAGCGCCCGGGCGCGGCCCGCGCGCTCCTCGGCGGTCAGGCCATGCGGCAGCACCACCGGGCGCCGCTGCGGCGCGGTGCCGGGCGACGACGCGCTCTTCGCCACGGTCTCGGACGAAATGCCCGGCTCGGGACGCTCGTTCGCGGCGGGCGCGACCGCGCGCTTCTTGCGCACTTCGACGGTAACGGTCTTGGTGCGGCCGTGCGGGAAGCTCTGGCGCACCTGGCCGGCCTCGGCCGGGCGCTTCAATTCCAGTTTGCCGCCATGGCCGAGGCTCAGCGGTCGTTTCGTATCGGTGTCGTTCGTCTCACTCATTCTCGTTCCAAAATCATCCGCTGATTGCGACCGGACCTAATTGTCCAGCCGCGCCGACCCGTCTTGCCCCTCACGAAACCCACCCAGCCGCTCCAACTCGCGCGCCAGCGCGTGGGCCAGCGGCCCCTCGCGCAGCGCGGCGTGAACGACATGGTCCCGGCCGAACGCCGCGCCCAGTTCGGCGGCGGTCAGCTCGGCCCGTTCCCACACATCCGGCGCCTGCGCCCGCAGCTTGCCGCGGCCGTCGGCCGACCCGTCCGAGGCGCCGAGCAGCAAGCCGACCGCCCCCGACGCCAGCAGCTTTTCCACTTTGACGAAGCCCATTTGGGCATCGCCGGCGCGCCGCGCCAGCCCAATCATATCGCGACAGCGCGCAACCAGCAGCGCCTCGACCTGGTCGGCGAGATCGTCGCCGACCACGACCGGGCGACGGGCCGCCCGTCCGAACAGGCGCTTCGACGACGCCGTCATCACTATATCCCGACGCGCGGTCAACCACAAACCGCGTCCCGGCAGCCGCCCCGCGACATCGGGAACAATGGCGCCCGCCGGCGACACCACGAAGCGCACCAGCTCCGCCACCGGCTTGCTCGCGGCCGTGACGAAACAGCGCCGGGTCGGGCCGGTCTCGTCATCCTCCGCGAATTGGTGCCGCGCCGCCGCCACGCTGGGTTACTCCTCGCTCGCCGCCGCCGCGGGCTCGGCCGCCGCCTCACCCTCGAACCAATGCGCCCGCGCCGCCATGATGATGGCATTCGCCGCCTCGAGATCGAGCTTGCCGGCGGTCTCGGCGATCTCCACCAGCTCGTCGCCGGCAAGGTCGGCAAGGTCGTCCAGCGTCTTCACGTCCTTCTCGCCCAGCGCCACCAGCAGCGCCGGGGTGATGCCGGCCATCGCCGCGATTTCGTCCGAGACGCCCAACTCCAGCCGGCGCGCCTCGCGCTCGACATTCTGCTGCTCGATGAAGGTGCGCGCGCGCTGCTGCAATTCGCCGGCGATGGTTTCGTCGAACCCCTCGATGTCGGCCAGCTCCTCGGTCGCGACATAGGCGATCTCCTCGAGCGAGGAGAAGCCCTCGGTCACCAGCAAATGCGCGATGACATCGTCGACATCGAGCGCTTCGATGAACAGCTTGGAGCGCGACCGGAATTCTTCCTGACGGCGCTCGCTTTCTTCGTCCTCGGTCAAAATATCGATATCCCAACCCGATAGTTGCGACGCGAGCCTGACATTCTGGCCACGGCGGCCGATGGCCAGACTCAGTTGATCGTTCGGCACCACCACCTCGATGCGGCGCTGTTCCTCGTCCATCACCACCTTGGCGACCTCGGCCGGCGCCAGCGCGTTCACCACGAAGGTCGCGGGATCGGCCGACCAGGGGATAATGTCGATCTTTTCGCCCTGCAATTCGCCGACCACCGCCTGGACGCGGCTGCCGCGCATCCCGACGCAGGCGCCCACCGGGTCGATGCCGCTGTCGTTCGAGATCACCGCGATCTTGGCGCGGCTACCGGGGTCGCGCGCCACCGCGCGGATCTCGATGATGCTGTCGTAGATCTCCGGCACCTCTTGGGCGAACAATTTGGCCATGAATTGCGGATGGGTGCGGGAGAGGAAAATCTGCGGGCCCCGCGCCTCCTCGCGCACGTCATAGATATAGGCACGCACACGCTCGCCCTGGCGGAAATTCTCGCGCGGGATCAATTCGTCGCGGCGCAGAATCGCCTCGGCGCGGCCGAGATCGACCACGACATTGCCGAATTCGACGCGCTTGACGAGGCCGTTGACGATGTCGCCGATACGGTCCTTGAACTCGCGGAACTGGCGCTGGCGCTCGGCCTCGCGCACCTTCTGCACGATGACGTTCTTCGCTGTCTGGGCGGCGATGCGCCCGAAATCGATGGGCGGCAGCGGATCGGTGAGGAAATCGCCGATCTGCGCCTCGGGATTGAGCTTCTGCGCCGCGTCGAGCGTCATCTGCGTCGCTTCGTTCTCGATCGGGTCGGCGACCTGGCGGAACCGCATCAGCTTGATCTCGCCGTTCTTGCGGTCGATCTCGGCGCGGATATCGTATTCCTGACCGTATTTGGAGCGGCCGGCCTTCTGGATCGCCTGCTCCATCGCCTCCAGCACCTCGTCGCGATCGATGCTCTTGTCGCGCGCGACCGTGTCGGCGACCTGCAGCAATTCGGGGCGCGGATAGCTCATTTGCGTCGCCATGGGTGTTACCGTCTTTCCATTTCGTTGGTCGCTACCGCAGACGTGGTGTCGGCGGCTGGGGCGGCGGGGCGCCCGCCGGCCGCGATCAAATCATCAGTCAGAACCAGCTTTGCGCGGGTCACCTCGTCCAGGGGGAAGCGCCAGGTCGCGCCGTCGGCTTCCAGCGCCACGATGTCGCCGTCGATCCCACGCAGCCGCCCGCGAAACCGCTTGCGGCCCTCGACCGCCTGCTTCACTTCGAGCTTGGCCTCGAAGCCGGCATAGCGCTCGAAATCCTCCCGCCGGATCAGCGGGCGGTCCAGGCCGGGCGACGAGATTTCCAGCATATAGGCGGCGGCGATCGGATCGGCCACATCCAATAGCGCCGAGACGGTGTGGCTCAGCGTCGCGCAATCATCGACCGTCATCGACACATCGTCCTCGCGCTCCGCCATGATCTGCAGCGTGGCGCGCCGGCCGACCCCGGTGTAGGTGACCCGCACGATACGATAGCCGGCCGCCGCCATCGCGGGGGCGATGGTGGCTTCGATGGTCGCCACGTCGAAATGTTTGTCGTCGGACAAATCTTGCCTTTTCGCCGCTCGTTCGCCCCAAGCATCGCCCGAAATAAAAAGGTGGGCCTTCGTGGCCCACCCTTGATGCTCGGGATTGTTGATTTGATGCGGAATATAGCGATTTCCCATCCTGCCGCAAGGGTCACTCATGCCAAGCGCGGCGGTAATCCATGAATCCGCCGCCGACGGGCGCGAGGGTCGCCACCTCCGCATGGCAGAGGGCCGCCGGCGGCGCCTTCGCATGTGCGAAAGGATGCCTATGTCGGAAGGGTTCGAGCCGGCGTCCTGTAGGCGTCGGCCGGTATTCAGGAGATCATCATGCGCCTATCGAAATTCATCACCGGTGCCGCTTTCGCGGTTGCCATCCTCGGGACTTCGTTCGCGATGTCGCCCGCCCATGCGACCACCGGTCCGTTCTCGCTGGAGATGGATCCCGTCGATTATTATGCCTATCTGGCGAACCCGATGCTCCCGCAGGTGCCGTACCAGCCGATCTTCGGCCAGCCTAGCGGCCGGTAGACGCGGTTCGACGAAACAGCGCCCTTCGGGGCGCTGTTTTTGTTTTAGGGTCCCGCGCGGGCCGCTGGCTATGATGGCGCGGTCCGGTTCGGGAGAATGAATTTGCGCAAGGATCTCGATGTGAGCTGGCCGCGCGAGGGCCTGCGCCGCGTGCCGTATGAGATTTACGTGCGCGAGGATGTCTATGCGCGGGAGCGCGCGCAGGTTTTTCTCGGGCCGACCTGGAATTATCTCTGCCTCGAGGTCGAGCTGCCGAACCAAGGCGATTATCGCGCCACTTTCGTCGGCGACGTGCCGGTCATCGTCGCGCGAAACCGCGACGGCGCGATCCGCGCCTTTGAGAATCGCTGTCTCCATCGCGGCGCCATGCTGTGTCTCAAGCCCGGCACCGGCAAGGAGATTTCCTGCGTCTATCATAATTGGACCTATGACCTCACCGGCACGCTGACCGGCATCGCGTTTCAGCGCGGCGTCAATGGCAAGGGCGGCATGCCGCCGGAGTTCAGCACCGCCGGCCGGCATCTGCGCGCCTTGCGCGTCGCCAGTTTCGCGGGGCTGGTGTTCGGCACCTTTTCCGACGAGACACCCGACCTCGAGACCTATCTCGGCCCGGAGATCGCGGCGCGGGTCCGCCGCGTCATGGTCCGGCCGATCAAGCCGCTGGGCACCACCAGCCAGTATCTCCACAGCAATTGGAAAATCTACGCCGACAATCTGCGCGACAGCTATCACGCCAGCCTGCTGCACATGTTTTTCACCACCTTCAAGCTCAACCGGCTGTCGCAACAGGGCGGCATCATCGTCAGCCCATCCGGCGGCAACCATGTCAGCTATTCCAAGATGGCGACCGACCGCGCCAGCGAATATGATTCCGCCGCCATCCGCGCGCGCCAGGATGATTTCGGCCTGGAGGACAAGACGCTGCTGCGGGGCCGCGACGAATTCGGCGACGGCATCACGCTGCAAATCCTCACCGTCTATCCCGGCTTCATCATGCATCAGATTCAGAACAGCCTCGCGGTGCGCCAGATATTACCCAAGGGGGTCGGCGAGACCGAACTGAACTGGACCTATTTCGGCTTCGCGGACGACGATGCGGCGATGCAGGATATCCGCCTGCGCCAGACCAATCTGGTCGGGCCTGGCGGCTATATCTCGATGGAAGATGGCGCGGTGGTGAATTTCGTTCAGCGCGCGCTGCCCGGCGGCATGGCCGACGCCTCGATCGTCGAGATGGGCGGCGCCGGCACGTCGAGCCAGGACACCCGCGTCACCGAAACGGCGGTGCGCGGCTTCTGGCGCGTCTATCGCGAGCAGATGGGGATTTAATTTTTCTCGTCGTCCCCGCGGCGGAGAAAAGATGAACCGCCAAGCCTGCCCCGGCTTTCGAGCGTGTGAAGGATTCCCAATTTTATTGGGATGTGATTCTCTTTGCGGGAGCGGAGGGGGTGGCGATGTGTGGTGGTGCGCGGGTGT
>Ga0208357_1001983_pt1 | contig 14171 bp, 16 predicted proteins | sample NGESurdeep092012_6_FD_184487 | JGI IMG/M metagenome (GOLD analysis project Ga0208357, IMG submission 184487) | Arctic peat soil microbial communities from Barrow, Alaska - NGEE Surface sample F52-2 deep-092012 (SPAdes) | ecosystem: Environmental > Terrestrial > Soil > Wetlands > Peat ... | reverse complement strand
GCCGTCGCGGACCCGATCGTGCTCGGCGATACAGTCTTGCCCACTTTGGCGCACGGGGTGCGCTGTGTCTCGATGGGGTACTTCGTCCCCGATGAGCAACCTGTCATCTGGCGTGGCCCGATGCTGCACAAAGCCATTCAACAATTGGTCACTGAAGCGTGGTGGGACGAGCCCGACTTCCTTCTCATCGACATGCCGCCCGGCACCGGCGACGTCGCCCTGACCTTGTCGGAGATTCTGCCGCGCATTGAGATGTACGTCGTGACGACACCCCAGGCGGCGGCCCAACGCGTCGCGCAACGTTCTGCTTACGCCGCGCGCAAACTGAAACTCTCGGTGCGCGGCGTCGTTGAGAATATGAGTTGGTTTCGCGGCGACGACGGGGTGCGCTACGAGATCTTCGGCGCGGGCGGTGGCGAAACACTGGCACGCGACCTCGGCGTGGCGCTGCTCGGACAGATTCCTCTGGAGACTCCGTTGCGTGAGGGCGGTGATACCGGGGTTCCCCTCGTGGTGAGCAATCCCCAGAGTGAAGCGGCGCAAGCCTTCGCCGAACTGGCCACGAAGGTCGCTGCACAGGGTCCGGCGAGGGTGTATCGCCAAGAACTACGCATCGTCTGAGGTTGCTCAGCGGTCGATACCGTTCGGCAGTTGATCGATGGGCCACGCGAGCAACGTCACGGCGCTGCGGCACGCGAAGCGGTCCGTCATTCCCGCGACGTAGTTGACCGCGGCCGCGATCGCCGATGGTGACCCCGCGACGTCGGGAGTGAACTCGTCGTCCTCGGGTAACAACTCGGGGTGATCGCCGTAGTGCTCGACCAAGGCGCGCAACATGCCCACGACGCGCGCGGCCTGCAGTCGAGAGGCGTCGCGCATGTAGATCCGTCCGTAGTTGAAGGCGCGAAACGTGGCCAACGCTTCCGCCGTGCGATCATCCATGCCAATCACGCCCCTCGTGCGCGTCGTCGCGATCATCGCGTTGATGAAGGCGCCGAGTTGTTGGCGCCGCGACGTCCCACAACGATCTCGCACGAGCGCGGGCAGGTCCTCCACGTTCACCAGTCCCGCCGACGCCGCGTCTTCGAAGTCGTGACAGACGTAGGCGATGCGGTCCGCCCAACTGACGACTTCTCCCTCGGGCGTCGACGGTGCCGGGCGCGACCACGAGTGATTACGAATGCCGTCGAGAGTCTCCAAGCAAAGGTTGAGGGGCCGCAGCGACACGTCGGCTCCCCACGTCGCGTGATTGAATCCACCCACGACGTAGGGCTCGAGGGCCTCCTCGCTCGCGTGGCCGCCGGGTCCGTGTCCGCAGTCGTGACCCAGGGCAATCGCCTCGGTCAACGATTCATTAAGACCCACCGCGCGCGCCACACTGGTCGCGACTTGTGCGACTTCGAGGGCGTGAGTGAGTCGCGTGCGCATGTGGTCGTCGGGAAAGACGAAGACCTGGGTCTTGCCACTCAGTCGGCGAAATGACGACGAGTGCAAGATACGGTCGCGGTCGCGCTCGAAGCACGTGCGATAGGCGTCGGGTGCCTCCTCAAGGGTGCGATGCCCGCCGCCGCGCGCGCGCGTCGCTCCCGCGGCCAGGACCTCGTCGAACAGCGTTTCGCGCGCGTCGCGGTCCGCCGCGACCACCAGACGAGCGTCGTCCACGTCGAGTGCCGCCACGGAGTTGCGGTGCGCGCGCACGACGTCACCGTGGACGAATCCCTCCATGGTGGCGGCCCACTGGGCGCTGCGCTCGCTGGGAGAGTCATTGGTCACGACCAACATCTTGCCCCAAAGCCGTAACATGGTGTCGTCGTTACCGACCGAGGAGTCGTCATGGAAATTCGTATTGGCATAGTGCAATCAATGAAGGAGCTCAACGTCGAGTTGCCCGAAGGCACGGACCGTGACGCCGTCGTCAAGGATGTGGAGATGGCCCTCGAGGGCGACAAGCTCCTCTGGCTGACCGACCGCAAGGGTCGCCGCGTGGGCGTGCCCGCGGCGCGCATCGCCTACGTCGAGTTCTCCACCACCAGTGAGCGCAACGTGGGATTCGGCGCGGCCTGAGCCGTGATCGATTATCACTTACACCTCTGGGACCACGAGGAGTCGTCGGTTTGGTACCGCCTCGACCAGGTGGCTGAGTACTGCGAGGAAGCCCAACGTAACGGCGTCAACGAAATTGCGCTGACCGAACACCTTTATCGCTTCGTCGAATTGCGCAAGACCGTGGGTGACTTCTGGACGCGTTGGAATCACGAACCCACCGCGGCGTTGATGTCGGACTACTTCGATTTTCACGCGCGAAACTCCCTTGAGGAATACGTGACCTTCGCGCAACTTGCGAAGTCCGAGGGGCTGCCCGTCAAAGTGGGTATGGAGGTCGACTACTACCGCGATCAGATGGACGACGTCGCCGAGTTAGTGAATCAGTATCCCTTTGACGTACTCATCGGTTCGGTCCATTGGCTCAATACGTGGCAATTCGACGACATCGACAACGATACGCAGATGAACGAATGGCGCGCGCGCGACGTGGACCTGAGTTGGCGCGACTACACGCTGGCTCTAGAAGAACTGGCGGCAACGCGCTGCGTCGACGTCTTGGCGCACCCTGACGTCATCAAGGTGGCCGGGTACTACGCCTCGCAGCCCGAACCCCTGTGGGACCAGATGGCCGCCGCCGCTGCCGCAGTTGACGTGTCGGTGGAGTGCTCGTCGTCGGGCTGGTTCAAACCCGTCGCCGAGCAGTACCCGGCCGACGGCTTCCTCGATCGCCTGGTAGAGCGAGGTGTCACGTTCACCACCGCCTCGGACGCGCACCGACGCGAACGCGTGGGGTCCAGAGCCGACGAGTTGGCGTCGCTGCTGGAGGCGCGCGGCGTCCACGAACTCGCCACCTACGAACAGCGCCGTCGCACGATGGTGCCACTGCGGAGTGCGTAGTGACCACGCTCGCGGAACTCTCCGATGATTTCACCTCACTGACCGACGCCGCCGTTGACCACCTCTTGCGCTTGACGGCGTCGTGGTCGTTGCTGGCGGACCTCTCGTTCTCGGACATGGTCCTGGTCGCCCCCGACGAGCATTCGCACGAGGAACCGTCCTTCGTCGTCCTGGGACAGGTGCGACCGAACAATCGCTCCACGCTCATCGTTGACGACCTGATTGGCTCCAAGCAACCCTCCAAGGAGTGGCCGCTCGTGCAACAGGCCTTCGACACTGGCCAACGCGCCGTGGGCGAGGTCACCATCGCGGCGATCGAGGGGGAGGTGCCGGTCTGGTGTATCCCCGTGCGCTTTGACGGTCGCGTTATTGCGGTGCTGGTGCGCATTCAAGGACCCTTGCGGGGTCCGGCGTCGCTCTACGAGCGGGCGTACCTTTCGATATTCGAGCGACTGTGCTCGATGGTCTCGGACGCGACGTTTCCGTATCGCGAGGACACGGTGGCCGGTCCGGGGATGCCGCGAGTGGGTGACGGCATCATTTTGATCAACGACGTGGGCGAGGTGGAATTCGCCACGCCCAACGCCACCAACGCGCTGCACCGCCTCGGGGTCTACGCCGCGACCGAGGGCAAGACGCTCAACGAATCTGGGCTTCGAGTGCGCGTCGTCGAGCGCTCGCTCGAATACGGGATTCCGGCGATGGAGGAGGTGGACCGCTCGAGCGACGTGGCGATCCTGTTCCACTGCGTCCCCCTCTTCGATCGCGGGGTCGTGACCGGGGTGGTGCTGTTACTGCGCGACGTATCGGACCTACGTCAACTTAATCGTTTGGTATTGAACAAAGAAGCCGCCGTACGTGAGGTGCACCACCGCGTCAAAAACAACTTGCAGACGATCTCGTCACTGTTGCGTTTGCAAGCGCGCCGTAGCGACGAGATCGAGACGGTCATGGCTCTGCAGGAGGCGGAACGACGGGTGCGTTCCATCGCGGTCGTGCACGAAGTGTTGTCGCGCGAGCCGGGCGAGGAGGTGGTGTTCGACGAGATCGTACGATCAATTGTCTTACTGGTGGAGGACACCGTCTTGGCGCTGCACCCGGTCGAGATCGTGGTGAACGGTGAACTCGGCACCCTGCAGACCGACCTCGCCACGCCCCTCGCGCTAGCTCTGACGGAACTCCTCACGAACGCCGTGGAGCACGCCTTTACCGACTTCGGTGGTCCCGATAACGATCACGTGGGAGTCGTCACCTTGGATCTGAGCCTCGAAGACGGAAACGCCGTCGCCGAAATTCGTGACAACGGGCGTGGTCTCGACCATGAATTCAAACTCGATGTGGCGACCAGTCTGGGTCTATCGATCGTGCGCGACCTCGTTCGCTCCCAACTGAACGGGTCGATCGAGATGATGAGCGTGCCCTACGCCGACGGTGGGGGAACGCTGATTCGCGTCGTCGTCCCGGCCGAACTGGCCGAATAACTCCGGTTAGTTCTGTTGCATGCGACGACGGGCGGCGAGCCACTGCTTGCGCAGCTTGCGGCGCTCGTCCTCGGTAGTGCCGCCCCAGACACCCGATTCCTGGTTGGTCGCCAGGGCGAACTCCAGACAGTGCTTCTGGGCGTCGCAGTTGACGCAGACGCGCTTGGCTGATTCAATTTGGTCCGTCGCCATGCCGGTAGTGCCGACGGGGAAGAACAACTCGGGCTCAGTGTCGCGGCACGCGGCATTCGCACGCCAGTCGGCATCATCCCAGGCGTGAGTACGGTTCCAAATTAACGACATGACAAAATCCTTTTAAATTAGCGAAATATCCCGAAAAATGGTTTCGAGAGCCGCTACGGGCGGGAGTCCAATTTTACTCAGTTCGACTCCTAAATTCAAGGTGTTTTTTTGGTATTTCGGGTCCAAACTGGTCACGGCTGACAGAATTCGTAGCGTGACGTCCATCTTTGCCCACCGCGGCCACCACGCGAGCGCACCAGAAAACTCCGTCGCCGCCGTCCAGGCCGCGCGCGACATCGGCGCCGATGGCGTGGAGATCGATGTGTGGCTGACGCGCGACAAATTCCTGGTCGTGAACCATGACCGGTCGCTCCACGGATGGTCGTTACCGTCATCGACGCTCGCCGAAGTGTCGCGCGTGGCATCGGTCGCTCAACTCGCGGACGTTCTCGCGGCCGCCGGCGAGATGAGGATCAACGTTGAAATTAAATCAACTCGTTCGGTTCCGTACAACTTGTCGGTGGCGCGAGCGGTGGGCGACGTTCTGGACGTCGCCCCCGAGTCGCCACGGTATTTGGTGTCGAGTTTCTCTCTCGCCATTTGCGACGAGGTCCGACGTCTCTACCCCGAACGACGCGTCGGCTGGCTCGTCCAACGCCGGAGCGCCGACTTGATCCTGGATCAGGTCGTGCGTAGCCAGTTGACGTCAGCGCACTTTCCCTTCTCGCGCGTCGACGCGGCGGTCGCCCAACGAGCACGGGACCTCGGCGTCGAACTCCACGTGTGGACACCGAACCTGCACCGCGACATCGATCGAATGTTGGACCTCGCGGTGGGTTCGCTCATTACTGACGACGTGCTCCTCGCCCAGGAACTCCGCGCGAACCATCGCGCGGATACCGGCGAGTGACAATTGCCTAGATTGGTCTCATGAACGTTGTTGTGTGCGTTAAGCAAATTCCCGACCCTACGTCACCCCAATCACTCGACGCCGAGTATCACCTGAACCGCTCGGGCAAGTTGATCTTGGATGAGGCTGATACCTACGGTGTCGAAGTAGCCCTACGATTGGTGGAGGCCGCCGGTGTCGGCGAAGTGTCTCTCGTCTCGATGGGCGACGCCAGCGACGTGACGGGAATTCGTAGCGCTCTGGCCCTGGGAGCGGTGCGTGCGTCGATCGTCAGTGACGTGTCATTGCGCGGCGCTGATGCCCTCACCACTGCCAAGGTGCTCGCCGCGGTCATCGCTCGCGAGACGCCTGACCTCATCGTCTGCGCCTGCGAATCTTCCGACGGCTACACCGGTACCCTCCCCGTGCAACTGGCCCAACTGCTGGGGCTACCCGCCGTGACGTTCGCGACCTCGGTCCACGTACAGGGCGACCAGGTGGTCGTTCATCGTCAGACCGAGGCGGGCTACGACGAAGTCGTCGCCGACCTGCCCGCCCTGGTGACGGTCACTGCCGGAGTCGTCGAACCGCGTTACGCCACCTTCAAGGGCATTATGGCGGCGAAGTCTCGACCGATCACCATCGTCAGCGTGTCCGATCTCGGCCTTGACGCGTCCCGTCTCGACTCGCGTCAAGACGTCCTGTCCATCGAAACGAGTGCCACCCGCGGTGCCGGTGAAAAGTACGTTGACGACGGTGACGGCGCCGCACGCATCGTCGCCTTCCTGGAGCAGATCAAGGTTCTCGCGGGGAGCGGGTCGTGAGCGTCTCGACGATCTGGGTCCTCGTCGAACCGACGGGTACGGGTATCACCACCACGTCCAAGGAACTCCTCTCGGAGGCTCGACGTCTCGGCGCCACGGTGAGCGCCGTGTCCTGGGGCACCCACGGTGACGACGTGGCGCTGGCCGTCGCGACGTGTGGCGCTGAGCGACTCTTTGATCTTGGTGACATCGGCGACGTCGTTCCGGCGGACGTCGTGGCCCCCAGCGTGGCGGCACTCGTGCGTGGTGAGGCGCCCGATGCACTCCTCATCCCGGCGAGCAACGACGGTCGCGACATCGCCGGACGCCTGTCGGCGCTCCTCGACGTCCCCGTACTCACCAACGTGACCGGACTTCGCGATGGCGACGACCTGGTCACCGAGCACCCAATTTTTGGCGGCAGCCAGACGGTGCTGGCGAGATCGCGCGCGGGCGCGCCGTCGCTGATCGTCGTACGAGCCAAGTCCTTCGTCGTGCGCGACGACGCCACGGCCGTGGCGACCCGCGTCGCCGTGACGCTCGAAACAACGACACGGGTCGCCACCATTCGAGACCGCCACATCGAAGAGCGCAGTGGCCCGGCATTAGAAGACGCCGCGGTCGTGGTCTCGGGCGGGCGCGGGCTGGGCGACGCCGCGTCCTACGGACTGGTGGAGGAACTCGCGCGGCTCCTCGGCGGCGCGCCGGGTGCGAGTCGCGCCATCGTCGACGCGGGTTGGGTTCCTTATTCACACCAGGTGGGCCAGACCGGCAAGACCGTCAAGCCGGACCTCTACATCGCCTGTGGCATTTCGGGTGCGACCCAACACATGGTGGGAATGAAGGGCGCGACGAACATCGTGGCCATCAACAAGGACCCCGACGCGGCGATCTTCGCCATCAGCGACTTCGGTGTGGTGGGTGACGTCCGTACGGTTCTTCCGGCGTTGATCGCCGCACTCAGGGCCCGTTCGTAAAGCCGTTGTTTTCTTCGTTGTGAAGAACTCACGCTCGACGATGCTGCGCTCGACCGGGCGAATTCTTTAGGCTAGGGGGCATCAATATGCGAGTGAGTCCCACGTCACCCTCCCGTCGGTGGTGGGCCCTAGTAGCCGTCAGCATCTCTCAACTGATGGTTGCCCTCGACGCCACGGTGATCAACATCGCGTTGCCCCGCGCCCAGGTCGATCTCAACTTCTCGTCGGCCAACCGCCAGTGGTTGATCACGGCCTACGCGCTGGCGTTTGGTTCCTTGATGTTCCTCGGCGGACGACTGAGCGACCTGTGGGGGCGACGCAACGCGCTCATCGTCGGGCTCGTGGGATTCGCGCTGGCCTCGGCGGCCGGTGGTTCGGCCAAGGCCTTCGGCGTTCTGGTGACGGCGCGCGCCATCCAAGGCGCCTTCGGCGCGCTGTTGGCACCCGCGGCGTTGGCGTCGCTCACCACGACGTTTCGTGAACCGCGCGAACGCGCCAAGGCGTTCTCGATCTTTGGGGCGGTCGGCGGCTCGGGCGCGGCGATAGGTCTGATCTTGGGTGGTGCCTTGACGCAGTGGGAATCGTGGCGTTGGTGTTTGTGGATCAACGTCTTCTTCGCCGCGCTGTCGCTCGTCGGTGTGATGCTCTTCGTCGAGAGTGGTCGCACCGAGCAACCAACCCATCTCGACTTGGTGGGTTCGGTGCTGGGCAGCGCGGGGCTCTTCGCTCTCGTCTTTGGGCTCGGTCGCGCCGTCACGACCGGCTGGGGCAACGTCGATACCTGGATGAGCTTGGTGGCCGGCGGCGTCTTGATGTTCTTCTTCGTGAAGTGGCAGGGTCGTTCACGATTCCCCTTGTTGCCGATGCGCATCGTGACCAATCGCACCCGTGGCGGATCCTTGATCGCGCTGTTCATCACGAGCTTGGGCATCTTCGCTATTTCGTTGTTCTTGGCGTATTACTTGCAGAACACGCTGCACGACTCACCACTGAAGACGGGTGTCCTCTTCTTGCCCCTCGTGGGCGCCCTGGCCCTTTCGGCGTCCCTGGCCAGTGCGCGATTGTTGGCCCTCGTGGGTCCGCGACCCCTGGTTCCCGTCGGCATGTTGCTGTCCATGATGGGCATGATCTTGTTCACTCGCTTGCCAGCGAACTCCGATTATTTCGGCCACGTCCTTCCCGGGCTCATCTTGACCGGACTCGGACTCGGACTCATCTTCGCGCCCTCGACGGCCAGCGCGACGGCGGGTATCGAACCGCGCGACGCCGGTGCGGCGTCAGCCATGGTCAACACCTCACAACAAATTGGCGGATCGGTGGGCACGGCGCTACTCAACACGATTGCCGTCATCACGTCACGCCGGGTCGGGTGCGTCAAGACGGCGGGCGAACTGTCGTGCAAGGTGAACGCCACCGCAGCGACGATCCACGGATACGCCGTGGCGTTCTGGTGGGCGGCGGGCTTCTTCGGGGTCGGTGCGATCGTCACCTTCTTCATGCTCGAGTCCGGTGTTCCCGAACTCGAGCATGACTTGTTGCCGTTGATTTAAGGGTGCTCGACGCACCGTCGCGTCACGCTCACGTCGCTGTTGTCGACATCAAATGAGCGGCCAGGGATACGGTGGCCAGTCCCTGTCCTCGTCGGGCAGGGGGAAGCAGCCCGCGGCGAGGAGGTTGGTCGCCCGTCGGCGGGTGGCCGCCACCTCGTCACCACTGAGATAGAAACCCAAGTCCCCGTGTTCTCCGCCGGCGAGTTGGGCGAGGGGACCCTTCAGGCGGTCGGGGAGAGCGACCCCGGCGTATTCCCAGATCACCGTGCGTAGTTTTTCCTCTTCGTGGAAACACAGACCGTTATCGATCGCCCAACAACGCTGCGCGTCGTAGAGGATGTGTCCGCCCTTGCGATCGGCGTTGTTGGCCACGACATCAAAGGCGCACAAGTCGGCGAACCACTCGCTGAGTGCGTCGTGTTCGCGCAGAGTGAAGTAGTGGTCGTCGGTCGCGTCGTCGATCCACCACTGCAGGGACCCCACGCCGAAGGGCAGGTCGTCGCGGGCGATGGTCGTCGGCACGAGATCGGTGCCGAGCAGTTGATCCAGTTCCCACGCGGCCACTTCACGGCGCCAGAGTCCGTCGTCGAAGTCCCACAACGGCCGTTCACCGGCTTCGGCCTTGTAACAGGCGAGCCCGGTGACGCCGTCGAGGGCGACGCTCACCAGTAACGCCTGATTCGAAGAACCCGCGACGCGTCCTTCGACGTTGATGGACCCGTGGCGCAGCAGTTCGAGTTGGTCCTCGCGTCGCACGCTTAGCGCGCGGGCGCGCGGTGCCCGTTGGTGCGCGGGCAATCGTGCCCTCGCGGATCCAGGGGTCCCCCACACAAGGGACACGGGGGCCGACCCGCCTCGACGAGTCGGGTGATGGCGATCGCGAGTCCGCCGGCCCATTCTTTGCTCAGGGTAATCGTGGCGACGTTCTCGTCGTCCTCGACCGATTCGAACGTGACTTCGATGACGTCGCGCTCCTCGTCGACCGTGATGGCGATGTCGCCCACCGAGAAATCCGACTCGTACTCGGCCTCCAGCGTGAAATCGTCGGGGAGGTGACCGGGACGACCCAAGTCGTCGAGGACCTGGGAGATCCACTGGGCCAGTGCGGCGAGCTGTACCTTCTCGCACTTGAGGATGACGAGTCGTCGCCCCTGGCGCGCCTGGAGGAGGAAGAGGCGATTACCCACGTCACCACGAACGCCGACCATGATCTTGTCGGGGGCGTCGAACTCGTACTTCATGAGGCGATGAGCTCGGTGAGAGTGCCGGTGTTGTTCACGCTCAACACGATCGGCGTCGAGTCAGTGAGCACGACGGCGCTGATCGAACACGTCGAGATGACCGTGCGCTGGAAGAGGTCGAGGGGGACCCCCTGGGCGTAGGTGACGGCCGCCTTGATGGGATCGGCGTGACTCACCACCACGATGGTCTCGCCCGCGTGGGCGAGCGCGAGTCGCTCGAGGGTCGTCCAGATACGCAACTGCATCTCGGTGAAGGATTCGCCGTTAGGGAATCGAAACGTGCTCGGCGAATGTTGCACCGCACGCCACTCGGGCTTCTTGCGCAGCGACGCCAGGGTCTTGCCGGTCCAGTCGCCGAAGTCGCACTCCAGTAGTCCCCTGTCCGTCTTGACTTTGAGCTTCAGCGCGGTCGCAATGGGTGCCGCGGTCTCGCGGGTGCGCTCCAGGAGTGAGGCGTACAGAGCGCTTGGCGCGGTGCTGAGATCGCCGAGTCGTAGCGCGGCGGCGCGGGCCTGGGCGACACCCTTGTCGGACAGGTGCAGTCCAGCGGCGCGCCCCGGCAGGACCTTGCCGGTGGTGGCCGTCGCGCCATGGCGTACCAACAACACCGTGGTCGCCCGGGGAGGGTGAGGACGCGTCACGACGACCCGCGCACGGGGATACGTCGCGGTCCCGGGGTCGCGCTCTCGGGCCAGCGCTTACGCGACACCTGTGCGAGTTTGTGCAACAGCGCCACCGCCCCGGGGTCGTCGTCGCCCGGACGGGTCTCGATCAGTCCTCGTTCCTTAAGCGCACTGACGAGTTCACGTCCGAGGTCCGTGCGGACGATCACGAGCGTCCAGTCGTTGAAGGCGCCAATGCCCCCGGCCGAGAGGTCCGCGTGCTCGGCGGCGAAGTCGGGACAAGTCTTGCAGCCCTCGCGGGTGTAGGCCTGAGCTTCCTTGAGAGGCACCTCGTGGTAGCCGCCGTCACGCGTCCAGATCTGAAAGACGCCCTTGATGTTCATCTTGACGATGTCGGCGCGTACGAGGCCGTACTGCTTGTCGAAGAGCTCTTCGAAGATCGCGTCGTCGAAGGTCTTGGAACACAGGAGGCCGATGGTCAAGCTGAGGCGTCGCGCGATCTTGCCGGCCTTGCGCGTCTGCATCGCCCCCGTGGCCGAGGCCATGCAACCCATGCCCACCAGCGCAATGCGCTCCGCTCCGGCTTCAACCGCCTGGGGGTAGGCGAGCAGATTGGCACTGTAGGTGTAACGCGACTTGGCGGTGTCGATGACGTCCTCGCGGGTACGCGCGACGCGCGGTTCTGCGCGCCAGGTGGTGCCGTCTCCTTCGAGTCCGCTCACCAGGGCGGCGTCGATGAGGTCATTTTCGAGGGCGTAGACGAGCAACGTCGTGACGAAGCCCCCGTCCTGACCGTTGTCGACGAGACTCTCGTCGGTGGAACGCGCGAGCAGTACGTCGCCGATGCCAAAGACCTCGTCCTCGGTGCGTTCGCGCGCGAAGCGGTGCTGGTCGATTTCGGATTCCCAGTTACGAAAGCGTGGGCACGCGCGGGTGCACATGGTGCAGCCCTTCACGCCGTGTGTGCAGTCCTCACGTCCACCGTCGATGTCCAGGTGCCACGGCTTGTACACCCCGTTGGTCGATTCGTAGTCCAAGACGTCGTGCGGGCACGCCACCACGCACGCCGCACACCCGGTGCACAAGCCTGAGGTGACGACCTCGGTGAACAGTTCTTTCCACTGGGGTTTGTCGATTGCCATTACTTAACCTTAGTTATTCGCATTTGAAGTCCGATATTGTGCCCAGGTGCCTGAAGTGCTGGAAGTGGAGTCGTATCGTCATCTCGCCGAGCGCCTCGTGGGCGCCACGGTCACCAAGGGGTGGAGCGACGCGTACGCCGCTAAGAAACTGGTGTCGCCGGCGTCGTGGGCGCGCGCCGTCAAGGGTCTTACCCTGACCGGGACGGATCGTCGGGGTAAATTGATGATTCTCGAGACCGATGGGGTCACCCTCGGCATGCGCTTTGGCATGACGGGGGTCTTGTTGATCGACTCTGACGCCGGCATCGACGGACTGTTCTACGGACCGCACTCGTATCAGGCGCAGTGGATTCGCGCGGGATTGGAATTGAGTGACGGCCGACGCTTGTTATTGCACGACCCGCGTCGTCTCGCGCGCGTCGAAATCGATCCCGACGTCTCGCAGCTCGGTCCCGACGCCCTGAGTCTGACGCGCGCTCAGTTCAACGATGTCCTGGCCATTACGCGCGGCGAGGGACCCGCGATCAAGGCGCGACTACTCGATCAGACGATGGTGGCCGGCGTGGGCAATCTGCTTGGCGACGAGATCTTGTTTCGCGCCGGGATCGATCCGCGTACCCCCACTGGTCGACTCAGCGACCAGCAGCGCACCGCGCTCTTTCGCGCCTTTACCCAGACCATGACCACCCTGGCTCGCCGCGGTGGCTCACACCTGGGCGACCACATGGTCGGCCGGATTGTTTCGGGCTTTTGTCCGCGCGACGGGGGAGCGATGCGGTCCGCCGTCATTGGCGGGCGCACGACCTACTGGTGTTCGGTGCACCAAAAGTAAGAATTTCATTGAGATTTGGAACTGTCACCGTGCCAGCGAGGAGACTAATCGAATGCAACATTTGATCTCCCAGTACGGCTACGTCGGCCTGTTCTTTATCGCACTGCTCTCGTCGGCCTGTCTACCGGTGCCCTCCGAAGTGGCCTTTGGACTCGCCGGGGCCTACTGCACTACGGCCTTCGCGGCGCACGCGCAGTTCAGTGTGGTCAACGTCGTCGTCATCGGCACCATCGGTTCGGTTGTCGGATCGATCATCGCCTACGAGCTCGGTCGCTACGCAGGACGCGCCATCGTGGACCGCTACGGCAAGTGGATCTTGCTCTCGCACAAGGACCTCGACGCGTCCGAAGTCTGGTTCGCGAAGTACGGGGCACCGTCGGTATTGATCGGTCGCCTCATCCCGGTGGTGCGCGCCTTCATCTCGGTACCGGCCGGACTCGCCGAGATGAAGCGTGGTCGCTTCATCGTCTTGACCACCATCGGCTCGGCGATCTGGGTGTGGCTGCTCACCGAACTCGGGTACCGCGCCGGCAAGAACCAGCACTTCGTAAAGTACTTCAAGACCGCCGAGTATCCCATCATCGCCCTCGTCGTGCTGGCGATCGCCGCAGGCGTCTGGCACCGCTGGCACTCGATGAAAGAGCCCCCGCGCCACGCACGCGGCCGTAACTAGCGCGCGATCGCCGCACGCACGCGTTCGGCGTGACCCTTGGTGCGCACGCCGTACCAGGCGTGTTCGATGAGGCCCGTGGGACCCACGACGAAGGTGGAGCGAATCACTCCGACGACGGTCTTGCCGTAGAGCATCTTCTCGCCGTACGCGCCGTAGGCGGCCATGGTCGTCGTGGAGGGGTCACTGAGCAGGTCGAATCCGAGGGCGAACTTGGCGCGAAACGCCACGTGGGAGGCGGCCTCATCGGGGGAGACGCCCAAGACGCGCACCCCGAGGTCGCGAAAGGTGGCTAACTCGTCGTTGAAGCCACAGGCCTCCACGGTGCACCCGGGGGTGTCGTCGGCGGGGTAGAAGTAGAATACGTAGCGCTCACCGGCGAGCGACGCCGAGGTCATGATGTGACCATCTTGATTGGTGAGCGAGAAGCTCGGGGCCGAGTCGCCCGCTACAAGACGCGCCATGGTGCTCCTTTGGTCGTGGACGGCTGGTGCCGACCTCGCACCTAGACTACGAGCGAAGCTCTAGAAGTGAGCTTGGGCCCTCCTTACGAACGCCGGTTCCGGGTCCAACCGAGAAATGTTGTTGGCCCGTGAGCAGTGAAACTATCGAGACGTCAACGTCTCAAGACTCCTACGACACCAAAAAGACGTTTGCGGAGTTGGGCGTCGCGCCCCAACTCGTCGCGGTCCTCACCGCGCAAGGTATCACCACCGCCTTCCCCATCCAAGCGATGACGATTGCCGACGCCCTCGCCGGACGTGACGTGTGTGGCAA
>Ga0208357_1001982_pt1 | contig 14196 bp, 16 predicted proteins | sample NGESurdeep092012_6_FD_184487 | JGI IMG/M metagenome (GOLD analysis project Ga0208357, IMG submission 184487) | Arctic peat soil microbial communities from Barrow, Alaska - NGEE Surface sample F52-2 deep-092012 (SPAdes) | ecosystem: Environmental > Terrestrial > Soil > Wetlands > Peat ... | reverse complement strand
ATCTCGCTACGGCAAGTCAGAGTTCGCCTCGGTTGCGAGCCGCATTCGTGAACTGTCTGAACTTGAACGAGCGACGTTTCTGGGCGATTGCTGGTCTATGGTCGTTGCCGGACAAAGCGAGTGGGAAGACTTCATTTTAGCCGCAATGAATCTCGGAGACCAAGACGAACCCATGGTTTGGTTGATTGTTGGTGAGGCTCTCGATTACGTTCATAGAGCTCTTCTTCCGCATCAGCGTAAATCTTTTGTCAAAGTGGTCCACGATCTCATTGACCCTCAGTTCTCAAGACTTGGTTGGAACAAAGTGGACGGCGAGAGCGAACTTGCGGGCCCAATGCGATCAATGTTGATCGATGCGTTGGGCATCGTTGGTGATGACGCGGCGATTCAAGCGGAATCGTTTAGACGATTTGATGCGAATGAAATTGACAATGACCATGCGAGGTCCATTTTACGGATAGTTGCTCATCAAAATAGACCTGGCGACTATGAAATCTTTCTTGAAAGATTTCGTTGCACGAAAACTTCTCAAGATGCCCAGCGCTATTTGTGGTTCGGATTTCCAGCGTTTAGCGATGAACTCGTTGCGCTTGATATAGCTGAGAAGTGTTTTAGTGAATTTCAAAGCCAAGACGCGGCAATAGTTCTTGGACTCATGACCCGTAACATGATCACAGGACCTACTGTGTGGAGATACCTGACAAGTCGTTGGACGGAAGCTCTCAAAATTTTTCCTCAAAAGTTAATGTTTCGCATGACCGCGGGCGTACCAACGTTCATATCGGACAAAGTCTTTGCTAATAGTGTCGAACGGTTTCTAGTTGATAATCCGATTCTTGGTGGGCAACGTCAAGTCGATCAAGCCATCGAACAAATGAATCTTGGGGTCGCCTTTGCAGTTTCGCTGCGCCAACAACTTTAATTGCACATATGTTTGCAATCGCGTGCAAATGACACTCAAATACGTGAATACTTAGACCGCACCAATCTGCTTGTCATTTAGGGTCCCGAACTTTTCCATAGACAGACCAGCAAATACTCGCGGCGGCGCCAATCGTGCCAATCACTGCGGACCACACGATTACGCTTCGAAATCCAATGTGTTCAGCGAAGAATCCCCCTGCTAGTGAGCCAATCACTGCCGGCACTTCGACCGTCACCGCAAGAGCTGACATTGTTCGACCGATCATCCTTAAATCTGAATGCTTCTGAACTTCAGTGATGACGATCAGGACGAATAATGCGGCGCAACCACCCCCGAGAAACTCATACATCGCCACGGGGATTAATCCAACGATGTTGTCTTGGGCAGGTATCACTAAGGCATCCAGTGATAGTGAGAGCGCCCCCAACAACAATGCGGGCAGTATGCGCACATCCATGCGCGAAGCTATCTTGCTCGAACTTGCAGCGCCTACGACTCCACCCGCAGAGCCAAACGCGAACAACAACGCGACAGTAGTTGCGCTCAGGTGCACGTCCCTTACAAGATAGAGAACCAATATCGCGGCGATGGCGCCGTTTGCTCCGGTGATAATCCCAGAACTGACGAGCGGCGAACGAAGGTCGCGTATCCCAAAAAGTGCGGCGAGGCCCCATCCTCTGGGTGCGGTACCGCCTGCCGCTGAATCGGTCGGTTCGATCGGCTCCTTCGGCTCTCGGATTAGAGAATAGATTTTGATAAGAGCAAGTGCGGAGACGAGAAAGCTCAATGCGTCTACGGCGACAGACTTCAGCGGTCCTACGATGGCGATGAGCCCAGCAGCAAGAGTCGGTCCCGCAACCCGCGCAATGGCGTTTGCAGTTCCGAGAATTCCGTTGCGACGCGCTAAATCAACATTAGGTGCCAACCTCAATATAAACGGTGCGCCTAAAGTTTGAAATAGAGCAGTGATAGATGATGACAGCGCAACGATCCCAAGCAACGCCCAGAAGGTCAAAACATGAAACACGCTGAGAACCACAACACCTGCAAGCAAACTGGCACGAAGTGCATCACACAAAATCAGTATGCTTGCGCCCCTCCGTGTTCGATCGGCAAATACCCCGGCAGGTAGCCGAAACAAGAGGTCCGGGAACGTTCCCAAGGCAGAGAGTATCCCCATCTCGGCGGGAGATGCTCTCAAAGATACGACAGCTGCGATGGGAATTGCAACACTTGACACTGCCGTTCCAAGCATGGACACGCTAGTTCCGATGCAGTACCACCAGAACACTGGAGGCAACTTTGAAATTGAAGTACCAGAATTCGCATTCACGGAATATCTCGATTGAATATTGGGTAAGCGGTCACGACGCACAAGAGATTCGAGAACGCCATGCTTATATAACGATCATTTGTTCTGAGGTCGATAGATTGAACGCAGTATTTTTGTAACTTCATTCGGTTCCGGAAGAGCGATGGAAGTTTGTACCTCTTTTTTGGAAGCGATGAAGCTGTTTCGAACAGTTCCGTCGATAACAATGTTGCCGTCGCCTCGTATCGTGGCAATATTTCGGCGCACTGATGCGTTAAGCAACATGGACTGATTCATAGACGGAAAATAAACTATCTGGCCTTCGAAGCAAATCGTCGCCGTCGAAGCGAAGCCATCTGCCAATCCTTGAGCACCACACGCAAGAGAATGAGCCGTCGCGGGCAAAACGACAACTCCTTGAGCCCACTCCGCACACTCCTGAGGACTGCGATCTAAGCTCGGCTCAGAATCGCAAATAATCTTCTCGCAAAATGATGACAGGCCAAGCGGCTTAACAAATAGTTCAGCAGACCTTGTGAAAATCACGTGCACTTCGTCTGCAACGAATGATCTAAGGGCGACTAAGTAATTGGAGAGATTCAAAATGCCGAGTGACCCACAAGCGCATACGAGTAAACGCGACATCACGTTGTCTTTGGGCAATATTTTACCCAAAGAGTCTGAGTCGTCTTTGCTTCCTTGGGTCTGACTCAATGAATTACTTTTGGGCCGACGTTTGACCTTGGGCGCTAAGTAGCCCTGGCCCGAACTTGGTCATACCGTTTCGCCTCGCAATTTCATCAATTCTCCACTGCATGTTCGCTCGATTCCGATATGAGGGGCAAGGGATTTGCCCTTCAAGCCACTCCTTTGGACATCCGCCACCACAAAGGCCGAATATGCTGCACTTCTTGCAAGGTACTTCGCCCGACGCAACCGAATCAATCCAATTGTCATATTGACCAAGGGGCCGAGGGGCGATATTTTCGATATTGACAAGTCGACCGAGCCTATCTTCGTCTTCAATTATCGGGATGAGAGGCTTTGCGACACACGAATACACATCTCCTTCAATGGTGATCACCTCAGAAGCTAAGGTTCCGGCTTCGCACACAACTGGCTTTCCAGATCGCGGAAGCGCTCGAAAAAAGAAACCCATTTCGCTCGCTTCTTTTAGCCAAGCGATCTCCTCCTCGGCAAACTGATCAAATACAACAAACTTCGAAGACATGTCCCGATTGGGCGACCATGTCCTCACTCTCGCCGGTTCAAGAAATACTCGCGGATTGGCAAGCCCATAGAGTTTTGCCTCTGCCAAGAACTCACTGTAACAATTGTCATTGTCTGAATCGATGTTCGTCCGAACTTGAAAAATGACGTTTCGAAGATCCGGCGCCTCCAATACTTTTCCTATCGTCGACAAAATGCGGTCGAAAGAACCGAATCCAGATTTCAACGGCCGTCGCTTTTCATGCATTTTCTTTGGTCCATCTACGGAAATGTGAAAATGAGTGAGACCGGTTTCGAAGTGAAGTTTACGAACGCGGTCTTCAGAAAGCAGAGAACCATTCGTCGTCATCGAGGTGCTGTATCCAATCCCTTCGGATTGAACGGCATCAAATATCTTTGATCCCATGTCAAGAATTGCGGCGTATCCGGTCATAGGTTCACCACCAAACCAGCGAATAGATACGGCTTGAGTCTCAGCCGCCCTGATGGTAGCTAGAACTCGGTCGACAATAATACTTCGATGATGAGGCGAAGGGTCCGCGACGCGGTGCTCCTGACCGCAGTACTCGCACCCCATGTTGCAGGACATACTTGGAAAGATGATGAATTCCCGACTGGACATGTCTGCTGAGGCCGTTCTATTCCGCTCAATTAAGGAGTCAAATTCATTCTCGTCCTGTGGGACGAGCATCTGAGAGTCGACAAGTTTGTGGAACAGTTGATCGTCTACGGATGGAGTTTCTAGCAACTCCATTTTGTCTGCGATTTGTTGGTCCAGAACGATGACAGAGCCATTCCGCGTACTAAAGGCAATTCGTATTGGCAAACCGTCTTTTGTTTGATACAACGATTCGCTCACAATTAGATACTTTGAGACCTTCCAACCTGTTCGGTTAGTGAGTAAAGAGTCCACAACAATCCCCGTCGATATCTTCGTCATAAACGCCAGGAGGATGCGCGCTGTCACTCTTGGGTAGATGTTGACTATCAATCCGCGTCGTCACTCTCCTGCTAGTCAATGTTGAGTCGCTCGATATCATGTCCAAGTGAATTGGGGAGCTGTAAGGGACGACTGCTCGAAGTTGATTATTTTGGCCAAACCCCAAATGAACTCCGGGATGCCGTTCGTTCAAATGCGAATTCATGGAAATAAATTCACCAATTCCACTATTGGTTCCAAATCCAACTTCGCCAATTCGATCTGCGTTTTCATAGCCAAAACTTCTCGAGAGTAACTTCGACACCTTCTCATCGTCGCAGAAGAAATTCACAAGTTTACTATCCTCAATTTCCAAAGTCACGGGTGCATTCTCCAATCGTGCATCCATCTTCGTATATGCAGTTATGTTGAACGCTCCATCTGCCACGAAGACACCATTGACCCTGTCAGAGTAAGTTGCTACCTCGCCCGCCGGAAACACGACAAACGCATTTGGCCGACGAGCCCCTCGATTGCTAATCCATCGAAATCGCTCGGGGTCTAGACAGACCTCTAGGTCCGAACCACTGCTCGTCTTTATTTGAAGGATCTCGGCTTCATTAAGCCATTCGATCATGCCTGCGTTAATTCGACCCAACTCCAACGCGGTTATGTTGAAGGCGAGTTCAAAGAACTGGTCCGAGACATTGATGGCTCGAAACACGTCCAGTCGATCAGATTCATATGGTGAAACTGCGTTCCGGAATACGCTCGCATGCGACATGGTGTTCAACTCCAAGGTCACCACCAACATGCGACTTCCGGAAAGCGAATTGTGCGACGGCAGAAATTCAGTGAGACGGCTTCCCAAATCTGAATCGACACGAGGAATCATCGGAATCGTAATGACACGACATCCAAATTGTCGCCCATGCGCCGCAAGTATCGCTGCAAACAACCTGCAATCGGATGAATATACGATGACTAGAATATCGTCGGGAAACAGAGCACCATAGTCTTTCAAGAATCTCTCCGCACCCTCCCATACTCGCGTTGAGACCAGTTCCGAGACATGGTCAACCATTTTTGACGCCTCCACTGCATCCCTTTCCTTGACTATCGCTGCGGTCTCGCTGCACACTCCTAGCACAATCGCGATCTTCGGCTTCATCTCAGTTGCGGATGAATGTTGTGACGAGGATGACGCCAACGAACAACAACCCTTTCCCGCGTCATAACTGCGCACTAACCATGCAGAAGCGAAAGTCCCAAACGGTGAATTGGAGAGGCAGGCCATCCAACATCGTCCTTGGACGACCTGCCCCAACTAATGCGGTACTAGCAATTTGAAAAGGTGATTTGCCATTCATCAAGTGAAGCTTTCGCCTCGTCGTCAAGGAAATCACCTGGCACAAACGACCTTGCGGTCGCGCCCGACAATTCTGGCAAATTTGACAGTTCCATTTGTATTGAATCAAGTGCTTGAACTACGCTCATAACTCTCCTCTCATGCTGGCATATGTCCAGTGGGAGAGTAGTCCCGAAATGGTCGAGAATTCTTGGAATCATATTCCAGAATTATTTTTTCTGTAATCGAATTACAGAAGTGAAAATCTCGAACTGTTTTCTTACAGGCGGGCTCCTGACGATTTGGGTCTCAGGTTGGGCCTATAGGTTTAGGCGACACTCAATGCCCCCAACTGATTGCGGGCTGAGGTCATCTTGCCCCATAAAATGCTCCAAAAATCACGTCGTGTGTAGTTTTCTCACGTCGTCTCGCGTTGTCAATGTTCCTGCTCACGTCGTATGGCGTTGTGTCACGTCGCCTGGTCAAAAGGTTCTTAATACTTTCACACGGCTGAGGTCATCTTGCCCCAGAAAATGCTCCGCAAAACGCGTCCGGTGCACTTATCTCACGTCCATACGCCCACGAAGAACTGGTGCTCCGCTCATCTAACCACAGGATGGATTACGACGCGGCATACGAGTGCCATGCCCAAAGATGATGTGCGGATATTTCGGGTGTTTGCGAACTGGACCAATTCGAAGCGGTTACCACCGGAGTTGTTGAATCAGCGAACGTCTCCCAAGTGGGCGCGACCGTTGGTACGGCACGGACAAATTGATAGGAGCATTGGACGGCCGACGACGTGACGATCGATCGAAAACCGTCCGACGGGCACCCGATGAGGGCGTCTATGTGTTTCCGATCGCCGGTCCGGTTTGTGACGGCGCCGCTTGAGATGCTTGGGAGAGCAGTGACTAAGAGAATCTCACTTATCGTTATCTGCGACACGGACGTAAAGACGGTTGCAGTCGATCATCCCGTCGCATTTCAACCGGCGCCTGCAGCGACCATTTCCAAACTCGATGCCCGAGGAGCGATGTGCGTCGGGCGATCGCGAGGCGTCCTTGGATTCACTGAACGGGACCGGATCGAAAGCGTCGATCGTCTCGAATGTGTGACCAGAGAAGTCGCTGCGGGCGTGTCTCTGTGAACGATCCAATCCGTATCGACTTGAATGCGTGCGCCACTTTGAGCCTCGCGGACGCTGCCCTCGTACTCGGAATCCATTGGAGCACCGCGTCGGAGTTGTACCGGCGGGGCGAGTTCCCTGTGCCGGTGCTTCAGATTGGCCACCGTTGTCGCGTGACGAAGATCCACTTGGAGAGGTTCCTGCTCGCGGGCACGGCTGAGGCCACCGCTTCGGATTGAGGCGCCGAGGACTCCTAGGTATCGGTACCGTATTTCGACCAATTAGTCGCCGTCGTGACACTGCCGAAGCGCTGACTCTCTACGTTGTTGATGAGGACAAGGTTCGTGTGAAATCGACGGCGGTAACTGAATCGAGCGCTTCCAGCTCTTGACAGTGCGGGCCATACCTTCGTTATATTTCACAGACGCCATCCGACGAACGGGACGCTCGACGTCTATCCTCATATCGCTTTCAATTTAATCGGCCTTAGCCACGGGAGCTCTTCTTAGGAGTGAGTGCCTTCCGGAATTCCTTGAGATTGTTAATCACATCGTTGAGATGATTTTGGCTTATGTGCGGGAGAGCGGTCGTGAGATGTTTGCGAAGTTTCTTCATGTCGGCTAGTCCGGCTTCGACGGCAACTAGGTTCGCAACCTAAGCGCGTGGCATGTAGTTGTTGTCTCTGAGTTCTCGCTTCAACCTTTTTGCCGGTTCGACAAATAGAGAGTCAGCAAGATTGCTTCCCTCGAGGTCATGTGCAACGTCCGGCAGACGTCTCCTTACGGAATTACGGTGCGTCTTCCACATGTCTCTGTCCATAGTCGCCGTTTAGCACGCTGGCCAGTGCCACCAAAGATTCTGAAGTGGAATGCGCGTCGATTCCTCGCTGATGAAGAGATCAGTGAACCCAACCCGTAACCTGGACCGAAGGGATCCGAGCGCGGCAACCAGATGAAAACAGGAGAGATTGAGAGGGGAAACGCACCGCGATTCATCCCTCAAAACATCCCTCACACTTATCCGACGGTGCACGACAGAACCGACAAGGGGCGACCCAAAAGCCAGTAAATATAGACAAAAGCGACCATCGACGACCTATGACGACGGACCGTTTCCCATTTACACTCAGCAGGTCGGGGGTTCGAGTCCCTCAGCGCCCACAAAATTTTCTTGCGGCTCACCGAATTTTTTTGCCCGGATCTCTCATCGCCGCTCTCGACTGCCGCGCGTGTACGGCGCGTACGTTCGCACGGCTCAGCTTGAACGCGCAATGGTGTCAAGCAACTCCTTCGCCGCCCACCACCGCATTGGTCGACCTGGAATTCCGGAGCGCAACTCGATGGGCGAAAGGATCGCGAGTGACTGGAAGCGATGGAGCACTTGTCGGGCCGCCTCGTTCGTGATCCCGAAGCGCTCTTGTACCAGTTTCGTTGAGACGATCGGGTGCTCGGGCAACATCTCGAGCACCCCCCAAAACGTTGCTCCTATACGCACTGCCCGCCCCGTGCCAGTCCTGGCTGTGCTCGCTCGCTGTCGCCATTCGGCCGTAAGCGTCTCAACCTCGGTGATGAGTGAGGTCGCCGTCGACGCGGATCGTTCGAGGGTCGTTGCAAACCAGCGCACCCATGGCGCGAGTTCACCCATTCGATAGAGGGTCAAACCCGAGAGATAGCCGCCGGGATCTCGAGCGACGAAGACGCTGAACGGAGGGGGCACGAGCACACCGAGTCGTCGAACAATGAGCCAGCTGATCAAGACCCGGCCCAATCGACCATTGCCGTCGGCAAAGGGGTGAATTGACTCAAATTGGGCGTGCAGGATTGCGGCTTGCGTGACGACGTCGAGCGCATCGGCGTTCGCGAATTTGATGAGGTCGTCCATGAGGGGCCCAATGAGTTCGTGTGGTGGACCGACGTAAGGCGCTTCGCGTGGCGAATTTCCTCCGACCCAGACCGGCCGATCGCGGAACGCCCCAAGTAGCCCTAAGTCGAGTTGGTTCGTGGCATGGTCCATGAGGCGACGGTGCCACTCGAGGAGGGACGCCACAGTGAGTGGCTCCCGTCGAGCAGAATCAACGGCCGTCGACACGACAGCAAGATTGTCGGCTACCCACGCTGACGGACCGGTCATGAATGTCATGACCTCAGCTGCGGCGATCTCTTCAAGCGGAGCACGTATCTGCTCGAACGCAGAACTCGCGACGCCCTCGAAGCGAAGTAGGAGTCGGGCGAGCGGTTCCCAGGACGGGGGCAGATGGTCGCTCGAGCGTTCGATCGCCGCAACCGCCTTCTCCGTGGCGCGCACGACCATCTCGGGCAGCACGACATCAACGTCCACAATCAACGAGGGCACCGATGCCTTTACCGGGAACCCGTGCCAATCGATGACGACTTCATTGAACATTCCTGCTCCTTGGAAAATGAAGGTAGTATTCCAAGGGTACATCACTAATACTTGGAATAATGATGATCTTTGAGGAAGAATGCCAGTTCGCCGCGGAGATCCCGACCATCCTTCAAAACGCCGCATCTAGACATCGTCCCGCCCTATTGGTGCAATTGTGCAACGCACAATGCTATACCTATTGCATGGCACAGTTGGTCACTCGCATCGATCAACAACTCGCGAGCGATGTCGACGATCTCGTGAGAGACGGTGTGGTCGCCAGTCGCTCCGAAGCGGTACGCATGGGGCTCGAACAACTCATCGACCGCCACCGAAGGCAACGGATAGGAAAGCAAATCACTGAATCCTACCGACGTTCACCCCAGACAGTTGAGGAGACGACCGGCCTCGACGAGGCGACGAGGGCGCTCGTCGAGGAGGAGCCGTGGTGACCACACCCCGACAAGGAGAGATTTGGTGGGCTGAGGTCGAGACTGCTCGTCGGCCCGTCCTCGTCGTGACGCGATCGGAGGCAGTCGAAGTACTCTCCGGGATTGTCGTCGCGCCCGTCACTCGAACCGTCCGCCAAATACCAACCGAAATCCCACTCGGTGAACCAGAAGGGCTTCGAGAAGATTGCGTCGCTTCGTTCGACAACCTCCAACGGATCCGTCGAAGCGCGTTAACCGAAAGGGCTGGCGACCTCGGCTTGCGGCGAGACGAGATCTGCCTTGCGGTTAAAGCGATGACTGACTGCTGAGCAGTTCAGCGTTGTCGCTCCGGAATGAACCATCCGGCGCTACCGTCACATGCCTTGATTGACAATCGGCCAGAGGGGCCTTGATTCGACGGGCCATGGGACGAGAGGGGGTTCGAACATAGCCGCGTCACCCCCACTAAGTTTCAGTTACCTCCCGCTAGGTTCTCTCAACCGCCGCGACGTTGAACACGAAGACGTCGATTGTGCGAAGCGGCGGTCCAGGTTGTTAGTGGCGATTGCAAATGTGATCACACAGGTGGATAATCGAACCAGAGTGTGCGTGCAGGTTCACTGGAGATCAAGCTATTGATGAAAGATGAAGAATTGGATCACCATTCATCCGGAGGGATTGTGTTTCGTTTGCAGTCCGAGAGTCCTGAGTTTCTAGTTCTTCATCAAGTCCGTGCTAACGGTGAAGAGCAATGGGTGATGCCCAAAGGACACGCGGAAGATGCCGAGACTAGTGAAGAGACAGCGCGTCGGGAAATCCAAGAGGAAATCGGATTGAAAGAAATCCAGAACTTAGGATTCGTCGGGACTGAAAATTATCAATACGTCGATGCTGACGGTGGATTGAATCGTAAGTCTGTTGATTGGTTCTTGTTTTTGGCTGACTCGCTTGAACATCCTGTCCCTCGAGAAGAAGAGGGATTTGATCGCGCTTTGTGGTTGCAATACGGAAAAGCAAGATTGAAATACTCACAAGGAGACGTTTTACAATTCCTTGATCGTGCAAATGAGATGGTCCTTGGCTGGACGAAGAGGAATCGCTAACGCTCTCGCCCATGCGTATCTCGGGCTTGGGTTTGGCGACATTGCAGGCAATTCCTCACCGTATTCGCACAATGTTCGAGTTGCTTTCCTACCTCCTGGAAACGGGCCGACCGGAGTAACCATTGGTATGAGTCAGCAGTGGATAGGACCACCAAGTTTTAGTAGCGTTCGCGACGGTTCTCCCCATAACTGCCATGAGAACAATTGCATCGAGCGCGGCCACAACAACCAAAGCCGCGAGCGCGCGGGGCGCGCTCAAGCATCTTTCATTGCCTCCAGACGACGCCAAGAGGAGACCCAATTCCATCCGCGGCTCCCTCTTTCCGCCGAGGTAAAACCCGAAAGTCTGGCGGTACTTACTCGACACAGATCTTTTCAAGCCTTTCCAGGCTGGCCGTCATGGACTCAAGTACCGAATTGGTCCCGTTGATCCACGCCCCGCCATCACGTAGGAGCTCCTCCGACAAGGGGCCGTAGTCAAAGACTTCGGTGACGACGGTGGCGTCGTCACAGTCCGAAGTGAGGATGTAGCCCCAGCGGTAGCCCGCAGGAATGCCGACTTTCAACGGATCATTACCCTCAACCCGAGAAGGGTCTCCGGGAGCCGGTTCCCAAAATATGCGCCGATCTGGCAAGAACTCCACAACATAGTTGAGCATGAGGTAGTCGTCTCCGAGTCGATGCATCTTCATGGTGAAGGTGTCGCCCACGTCGGAGATGGGACGGTCGCGGACGGCTCCTCGAAGCATTCCGGATCCGTCGAAATCTATGTGACGTTGCGGATCCGCCAGGATCTTGAAGATGAGGGCCGCCGGTGCTTCGATTCTGCGTGACACTTCGACCCGCTTGCTCGCCATTGTCATGTCTCCAACTGATCTTCCTGCACTTCTATCATCAGCGATGCATTCTGAGTGAAATTGAACGAAGATGTCAAGCGCTCTATCCGTCGTGTGTGACCCAAAGCCTACGAAGTTTCTGTATTGAATCCGTGCACCGCCGCGAGACTTACGCGATCACGATGACGCGCTGAATCCGCGAGCCGGACCACCATTTAGCGCAGCACCGACTCGAAAATTAAGGCAGTGTCGTCGTGGTGCTTGCAGTCGTGGTCGAAGTGGTCGTTGGATGTGGCAACGTGGCGATCAACGAGCCGTCGCCGGTGGACAGTTCGGTGAGTGATCCCGTTCGTGCGCCCGGTGTGGCGCTGTTGGCACCGGAACGACTGGCCACCCAGAGATGACTACCGGAGACCGCGAAGGCCGAGAGCAGACTGAAGTAATACGGCCCATTCGTATTGCACATGAACCAACTGGGTAGGCCACTGGTGGCCGACATCTTGGTCACCATAGGGCTGCTCCCAAAGGGAGTGGCCACGTACACGTTGCCGCCGGTACCGATCACCACCGAGGGGGTGCCGAAACCGTAGTTACCGTCTGCGTTGGAGACGGTGGTGATCACGGCGCCCGTTGTTGCATTGATCTCGGTTGCGGCACTGCTTCCACTGTCCGCCACCCAGGCGTTACCGTCTTCTACGGCGATTCCGTCGGGAGCACTCAACCCCTGATTAGTGACGACCCGAACCAATCGGCCGTTAGCGATGCGCACCTCGGTCACCGAGTTGTAGCCCTTGTCGGTGACGAAGACGAAAGCACCGGACACCGCGAGTGCCGTTGGATTGGCGAAGGCGAAGGAAGTGCCTGACACCGTGCGTACGAGCGATCCGGTGCCCACACGAATCTCGGTGATGGACCCGATGCTCGTACCCGTGGCGCTGTGCCGTCCGGCATTGAGCACGAGGACCACATTCCCGGCCGCTTCGATGGCAACCGGATCGACGAAGTGATAGCGCGCGCCCGAAATCGTTCGAACGTACGCGCCATTGCTCGCTCGCAACTCGCTCACCGACCCGGCCGCGTTGGCCACGAAGAGATACGGTCCATCGCGAGTGATCGCGGTCGGTTGACGGAATCCGTAGCGCGCGGAGTTGAACGTGGCGATCCATGAGCCACTGGTCGGATTGATCTCGGAAACTGAGTTGCCCGCTTCGTTGGTCACCCACAGGTGACCACCACCAAAGGACAATCCAGAAGGCGAATCGAATTCCAGCGCACTCGAGGTGCTCGCTCCCGACACCAACTGCGCCGGAAGCAGAGCGGCGAACGTAGCGGTCGCGACGAACATTCCAAACCACTTGACAGACCTTCTCCGTGGGAGCTCGCGCATGAGCGGAATTCTAACGTCCGTGACGCAATTTATGATCTCGGGGTGTCGGGCCCCTTTTCAGGGCCGTAATAGTCGTGGCGCCGTCAGACTCGAGACGTATCCCTCGTCGTTGAATGATCAAAACTGACACGCCGTTCGGGGGAGACGGCGTCATGGCCGAACGCGGGATGGGGCGTCCGATGGAGCACACGAATTCCTTGCGCCATCGACCGGCTCCCGGAGCCTTTCCCGAGACCCACCGTTCGGCTACGTGCCACGGAACTACGACGTCGGCGCGCAGCAATTGACTTCCGGGGGCGGTGAGTCGCCGAAGCAATGCCACGGCGATGGTAAATGGTGGATTCGACACCACGCGAAATGGGCGTCGCGGTAATCGGACGTCGCTCCCGTCGGCGTGGACGACGACGACATTGTCATCGGCATACTTTCTTCGAAGTTCCTGCGCGCGATTGGGATGTAGTTCGAAGGCGATCACGCGCGCGCCTCGTTTGAGGAGTGGATCGGTCAACGCGCCGGAACCGGCTCCGATATCGAGCACCAGGTCGCCGGGACGAATTCCGGCGTTTTCAACGAGCCGTTCGGCCCATTGACTATCGAGTCGATGCCAACCCCATCGCGTCCGTTGCTCGGACACGGCTGACCATCACGAACATTGTCATGGATTCAACGTACGCGAATCGGGTGGGCCCGTCAATGGGCACCAAAGAGCGTCGGTAGGTTCAGTCGGTGCATTGAGGTCCTACGGTTGCGGTGACGCGCGAGCCCAACGACTCAGTTGAATTGAATTCGACCGGCTCGCTCTTCGCGGAACCAATGAACCGTCTAGGAATTGGCCCCGACGGGCAGCATTAGCGCATCGGAGGATTTGAAGGCCAGTTTGTTGGCGGGCATCGGTCGACTGATGAAGTAACCATGGGCGAGGTCACAACCGAGTTCACTCAGAAGGTCCAGCGTCTCGATGTCTTCGATACCTTCGGCCACGACGCGAAGTCGCATGTCGTGGCCCAATTGAATCGTGGCGCGAACGAGTTCGAAGTCTCGTTCTTTGCCTTCGCCTCCGAGACCAGTGATGAAGGCGCGGTCGAGTTTCAGTTCACCGACGGCGAGGCTGCTGAGGTAGGCGAGGGAGGTGAAGCCGGCACCAAAGTCGTCGATCGACACCACGATGTCGAGATCGCGAAGGTCCTCGAT
>Ga0208357_1001981_pt1 | contig 14196 bp, 15 predicted proteins | sample NGESurdeep092012_6_FD_184487 | JGI IMG/M metagenome (GOLD analysis project Ga0208357, IMG submission 184487) | Arctic peat soil microbial communities from Barrow, Alaska - NGEE Surface sample F52-2 deep-092012 (SPAdes) | ecosystem: Environmental > Terrestrial > Soil > Wetlands > Peat ... | reverse complement strand
GGGCTGACTCAATACCAACATGAGTGCCACGGCCACAACGACCGAGACGGTGGCCGGCCCCATTCGCCACGTCACCGCGGTCAATGCCTGTGCCGTCCCCCGACGAAGTTCTCGGCGACGCCACCAGGCCACCAGAACAATCGTAAGTACGACAGACGCGAGCCATGCCAGTGCCATGTGCCGGGCGAACGTGACACCACGAACTGGATGACTGGCGAACACCAACATGTTGGTGAGATTGGAACCGACCAATAGCAGCGACGCGGCGTTCGACATGAGAATAGTGCCGTAGAGGAACGCGACATCGTCTGCAGATCGCGCTCGCGACGCGTGCAGAGCCACGGGTGTCATGAAGACCACCGACGTGTCCAGATTCAATAGCGCGGTGACGATCGCCACCGCCACCATCATCACGGTGAAGAGGGTCATATCGTTTCCTGGCGCGCGTGCCACCAAGTTGCCGACCGACTCAAAAAGCCCCTCACGAGATGCGACGTGACCAATCAACAACAATCCGGTGATGAGGACGAAGGGCTGCCACGAATGAGACAGCGACTGGAGGAAAAGGTTCACCGACTTACCCTAGGGTCGCGGCCCGACTTACCCTAGAAAATGCAGCGACGGACTTGCTCCATAGTGCCGTGAGGACGTCGAACGACGTCAACGACAGCGCCACTGACGAGGTCGCCTCCAGCGGGTCACCGCCTCGTCGTGACACCAACTGGATAAGTTGATCTCGTGGTTCAGCGCGTCTATCTCGAAGTGGCGACGAAGCTCGTGTTCGCCGTGTCCCTCGATTGGCCCGGGTGGTGTCGGCGAGGACGCGACGCCGATGATGCTCTCGCGCAATTTGGTCACTACGCCCCGCGTTATAGCGCCGTGGTCGGCGTGGACCTCGCCGCAAACAACGTTGAGGTGGTGGGAACCATCGCGGGTAACTCGACCACGGAGTTCGGTGCTCCTCGGGTACAGGGGCCCTGGGACGACACGCCAGCGACCGACGCCGTGCGTCGCGCGCACGTCGACGTCGTGCGTCAATGCTGGTCGTACTTGGACCAAACAATCGCGATTTCTCCCGAAAAATTGGCGAAGGGCCCACGCGGCGGGGGTCGCGATCGCGACCAAATCGCCGACCACGTCCGTGAGGCCGAACGCTCGTACGCCTCGAAGTTGGGCGTACGGATTGCTCCTCGCACTCCTTGGGATCAACAACGAGCCGCGATCGGCGAACGCTTACTGAGCGGCTACGACCACGAGAAATGGCCGGTGGACTACGCAATTCGCGTTATTGCCTGGCACATCCTCGATCACGCGTGGGAGATCGAGGACAAGACGATCTAACTTCTCGCCACGACGCCACCGGTCGTTGTATCGACCTTCGTCGCGCTGGTTCTCACCCGGTCCCGCAGCGGCGACGCTGCGCAGCCCCTAAAGGTCGGGGCGCGCGAACGCCGTCACAACGTTGGTGACGTAGGGCATCTGCACTGGATCTTCTCGCCCCGCCAATATCGACGACACCTCTTCGACCAGCGCGGCACGCTCGGCCGGCGCCATCAAGGTGATGTAGCTCGTCGTCGTCACCAGTTGACGTACGTGCTCGTGAGTCAAGGTCCGCGTGTGGTGGAAGGTAGCGGGCAGCACGTCGCGAAAAGGCCCCGCCGCCACAACGGCGGCGTAATCAACGCGAGAGTCGTAGGGCTGGCGCACATCCCAGAGCATGGCGTGGTTCAGGTCGCGAACCCACGCGACGTCGCTATCACGCTCGTTCCAGATGAGGCCGAGCCCCCCACCCGGACGCAACACGCGATGTATCTCGCGTAGCGCCACCGGAGCGTTGAACCAATGGAACGCTTGGGCCACGACGACAGCCGAAACCGCGTCGTCGGTCAGGGGAATGGCCACGTCGGTGCCATCAAGAATCTCGACTCCGGTCGTCTCACGGACGAACGTCGTGCGCATCGACTCCGACGGCTCGACCGCCGTGACACGGCCCACGAGCGGGAGAAGTTGACGGGTGAAGATTCCCGTCCCGGCCCCCAGATCGAGCACGTGACTCTCCGCGTCGAGCGCGAAGACGCTGACGAAGTGCTCTACTGCGTCGTGGGGGTACCGCGGCCGGACCGCATCGTAGAGACCGCCCTGAGCAAATCCGTCGATCCCTAATTTCCTGCCGTTGGTCACGTGGCCCTGCGCCATGTTCGTCGTACGCGTCTCGGCACGAGTGCCATTCTCATCGCCTCACGGGGAACGAGTACGCCAACGCCATCGCCCGCGCTGGAACCGAATTCGCGATTAGATTGCATCATTCTCGATCGGAAATACGTTGTGATAGTTCTCGTCGGCCACGCAGATGTCGTACCAGGCGTAGAACTCGTCGCGGCCACGACGCTGAGCGAGAAGATGCTGAGGATGTTGTGACCACGTGCGCTGCGACGCCACGTCGCGAAAACGAACGATCGTCACCCGTTCGCCGTCGGGAGCGACGTAAAGCTTTTCGTCGATGAAGCCGTCCACCGTGCGCACTAGTCGACTCATCTCGGCGGCCGTTTGCGCGTACGCCTTCTCAACGCCGTCGCGCAAGCGACTTCGAAAAACGGTCACGATGCTCACCCCCCCCATACTCGCAGAGCGTGACGATGATGTCGAGGCGACTACCGCCGCGGCTGTGGTGAGGTCACTCGACCCCGACCGGCGCCAACTCGGGTGCACGACCTCGTACCAGGGGCGTGCGTGGCAAGAAGAAGGCCGGGATAATGCCGAGGGCGCACGTGCCACAGGACCACCAGAAGGAATGCCCGAAGGCCCGCGCAATGGCGCCGAGCTGCGTCACACTCGGTCGCGCGAGAGCATTTTGAATCGCCGCGCCGGCTCGCGCACCGATGCGCTGACTTATTTGCGTGTCGAGGACCACAGCGAAAACCGCGACGCCCAGTGATCCGCCGATCTGGCGAAGAATGTTGGTCGCGGACGTGGCCTTGGGTACCTGATCTTGGGTCAAGTTGCGATACGACGCCGCGATGACGGGCATCATGCCAAAGCCTAGGCCGATCCCGCGAATGAAGAGGGCCAGTCCCAAGAGGTAGTAGCTCGTGTGCGCGCCGACATTGGTATAGAAGTACGTGCCGATCGCGAGACCCGCCATACCGAATGCGGCCACGTAACGCGGCCCGTGCTTGTCTGATAACGAACCGGCAAGGCGCATCACTAGCGCCGCTCCGATCCCCTGGGGAGCCATCATGAGTCCGGCCTTCCAGGCCGCGTCGCCCCGATCAATCTGGTAGTAGAGGGGCAGTAAAAACATCGTCCCGTAGAGGGTCGCTCCGGTCAAGAAGATTCCCACCGTCGCAAAACTAAAGGTACGATCGCGAAATAGCCGCAGGTCGATTAGTGGTTCGGGCGCTTTCATCGATCGTGCGACGAACCCGAGTGACAAGATTGCGCCCCCAATGAGACTGAACCACATCGAGTCTCCGTGAAAACCGCCGACGACACCCACCTCGGACAATCCGTAGACGATGAGGGCCAGACCCGGCGCCAGGAGCATGAAGCCCGCGAGGTCGAAACGGTATTTTCTATCTCCCGGTGTGTCAGTGAGATAGGACCGCGACAACCACAGCGCCACCAACCCGATCGGAACGTTGACGATGAAGATCCAACGCCACGACGTATTCGACACGATGAGTCCACCGAAGACAGGACCGAGAATGGGACCCAATAACTGGGGAACGCCGATGATGCCCATGACTTTTCCCATTCGCTGAGGTCCCGCGGTGCGAGCCATGATGGCTTGACCGACGGGCATTATCATGCCGCCCCCAAAACCTTGGAGAACGCGAAACAAGATCAGACTGTCGGCCGACCAGGCCAACGCGCACAACGAAGACCCGAGAATGAATAGGGCTAACGAGATCATGTAGACCCGTTTCGCGCCAATTCGGTGAATCGCCCAGCCCGACAGCGGGATCACAATCGCGAGCGAGAGGAGATAACCGGTCGTGACCCACTGGATGGTGCTAACGGTCGAACCGAAATCGATGCTCAGCGTATGCAGCGCCACCGCCACGATGGTCGTATCGAGAATGGCCATGATCGTCCCGAGAACGACCACGACCGCCGCCCGGACGAGTTCGGGCTCGAGTCGTTCTCTTGTTGCGGAATTCGACATTGGGACCCCTAGATCAGGTTGAAGTTACGATTTGCCCAGCAGCACGTTATGGGTGCCCAACCTTGCTTCGTTCGGCCACGAGAGATGGCCGCGTACCCGATATCGTCGTCGGAACTTTGTCGCTCTAATACCCGACCGTGAAGCGCGCCCGGTGGTGCGTGGGGGTCTCGATCTCGTCGACGAAGGCAATGGCGTAGTCGGCGCCACTGATGGAGGAATTACCCTCGGCGTCGACCAACAAGATGTCGTCGCTCGTGCGATACGTGCCGGTGCGTTCTCCCGGTGCGTAGGCGCCAAACGTCGCCGGCGGGCTCACGTAGAACCAGTCGACGTCGCTCGTCGACGACGTCAGGGCCTCCAACACCGCGATATGCGAACGAGCCTCGGCCTTAAAGTTCTCAGGAAACTCGGGTGTGTCGATCAAACGCGCCCCCCCCGGGGGAGACCAGCAGGCTCGACGCACCACCCACGACGCCCAGTCGCGCGCCACCCGAGGACACGGCATCCAATATCGAAGGAACTAGCGCTGCGAGAAACGGCTCGCCCCTCTCCGCGCCGTGCACCGCAATGACCACGGTCGACGTCGTTGACGCGAGTTCGCGGAGAAGCTCCTCGTCGTTGATGTCGCCATTGCGCACCGTAACACCTGAGGGAACTTCCTTTGGTTCAGAGCGGCTGACACCAATCACCTGGTGGCCGCGATGAAGCGCCTCGCTCGTAATGTGGCCCCCGACGAAGCCGGTCGAACCGATGACTGCAATGGTGCTCGTCTCGTGCTCCTTGATGTGTCATTACTACGAGTACGTCACTACGTCGTCGCGGCACCGTTCGCATGCCGCGCGATATTCAAAGTCGTAGCGCACGCAGCGTGGGTTCGGCCCACAATTGAGGATCGTTCCAGTCGACGCCTGGCACGTCAACGTACAATTCGATCTCGTTGCCGTCGGGGTCGGTGATGTAGAGGCTGTGCGTCATTCCGTGGTCCGTGGCGCCCACCACGTTCACCGAGTTGGCCAACAGCACGTCGCGAGCCTCACGAAGTTCGTCGTCACTCGTGCCGATCTTCAGCCCGAAGTGATACATTCCCACTCGTCGACCCGCGGGTAAAGGTGCCGCACTCGGACCAGCCTCAATGAGTAACAACTCGTGGTGCGTGCGACCACCGGGAGAATTGAACGCCGCTGCGGCAAAGGGCACTTCTCCGCTCGTTCCGTCGAGAATTGGTCGCCAACCCAGGACGTCTCGGTAGAAGTGCGTTGAGACCGAAAGATTGCGAACGTACAAGACGAGGTGACCCAACTCCTGGATTTCCATCATTCCTCCATCGACGATCGGTGACTGTCAGATTATCGAGAGATGCGACGTACCCAACCGGTAGCGGCGTGATCGAGATCCTCTGTTTAAGTCACAGTCGATCCAGGGTGATCAGCGCGTCGAAGACGTCATGACGTCGCGTCAAAGTCGGACTCGCAAACTCCACCAGCTACCTCTTGACTCGACGAGCGGTCTCCGACCACTTTCGTCAGGCGTCGTCGGCAACGGAGACGAACGTGCGCTATCGCAGTACTAACTGGTCGGTGACACCGGTGCGCCCATCATCATGATCGACGTTGGTGAGCGTGGATCGAAACGTTCGTCGTACACCTCGACGTGCGCGGCGTCGATGGTCTGGCGACCTGTCTGGGGAAGATAGTCACGGTAGAGCCACAGCGTCGTCTGCGCGATCGTGGCGAGAGCCCACGTGCTCACAGCCCACGTAACTGCCGCCATCGAAATCAATAGCGATCATGTCGATCGGTACCTCAAGTGTGGTGTCCGCCCGGGTACACGCCGAGTACGTCATCTTCACCGGCGTCTCGCTCGCAACCATGTTCCCCTAATCGACGCCCCACGGAAGCCGGTAGCGCTCGCGCAGTTCCATGAACCGTTGCCACGTCACGGGATGACCGACCACACGTCAGAATTCTTGCCAAGCGCCGAGGTGAACCCACACGACACGCCGATAAAACGGCCGCTTTCAAACTCGAATTCGACAACCGTTGGAGTCATCACGTTGAAACTCTAGGTCTCGCGGGTTCGAAGTGCACGGCGAGCGATTCTTCGCCAGGAAGCCAAAACTTGCTCCGATTGATCGGAGGCGTCGCGAATAGCGATCCGTGTGACGCGCAAAACTAACGGAGCAATGACGCGAGATGCGACGCGACGCGGGGCCAGTCGTCGTCAATGATCGAGTAGATGGCCGAATCGCGAAAGCGCCCTTCTTCTCCGGCGACCTGCGACGGTTGCCAGTGTTGGAGGACTCCCTCGAAGCTCGCACCGATCCGGGTAATAGCCGCGCGAGAGCGCTCGTTACGGCTGTCGGTCTTCAGATCGACCCGCGTCACCGCCCAGGTGTCGAAGGCGTGTCGTAACAAGAGCAGTTTGGATTCGGTATTAATTCCCGTGCGCTGAGCCGAGGCCGCGAGCCAGGTGCCGCCGATTTCTACCGCGAATGGAACGGGGTGACCCGGTAGTGAACGAATCGTCAGATACCGGGTCATGCCGACGACGCGGTCGGTGACGGCGTCGACTTGGGCGAACGGTACGACGAGACCCGCCTCAAAGTCCTGCAGCAATCCGGCGACCTGACGCGTCATCGCCTCTTGATCACCCGACACCGACGTGAAGCCGTAGGTAGCGCGGTTCTCGCTGGCGGCGCGAACCAGAGCGTCGACATGGTTCATACCGAGCGATTCCAGCCGAACTCGCTGACCCAGCAGTGTGGCCACGACGTATGGATGGGGCATGTTGGGTTCCTCGTGTTCGTCAAGCGATCTCGGGCGACAATCCCGGTGAAGGGCCGCGGCAAAATGCTATCTGAGCGACCAGGGGGTCGGGCCTGCTGCGCCTCGTGCCAAGGAGAGTCCGGCGCGACGACAACCTGTCAATATACGCGCGAGTAGCCGGGTGGCCTATCTCACGCCTCGTTTTCGGACGCGAGACGCCACCGAACTATCATTCGAACGCGCGCGAACCAACGCCGAATTGGAAGAAGTCGGCCGTGTGATGAACCTTGACGTCGAGTCCGGCACGTCGACACGCCGCTTCGAGCACGTCCGGGTCCCAGAAGTTCTTGTAAATCACGAACTCTCGTCCGTCGTCGAGTCGACGAGTCATCGTTTCTTCGTCGCTCGAGGGCAACACGTAATCCACCGCAGTACTGGTGTGCTCCTGACGCGAGTCCAAGAAGAACACGAGTCCACCGGGTACCAGCGAGTGCGCCATGCGGTCCAAGGAATCCTCGAGAAGCCCCGCGGGGACGTGGCTGATCCAAAAGCAGAAGACCACCGCGTCGAACTCGTGTCGGGGGATCCATTCAAACAAGTCCGCCGTCACGAAAGCGACCCTGGCCGCCCGCTCGCCCAAACGCTCCCGGTTCAAGTTCAACATCTCGCGCGCCGCGTCGACGGCCGTGAGTCGCGACGCTCGGTCGACGAGTTCATCAGTCCAGATTCCCGTGCCGGGCGCCAGTTCAAGTACCGACCTTCCATCGAGTGGCAGTTCGCGCAGCACGGCGCGGACCTCCTGCACCTGCTCGAACCAACGTCGCGTGGCGTCCTCACCACGGTCGTAACGCCTGCGGCGAAGGAACCAGTCGTCATACTCGGTGGCGCGAGCACGGTAATACTCAATCTGGCCGCGAAGGAAGCCGGACGAAGAGTTATCACGTGACATGCAACCAGTGTCCCATCAGATTCCTATCGCTCCGGTTTCTGGTGTCAACGCAGACGAGATAGCACGTCGGCGCGTGGTGGTGACCAGGCGGACACCACCACGTGCAGAATCACGATGCGTGATCCGAAGTTTCCGCCGTTATCCGGCCACGAAGGCGAGGCCTCCCGCGGGCGTGTACGGCGTACCGCTGATCGTTACCTGCGTCACCACTCCCGTCGTGGGGTTGATCGTGGCCAGGTAATTCGCCGGGTACTTCCGCGCGGGGCACGTTGACGGGGATCCATTGGCCCCGCACGGGGTCGCCACGACGACGGGTGCGGCACTGCTGAAGGTACCCGTGATGACGTCAACGGCGTCATTGGACGAGTCCGTCGAGTACAACGATCCCGCGGTTCCAGTCGGCCACGCGGTGTCGTCGACGGACTGGGTCAACGAGAGGACGCTCAACTTCTGATGCGTGGTCCCGGGAGCGCTCACGTAGATTTGCTCTTTGTCCCCCTGGCTGGTGAGCATGAAGTCGCCGCCAAACCGGGGCGCGGTCGCCGGGACGACTTCGTTCGAGTCAGGATCGGTCAACGCGAGTTTGACGGCGCCGCTGGCGCCATTGGCTCGCGTCGCCGAATTCTCGTCATAAAAGAGTGGTGTGACCTTCGCGATCTTGAACGACGCCACGAGTTGCACCGAGTAGACCGCGGGGTACGTGGCCTTGGGCGCCGGAGAACCCGTCGTGCCCGGAGCCGACGCGCTGATAAAGATCTTGCCACCGTCAATCGAGATGGCGTCGGTACCACCCTTGTGGGGTAACGACTCGTTGTACGCGTAGCGCGTCACCGCGCTCTTTGCCGCGACACCGGTGCGGATGACGTACAGCGCCGAGTGGGCGTCTTCGTTGACGGTCGCAAGAACGCCCACGCCCGGATAGGCCGTGACGCCGTCGGTCTTACCGACGACGTCCCACTGTCCGAGAACGTGGCCACTGTGATTGAATTCGACGATCGTGCTGTCCAGGTCTCCGTCGGAACTCGCTTCGCCTTGGGGGCCTACGCCGTTATTGAAGCCGACGAAGAAGTCCTGGCCCGACAGACTGATGTCATCGGGCTTGCTCAGCGCCTCGCTGTGCGTCGACCCCGACGCCACGTACGAGTGGTGAAGCGACGTGCCGCTAAAGAGGCGCGTCACGTGAAAGGTGCTTCCGGTCGCGGCTCCGGCAACGTCCAACGAGTATGTGATACCGCTGGTCACGACGCCCACCGCCACGCACAGCCTCAATGTCCAGGTCAATGGTACGCGCATAGTTTTTCTCCTTCATTCGAATTGATATACAAAATGTATGGCCCTCAATTGAACGCGAAGTGATGCTCCTCCAATCGTCGCGTGAAGGAGTCGTATCAATTGATGCCGAGCTCACACTCCGTCGTCCACGTACGGACGCAGATGTCGTTGCTCCGAAGTGGCGAAACGAACACGCACGGACGTCGAACCAACGTGATCGGTCTCGTTGTGACGACCCGGTACCGGCTGGTCACCGCGCGGAGGTCGCGTTGCGCTATTGGACGGACAGGAGAACGCCATGCACGGGCGAGTGAATTGACGCCCGACTGAGATTGCCCCGGCGTGGGCGCGTAGCGCGAACAACGTGGTGGGCGAATTTCACCCACGTCGCGAGACCTGTCGTGAAGAGACAGCGGCGGCGGGGGTCGCTTTAGTCGTTTTCCACCGTGTAATCCCAATTGGCCACCACGTGTTGATGGTCGGGAGCCCACTGCATGACGCCCTCACCGACTAGTTCGTACGCCCGCACTTGGAAGGTGAGTGTCTCGCCGGGACGTAGGACCTTTGGTGGCGCGTGCTCACCTTGCACGAGACCCAACAAGAAGACGGAGCCGAGGTGGTCGATTGAATGGAAGTCAGCGAGAGAAACGGGCACGTCGCTACTGGCGTCTTTCATAGTGACGGTCCACGTGCACGTGGTCGCAACATTTTGATGCGGCAGTCCCTCTCCGGGGACGACCGGTCCACTGACGGTGATCAGTACGTGGAACGCCCTGGTCGAAACTCTCACGGGCAGACCTTCGACCTGGAGTGCGGGTCTTTGCACCGTTCCCGTCAACGTCGCGTCGACGTTGGGGTGAAGGGTCTTTTTGGGCAAGAAGGATGGATACGCACTAGCGGTGCCACATCCGGCCAACGCCAGAGCGCTCAACAACAAGAGAGCGACGCGTCGGGGGCCGGGCGCGAGCGCCCGACCCCTGGTTCCATTGGCGGTGCGCGTTCTCGCGCGTCGTTTCACGTTCGACGACGAATCAACCATTAGCTCCGCGCGATGGTGCTCGGACTGCGGGCGCCATGGGAGCCGCTGTTTCCCGCGCTACCCGATTGTGTGTTCACGCCGTGACCGCCATTACCCCCGTGACCCGGGCACGATGGGGCGTCGTGCGACGCCGTCGGCGTACTCGTCACGGTTGTCGTGATCCCGTGGTTCCCTTTTCCGGGAGGACACCCGTTGCCACCGCCTCCACCTCCGCCGCCGCCACCCTTGCTGGTGAAGGACTGCGCACTAAACACGTCCGGACCGAAGGTCGCAAGACCGGCTTGGGCCGCGTAGCCGAGGTGACCGTGACCGTCGAGACCTCCGCACACTGTGCCCGCGGGCAAGGTGGTGTTCGAGAGCTCCGTACAAGTGCGTCCCGTCAAGAACAGGTCCTCCATCGTGCGAAGAGTGCTGTAGTGGTTGTAGTAGGTACCGGAGACTGTGCCGGGCTTGATGAGCGGACTGATCAATATGGTCCCGGTGTCACCGCCGCCCGCAGTGAAGTCCGTGGGGTCATAGAGTGGGTCCGCCGTGACACAACCCGCGGTGGTCGCCACTTCGGCGCCGCTCGGGCAGGTACTCGTACCGACAGTCGACGTGGCGCCCTCTGCGCCCAACGTCACGTTACCGTTGAATCCCGCGGGTAACGAGACGGGCTGACCGGCGTCGTTGAGCAATTGGAAGCTACCCATCCACGGCTTGGCGTAGTTATTCGATGCGCTGGTGACCGAGGCGTTCGCGCCCAATGACACCGGACCGGTGTCGCTCACCGCGCCCACGAAGGTGTCTGCGGGAATCGTGTCACCGGCAGCGTCCGTGCCCGAGACGAGTCGACCTGTGTCGTCGGCATTGATCTTGGCGTCGATCACCATGCTCGATCCCGCCGCCACCAACGCGGGCTCAACGGCGGTACCGGGCGAACCGCTCATGTAGGGACTTTCGCCAGTCAGCCCGGTCGGACGGTCAATGAATCCGGACGCCCCAGGCCCGGGCTGCAACTGCTGACCCGCGGCGTTGGTCACTTCAGGGTCGTTGGGGCCGGTGGGCTCGGTGTTGACGTTGTGACCATTGATGTTCTCGCCCGCCGCGTCAGCGAGGAGACCGTACGCGCCATAGAGGGACGTCGCGGCCGGCGCCGAACTGCCCTTCGTCCCGAAGCTCGGCTGGTCGCTTGGTGCGGAGGCCGTCGTGACGTCACCGGGAGCCGGAGCGTTGTTGAAGCTGTTTCCGACGGTGAAGGGCGGGTTGGCTTCGTCAAACGTCACGTCGATGAGCCCGCCATCGGCGAACGCCGCTGACTTCTCGATCAGGGGTATGTAGTAGCGAAGGAACAAGTCGGACGCGTAGAGCCCCCCCGTGTAGTTAAGAGGCGTAGTCGCTTCCGGGTCGTAGGCCGGCAGACCCGTGGGGGTGTAATTGGGTGAGCCGTCTGCGTTGAAGGCACCGGAGAGGTTGTTGCCCTGGCACGTCGCGTCGTGAGCGTCACTGCAGTTGTCCGGAGTGATCCAGTTGAACTGCGGAACGTCACTGGCCAGCAGGCTGAGGTCGTGCGCCAGGCCGTAGGTGGGGTCGTCCAGGTTCGACACGTGGTTCGGGTCGCAGTTCGTGTCGGTCGATCCGCTCGTCGGGGAACTGACTCCGTCGTACTCCGGTGTCTTGGGTTCATTGAGTGCGGCCTGTGCGGTGTAGGTGACACCATTTTGCACGCCCGCGGACTCACCGGTGAGCGACGCGAACCAACCAGGGGGAAAGTGTTTGCCCACGTACTGGTCGGCGGGGTCGCCGTTACCGTTTGCGCCCGCCGGCTGTGCTCCGGTGTAACTCGAGACGTCATTCGTCGGGGCAACGAGGTTGGTGGGATTGGTCACGGGGTTGGCGCTGGTCGAACCCGGGAGACCGCACGCGCCGTCGTCACGACCGGGGACGGTGTCGCTCACACCGGAAATGGCCCCGGTCACGTAGGTCGTCGAACCCACCGATTGGGCGCCGCCGAGGTCCTGGGCATACGCCTTCCAGGTCACCCCAGCCGCGTTGTACTGGTTGAACAACGTTGCGACGTCGGTCGGGTAGGCGCACCCGTTGCTGGCCAACGCAGCGTTGACACCACCGTGCACGAGGAGCTGACCGTAGTTACCATTACCGGCTCCACTGGGATTGGGAGTCGAGGTATTCGTGCCGTTCTTGTCCGTGGTCCCGTCGGAATCGGTCGTGCTACCCACCGTGCCGGTGGTGATGATGCCGCTGTTGTTGTTCGTCATGTTCGCCGTCGTCGAACAGTCGTCTTGCACCGCGAACGACGGTGCCTGACCCGACACCAGTGAGATGTAATTGTCCATACTGTAGTGACCCGTGCCGTAGTAATTCGTGAGCAGGGCGCCTTGCTGGGGCAACGTCTGCCACAGGTAGCTGTTCTGGTTGAGACCCGTGAAGGTCTCGTCGTATGACTTGTTCTCCAAGATGATGAGCCACACGTGCTTCACCCCGTTCACGGGCGTGCCCGTCGACGTGATCACGCATTGCGCATTGGAGCTGGGGCCGCCCTGGGGGACTTGTAGAGTGCTCCCCGCCGGGCAACTGGTGTAAGTGGCGTACGACGCTGGCGTACCTACGAAGGCCGTCGACACGATCACACCCGACACCACGATCATGAAGGCGCTGATTAGTGCGAGTGCCCGTAGGCGACTCTTGGTTGACTGTAAGAAGTTCATAAGCAGAAACGTAACTTTGAATAATTACCTGAGCCCCTTCAAGGCGACACGAAACTGAAAAAGTTGAGTGACAATTTCGCGAACGTGACTGCCGGGTGATGTGCTCATGGCACTTACGCATACTTCGCCCGAGACGAGAAAGACTCACCCGCTCTCACCGCGAGACGCGAGTGTTGTCAACCCGTCGCCGTCGTCAGGGAGGCGCCCAACTGACGGATCTTGACCATGTCCGATGACGGCACCAGTGACTGCAGCGAAGGGCACAACGTCAAAAGTGCAACGGCTTCCACGGAGTTGAAAGTAGTGACCGACAGCGGCAAATGAGTCTGTGACTCCACGTTTCGTGCTCCGAGCGCTACCGCGACCATAGCGTCATCGATGTCACCATCACGCTGCAGGAACGCGCAGAACGCGGAGCCGTCCGTGAGGAGCGAACGCAGGGCCACGTTTCCCGCAGTCTTCTCGTAGCTCGTCAGAGCGGGATCAACCTCGGCGATTTCGGTCAAATACTGGGCGTCATCAGCGACCGTGGCGGCAGGAGCGGACAGCGACTGAGGCGACGTCGACGAAGTTGAAAGTGGAGCGAGCGTCCTGGTCGTCGCCGCTGATTGCTTCGGGCCGTCGCTCTGGTTCCACACCCAGATACCGACTCCCGCGCCACCAATCACGACAACGAGGGCGACCACCGTTGAAATGGCGCAGCGCGAATACCGTCGTGCTGTCGTCATGCCTGCACTCTATCTAGTGCTCGAAAACGTCTCGACACTGGACCGCGATACGCGTGCCGCCTAACGTTCTCAGATGAGCCTGGGACGTGCGACGATTGGTCGATCATCGCACGCGATGCCGCGATGCCACGCCGGTCGCCACGTCTATCGATGAGGCCTTCTGTATTCGTCGCTGGCTTCGGACGCCGTGGCGTCGATCACCTCCGGGCCGATGTCCTCGAGTAAATCGAGTTCGACGCCCTTCGTGGTGAAGCGCCAAATTGCCTTGACCGATCCATCCGAAAACATAACTAGACGAGAGATGCCATTGGTGGTCACGACGGAGCGGCGGTCCCCGACCCACAACTCTCGCGACGCCCATCCAAGAAGCAATGGGTCGAAGGGTCCCAGGAGGCGACTCGGCAAGGATCCACGGGGTTGCGATTTCGACGCCGTTCGAACGAATCCACCCTCAGTGGACTCAACTTCATCTCGCAAATAATCCAAGCCCGGTCGGGCGTCACTCACCGTGATGCTGGCCCACCTCGCAAGATCTTGAGGCGCGGCCGGCTCGTGTCCGTCGAGGTACCG
>Ga0208357_1001980_pt1 | contig 14204 bp, 8 predicted proteins | sample NGESurdeep092012_6_FD_184487 | JGI IMG/M metagenome (GOLD analysis project Ga0208357, IMG submission 184487) | Arctic peat soil microbial communities from Barrow, Alaska - NGEE Surface sample F52-2 deep-092012 (SPAdes) | ecosystem: Environmental > Terrestrial > Soil > Wetlands > Peat ... | reverse complement strand
GCGCTCCCACTCCTCATCCGTCAGATCGGACGGATATCGTTTCGTTTTCTTCGCAATCTCGGCCATCCGGCCACGATTCGCTGGGGTCCACATCCCAAGCTTGAATCACGCCCGAAACCTCAACACAATCCATTCTCAAACGGACTCTAAGACCCTGTACGCGAGGTGTCTCCGAAATGCTTACCGGTTCCACCGCATTACTGAATTGGAACCGACAAACTTATCAGGCGCGCTTCAAATCTAAAGCGCAACCATGCTTAGTCCTTGAACGAGGGTCGAATTGCGACATTGTTTTGCGATCGCCAGTAACACGATTGGGCTACGGGCGAGGCGCCGACGAATTCTGCGCCGACGACGAGGACGCGGAGCGAACGGCTTTCGATATCTTTATCGAACTGTCCGCGGGCGCCAGGCGGCTTGTCATTGTCACCGTCACGAATGCGGCTGGTGCGGAGATATTGAGGATCCCTCGTCTCTCTAATTCGGCATCATTGCCGCAAGGCCACCGGCCGGCCCGCGGCGGGCCGAAGAATAGACATCACTGACTCGAGTTTGATGGTGGGCGGTGACGGACTCGAACCGCCGACATCCTGCGTGTAAAGCAGGCGCTCTACCAACTGAGCTAACCGCCCCCATGCCGGGTTTATCGCCCGCTTGGTGCAGGGGCAAGCCGCGGCGCAAAATGAAAACGGCGCCTCGCGGGCGCCGTTCCAGGTCTTCGGGCCGGTCCGCCGTCAGTGGGCGGTCAGGCCGGATGCTTCCTCGTCCGGCTTAGCCTCGGCGGCCGCCAACTTGGCCGCCTCCTCGTCCCACGTGATCGGCTCGACCTTTCGCACCAGCGCGCGGGCGAGAACTTCGTCCATGCGCTGGACCGGAATGATATCGAGGTTCTTCTTGATCGTGTCGGAGATCTCGGTGAGGTCCTTGGCGTTCTCCTCCGGGATCAGGACGGTCTTCATGCCGCCGCGGGCAGCCGCGAGCAGTTTCTCCTTGAGGCCGCCGATCGGCAGAACGCGGCCGCGCAACGTGATCTCGCCGGTCATGGCGAGATCGCGGCGCACCGGAATGCCGGTCATCACTGAGACGATAGCCGTGACCATCGCGACACCGGCCGACGGGCCATCCTTCGGCGTTGCGCCTTCCGGCACGTGCACATGGATGTCGCGCCGATCGAACAAAGGCGGCTCGATGCCGAAGGCGGCCGCGCGCGAGCGCACGTAAGACGCCGCCGCCGAGATCGACTCCTTCATCACGTCACGCAGATTGCCAGTGACGGTCATTTTGCCCTTGCCCGACATCGACGTCGCTTCGATGGTTAGCAATTCGCCGCCGACATCGGTCCAGGCAAGACCGGTCACGACGCCGACCAGATCCTCGGCTTCGATCTCGCCATAGCGATACTTCGGCACGCCGAGATAATCGCCAAGATTCGCAGCGGCGATGGCGATCGACTTCTTCTTCGAAGTCATCAGCTCCTTCACGGCCTTGCGCATCAGGTTCGACAATTCGCGCTCGAGGCTGCGCACGCCTGCTTCGCGCGTATAGCGGCGGATAAGCGTGAGTAGCGCCTCGTCGTCGATCGACCATTCCTTCGGCTCGAGGCCGTGCTTGGCGATTGCCGCCAGGATCAGGTGCTTGCGCGCGATCTCCAGCTTCTCGTCCTCGGTGTAGCCGGCGATCCGGATGATCTCCATGCGGTCCATCAGCGGCCCGGGAATGTTCAACGTATTCGCCGTGGTGATGAACATCACGTTCGAGAGGTCGTACTCGACCTCCAGATAGTGGTCCGCAAAAGTCGAATTCTGCTCGGGGTCGAGCACCTCAAGCAGCGCCGATGACGGATCGCCGCGGAAGTCGGCGCCCATCTTGTCGATCTCGTCGAGCAGAAAGAGCGGATTGGAGCTCTTCGCCTTGCGCATCGACTGGATGATCTTGCCAGGCATCGAGCCGATATAAGTGCGGCGGTGGCCGCGGATTTCGGCCTCGTCACGCACGCCGCCGAGCGACACGCGCACGAATTCGCGGCCGGTCGCCTTGGCGATCGACTTGCCGAGCGAGGTCTTGCCGACGCCGGGAGGGCCGACGAGGCACAGGATCGGCCCGGTCAGCTTGTTGGCGCGCTGCTGTACGGCGAGATACTCGACGATGCGCTCCTTGACCTTCTCCAGACCGTAGTGATCGGCGTCGAGGATCTCCTCCGCGACGTGGAGATCCTTCTTGACCTTGGTCTTCTTGTTCCACGGGATCGACAGCAGCCAGTCGAGGTAGTTACGCACGACGGTGGCTTCCGCCGACATCGGCGACATCTGCCGCAGCTTCTTGAGCTCGTGCGTCGCCTTCTCGCGAGCTTCCTTGGAGAGCTTGGTCTTCTTGATCTTGTCTTCCAACTCCTGAAGCTCGTCGCGACCTTCCTCGTCGCCGAGCTCCTTCTGGATCGCCTTCATCTGCTCGTTGAGATAATACTCGCGCTGCGTCTTCTCCATCTGCCGCTTGACGCGCGTGCGGATGCGCTTCTCGACTTGCAGCACCGAGATCTCGCTCTCCATCAGCCCCAGAACCTTCTCGAGGCGCTGGGTGACAGACGGGGTCTCCAGGATGTCCTGCTTGTCCGGAATCTTGACGGCGAGGTGCGAGGCGACGGTGTCCGCCAGCTTGGCGTGATCCTCGATCTGCTGAACGACGCCAACCACTTCCGGCGAAACCTTCTTGTTCAGCTTCACGTAGTTCTCGAACTCGTTGATGACCGAGCGCGCCATCGCCTCGGCCTCGACCTGCTCGCCCATGTCATCGGCAAGCGCGGTTGCGTCGGCCTCGTAGTAATCGACACGATCGGTGTACTTGAGCACGCGCGCACGCGTCGCACCTTCGACCAGCACCTTAACGGTGCCATCGGGAAGCTTGAGAAGCTGCAGCACGCTCGCGAGCGTGCCGACTTCGAAGATTGAATCGGTCGCCGGATCGTCGTCGGAGGCGTTCTTCTGCGTCGCCAAAAGGATGAAGGTGTCGGAACGCATCACCTCTTCCAGCGCCTTGATCGACTTCTCGCGGCCGACGAAGAGCGGGACGATCATGTGCGGAAACACCACGATGTCGCGCAGCGGCAAAACAGGATAGGCCCGGGTCTCGCCGGGCTGCAGCTGAGGTCGTGGCTTGGTGGTCATCTCAGGGATCCTTGTTGTTGTGCCCCTGTCGCTGCGACCCGCTTTCGCGGCATCGCCGGACAGTGCCGGTCGGTTCGGGTAAGAAAACGCGGGATCGGGGATCTAAGTCCCGACGCGCTTTCGGAAGGGGGAGCCCCTTACCCAATCGAGGACTACGATTCGTACGCCAGACTATTTCGGACACTATACGTATGTCGGCCCGCCAGGGTCTGCAAGTAAGGCGGGTTTTCCAGTTAAAACCCGCCTTACACCGACCGTTCCGGCCACGCGCAGGAAAAATGGCGGGCCGCGCCGGTATCCCGGGGCCCGCCGCTAGCCTGTGAGGTCAAGCGCTGGCGCTGCCCGACTCGGCCGTCCGGTCACTGCGGTCGGAGTAGATGTAGAGCGGCCGCGCGGTTCCTTCGACCACTTCCTTGGAGATCACGACCTCTTCGACGCCTTCCAGGCTCGGCAGATCGAACATGGTGTCGAGCAGGATGCCCTCCATGATCGAGCGCAGGCCACGCGCGCCGGTCTTGCGCTCGATAGCCCTGCGGGCGATAGCGCCAAGCGCCTCTTCCGCCAAAGTGAGGTCGATCGACTCCATCTCGAACAGCCGCTGATACTGTTTGACCAGCGCGTTCTTCGGTTCGACCAGAATCTTCTTGAGCGAGGCCTCGTCGAGGTCCTCGAGCGTGGCGACCACCGGCAGGCGGCCGACGAATTCGGGGATCAGGCCGTACTTAAGCAGGTCCTCAGGCTCGACTTCGCGGAATATCTGGCCGGTCTTGCGGTCTTCCGGCGCGAGCACCTTGGCGCCGAAGCCGATCGAGGTCGAGCGGCCGCGCGCAGAGATGATCTTGTCGAGACCGGCGAAAGCGCCGCCGCAGACGAACAGGATGTTGGTCGTGTCGACTTGCAGGAACTCCTGCTGCGGATGCTTGCGCCCGCCCTGCGGCGGCACGGAGGCGATCGTGCCTTCCATGATCTTCAACAGCGCCTGCTGCACGCCCTCGCCCGACACGTCGCGGGTGATCGACGGGTTGTCGGACTTGCGAGAAATCTTGTCGATCTCGTCGATATAGACGATGCCGCGCTGCGCGCGCTCGACATTGTAGTCGGCGGCTTGCAGCAGCTTGAGGATGATGTTCTCGACGTCCTCGCCGACGTAACCGGCTTCGGTCAAGGTCGTGGCGTCCGCCATCGTGAACGGCACGTCGAGAATGCGCGCGAGCGTCTGCGCCAGCAGCGTCTTGCCCGAACCGGTCGGACCGATCAGCAGGATGTTCGACTTCGCAAGCTCGACGTCGTTGTGCTTGGCTTGGTGATTGAGCCGCTTGTAGTGATTATGAACCGCGACCGAGAGCACCTTCTTCGCGTGATCCTGACCGATGACGTAGTCGTCGAGGACCTTGCGGATATCCTTCGGCGTCGGAATGCCGTCGCGCGACTTCACCAGCGAGGACTTGTTCTCCTCGCGAATGATGTCCATGCACAGTTCGACGCACTCGTCGCAGATGAAGACCGTCGGGCCGGCGATGAGCTTGCGCACCTCGTGCTGGCTCTTGCCGCAGAACGAGCAGTAGAGAGTGTTCTTGGAATCGCTGCCGCCGACCTTGCTCATTCCATTCTCCGTCACGTTCGCTCGTACACGGTCTCAACACAGCACGAACGAAGCAAGTTACACGCCGGAACTCCGACACGGCGGCCTCAACCGGGGAGGCACGCAAACCCATTACTCCCCCACATCATAAGCGAAGCATGCTAACGACGTGATAATCAAGAATCGATTAACGATAACCGGCCACTCACAGCCTGCAATAAAGGCCGCACCGGGGCAAACATCCCGCTCCAAGTGTGCCCGGGAGAACGGCCCCCAGGCAAGACCGCATCACGCCGGCTTCGGTAGCTGAAGCTCCTCAGCCCGTCGGTCGATAACCTTATCGACAATACCGAAGTCTTTTGCCGCATCCGCGGTCAGGAAGTAGTCGCGCTCCAGCGCGTCCTCGATCTTCTTGAGCGACTGGCCGGTGTGCTTCACGTAGATCTCGTTCAGCCGCTTCTTCAGGTTCAGGATTTCCTGGGCGTGGAGCATGATGTCTGTCGCCTGCCCCTGGAACCCGCCCGACGGCTGGTGGACCATGATGCGCGCATTCGGCAGCGCGAAGCGCTGGTCCTTGGCGCCGGCGGCGAGCAGCAGGGAGCCCATCGAGGCGGCTTGGCCGATGCACAGGGTCGCAACATCGGGCCGGATGAACTGCATCGTGTCGTAGATCGCCATCCCAGACGTCACCACCCCGCCCGGCGAGTTGATGTACATCGAGATCTCTTTCTTCGGGTTCTCCGCCTCGAGGAAGAGAAGCTGCGCGACGACGAGCGTCGACATCCCGTCCTCGATCGGGCCGGTGATGAAGATGATCCGCTCCTTCAGGAGCCGAGAAAAGATGTCGTAGGCGCGCTCGCCACGATTGGTCTGCTCGACCACCATGGGAACGAGATTCATGTACGTGGCGACGGGGTCTCTCATTTCGGCTCCTTGACGCGAATCACGAAAGCTATCGGCAGCTTAGCCTTCCCGCCGCGCTGGATGATCTATTTGCGCCGGGTGCCTGGCGCAAGTGAGGCGGCATCAGGCCGCCACCTCGTCCTCGGGCTTGAACAGATCCTCGCGCGATACCTTCTTCTCGGTGACCGTGGCGAGCTCGAGCAGGAAGTCGACCACCTTTTCCTCGAAGATGGGCGCGCGCAGCGAAGCGACCGCCTGGGCGTTCTGCCGGAAGAAGTCGTAGACGCGCTGCTCCTGGCCGGGGAATTGGCGCATCCGCTCCATGATGGCGCGGTTGAGCTCCTCGTCGGTGACGGTGATGTTGTTCTTCTCGCCGATTTCGGCCAGCACCAGGCCGAGCCGGACGCGGCGCTCGGCGATGGCGCGGTATTCCTCTTTCGCCTTCTCCTCGGTGGTGTTTTCGTCAGCGAAGCTCTTGCGCTCGGTCTCCATTTCCTGGAGCACGGTCTGCCAGACGCGGCTGAACTCCTCTTCGACCAGCGACGGCGGCGGCTCGAACTTGTGCATCTTGTCGAGCTCGTCGAGCAACGCGCGCTTGACCTTCTGCCGCGTCATGGCGGTGTGGTCGCGGCCGATCTGGTCACGCACCGCCTCGCGCAGCTTGTCGCGCGATTCAAGTCCGAGCGTTTTGGCGAACTCGTCGTCGACGTTGACGGTGCCGGGTGTCTCGACCGATTTCGCCGTGACCGCAAACTCGGCATCCTTGCCGGCGAGATCCGCCACTTGATAATGCGCGGGGAATGTCACCTTGAGGGTGCGCTTCTCGCCGGCAGCGACGCCGACGAGTTGGTCCTCAAATCCCGGAATGAAGGTGTTCGAGCCGATCAGGACCGGTGCATCCTCGCCGGCGCCGCCTTCGAAGGGCTCACCGTTGATGGTGCCGAGATAGGAGATGACGACGCGGTCGCCCTGCTCCGCCTTGTCGCCTTCGGCCCGCACAGTGAACGGTTTGTTCTGCTCGGCGATGCGGTTGATGCCCTCGTCGATCTCGCTATCGGCTATGTCGGCAACCGGCTTCTCGATCTTGATGTCCTTGAAGTTGCCGAGCGCGATCGGCGGTACGATCTCGACCGCGACCGTATAGGCGAGATCGCTCTTGCCCTCGATCAGCTTCTCGACCTCGTCCTTTTCCTCCGGCAGCGTCACCTTCGGATCGGCGGCGAGCTTGAAGCCGCGCTCCGAGACGATCTGGTTGTTGGTGTCGCGAACCGTGCTCTCGATGATCTCGGCCATGGTGGCGCGGCCGTACATGCGCTTCAAATGCTCGACCGGCACCTTGCCGGGGCGAAAGCCGTTGAGCCGGACCTGCGTCTTCATCTGGTCGAGACGGGCGTCGACTTTGGCGCCGAGTTCGGAGGCCGGAACGACCACCTTGTATTCGCGCTTCAAGCCTTCGGAGAGCGTTTCGGTAACTTGCATTTGGCCACACTTTTCTTTGCTTGCACTCGCGTCGCATCGGCTCGAACCGTCCAAGCCGCACGCGCCGGTCGTGTCGGGATGCGGGCCGCAAAGACCCGCGAATTCATCGGCCCTTGTGTTGGTGCGGGCGGAGGGACTCGAACCCCCACGACTTTCGCCACTGGAACCTAAATCCAGCGCGTCTACCAATTCCGCCACGCCCGCAAAGGGCGACCACAGGACCATCCTGCGCCGTCGCCCGCAGCAGGGAAATAGCCCCTTTGCAGGCGGCGCGGCTTATAACATGCGGGTTCGCGGGCGCAGCAAAAAAATGGGGTGTGGCAGCGCCGTGCTCAAGTGCCGCGGAGGCCGGCCGATAGGCAGGCATAAATACCGGGAAGCGCGTCCGGAAGGTCCTCCGATATGAGCCCCGGACCGAACGCGGCAGCCGCCTCGCCGTGCAGCCAAACCGCAGCACTGGCGGCCTCGAACGCCGGCATGTGCTGGGCGAGCAGACCGGCAACCATGCCGGCAAGCACGTCGCCGGCGCCGGCGGTGGCGAGGTAAGCCGGCGCATTGGCGGCGATGCTGGCGCGGCCGTCCGGCGCGGCCACCACGGTATCCGCGCCCTTGAGCAGCAGCACGGCACCGCTTGCGGCGGCGGCCACGCGCGCCTGCTCAAGTTTCGAAAGAAGCTTAGCATCTCCGGATATCACTCTGAATAACTTCGAAAACTCGCCTTCATGCGGGGTCATGATGACCGGCTGCGGTCGGGACCGAACGAGGTCGAAGACGGCGTCCGGCTCATCGGCGAAGCTCGTCAGAGCATCGGCGTCAAGCACCACGGCGGCTTGCGACCCGAGCGCCGCGGCAACGGCCGCCCTCATGTCGCCTCCGACACCGCCGCCGGGTCCGAGCACCACGGCATTGCGGCGTGCATCGGCCAGGAACTCGGCAAGCGCCGCCGCGCCATCGACCGCGCGCACCATAACGGCAAGGCTCGCGGCTGCATTGACCGCTAAAGCGTCTTGCGGCGAGGCCAAGGTCACGAGCCCTGCCCCGGCACGGAGCGCGCCGCGCGCCGCGAGACGGGCCGCACCGGTCGTCGACATGCCGCCCGAGACGACGACGGCATGACCGCGCGTGTATTTGTGGCCGTCCGGCTGCCGCACCGGAAATGCTTCGCGCCACAGGCCCGGCTCGTTGGCGAAGGTCGTCGGCGCGATGGTCTCGAGCACGCGCGCGGGAATGCCGATGTCGGCGATCTCGACCGTGCCGCAATGCAGCCGGCCGGGCAGCAGCAAATGACCGGATTTGCGCCGGAAGAACGTAATCGTATGCGCGACGCGCGCAGCGAGGCCCATGACCTGACCGGTCGTGCCGTTGATGCCGCTCGGCAGGTCGACGGCGATCACCGGCGCGCGGGCCCGGTTCATGGCCTCGATCATCGCCCGCGCGAGGCCGGTCACGTCGCGGTCGAGCCCCGCGCCGAACAGCGCATCGACGACGACGTGATCGGGATCGAGCGCGTCCGGCGTTGCATTCTCGGTCGGACCGGCCCAGCGCGACGCCGCCTCGGCCGCATCGCCCCTGAGCCTGGAGCGCGCTCCGACGAGCAGCACCCGCACAGGCGTCCCGCGGTCCGCCAAAATGCGCGCCGCGACGAAACCGTCGCCGCCATTATTGCCGGGCCCGGCAACGACGGTCACAGGCCGCCCCTGCCGCCGCGCCGAGACCGCATCGGCGACGGCGCGTCCGGCCCGCTCCATCAGCGTCATTCCGGGAACGCCGCCGGCGATCGTCAGCCGATCGGCCTCGGCCATTTCGGCGCTGGTGAGCAGTTCGATCATCGCAGCCACGACCCTAACGGCACCGCGCCGGCCGGACAATTCGCGCCCTGTTTGCCTGTTTCAACGCCAGTTTTTCCGCACATTAATTGGTCAATCTGCCGCATTCTTAGGCGGCTTAGTGGTTTTGACGCCGGAACACCCCGCTCCGCCATCCGCAAAGCATTGGCCGCTCGCCCGTTTTCGGCTTTGCCGGCTTGGCACAAGACCTGCTAACGCAGGGGCGGTTCTCCGGATTTCACCCCGGCGAGTTCAAGGTCAGGACCGGCAAATGAAAAAAATCGAAGCCATCATCAAGCCTTTCAAGCTGGACGAGGTGAAGGAGGCATTGCAGGAAGTCGGCCTGCAGGGGATTACCGTGACCGAGGCCAAGGGCTTCGGTCGGCAAAAAGGACATACCGAGCTCTACCGAGGCGCTGAATACGTCGTGGATTTTCTCCCCAAGGTGAAAATTGAAGTCGTGGTCGGTGACGAAATGGTGGAAAAAGCGATCGATGCGATCCGGCGCGCTGCTCAAACTGGCCGGATTGGCGACGGCAAGATATTCGTCTCCAACATCGAGGAAGCCGTTCGTATCAGGACCGGTGAATCCGGGATCGATGCCATTTAAACAGGCGGCGGACGCCCGTCCCGCACAGCATTCAGTAACAAGGGGGATAAGAGATCCATGACTACCGCCAAAGACGTCATGAAAATGATCAAGGACAACGACGTCAAATACGTCGACTTCCGCTTCACCGATCCGCGCGGAAAGTGGCAGCACGTCACCTTCGACGTCACCATGATCGAGGAAGACACGTTCGCCGAGGGCCAGATGTTCGACGGCTCCTCGATCTCGGGCTGGAAGGCCATCAACGAATCCGACATGTGCCTGATGCCCGACCCGGCGACGGCCTGCATCGACCCGTTCTTTGCCGAGACCACGCTCGTCCTCGTCTGCGACGTGCTCGAGCCGACCACCGGCGAACCCTATAACCGCGATCCGCGCGGCATGGCGAAGAAGGCGGAAGCCCTCGTGAAATCGATGGGCTATGGCGACACGATCTATTTCGGCCCCGAGGCCGAGTTCTTCGTGTTCGACGACGTCAAGTACAAGGCCGATCCCTACAATACGGGTTTCAAGCTCGACTCGATCGAGCTGCCGACCAACTCCGACACCGACTACGAAGGCGGCAATCTCGGCCACCGCATCGGCATCAAGAAGGGCTACTTCCCGGTGCCGCCGCAGGATTCGGCGCAGGACATGCGCTCGGAAATGCTCGCGGCCATGGCCAAGATGGGCGCCAAGGTCGAGAAGCATCACCACGAAGTCGCGTCCGCCCAGCATGAGCTCGGGCTGAAGTTCTCGCCGATGACCTTCATGGCCGACCAGTTGCAGATCTATAAGTACTGCATCCAGCAGGTCGCGCAGATCTACGGCAAGACGGCGACCTTCATGCCGAAGCCGATCTACGGCGACAACGGCTCGGGTATGCATTGTCACCAGTCGATCTGGAAGGGCGGCAAGCCGATGTTCGCCGGCGACAAGTATGCCGGTCTCTCGGACATGTGCCTGTCCTACATCGCCGGGGTGATCAAGCATGCCAAGGCAATCAACGCCTTCACCAACCCGACGACCAACTCCTACAAGCGTCTGGTGCCAGGCTTCGAGGCGCCGGTGCTGCTCGCCTACTCTGCGCGCAACCGCTCGGCGTCGTGCCGCATCCCCTACACCGAGAGCCCGAAAGCCAAGCGCGTCGAGGTTCGTTTCCCCGATCCGCTCGCCAATCCGTATCTCGGTTTTGCGGCGCTGCTGATGGCCGGCCTCGACGGCATCAAGAACAAGCTCCACCCGGGCGATGCGATGGACAAGGACCTGTACGATCTGCCGCCGGCGGAGCTCAAGCAGATCCCGACCGTCTGCGGCAGCCTGCGCGAGGCGCTCGAGAACCTCAACAAGGACCGCGACTTCCTGAAAGCCGGCGGCGTGTTCGACGACGACTTCATCGACAGCTACATCGAGCTGAAGATGACCGAAGTCATTCGCTTCGAGCACACCCCGCATCCGGTCGAGTACGAGATGTACTACTCGGCGTAAGGCGGCGTCCTTACGACGTCGCGCGACGATACGATTCCAAGGGCGCCCCTCGCGGGCGCCCTTTTTTTCCGGTCGGCTGCGTGATGCGTCAGACGGCCGGTTCGGCGATCGGCGCGCTCTGCGGTTCGGCCGGCACGCGCTTCGGCAGCGGCACGATAACGGGCTCGGCCTGATCGGAGAGGACATCGGGAGCCGCGCACATGCGGTTGCGGCCGCCGCGCTTGGCCGCGTAGAGCGCCACGTCGGCGCGGTTGAGCAGCGCGTCGATATCGGCCACACGGTCGCGCGCGACAGCCGCACCAATGCTGACCGTGCCGCCGATCGGATGGCCTGCAATCAACTCGCCCGCCTGCTCGAAACCAACGCGGATGCGCTCGGCGATCTTCTCCGCAACCTCGATATCACCCGGCACGATCGCGGCGAATTCCTCGCCACCCAATCGGCCGATGACATCGTTCGCGCGCATGCTCGTGTTGAGCACCTCGGCAAAGATCTTGAGCGCCTCGTCGCCGATCGCATGGCCGAAACGGTCGTTGATCGACTTGAAATGGTCCAGATCGAACATCAACAGCGTTAATGGCTCGCGCTTGCGGCCCTGCCGCCCGCACAAGTCGACCGCACCATGGAGGAATGCGCGGCGGTTCGGCAGCCCGGTCAGATGATCCGTGGTCGCTGCGCGGCGATAGACGTGAACGTGACGATCTTTCACCATCAGCAGCACGATGAAGGCCGTGCCGACCGCGTAGATGATGCTCTCCAGCACGAACACGGTCAGCCATTTGTCGGCGACCTCGGCGGGCATCAAGTCCTGCATGGCGAGCGGTATCAGGAAGATCGCGGCATGCAGGCAAGGCACGATCACGGCGGCCACGCGCGAATAGAGCGACTTACGCCGTTCGCGCCACAGTTCGTAGGCGATGAGGAATGTGTAGGTCGCGACCAGAAGCGCACCGAGGCTGATGCGCGTATGCGTGCCCTGGCCGACGCCCGGCATCTGGCACAGCACCGGCCAGACGAGCGCCCCCGCTAGCGCGCCGAGCGGGCGCAGTTCACGGCCATGGAAAAGGCGAACGCCGCTCCAGATCACGCCACAGGCGAGCAGCGTCATCGCCTCCAGCACTTCCGGCGGCACCGGAAAGCGCTGCTGCGGCGCCAACCACAAAGCCATCGAAGCGGCGCCGATCAAATAGGCCGAGCCCCACCAGGCGAGCGGGCGCACGTCGCGCTCCTGCATCCAGCAGATGAGCAGAAAAAGGCCAAGAAGACCCGCAAGCGCGATCGAGACGAAAGCGAGCGTCGGCAGGTCCAGGAACGTCGCCGGCGGGCCGCCAGTGGGGAACATCGGTCCTCCGCCCGGCCCTTTGCTTTATTTCGGGTCAAGCGGGCACAGCCTACCGTCGAGGCGTGCGCAAAGCATTGCCCGGCAGGCCACCTTTCTACGAAATACTGGATCGAATTGAAGTCAAACCGGCGCGGTCGCGCCCATTCAGGCGCCGACCGCCTTCCGCCAGCGGCGACGTTCGCCGAGGCCCGCGACGGGCTGCGGCACCGTTGGCTCCGGCGCGTCGGTGCATTCGACCCGGTTGCGGCCATTCGCCTTGGCCCGATAGAGCGCCTGATCGGCGGCGGCGAGAAGGCTCGCGACCGGCATGTCCGGATCGTGTCCGAGCGTGACGCCGACGCTCACGCTTGGCTTCAGGTCGTTATGGCCATGGCTCGCGGCGGCGCTGACGAAATTCCGCCTGACGCGGTCTGCAATCGCTTCCGCCGCGCCAAGATCGCCGGCCGGCAGCATCGCCGCGAACTCCTCGCCGCCGATCCGGCCGAACAGGACGTCGGCACCGAGCGTGCGGGTGGCCGACCCGGCGAAGATTTGCAACACGGCGTCCCCGACGCCGTGACCGAGCCGGTCGTTGATCGCCTTGAACCGGTCGAGGTCGAACAGCATCACGGCAAGCGGCTCCGGATCGAGCCGCTGCTGCGCCTGCAAGCGCGCCGCGCCGTCAAGGAAGGCGCGACGGTTCGGCACGCCACTCAGCGGGTCGATGAGCGAGGCGATCTTGTGCTGTAGCTCGGTGCGTTCCTTGGTCATGTTCAGCACAAGGAACGCGAGCACGACCGTGAACAGGAGCGTGCCGAAGGCGAGCAGCGCGAAGGAGACGCCGCTCATGAACGAATGGCCTTGCAGCGTCGGCGCCAGCAGCGTCGCCGGGATGCGTGCGAGCAGTGTAGCCGCATAGGCAAGCAGCACAGAAACGGTCGGCCAGCGCGACATCAAGGGTTCGGCGCGGCCGCGCCAGAACTCCTCCGCCGTGGCGGCCGTGAGCATGGCCATCAGCGTCGAGACGAGGAGAAGGCGAAAATTGAAGTCGGCGGCGAAGCCCGGCAGCAACGAGGCCGCGAGCCAGAGACCGGGCGCCGCGAGCACCGGGATCGGCCGCACCGCGCGGCCGTCGAACATGCGCGATCCCGCCCAAATGCACGAGGCGCCGAGCAGGATCAGCTCGTTGGCAATGGTGGTCGAGGCCCATCCCGGCGTCGCGCCGTGACCGGTGAGCAGGGCCTGACCCACCGCGCTGATGACATAGGCCCCTCCCCAGACCATCGGCGCGCGAACGGCGCGGTTCTGAAGACCGGCAAAGACGAGCAATGTGCCAAGCAACGCTGTGACGAAGACCGTCACAACAGACAGTGTCTGAACGTCGAGCGGCATCCGCGTCCCTCATCCCCCGCGCCAACCTAGTCTTGGCAAGGTTTGGACGTGGTTACCGGATGCATGAACTCGCTGCACAGGCTTGACGAAGGGTAAAGGCAGTGCAGCGAACTGAAACGGACAAAAAAAGAGCGCGCCGCAGGGGCGCGCCCTTTGTATTGTGCAGTGAAGCGGAACTTAGCGCTTCGAGAACTGGAACGAGCGGCGAGCCTTGGCCCGGCCGTACTTTTTGCGCTCGACGACGCGTGAGTCGCGGGTCAGGAAGCCGCCGCTCTTGAGCGCGCCGCGCAGTTCCGGCTCGAAATAAGTGAGCGCCTTGGACAGCCCATGACGCACTGCGCCGGCCTGGCCCGAGAGTCCGCCGCCCGAAACGGTGCAGACGATGTCATACTGGCCGTTGCGGCCGGCAGCGACGAGCGGCTGCTGGATCAACATGCGCAGCACTGGACGGGCGAAGAACACC
>Ga0208357_1001978_pt1 | contig 14208 bp, 16 predicted proteins | sample NGESurdeep092012_6_FD_184487 | JGI IMG/M metagenome (GOLD analysis project Ga0208357, IMG submission 184487) | Arctic peat soil microbial communities from Barrow, Alaska - NGEE Surface sample F52-2 deep-092012 (SPAdes) | ecosystem: Environmental > Terrestrial > Soil > Wetlands > Peat ... | reverse complement strand
GACCTCGCCGCCGGTTTCTACACGAATCACACGTTGTATTTTCCGATGGTCAAGGGACTCGCCACGGTGGTGCGCTACACCAACGGCACGGTGGGCATCACCCAGTGGAACGGAGGCGCCGCTCCTGGACCAACGGTGCTAATGGCGCGCCAGAATTTGCCCCTACTGGTCAATAATTCGGTGGCGACACCGCTCAGTGTGACCAACAGCGCGTGGGGTGTGACCCTGCACGGGGTGCCCGCGGTATGGCGTTCGGCGCTCGGGATCGACAAGAACGGCAACCTGATCTACGCCGCGGCCCCGGACCAAACGTCCGCGTCAATGGCGAGCATCATGGTGCAACTGCACAGCGTGCGCGCAATGCAGCTCGACATCAACCCCGAGTGGCCGATCTTCGTCTCGTACGCCGGGCCTGGGGCGGCGGGTCCAACGCTTGACGTGCCCAATCCGAACCAGATCCCCTCACGGTTCCTCTATACGAGCACCAAAGACTTCTTCGCCGTCTTCCTCTCGCGCGCACCGGGTGAAGCCGCGCCGTGGTAGCGCGACATGCTCGACCGTCGTCGTCGGCGCGTCGCTGGAAGTGGGCCGTGGTGATCGTGATCGTCCTCGTGGGCGGTGGTACAGGCGCCTACGTCGCCGCGCGACCCGCACCCATTATTGCGGTGCACCCTCCGACCACGACGCGGCCACCGACGACGACCTCGACGACGCCGGTAGTCGCGAGCTTCACATTGTCCGCCGTGGGCGATACTGACCTCGGTAATACGCCCCAGTTGCCGGTTAATCCGACCGCGTACTTGGCACCGGTCAAGTCCGCGCTCGCCGCCGACATGGTGTTCGGCAATCTCGAGGGCACCATGACCGCCGGTGGGTATTCCAAGTGCGGCCGCGCGTCGACGGAGTGTTACGCCTTTCGTGTCCCCCCATCCTTCGCGCAGGCGTATTCTGCGACCGGCTTCACCGTTCTCAACAGTGCCAACAATCACTCCTACGACTACGGCGCCGTCGGAGAGGCTGACACGTCAGCGGCGTTGCGCGCCGCGGGCATCGTCCAGGCGGGCCTACCCGGACAGATCGGCGTCGTGCACACCCACGGAGTGTCAGTCGCCTTCGTGGACTTCGCCCCTTACGCCCTGACGAACGACCTGCTCGATTTCACGCAGGCTGCACACCTAATCGCCCGGGCCAAGAGTGAGGCCGAGGTCGTCGTCGTGTACATGCACGCCGGGGCCGAGGGCGCCACGGCCGACCAGGTCACGCGCGCCACCGAGATGTACGTCGGGGAGAATCGCGGCAATCCGTACGCGTTCGCTCACGCCGTCATCGACGACGGCGCGGACCTAGTGATCGCGAGCGGTCCGCACGTGCTGCGCGGAATGCAGTGGTACAAGGGTCACCTCATCGCCTACAGCTTGGGGGACTTTACCAACTACGAGGCCTTCGCTAGTAGCGGCGACTTGTCGTTGTCGGCGGTGTTGCACGTGACGATGAACGCGCACGGCGTTCTCGAGACGGCCTCGGTGACGCCGATCCGCATTCAGTCGGGTGGCCAGGCCGTCGTCGACCCCACGCACGCGACGTGGGCCTTCATGAACCAACTCTCCCACGGTGACTTCGGGTCGTCGGCGGCATTGATTGGTCCCCTGGGGCGCATAGCCGTGCCCGCGGTCGCCTAACAGCCACCCGCGAGTCCCGCCACGCCGCGTCCCAGTGACGGTGCGTCGACCGTACCCACGTTGGCTGGACGCGGATTGGGACCCAGGTGCACCACGTACCAAACGCCCCGCCATGAGATCAGCGAATCGACCGCGACGGAACGCACCACGCCCTTGACGCGATAGACCAGGCGCACCCCCGGCACGTGCCAGTACCCAATCGAGTTCTCGCAGACCCCCGGGGCGATCCACGCGGCGTCGGCCGCGTTGGCGTTGACGCCCACGAACGTCGCGGGGCCGTGAGCGGAGAGAGCAGCGTGATACGCGCCGAGGTCGAGGCGAAAGAAAACCAGCAGTCGGTCCTGAAAGTCTCTGACCGGCGAGGGGATCCGTCCGGTCTTCATAGCGACGTACGCGGACTCAGGAAAAAAGAGAGGTTCGCCGACGGTGAGCGAGTCGGTCGCGATGGCGTGAAAGAGATGAGACACGCGAATCGTGAGTGACGGACCGAAGGAGGGCTCGACGTTCTGGGCGGTGCTTGACGACGCGAACGATGACGGTGCGCTCACAAGCACTAGCAGCATTGCGGCACTGATTACGAGGCCGCTAGGGACGCGGAAGCACCGCCGCTCGCGTGGTGAGCGAACCATGGTGTGAGCCTAGAGGTACTCACGATTACGTCTCGATGACGCGCTACTTCTTGCAACGAATCGCGACGCGGCGCGTCCGATGAACTTTCGAGAGCGTCGTCTCGACGATGGTGCCGAGGTCGGGTACGGGAAAAGGGCCTCTTGACCCATTGGCTAGGGTGGACGAAACGAGAGGCTTGCAATATGTCCCAATCACTACGTCGTTTCGCAATCCTGGCGTGCCTCGTCACCGCGTCCATTATCCCACTTCTCAGCGCGTCGAGCGCTGACGCGGCGACGCCCGCGGCCGTCGTTCCGAGCATTTTGAAATCGTCCGACACGTACTTGGGTAACATCCGCGAGTTCTTCTTATGCAGTACCGCGAAGTGCAAGAAGGATCGCGCCTCGATCCTCAAGGCAGCTGAATCGTCGATGTCCTCGTTGTTGAGTCAGTCCAGCCGTGCGTCGCACGCCCGCCTGCAAAACAAGTACCGACCCGTGATCGCCCTCTTCGTCCGCGACGTACGACTCCTCGACGCGTCCTACAAGGAATACTTCATCACCACCTCGACGGTCACGTTGTCGGGTCTGACGGGCAACATCTTCTACCTCACCTCGGACGTGGGCGCGGACATCAACGTCCTGCGCGCCCGCGAGAAGGGGGCGACGGTGAACTTCTCCTTATGGGTAGAGGGTGAGGCAGCGACTCTGGTGGCGATGCAGACTGACGCGTCCGCGTTGCAATCCTCGAAGGCGACGGTGTCGATTGGCATCTACGCCAATCAGCTGCTCGAGGCCGGGGCCCACGAGATGCTCGCGCAAGCGACCGGTCCCAACGCGGCATTCAACACCTTGCTCAAAGAGTTCGCGCACAACCAGTTGCGAATCTCCCAGAGCGAAGTCCTCTTCTTACACAACAAGAAGGCGCCCATGACCGAGACCCAAGTCGCCAACTTGAACGTCACGGTCGCCGCCGAGTTCTCCAAATTGATCAAGGACGAGTCGGCACTGGTCAAGAAGAAGTAGTCAGTTTCATCCGAAAGGTACATCGTGGGCTCAGCGCTCTTGGTAATGGACTTGCAAAAAGGCATCGTGTCGCGCCTCGCGGATCAGGCCGACGAACTTCTGGCCACCCTCGAGCGAGTCATCGCGGTCGCCCGCGAGCGCGGCATGCCCGTGATCTTCGTTCGCGTCGCCTTTCGACCCGGGACCCCCGAAGTCAGCGGCCGAAATCCGAGTTTCTCGGCCCTGCGCGGTGACGCGCGCATGGACGAGACCTCGGACGCCACCCGAATCCACCCGCGACTCGCGCCGCACGAGGGCGACGTCGTAGTGACCAAGCGCCGTGTCAGCGCGTTCACGGGTTCGGACCTGGACGTCGTGTTGCGCTCCCTTGAGGTCGATCACCTCATCGTGACCGGGATATCGACGAGCGGTGTCGTTTTGTCGACGACGCGCCAGGCGGCCGACCTCGACTATCGGCTTACGATCCTGGCCGACGCCTGTGCTGACCCCGACGCCGAGGTGCACCGGGTATTGACCGAGAAGATTTTTCCGCGCCAAGCTGCCGTGGTAAGCAGTGACGATTGGATTGCGAACCCGTAGGTGACGTCTTCTCTCGCCCGCGTGGTCTGCCTGGACACGGTGATGATCGACTTCGCACTGAAGATCGTGCACTTGCCCGAACGTGGCGGCGACTCGCTCTCCTCACAGCGAGTGGTCACCGCCGGTGGTGGCTTCAACGTCATGAGTGCCGCGCACCGTCAGGGTCTCGACGCCACCTACGTGGGGCAGTTGGGCACCGGACCCTTCGCCGATGTCGCGCGCGCGAGTCTCGTCAGCGAGGGCATTGAGATCGCACCGATCGCGCCCGGTGCGACGGACGTTGGGGTGTGCATCGTGCTGGTGGACGCCGACGGCGAGCGCACGTTCGTGACGTCGTCGGGTGCGGAGTTGACACTGCGCCCGGCGGACCTCGCGGCGACGGTCCTCGGCGCGGGTGACGTGGTCTACCTTTCGGGCTACAACGTCGTCTATTCCGAAGTCGCGCGCACCGTGAGTGACTGGGTGGGCGCGCTCGCTGCGGAGGTGGTGGTGGCCTTTGACCCTGGGCCGCGCGCGGCCGACATCGATTCGGCGATTCTGTCGCGCGTGCTCGAACGGACGGACTGGCTCCTGTGTAACGCGCGCGAAGCCCGACTCTTGAGCGGTGACGAGGACGTCGCGACGGGTGCCGCGACGTTGCGCGCGCGATGGAATTGTGAGCGGGTGGTCGTGCGCGACGGGAGTCACGGGTGCGTCGGGGCCGACGAAGGCGGACTGATCCGTGCTCCGGGATTTGAAACGCAGGTCGTGGATACCAACGGCGCCGGCGACGTGCACAACGGTGTCGTGATAGCGGAACTCGCTCGCGGTACTGCATGGGGCGAGGCGTTGGTGCGCGCCAACGCGGCCGCCGCCATCGCCATTGCATCGCTTGGTCCGGCGACGTGCCCGTTACGCGACGAGGTCGATGCCCTGGTGGCGTCCCAGCCCCGCCAAGTGACGCGGCTTTAAAGGATTAGAAGTAGTTCTCGCCGAGCTCTTCGCTCCAGGGCGCCACGCGCAAATTCCCGCGCGGCACGCTCCAGCGAAAGACCGGTTTGATGTCGAGCACCGGGGTGCCGTCAATGCCGTCGAGGCCGCGTACGCGTATGTGGCGCTCGCCCACCTCCTCGAGCTCCACGGTAGTGAGCAAGATGCGGTTGGGACGGTCCTTGTTGCGTTGGGCGAACACGCCCACGTCGGGCCAGTCGTCGTTCCCGCGAGGGTGACGATGCCACGGCGCTGGCGGGACGTCCTCCGCCCAGTCGGCGAAAAAGACAATCTCGGCGTGTGAAAAGTCGCTGAGCCCCGCCAGTGCCTCCGACGGCACGTCGGCCGCGAGTTCCACGGTCGACACGACGTCGTCCCAGTTGTCGTCGAGCGCTTCGCTGCGTTCGTTGCGGATGTAGGCCACGGCTCGCACGGAGAGGTTCATGGCACCAATCTAGTGAACACCGGACCCCGAACACTGCGCGAAAGGCAGTGTAGGGTGGGGCGCGCATGACGAGCAGGGGTGAAATGGGCGAACTGACTTTTACCTACGGCACCATGGCGGCGGGTAAGTCGACGTTGGCCCTGCAATTGTGTTGGCAGTTGCGCGAAACCCGGTCCGACGTGGCGCTATGGACCTTCGGCGACCGTAGCGAGGAGGGCATGGTCACCAGTCGCATTGGCATCGAAGCCCACGCCGAGGCGATCGCGCCGGGAGAGGACTTGACGCCCCACGTCGCGCGACTCCTCGAGGAGGGCGACAACATCCTGGTCATCGACGAAGCCCAGTTCGCTAGCACCGCCCAGGTCGATCAGCTCGCCGAGGTGGTCGACGATCACGGACTTGACGTGCACGCCTTTGGCCTGTCGGCGGACTTCTTACTCAACGTCTTTCCTGGTTCGGCGCGACTCTTCGCCATCGCCGATCGTTCGCAGGAATTGCCGCTCACCTCGACGTGTTGGTGCGGGCAAAAGGGTCGCTGCAACGCGCGCGTCATCAATGGCGTGATCACCCGCGAAGGCTCGCAGTTCTTGACGGGTGACGTCTCGCACGGGGTGATCCACTACCAGGTGCTGTGTCGCAAGCACTACCGATCGGGTCAGCTCGGTCCGCTCAAGACGTCGTAATTTAGAAGAATACCGAGCACAGTTCGTAGAGTTCGCGCGGGACCTGTCGCTGCCCGTGTGCGACGATCGCCAACGGCGCCAGGATGACCTCGTTGCCGCGCACGATGGGAATAACGCCGAAGGTGCCGGCTGCGACCGCCTCGTAGGCGGCGGCGCCCACGCGAGTGGCCCAGATGCGGTCGTAGGCGCTGGGACTTCCGCCGCGTTGTAGGTGGCCGAGCACCGTGGTGCGCACCTCGAAGCCACCGAAGGCGTCGATCTGTGAGGCGAGAAATTGTCCCACCCCCCGCGTCGCCAGGCGCACGCCGCCGATACCGTCGGTGGGCACGCCATTGAGTTCGGTGCCGCCGAGGGTCTCGAGATTGATTCCCTCGGCCACCACCACGATGGAAAACCCATTGCCCTTGGAGCGCCGTGTCACGAGGTGATCGATGATCTGATCCATCGTGAGGGGGAATTCGGGGATAACGATCAAGTCGGCGCCCCCGGCGAGTCCCCCCATGGCCGCCACCCAGCCGGTCGCGCGGCCCATCGTCTCGACCACCATGACCCGATGGTGCGACGCGGCAGTGGTGTAGAGGCGGTCGAGCGACTCGCACACGATAGACACGGCCGTGTCAAAGCCAATGCAGTAGTCGGTGCCCAGGAGGTCGTTGTCGAGAGTTTTGGGAACTCCCACCACGTGGGCGCCGTGATCGGCCAACCAGTGCGAGATGCGCTGCGTACCGTCGCCACCGATGGCGACGAGGGCGTCGAGGTGGGCGTCCATCGCCGTCAAGACGCGTTCGCGACCCCCTTCGGGGACGTCCAGATTGCGGCGCGCGGTACCGAGCAGGGTGCCCCCTTGACTCAAGATCCCGTTGAAATCCTTCGTTTCTAGGCGTCGACCAGCGTATTCGTCGGCCAGTCCCGCCCAGCCGTTGGCAATGCCGATGACCTCGTGTCCGTCGCGCACCGCCATTTGGCCGATCGCTCGAATTGCAGCGTTGAGGCCGGGAGCGTCACCACCCGCGGTCAGAACACCAATACGCATCTACGTCCACCTTGTATGTCGCTCGTTCACAATTACCTTACGACAATTCAGCTTTGTTCCCGTAGGCGGAACCAGCGCACTTTCAGATGCCTGTCATCTCTGATGGACTGAACGTCGAATCCTTGCGTGACAACCGCGTCACTAAAAGTTCATCTGGAGTTCGCATTCACGACGCGTGGGCGTCGTTTTGTCCCCGAACCGTCACGGTCTTCCTCCCTAGACTTTTGAGTAATCGCAAGCCAGAAGTTGCGTGGGCGCGTGGCGCCGGCGGCAGTGGCAATGGAGAAAAATATGCTGGAAAAAGTGGCCACCGAGTTGCAACTCGATACGCGCGTCGCCACCACGACCGCACCCAGTCTCGCGCCGACCAAAGTCGCGATGAGCCTGCGCAATGTCGCCGTGTCCTTCAACGAGCGTACGGCCGTGCGCGACGCCACCTTCGACATCGCCCAATACCGCGTCACGAGCCTCATTGGACCGTCGGGCTCGGGCAAGACGACCCTGTTGCGCGCGCTGAACCGTTTGCACGACCGGACGAAGACCGCCAAGGTCACCGGAGAGATTCTCCTCGAGGGCACCGACATCTACCGCGGCGACATGACGCTCACCGAACTGCGCACCCGCGTGGGCATGGTGTTTCAGCGTCCCAATCCGTTTCCGACGATGTCCATCTACGACAACGTGGTCTCGGGTCTCAAGTTCTCCGGCGTGAAGAAGCGAGCGGTGCTGGACGAGGCCCTGGAGACGTCGCTGCGCGCGGCCGCACTCTGGGACGAAGTCAACGACCGACTAAAGGACAGCGCCATGGGCCTGTCGGGTGGGCAACAACAGCGCCTGTGCATCGCGCGGGCATTGTCGATGAACCCCGAAGTCCTGTTGATGGACGAGCCGACCTCCGCGCTCGACCCGGTGGCCACGTTGCGCATCGAAGAGTTGATGTCGACGTTGAAAGAGCGCGTGACCATCATCATCGTGACCCACAACATGCAACAGGCCGGTCGTATTTCCGACGACTGCGCCTTCTTGTTGATGGGTGAAGACCGTGCGGGAGAACTCATTGAGTTCTCGAGCACCGAGAAGATTTTCAATGACCCGGCCGATTCGCGCACCCTCGACTACATCTCGGGCCGCTTCGGCTGAGCCGATTCCGCGCGCTCGGGTAGCGTCGCAGTCGTGCAACTAGTCCTGCGTGGTATCGCCCGTGACGAAGTCGCTGCGGCGGTGGCGTTGATTATTGAAGGAACCTTGAGTTCCGGCGTGGAGGATCTCTCACGCCCGGACGACTACTGGGACGCCGTGCTCGAGACGCGTGCGCGAGGCGGCGAGGTACTCGTGGCGCTGCACGACGGCGATGTGGTGGGCGTGTGTCAGGTGATCATTTTTCGCCACTTCCAACGCACCGCGCGGTGGTGCGCGGAACTCGAGAGCGTCTACGTTCGCTCCGACCAGCGCGGCAACGGCGTCGGGGCGGCGATCCTCGCGCACGCCGAGGAATTCGCCCAGGCGCGTGATTGCTATCGCGTGCAATTGACGAGTCGCAACGAACGCGTCGACGCCCACCGTTTCTACGCGCGCCCCGGCTACGAACCGACGTCCCAGGGTTTTAAGAAGTCACTCAGCGAGTGAGACTTCGCGCAGGTCGCCGTCGTCGACGTTGAACACGAAGCCCCGGACGTCGGAGGTGTCGACGAAGGGACTCTGGCGTAGCGCCGCCACCGTCTCGCGCACGTCGGCGTCGGCATCGCGGTACGCACCGAGGCGAAAGGGCGCGCGCCGTCCCAAGGTCGCTTCGAGCTCACCCTGGAGCTCCTCCTCTTCGAAAGCCTCGAGTCCGCAGCGCGAGTGGTGAATCACCATGATCGATCGCGTTCCCAATAGTCGCTGGCTCAGCAGGAGGGACCGCACGGCGTCATCGGTGGCGATCCCTCCGGCGTTTCGAATTAGATGCACCTCACCCAGGTCGAGTCCGAGCGCACCGAAGAGGTCCAGACGAGAGTCCATGCAGGTCAAGACCGCGAGCTGCAGCCGAGGCGCCGTCGCGAGTTCGCGGTGTCCGTGCCCGGCCACGTAGCCACGGTTGTGCGCGAGTAGATCGTCGATGGCGCTCATGGGAACCATTATAAAAGACCCAGGGGTCGGCGTTGGAATGCGCGAGGGCATCATGACGCTCGACATTGGCCGGACCGGTGGCCGTAGCTCGCGACGCCACTATGTTCGAGAGGTCACGTCAGTTTCGTGTCCACGACGACGTATGGTGAACAACGAGATGCGTGATCTCGACGTTCTGAGGAGGACGAATGGATCACTCCCACGAGGTACGTGAGGAATTGAGTCCCGCGGCGATCGCGCTGCGTGGCTTAATTCCGGAAGTAATGCGTATTTACAGCGAGCTGTCGCGCGCGGCGATGACACCGGGTGAATTACCCAGCGCGATGAAGGAATTATTGGCGATCGTGATCGCGGTGACCCGCGAGTGCGACGGCTGCATCGTGTCGCACACTCGGTCGGCGGTGCGCGCTGGCGTGACCCGGCAAGCGCTCGCCGAGGCCGTCGGAGTGGCGATCGTGATGAACGGGGGACCGGGGACCGTGTGGGGACCGCGTGCGCTGCGCAGTTTCGACGAAGCGGTCGCCGACATCATGAAAGACCGTCCGGCCAACCCGTAGGGCACGTTACGACGTTTTTCCGGCAGACTAGTCAGGTGAGCCAACTCTCCGACCTCGAACGCGCGTCTCGCCTGACGGCACTGCGCTCCTTGCTTGATCTCATGCGCCCGGCCGTGCAGGCGGACGGGGGAGACCTCGTGCTGATTCGCGCCGACGTCGAGACCGGCGTCGTCGAAGTGCAGTTGCAGGGCGCGTGCTCGAGTTGCGCCATCTCCTCCGACACTCTGCAAGGGGGGGTGACGAGGATCTTGAAGGACCGCCTCTCGTGGGTGACCGAGGTCATTGGTGGGTTGGACGACACCATCGACCTGGAGGAATCCGTGTCGCTGGGAGTCGGGGCCTACGTCCCTCGCTCCCGGGAGGCGTAATTGCCCCGCGAGTCGGGGTTCCGCACTCTCGGGACCCATCGTCGGTGGCTCCTAACATTGGCACCCGCGACGGTCTAAGTTCTTTGTCACGATGAGCGCCGCCCTCCTTCAAAATCGCCGCGAAACGAGGGCCGTGGAGTCGATGTCGTGGACAGCGACCGTCGCGAGTCGCGCGTGAGTACGGATCGTTCGCTCACCGGAGCCGCGACGCGCGTCGTTGACGAGATGGCGGTAATGCTCGGTGAGATGGAGATCCACCAGATCCGCGTCGGGGACCTCGCGCGCCGCGCCGGGGTGGCGATTCCGACGGTCTATTACACCTTTCGCTCCCTGACCGACATCATCGCCGAGGCCACGGTCTTGTTGCTCAACCAATTCCTAGTGCCCTTCTCCCAACTGCTCTCCGACATGGACACTGCCGTCGCCAACTTTGATGCGACCAAGTTCCAAACGGCGGCGAGTGATTTTTTCGAGCGGTGCTGGTCGGTCGACACGAACGCGGGCGTGCATCGCCTCGCCCCCCTGGTCGCCTATTTTCGAGTCATCGCTCCCGACGACGTGCGACTGCGCACCGTACAGGCGCGCGAGGTCGCTGGGCTCGTTGCGGTCCTACAGAGTGCCCAAGCCCACGGCTGGATCTCTCGTGACGATGACGTCACCGCGTTCGTCATCGTGCATTGGACCTGCGTCTTGGGACAAGCGGTCTTCTACCACCCGGCGTTTGGCGCGCTGACCGCCATTGACTTCACCGAGGGCTCGGGACGCTTGCGCTACCAGACCGCACTCACCAGCGACATCAGTCAAATGAGCGTGCGTCGACCGGACCCCGCGCAGTAAGGGCCGCGCGATCGCCGACGTCACTGAGGCGAGTCGCGCACGGGCACGTAGTCGAGCGACGAAACCACGTTCCCTGTTGTACCTGGTAACGCCGCGATAACTGCCGGTGGTGTCGGTCGTCGCGTGATGCTCGACGCGGAGCGTGGGCGACGCGCGCCAGTAGCGTCGGTAGTTGTGGCCGTGGCCACCATCGGCGAGAATGAACTCTCACGTAGTACCCAGAAAGTTGGACAGTGCCCCAGACCCTTCGTCAGACCATTGCGCGGACGAGGGAATCGTGGGCCCGCTCCGCCGCCGTCGTGGTCCCTGGTCGAGTCGCCGCGCCTGCGGCACAACGAGGAAAGTTGCGCATCGCTTTTTTGGTCTACCGCGGCAATCCCCAGTGCGGGGGTCAGGGCGTGTACACCCGTCACCTGACCCGCGAACTCGTACGCCTCGGCCACAGTGTCGAAGTCTTTTCGGGCCCGCCGTGGCCCGACCTCGACGAGTGCGTGGGTTTCACGCCCGTCCCGGGGCTCGACCTCTACCGCGACCCCGATCCCTTTCGCTGGCCCGCTCGCCGTGAATTCAAGTCCTTGTCGGACCTGGGCGAATTCCTGATCATGTTGAGCGGTGGATTCGGCGAGCCGTGGGCCTTCGCGCGTCGCGTGCGAGGCGTGTTGCGCACGCGACGCGCGGACTTCGACATCGTGCACGACAACCAGTGCTTGGGCCGCGGTGTGGGACAACTAACGCGTGACGGCTGGCCACTGCTCGAGACGTTGCACCATCCGATCACGGTGGACCGCTCGATCGCGCTCGATCACGCGACGACGTCCTGGCAGCGCTACACGACACGACGCTGGTTTGGCTTCTTGCGCATGCAGGTACGCGTGGTGCGCCGCCTAGACGCTGTGGTGACGGTGTCGCACAACTCCAAAGCCGACATCCACGCCCAGATGGGCGTCGCGTTACGGCGCCTAACCGTCGTACCGGTGGGGGTGGACCACGATGTCTTTCGACCCTACGACGACGTCGTGAAGACGCCGGGTCGCCTCATGGTCACCACCAGTTCCGACGTACCGATGAAGGGTCTCGTGCCGCTCCTGGAAGCGTTGGCCAAGTTACGCGTCGAGCGCGACATCGAACTCGTCGTCATCGGACGACCGCGACCCGAGGGACGCGTAGCCGCCACGATAGAGCGTCTCGGACTGAGCGACATCGTCACGACCGTCTCGGGGGTGAGCGACGAAGAGCTAGCCCGCCTCTACGGAGAGGCCGAAGTGGCCATCGTGCCGAGCCTCTACGAGGGTTTCTCCCTGCCGGCGATCGAGGCGATGAGCTGTGGCGTGCCCGTAGTGGCGACGACCGGGGGAGCGCTGCCCGAAGTGGTGGGTCCGAGCGGTGAGTCCGGACTCCTGGTCGAGCCCAACAATCCCGACGCCCTGGTGGACGCCATTCGCACGCTCCTCGATGATCCGGCGCTGCGCGCGCGCTTGGGGGTCCACGGCCGCCAACGAGTGATTGATCACTTCACCTGGCAAGTCACCGCTCGCGGTACCGCGGCGTGTTACGACGCCGTGCTCGCGGGGCGAACGCTTCCCGACTCGGTGGACTTCACCTAATGCTGACCGCGCGCTACGACGAACTGGGTGTTCGCGGGGGCGACGCCGTGCTCGACCTGGGGTGCGGATTCGGTCGCCACGCCTTCGAAGCTGCGCGTCGCGGGGCCAGCGTGGTGGCCCTGGACGCGGGGCGTGACGAAGTACTGGGCGTGCGCGCGACCTTCGCCGCGATGGTCGACGCGGGCGAACTTTCGAGCGAGGCCCTGGCCGTCGCGGTCCAGGGCGACGCATTGGCGCTGCCCTTCGCTGACGAGACCTTCGACCGGGTGATCTGTTCGGAAGTCCTCGAGCACATCCCGAACGATCTGGGCGCCATGGCCGAACTCGCGCGCGTGTTACGTCGCGGCGGCACGATGGCTATTACCGTGCCGCGTCGCGGCCCCGAACGTATCAATTGGGCGCTGTCTGAGGCCTATCACTCCGTGCCCGGCGGTCATATTCGGATCTATTCGCGCCGCGTGCTCGAGGGTCGATTGACGTCGGTGGGCCTGCGCGTGAGCGGGCACCACTACGCCCACGGTCTGCACAGCCCGTACTGGTGGTTGAAGTGTCTGGTCGGTACGACCAATGAGACCAACTGGCTGGTGCGCCAGTACCACCGCCTTCTCGTGTGGGACATCATGAAGCACCCGGCACTCACGCGCCGCCTCGACGGTGCGCTCAATCCCCTCATCGGCAAGTCGCTCGTGGTCTACCTGGTGAAACCGGCGTGAACGAGACCAACGTCCTGCAGGGGGTTCCCGGCATTTTGACCGATGACGAGGTGGCCCAGAGCGCTCGCTACCTGGCCGCGCTACAAGTGCCCTCGGGACAGATTCCCTGGTTCGTCGGCGGTCACTGTGATCCGTGGAATCACGTCGAGTGTGCCATGGCCCTGACGGTCACCGGTCACGTCGACGCCGCGCGAGCGGCGTACGACTGGTTGGCGAGTCACCAACTGGGCGACGGGAGCTGGTTTAACTACTACGTGGGCGAACGGGTGAAGGACGCGCGACTCGACACCAACGTCTGCGCCTACGTGGCGGCGGGGGTATATCACTACCTCGTCGCCACCAACGACATTGACACCGGGCGCCGCTACTGGCCCATGGTGGAACGCGCCATCGACTTCGTCGTGAACTGGCAGCGCGGCGACGGCGCCATCGCGTGGTCCCTCGACGCACGCGGTCACCGTGAGGGCGACGCTCTCCTCACGGGTTCGTCGTCGATCTACCATTCACTACGCTGCGCGGTCGCCCTGGCCGAACGTCTCGACGTGCACCGGCCGGCGTGGGAACTCGCCGCGGGCCGTCTGGGCCACGCCCTCGCGCATCACCCCGCAGCCTTCGCGCCCAAGGACGAATTCGCCATGGACTGGTACTACCCCGTGCTGAGTGGTGCGCTCGTCGGTGACGCGGCGCGTGAGCGACTCGACGTGGGATGGCGCCGCTACGTCCTGGCGGGATACGGCGTGCGCTGCGTCTCGACCAACGACTGGGTGACCGCGGCCGAGACGGCCGAGACGGTGCTCACCCTGGACGCGGCGGGTCAGGCGGAGCGCGCCCTGGAATTGCTCGAACACACGACGCGTCACCGCCACCACGACGGTTCGTACTTCACGGGCATCGCCTACCCCGAACGCCTGACCTTCCCGGGCCTCGAGACGACCTCCTACACCGCGGCGGCGATACTGCTGGCGGTGGACGCGGTCACCAACTCCTCGGCAGCCGCG
>Ga0208357_1001974_pt1 | contig 14237 bp, 10 predicted proteins | sample NGESurdeep092012_6_FD_184487 | JGI IMG/M metagenome (GOLD analysis project Ga0208357, IMG submission 184487) | Arctic peat soil microbial communities from Barrow, Alaska - NGEE Surface sample F52-2 deep-092012 (SPAdes) | ecosystem: Environmental > Terrestrial > Soil > Wetlands > Peat ... | reverse complement strand
CCAGGCGCTCAAGGATCACAATCAATTCGAACAGGCGTTGTACGGCGGACAGAATGGATCGTCCGGCAGCGGATCGTCGGGCTCAGGCTCGTCCGGTTCGGGTTCGTCCGGGGCCGGAAATGGCTATTCTGGCGGGAGCGGCACGAGCGGCACGACCGGGAGCTCCGGCGTGGCGGCAACGACGGCCCAGTCCTCGGGCATCGTGCTGATCAACACCGTCCTGTCATATCAGCAGGCGGAGGCGGCGGGCACCGGAATGGTCCTCACCAGCAATGGTGAGATCCTCACCAACAACCACGTCGTCGCGGGCGCCACCTCGATCTCAGTCACGGTCGTCTCGACAGGCAAGAGCTACACGGCGAACGTCGTCGGCACGGATTCGACGGATGACGTCGCCGTACTGCAACTGACCGGCGCGTCCGGGCTCAAGACGGCGAACCTCAACAGCTCGGGAAGCGTGCAAACCGGGGATGCCGTCACCGGTGTCGGAAACGCCGGCGGAACCGGCAGCCTGTCGGCGGCGAACGGCAACGTCACCGCTCTCAACCAGACGATCACGACGCAGGCGGAGGGGGCCGCAGCATCCGAAACGCTGAACGGTCTGATCCAGACGAATGCCGACATCCAAGCCGGCGACTCCGGCGGCCCGCTCTACAACGCGTCGGGTGCGATCGTCGGGATCGACACCGCAGCATCGTCGGGCACCGCACAGACTGAGGGCTATGCCATTCCGATCGGGGATGCGTTGACGATCGCCAACCAGATCGAGTCCGGTAATGCGTCAAGCACCGTCGCGATCGGGTACCCGGCATTCTTGGGCATCGAGGTCGGCAGCAGCGCGGGGACCAGCGGGCTCGGCGGCTACGGTTCGCAGAACGGTGCCGGCAGCACGCAAAGCGTTGCCGGGGCACCTGTTGCCGGTGTGATCACCGGTGGGCCGGCCGCTGGGGCAGGCCTTGTAGCAGGCGACACGATCACGGCGATCAACGGCGCGACAATCAGTTCGGCGAGCGGCCTGACACAGGCGCTGGCCGGGTACAAGCCAGGCCAGACCGTGACGGTCACCTGGACGGATGCCTCCGGCGCCTCGCACAGCGCGAGCGTCACCCTGGCAACCGGACCGGCTGCCTGACTCAAACCCTGTTGGTCGAGCTTTCGGTCCCTGAGCGCAGTCGAAGGGCGCGCGAGCAAATCGGGACCCCCGTAAGGCAACTTGCGGGGGTCCCGATACGCTTGTTCCGACCCTCGCTCGACCGGCGAGGTCACGGGGTGACGAACGCGCCTGCCGCCGCATCGGCCGAAGCCTGCTGCTTGAGCACGAAGTGCTGCTTCTTCCCGGTCGCGGTGTAGGGCAGGCTCTCGACGAAGGTGTACCGTCGTGGCCGCTTGTAGTGTGCAAGCGAAACGCTGGACTTGCAGAACGCGTCGAGCTCGGTTGCGGCGGCGGCGGCATCCGTCAACGCGCCGGCGCGGGGCTGCACGTACGCCACCACGATCTCGCCCCACTCATCGTCGGGAAGTCCCACGACGATGCTGTCGGCAACACCAGAATGTCCAGCCAGTACCTCCTCGACCTGCACCGGATGCACGTTCTCGCCGCCCGAGATGATCATGTCGTCCTTGCGGCCGATGATCGTGACGATCTCGTTCTCGTCCCAGCTGGCCAGGTCCCCCGGATACACCCAGCCGTCGCGGAACTTCTCCGCTTCCTCCTCCGGATTGTGCATGTAGGCGTACCCGCTCTTGACCGAGCGCATGATGATCTCGCCGATCTCGTGCCCGTTCTTTTCCGCGTGGTCATCGGGGCCGGCGACGTGATCTTTGTAGACCTTCACGACCGCCACGTCGTCGTCGAGACAGGCGCGGCCGGCGGCACCGGCGGCATCCGGAAGGTCGTCGGGGCGCAGATACGTGTTCCAGAACGCCTCGGTTGTGCCGTAACCGTTGGCGATGCGCTTGGTGAGCGTGTTCTGGTAACGCAGAGCGGCGGCCCGATCCAGCGGCGCGCCCATCGTGACCATTCCGCGCAGCGAGCTGAGGTCACGCGGATGCGCCTCCTGCGCATCTGCAAGCCGCTCCAGGTTGGTCGGGGCGCCGATGACATACGTGAGTCGGTAGTTCTGGATGCTGTCCAGCACGAGCCCCGCGTCGAACTGCGGCAGCGTGACGACCTCTGCACCGACGAAGAACGCGGTGTTCGGCCCCGCGCAATAGTTGCCTCCGCGGTGGAACCACGGTGACATGTTCATGGTCTTGTCCGTCGGGGCGAGCGGGAAGTGCATGATCACGTCGTGTGCGGTGAGCACCTCATTGAGGCTCGTGAGCGGCACGGCCTTCGGCATGCCGGTCGTGCCGGACGTGTAGAGGCGACTCGTCTCATCCCAGACGCTGGCGCCTTCCGGTGCCCGGAAGCTCGGCGCGCCGTCGACGAGCAACTCGTCGAAGTGGATCGATCCGGGGATCAGTTCGCCGGCGCCGACACCCGCAAGGATGCGTGGGGCGTGGGTTGCGAGGGCGAGGGCGGTGGAAACATCCGCTCGTGCCGCGGTGTCGTAGACGAACACGACCGGTTTCGAGTCGTTGAGGATGTGCGCGGTTTCGGCCGGCGCAAGTCGGAAGTTCATCGGCGAACTGACGGCGCGCAAACCCTGAGCGGCAACGTAGAGGAATGCGAACTCGGGAGTGTTCATGAGCTGGTAGGCGATGATGTCGCCCACGCCGACATCACGAGCCGCGAGCCCCGCGACCAGGTTGCCGGTCACCTGGCCGAGTTCAGCGTAGGTCCAGGAGCGGCCGGTCGGGGGGTCGGTCATCGCGGTACGCGTGCCGTAACGGTGGGTATTTCGTTCGAACGCCGTCGCATAGGTGAAGTGGCTCTCGAACACGGAGCGGAGGGTGCTCGGGTCGTATTCGGTGTTGAAGTCAGTTGCGCTGTCAGCGGCGTGCTTGGCGGTGCGTTCGGTCGCGTTGTCGCCTGCCTGGTTGCTCTCGGTATCGGGTTGCTCGATGATGCTCATAGTGGCCTCGTTTCTGAGGCTGAGTGACGGCGTCACAGGCGGCGTCAGCCCAGTCATGCTTCTGACGAATTCTTGATCTAATCGCGTACTGCTTCGATGAGCGCCCAGAAGCGCTCAAATCCTCAGTCTATTCCCAGGGTGAGAAATGCGCGGGCGTGCTCGGATGCTGCGCGCGGCATCCGATCAGAGGAGGTCGCGGCGGTGGATCAATGCGGCCGCGCCGATCAGCGGGCCGTCGCCAGAGAGGCCAGAACGGGTGACGGTCACGGCGCGCGCATAATCGAGGATGGCGCACTCGTGGATCGTGGCGAGCACGAGGTCGATGTAATCTGGCGCGACGTTGACGAAGCCGCCGCCAATGGCTACATGCCGGAGGTCGAGCAGGCTGGCCGCGCTGGCGATCGCCTCGCCGACGGCGGTGGTCGAACGGTGCACCGCATCGATCGCGATCGGCAATCCGCCTGCGTAGTCCGCGGCGAGATCTTCCCCAGTGGCGCCGGTCCAGCCCTGGCTCTGCGCCCATGCGACCGTATGTGGACCTGCAGCCAGGTTTTCGAGCGACGATGCAGCGCTGGTCTGGCCCGGTTTCCGTGCTGCCAGCTGCAATTGGCCGATGTGGCCGGCGTTGCCGGAGTCCCCGGCAAGCACGCGCCCGCCAAGGATGATGCCGCCGCCGACGCCGGTCGAGACAACCATTGCCATTGAGTTGTCGATGCCGCGCGTTGCCCCGAGCCAGTGTTCGGCGAGGGCGATGCAGGTGCCGTCCAGTCGCAGCGTCACCGGGGCGTCACCGACGTGGCGTTGGACGAAGTCGCTGACTCGAAATCCCGCCAGTTGCGGCAAATTCAGCGGGGAGATCGAATTGTCGGTCAGTGAGATCGGACCGGCAGAGCCGATTCCGGTGCCGATCAGGGTGTCATCCCGAGTCAGCGACGCGAGTGCGGTGGTCACTGCGGTGCCGATCGCGGTCGTCAGTTGCTCGCGTGTGGCCTTCGGCCCGGTCGCGACGCGGTGGCGGCTCGCGCTGCGCAGGGCGCCATCCGCTGAGACGAGGGCGGCATCGACCTTCGTGCCGCCGATGTCCACGGCGAGCGCGAGTTTGAGGGGGAGTTGGGTCACGGTGGGAACTTTCGATCGGTGGATGCGTCGTAGAGCGTGCAGCCGCTTCGATCGTAGCCAATCTGTGGCGTGAGTCTGACGATCGGGCAGACGTAGGTGACGCGAAATTGCGGGTCACTGGTTGTCGAGTTCGAGATACCGGAGCGAGATCGTCTGCTCGTGTCGACGTTCGTCGCGGGTACTGGAATGCAGGCGACGATCAAGCTCAAGCGCCGGAGTGGTGGTGTGGGGCAGAACGTTGCGCTTACGAACGCTGGTTACTGATTAAGCCACTTCGATCGAACCTGCACCTCGCTGTCTTCGTAACCGAGATGGTCGTAGAAACCCAACACCGCGGCATTGTCGGCGCGGATCATCAGCTGAACTTTGACTGCCCCGTGTTCGCGCAGCCAGCCTTCGGCGGCTGTCATCAGCTGTCGCCCCAGTCCGGCGCCGCGGTGGCTCTCGCCGACGGCGAGGTAACAGACCCAGCCTCGGTGTCCGTCGTGGCCGACCATGACCGTCCCGGCAAGCCGGCCCCCGTTGAAAGCGCCGAGCACGGTGGAGGTCCATCCGTTCAGAGCGCGTTGAAGATCGATTGCCGGCGGATTCCAGGGCCGAGTCAGTCCTGCCTGCTCCCACAGCGCGACCGCCGCAGGGATATCGGCCGAAGTCAAGTCTCGGATCTGCATAGCTTCCAGCATGGCAGAGCCGGAAACTGCCAGGCGCCCGACCGGGGCGCCGTCGTTCCGTGGGTGTTCTTCGGGCACGACGAAAGGCCCTCTAATGGAACACAATCACCGATCTCTCGGTCGTGAGCTTGAACTCTTTGACACCAGCCCCATCGTGGGGGCCGGACTGCCTCTGTGGTTGCCGGCTGGCGCGGTCTTGCCACGGCTTCTGTGCAGCGCTGGACCGGCACCACCGGGGTGAAGATCGCGCCCTGTTTCCTGCGATCGAGGCGGCGTACCCGCACCTCGCTCCCGTGTTGCGCGCTCTCGAGCAAGACCACTCTGAACTCGCACAGCCCTCGGCTATGACTATCAATTCACGGGTGATCACCCCGACCGTCGGATAAGCGGTCCGCTTGCGGGCAGGTCGACGATGTGTCAATGTTGGCCGAATCTGACCCCTGGTGCGTGGCCGGTTTGGTCAGGTGAATTCTGACTTCGGCGTGATTCATGCATTCCGCCCGATTGGCGCATCCACTCAGGCATTCATAGTGCGCAGAACGTCGGAATGCCCGGAGATTCCGACGTTCTGCGCACTATGAGTGAGCCTCGGGTGACAGAAACGGCCGGCGCAGCCGGTACCGGAGCAAACCCGCCATGCACTTGACCCCATATGGTCTCTCCAACCCGGCCGTCGGCCCGGTTCGCTATCATGCAGCGCATGGCCATCAAACTTGAGAACGTCGGCATCGCCGTGCGCGACCTCGAAGCAACCATCTCCTTTTTCACAGACCTCGGTCTCACGGTCGTTGGTCGAGACACGGTCAGCGGTGAGTGGACTGACACCGCCGTCGGCCTTGACGGCAACCACGCCAACATCGCGATGCTCCAGACGCCAGACGGACACGGTCGCCTCGAGCTCTTCGAGTACATCCACCCCGAGGCGCTCGAGACGGAACCCACTCGTCCGAACGAGATCGGCATGCACCGCGTCGCCTTCTCCGTCGACGACATCGACAACGCCCTTGAGATAGCCGCGAAGCACGGCTGCTATCCGCTACGCGGCGTGGCGACCTACGAGGATGTCTACAAGCTCACCTACGTTCGCGGTCCCAGCGGCATCATCGTGATGCTCGCCCAGGAGCTGAAGTCAGCTTCCTGAACTCTCGGCCTGCGCGAAGCGCAGCCAGAGTGACGCGGTAGTTCGGCGCAAACTGGGGGTAGTGCGCTCGTCGCCCGGCTGACCCTCATTTGCTCCCGCGGCCGCTCCGAGGTCGACGCAGGCCGAGCACCACCAGGATGATGCCGACGACCACGACGATCAGCCCGATGGAGAGCCACATTCGGCTACCGGTCATGAAACTTCCCGGGATCAGGTTCATTCCCTGCCCGGCGAATACTCCACCGATGATCACAGCGATCACACCGATGGTGATGAGGGTGATGCGCCCGACTCTGCTGTTCACACTGCCCAACTTACTCTTGACCACTTGGTGCTCGTCGGAGAAAGAGCGGGGTGCGCACTGCGCGGCGTTGCACTGTCGGGACGCTGCGCGTAGCTCGTCGCTTCCCGCGGGCGTTGTTCGGGCGGGGCCGGGTGGGTTCGGGGCGACTGTCGACTCAAATGTTGAGAAGCTTGGCCTTTGCTGCTGTAAATTCCGCGTCGTTGATCAGGCCGGCCTGGTTCATCTGCCCCAGCTTCGAGAGCTGCGTCAGCATGTCGTCCTGAACTGGTGCCGCAGTTGCCGCTTGCTGTGCCTGCTGGGGGCACGTTGCACCTGCGCCTGGATCTCTGCCTGCTGCGCTGCTGCGGCCTGCTCGGCCGCCGTAGCGTGTTGCTGAGCACCCGCCTGCTGCTTGTCCCGGATGCCTCCGGATACTGCGGTTGCGGTGCCCGCAATCACGGCGGTGCGAGCCATCGTTCCGATGAGTCCTGGGCGTCCTCTACGTCGTAGCATTCGTTTCTCCTTCGTGGTGGTGATGTTCGGCGGCTATTCGGCTGCCGCGATCGCCGCAGAGACCTCCGCAACGACGGATCCGGGAACCCGAACGCTGTCAAGTTGGATGCCACCGGAATTGACCACAGCATCGCGCAGCCCCTTCGCCCCACGTCGTCTCACCCTGGTCATTCGAGGTCACGAACAGACCGTCGATGATCGTGATGATCTCCGTGTCCACCAACCGGGACAGTTCCGGGATGATCTCGCCGGAGAACTTATTGCCAGGGAAAACGGGCTCTCCTGACTCTTCCGTGGGTTAAATCCGGCCGGGAAGTATCGGTTTGTGGCCGTCGAGGAGCTCCTGCCGTAGCCGGTAGGGGCGATCGCCCACGCGGCGTGCAGCCGCGTCGATCGTCGGCAGTCTGCCAGCTAACTCTGGCAGTGCGGGCAGACGTAGGTAGCGCGCAGTTGCCGGCTGCCTGTGCGCGCGTCGCGCGCGCCGCGCGCGCCGGTCTCGGGCTTGCCAGTCTCGGGCGTGCCGGTGCGGGGCGTGCCGGTCTCGTCGTCGTCGTGCTCGCCGATACCCAGCTGACCCTGGCGGATGCGCGCGCCGCAGCGCCGGCACGCCTGATTCTCGCGGCCGTAGACCCAGCTTGTGTGGCCCGGTCGAAGGTCACCTGTGGTCGTGCGAACGGCACGGTCCTTGTTCGCGACGAGCAGGCGGTGGGCGAGGGCGATCGTCTTGGGGATATCCGAGTCGCGCACGAGCCGGTTTGGCAGCATCCCGCGCAGAAAGCACAGTTCTGCGACGTATTCGTTGCCGAGCCCGGCGAGGTTGCGCTGGTCGAGCAGTGCAACCCCGATCGGCTCATCCGGGCGGGTTGAGAGACGCCGAGCCGCCTCGTCCGGGTCCCAGTTGCTGCCGAGCAGGTCGGGCCCGAGGTGGCCGACGACCGCCTCCTCGCGGCCGCGCGGCACGACATCGAGCATGCCGAGTTCGAAGCCGACGGCCTGCCAATCGGCGGTTTCGAGCACGATCCTGGCCCGGAACGCGGGCTGTTTCCAGCGCTCCCCGGGCCGGTAGAGCTGCCAGCTGCCCTCCATCTTTAGGTGGCTGTGAACGGTGTACTCGCCGACACGCATCAGGATGTGTTTCCCTCGGCTGACAACCTCGTCGATGTGCTCGCCGGTGAGATCGACGGTGGCGTACTCGCATACGCGGACGTCGCATCCGGTGAGGGTCGCGCCAGCAAGCGCGTCGTCGAGGCGACGGGCGAGCCGGTAGACGGTGTCACCCTCCGGCATGACGGATGCCCCGTGGTCGTGGCGCGGGCCAGCGCATCGGCGCAGTCATGGCCGCGCACGCATCCGGAGTCCGCGCGGAGTCTCGGTGAAGCCGCCACGGGCCAGCGCCTCGGCCAGCAGCGTGTTCAGAACGGATGCGCCGTTGACCGTCTCGATGTTCAGCTTGTCGACGCCGCCACGGCGCACCAGCGCGCCGATCGAGAAGCCTGCGGCGTCGAGCGCGCTCTCATCGCCGAAGGTGAGGGCGGACTTGCCACCGCGCTCGAGATAGAGCACGAGGGCGCCGTCGACGAGCGTGACGAGTGCGCCCGCCTTGCGGCCGGGGCGGTGACCGGTGGCAGTATCGGTTCCACTTTCCGCGACAGTGGGCCAGGCGAGCGCCGCGCCGTACGGGTTGGCCGGATCGGTCGCGGCGAGGGTGACGGCTTCGCGTTCCGGTTCGCGGGTCTCATCGCGCACGAACGAGCGCAGCCGATCGACGGTGCCGCCGGTGGCGAACTGCGCGGCGCCGAGTCCCTCGATGAAGTAGCCGCGGCGGGCGCGCGCAGACTCCTCGAAACGGCTGAGCACGCGGTAGGCCAGTGCGAAGCCGCCGGGCGCACCCTCGGCCATGACGGACCCTCGGGTGACCACACCGTAACGCTCCAGAAGAGTTTCGGCGGTGGCATGGGCGCGCACCGTCGCATCCGTTTCGGCCAGAGGGAGGATCGACCAGCGGCCGCTGGCCAGAGGCGGAGCCTGGCGCTGCTGGCCGAGCGGGCGTGCGTAGCCGCGGCCACGGGTCAACCGCGAGCGTGGCGGGGTGCGCGGCCGTTTGTGCGCGCCGGTTCCCGCGGTCAGGATGCGCAGCGGCGCGAGTCTGTCGTTAGTGACAAGGCCTGCCCAGACGAGATCCCACAGGGCGGTGACGAGTGCGTCATCGTCGCGCGAGCCGACCGCCTCGGCCAGTTGCCGGAAGAAGAAGCCGCCACCGGTGCCGAGCGTGGTAAGCACGTCGCGTTGCAGCTCGTCCGTCTCGTGGTCGGTTGGCGTGGGCAGCGTGAGCGGCGCGGCATCCGCCAGATGAAGGCTGACCCATCCGTCGTTGCCGGGCAGGGAGCCCGAGCCCGACCAGATGACCTCGCCGGTCGCGGTGAGCTCATCGAGCATCGCTGGGCTGTAGTCGCTGACGCGGGCCGGGAGCACGAGCGACTCCCAGGCCGACGCGGGAATACGCACGCCGGAGAGCTGCTCGATGACGGATGCGACCGCATCCACCCCGCGCAGCGTGCCGCCGACGTGCTGCCAGGCTGGCAGGAAGCGGCCGAACGTGTGCTGGTCGACCGGCTCGACCTCGTGCCGAAGCGCGGCCAGCGACAGCCGGCGGATGCGACGCAGCACGTCGCTGTCGCACCATTCCGTTCCCGTCGCGTTCGGTCGGAACTCGCCCTCGGTGACTCGGCGGCCGTGCTCGAGGCGTCGTAGCGTGTCCTGGACGACGGCGGTGCCCAGGCCGAAACGGGCCGCCGCCTCGGCTGTGGTGAACGGGCCGTGGGTGCGAGCGTAGCGGCCGATCAGATCGCCGAGCGGATCGGGCACCGGTTCGACGAACGCGACCGGAACACCGATCGGCAGCGGCACGCCGAGCGCATCGCGCAGTCGACTCGCGTCTTCGATCGCGGTGTACCAGTCGTGTCCGGCGAAGCTGACGCGCAGTGCGCGCTTGGCGGTGACGAGGGCGACCGCTTCAGGTGCGTCGATGGTCGAGTAGGGAGCGCTAGCGACCGTATCGAGACCGGGTGCATCGTTGGGGTCTCGATGCGCCTGCTCGCTGCGCTCGCGGGCTACTCGACCACCGGGCGCGTCGTCAACACGGGCGACGATCTCTTCAGCGGTCAGCGGGCCGAGCAGGCGCAGCAGCTCGGCGATGCCCTCCACGCCGTGCACGCGACGGTCCGGGGCGAGGCGTTGCAACTCGCGCTCGACGCGCTCGATGACGGCGGGATCGAGAAGTTCACGCAGCTCGGCGCGACCAAGCAGCTCGGCGAGCAGCGAAGCATCCACCGACAGTGCCGCGGCCCTGCGCTCAGCGAGCGGGCTGTCGCCCTCGTACATGAACGAGGCGACATATCCGAAAAGCAGCGATCGCGCGAACGGACTTGCCGAGTCTGTCGCCGTCTCGACAATGCGGATGTCGCGGCTCGCGATTCGCCTCGCGACTTCGGTGAGTGCAGGCAGATCGTAGACATCCTGCAGGCACTCGCGAACCGTCTCGAGGATGATCGGGAACGTCGGGAACTTGCGCGCGACATCCAGCAGTTGAGCAGCCTTCTGACGCTGCTGCCACAGTGGCGACCGCTTGCCAGGGTTGTATTTCGGCAGCAGCAGGGCGCGGGCGGCGCACTCGCGAAAACGCGCGGCGAACAGGGCCGAACCGCCGACCTCCTCGGTGACGAGTGCGTCGAGTTCGTCGGCCTCGAACACGAAGAGTTCGGCGCTCGGCGGCTCCGACTCGGTATCTGGAATGCGCACGATGATGCCGTCGTCGCCGGCGATGACCGCCCCGTCGATGCCGAACCGTTCCCGCACGCGAGTGCCGACGGCAAGCGCCCAGGGTGCGTGGACTTGCATGCCGTACGGGGAATGTAAGACAAGCCGCCAGTCTCCGAGCTCGTCACGGAACCGCTCTGCTACAAGCGTGCGGTCCGTCGGGATGTGTGCGGTCGCCGCCTTCTGCTCGCTCAGATAGGCGAGCAGGTTGCGTGTAGCGCGCTCGTCGAGACCGGCGTCGGTGCAGCGTGTCGTCGCATCCGCCGCGGATGCTGCGCTCAGCTCCCGCACGAACGCCCCGATCGCGCGCCCCAACTCGGCGGGCCTGCCGATTCCGTCGCCCTTCCAGAACGGCAGCCGGCCCGGCTCGCCGAATGCGGGCGTGACGAGCACCCGGTCGTGGGTGATTTCCTGGATGCGCCAGCTCGTCGCCCCGAGGGCGAAAACGTCGCCGACCCGCGACTCGTAGACCATCTCCTCGTCGAGTTCGCCGACCCGGCGGCCGGTCGCTGCGCGGCTACGGGGGCTGGCTTCTGCCGAAGCGCTACCGGTTCCGGTGCTGCCCGAGCCGGATGTGCCGGAGCCTCGGGCAGAGCCGGCGGACGGCGCCGATTCGCCGGTCATCATGTAGACGCCGAACAGCCCGCGATCGGGGATGGTGCCGCCGCTGGTCACGGCGAGGCGTTGCGCGCCGGGTCGCCCGGTCAGGGTGCCGCGATCGCGGTCCCAGACGATGCGCGGCCGCAGCTCGGCGAACTCGTCGGACGGGTAGCGGCCCGCGAGCAGATCGAGCGTTGCCTCGTACGCGCTGCGGGGCAGCGCGGCGAACGGGGCGCTGCGGCGCACAGTCTCGAACCAATCGTCGATGTCGATCGGCTCGAGTGCGCACGCCGCGACGGTCTGCTGCGCCAGGATATCCAGCGGATTGGTCGGCACGGAGAGTTGCTCGATCAGCCCTGCGACCATCCGTTCGCTGGTCACCGCGCAATGGATCAGGTCCGCACGGTGTTTGGGGAAGACGATGCCGCGGGAGACTTCGCCGACCTGATGGCCCGCGCGGCCAACGCGTTGCAGTCCGCCCGCGACCGATGGGGGCGCCTCGACCTGGATGACGAGATCGACCTCGCCCATGTCGATGCCGAGCTCGAGACTGCTGGTCGCGACGACGCAGCGCAGTCGGCCGGACTTGAGGTCGTCCTCAATGATGGCCCGCTGCTCTTTCGAGACGGATCCGTGATGCGCACGGGCGAGGATGCGGTCGGCCGGAAGCAGTTCGGCGTTTGGTGCGTCGAGCGTCGCCGTCGGTGCGGATGCTGCGCGCAAGCCACGAGTTTGGCCGGAACCGCCCATCATCTCGGCCGGCGAGCGATGCTGCGGCGGTGTGGTCTTGGCGCGGGTCTCGATACGCTCGCTGGCGCTCGCTACTCGACCACCGGGGGCCCGCCCGTCACGCGCCTCCGAGAGTCGCTCGTCGTAGATCTCGTTCAGACGCGCCGTGAGGCGTTCGGCCAGGCGACGCGAGTTCGCGAACACGATCGTCGACGTGTGTTCGAGGATGCGGTCGACGATCGCGCCCTCGACATGCGGCCAGATCGACCCGTTCTGCGGTGCACCCGCAGCGGATGCGCCGTCTTGCGCCGCCGAGCCGAGCTCGCTCATGTCGTCGACCGGCACGACAACGCTCAAGTCGAACCGCTTGTGCGAGGTCGGCGCGACGATCGTGACAGGGGCGCGGCCGCCGAGAAAACGTGCGACTTCTTCGGGTGGGCGCACTGTCGCTGAGAGTCCGATCCGTTGTGCGGGACGCGCCAGCAGGGCATCCAATCGCTCGAGCGAGACGGCCAGGTGCGCGCCGCGCTTCGTCGCCGCCACCGCATGGATCTCGTCGACGATCACCGTCTCGACGCCGCGCAGCGACTCACGCGCGGCTGAAGTGAGCATGAGGAACAGCGACTCCGGCGTCGTGATTAGGATGTCCGGTGGCGTCTTCACGAGCGCGCGCCGCTCATTCGCGGGGGTGTCGCCCGACCGCACGCCGACCGTGACATGCGGTGGATCCGCGCCGAGCCGCTTCGCCGTCTGCGTGATGCCGACGAGCGGCGCCCGAAGGTTGCGCTCGACGTCGACCCCGAGAGCCTTCAATGGAGAGATGTAGAGGACGCGGGTGCCAGGGGAGGGGAGTGCGGGCGTGGGTCTGGATACGCCTGCTCCTTCGTCCGATAGCCCTCGCTCGCCGGCTCGCTCGGCGCCGGGGTCGCGGATCGCTTCGCGATCCTCCAAGCTCCACCCCGCTACTCGACCACCGGAGGTGGGGGTCGCGGCGGTGGCCGCGAGGCGGTCGATCGCCCAGAGGAACGCCGCGAGAGTTTTGCCCGACCCCGTCGGGGCGACGACGAGTGTGTGCGAGCCGCGGGAGATGGCATCCCACGCCCCGACCTGCGCCTCGGTGGGCGCGGCGAACGCCCCGTCGAACCACGCGCGCGTGGCTGGCGAGAAGCGCTGCAGGACCTCGCTCATCGCTCTATCTCAACACAGACCACTGACAGTCGTGCCGAACGTCCCCGCGGGTGGCCGTGCGTTACAGGTGGCATTACTGGTGGGCAGAGATGAAGGCGGCGACATCCGTGAGTTCTTCGGCCGAGATCGAGTGTGCGAGTCCCTCATAGAGGCGGATGTCCGCGCTCGCGTGCTCGGGCAGCCACGCCTTCGTTCGCGCGATTGCCTCGGGCCCGATCATCGCGTCGTTCGTGCCGCGACCCCAGAACACCGCGGGCTTGCGCGCCGCCAGCTCCGCATCGCCGGCTGCTTCGCCCGCGACGACGTAACCGGACAACTGAACCCCGAACGCGAACCGCTGCGGAGCGGCCCGCATCAGTTGCAACACCATGGCGCCGCCCTGCGAGAAACCCAACAGCCCGACGGGCGCCGGGGGCTGCGTGTCGAGCCAGGTGAGAACGGCGTGGGTGGCGGCATCCGCATGCTGTTGTGTCGGTCCATCGCCGCCGAACACTGCTCGCGAGAACCAGGCGTAACCGCCCGACTCGGCGATCGGCGCCCGCAGTGATGCGACCGCGCTCTGCGGGAGGTGCGGCGCGAGCGAGATCAAGTCGTCTTCGTTCGAACCGTAGCCGTGCATGAGCAGGAGTAGGGGCAGCCCCGCCCGCTCACTTGCGGGGGCGCTGAAGCGCACGGCATCCGCATCGATGGTCAGGGCAGGCATGTCGGACATCTGCCCATCGTCTCCCGTCGTGGCAGCCCGCCGCAACTTGCAGCGCCAGCTGTAGCCCCGGCCGGTTAGAAGGAGATAGTGACATTTGAAGGCTGCTTTTGTCAGAACAGTCCTTGTAACTCGACTTTCTCCTTCAAACTGTGCGTACCGATTGCGAGCCAATCCCCGCCGGGCCTCTTCGACCGCGCGAACGCGGCATCCGCGCGAACGCGGCATCCGTGCGAACGCGGCATCCGTGCGAACGAGGCGACCATGTGAAGGTGGCATCCGTAAGATCAAGGCATGAGTGTGCGAACCCCGGACCCGGATCCGAACGAACGGCAGGACTCAGACCCGGCGCGGCCGGGCAACCAGGTGCCGAGCCCTGGCCCGGGCTGGCTGAGCGACTTCGAGCTGGCGCAGGTGCGCGGGCGGCTGCCGATTCTGTATATCGAGGCGGTGCCTGTGC
>Ga0208357_1001973_pt1 | contig 14238 bp, 10 predicted proteins | sample NGESurdeep092012_6_FD_184487 | JGI IMG/M metagenome (GOLD analysis project Ga0208357, IMG submission 184487) | Arctic peat soil microbial communities from Barrow, Alaska - NGEE Surface sample F52-2 deep-092012 (SPAdes) | ecosystem: Environmental > Terrestrial > Soil > Wetlands > Peat ... | reverse complement strand
GCCCGACGTTCAGTGATGGTGACGGCGGAGGACGCCGTACCCCTCGACCACGTCGACGCTAAGTAACGTGTGGCCGCGGTGGGCAGTCTTGGACTGTTCACCGCGGCCTCTTACTTTTTCATAGCGTGGAGAAAATGAGTAACGCCGCCCCGATCCCTACACCCTGGTGGCGGCCCCTCTCTCGAAGTGACCGCACGGCGTTGCTGTGGCTCCTTCTTATTCCGACCGCGCTGTTCGTTATTCCTGCGCTCCTTGGTCGACCGGCCATCGACGCCGACAACCTGATTCAAAACTTCCCCCTTCGCGTCCTCGCCGGCAAGCAGATCGCCTCTGGTCACTTGCCCCTGCTCGATCCACTCACCAACGCGGGCACGCCGCTCTTGGGAGGAATGAACGCCGGGGCCCTCTATCCACTGACGGTGATCTTCGCGTTCATACCAGCGATCGCCGCGTGGGTCTTCAACATGATCGTGGTGTACCTCACAGCTGGCGTCGGTGTTTTTGCGTTACTGCGCTGGCACGGAGCTCGCACCTTGCCATCTTTCGCCGCGGCTATTACCTACGCCTACTCCGGCGCGATGATCGGTCAAATGGTGCACTTGGGCGTTATCCAAGGATTCTCGTTTATCCCGTGGGCGGCGCTCATCATGCTGGCACTCACGCGCCGTCTCGGCGCAGTGCCCACGAACGCGTCGTGGCGACAACTCGCTCGCGTGTCGATGCCGTGGATTGCGGGTGTCGCGATCTTGTGGGGACTGGTATTTCTTACCGGCGAACCTCGAGGCATTGCCGAACTCGAGTTGCTCACCCTCATCATCGTGCCGTGCGTGTTATTGATGCGAACGTCGTACTGGTTAACGACGTGGCGACTGCGCGCGGTCTACGTGGGCACGTTGCTGGTTGGCTTCGTCTGGGGTATTGGTCTTGGACTCGTGCAACTCTTGCCGGGATGGTCGTTCATCACCTTCTCGCAGCGTTCTCAAGTGAACTACCGCTTCTTTGGCGCGGGCTCTCTTCCCGTGCACTGGGCGGCGCTCCTCTTAAACCCCGACCTCTTTGGTGGCAACGGGGCCTTTGGCCAACAGGGATTCTTCGTTAACTACAACCTCGCTGAAGTAACGGGGTATGCGGGCGTCCTCGCGCTCATGGCCGGCGCAGCTTTTGTCTCGCGTCTTCATTGGCGAGGGTGGAAGGGCGCGGATCGCGATTTCATGATCTACGTGGCGATTGGCGTCATTGGACTCTTTGCCGCTTTGGGATACTTCACACCGCTCGGTCATCTCTTTCGAGATATTCCACTCTTTGGCTCAACGCGCTTGCAGAGTCGCAACATCATCTTGGTGGACTTCGCGTTGTCGGTCGTGCTCGGTTGGTGGCTTGAACATCTCAAACTCACGACATCAATTCGTGCGAAGATTTCCAAGTGGTCGACGTGGATTACCGTGGCGCCAGCGCTGCTCGTCGCTGCGTTGTGCGTAGTGCTCATTGGCTGGGGGCCGTTCGTCCTCGAGCACATTGGGGTGCCGGCCGGCAAAGAGTCCTTCGCCGGCGCGACCAAACTCCTTGATGAAGTCCACCTCGTCATCGCGCTTGTCGCCGTTCTCGCAATTTTGGTGTGGCGCCACTCTCGTCAACTGCTCGTGATCGTCATATCTGTACTTGTTGTTGATCTCTTAGTCTTTTCGGCCTTCACCGCGACGGGACTGATCGGGGGCTCGGGACCGCGCGAGCCAGCTCGTTCGAGCGCCGTTGCGCTCTTTGGCACGAAAGGTCGTTTCGCTCTCGTAGATCCCAGTGGACTGCACACGGGCGCGTACCGAGCACTCGGTGAACCCAACATGAACGTCTTTACGAGTCTCGCCAGCGTGCAGGGTTATGGGGCGTTGATTTCGACGATCTACGACAACGCAACGGGCACGCATCCTCAGGCCATGCTGAACCCGTGTCACTTGGCCACGGGAACGTTCACCCAACTTCGCCTGAGTGCGATCGCGATTTCGGGTTCTGAACTCTCGACCAACACCGCTCTTGCCACGTCGGTGCCAACGACGTGCGTCGCGCCCACCTCGCCACGCGTCACGCATCGATACTTCGGACAGGTCCTCACCGTCCACTCCATCACCCTTACGGGTAGCGCACACGCACTGCTGTCCTCGAGCCCCGTCACGCTTCAGCTGTTGGGCGCCCAGGGATCGCCGCTGGGCGTCCCTGTCGTCGAACAACAGTCGAAGAAGGTCACGTTCACCTTTCCTGCCAATGACCTCGCGGCGGGCTTTGTCGTTAGTTCCACGACCGCGTTGCACGTTGGTGACGCAGTCGTCACCCAGACGGGCGATGGAGCGAGTTTTCGACTCGACACCGCTTTCCAATTAGCCATTGACTCTTCGGCGTGGCGCCTCACGGCTACTGAAGTTAAGTTTTCGGTCTTCAAAGCGGTCCACCTTCGACCCAAGGCGTATCTGGCGGCGTCCGCGATGAATGGCAAAGTGACAAATATTCGTAGTGCCTCTTGGGGTGACACGTGGGTGAGCGTCTCGCTGAACAAATCGAGTGTGCTCGAACGAAGTGAGGAATATCTACCTGGTTGGCGCGCGACGGCGCTGAATAGCGTCACTGGGCAAAGTCTCGATCTCGTGGTTCATCGTGCGGGGTTAATTCAGAGTGTTCGAGTGCCCAAGGGCAAGTGGACGATTCACTTCCATTATCACGCGCCGTACATTGAGGCCAGCGTCGCGACGTCGGCACTCTCGTGGGTCCTGATGTTGGGTTTCGCGGTGGCCTTCGTCATCAAGAGACGACGTCGAGTCAACGCTAAGGTTCTGGCGTGAAGTCACTGGTCATCGTCGGTGGGGCTGGTCGCATGGGCCAAGTTCTTGCAGAAGGACTCGGGGCGCTCGAGCAGTTCTCGATCGCCGCGCTCGTCGATGAGCACGAGCCGCGCGAACTCTTTGGTGGCACGTACGCCGCCGTCCTTGACGGTCTCGACGCGTCAAACATTGACGTCGTGATCGACTTTTCCTCACCCGAAGGAGTGGCACGATCGGCAACGTGGTGCGCGACAAATGGCGTGGCGCTGGTCATTGGTACGACGGGCCTCTCGCTCGAACAGCGTGGCGCGGTCGAAAATGCCGCCTTGAAGGTAGGCGTCGTTATGGCGTCCAACTTCTCTATTGGCGCGGTGCTCTCCGAGCGCTTCGCGGCGCAGGCCGCGCCCTATTTTGAGCGCGTGGAGATCATCGAACTGCATCACGACAAAAAAGTCGACGCACCCTCGGGTACGTCAATAACGACGGCTAAGGGCATTGGCGAGGCTCGTGCCAAAGCCGGCAGTGCGCCACTGAGCGATCCGACAAAGCGACACACGATTGAAGGGGCCCGAGGCGCCGACGCCGTTGACGGCATAAAAATACATTCGGTGCGCTTACCGGGTCTCGTGGCGCACCAAGAAATTCTCTTTGGTTCTCCGGGCGAAGGACTCACCATCCGCCACGACTCGTTTGATCGCCAAAGTTTCGTGCACGGCGTCGCGCTGGCGGCGAGCTTTATTGACGCGACGCCTCGTTTTCTCGATGGCATTGCGTCGCTGATTGCCTGACCTAGCCGCGATTCTCAACTTTGTCACTGAGGTGGGCTGGTAACTTTGAAGTATGAGTGGCCCCCGTTTTGGACAAGTGCTGACCGCCATGGTCACGCCCTTTGGCGCTGACGGGTCAGTTGACTACGACGTTGCAGCAAAACTGGCCAGGTTTCTCGTCGCTGAAGGTAGTGATGGCCTCGTGATCGCTGGGTCGACGGGCGAGGGTTCGGCGCTCAGCGACGAAGAAAAACTCAATCTCTTCGCGTGCGTCGCCGAAGCGGTGACGGTACCCGTCCTTGCTGGCTCCACCTTTGCCAATACTGAACAGTCGGTGTTGCTGACCTCACAGGTCAAGGCCACCGGCGCGAGCGGCGTCCTCGCCACGACACCGGCGTACGCCCGACCCAATCAAGCCGGCATCGCCGCGCACTTCTCCGCCATCGCCGAGAGTACGCCGCTCGAGATAATGCTCTACGACATTCCTGTTCGCACGGGTCGAAAGATCCACTCGACAACGACGATTGAACTGGTGAAGAAGCACAAGAACGTCATTGCCTTGAAGGACGCCTCGGGGGACTTGGTCTCGGCCGCGCACACCAAGGCCGTGCTCGGCGACGAGCTTGATCTCTACAGCGGCGACGACAGCCTCTTGCTGGCTTTTCTCGTCATTGGCGCTGTCGGCATTGTGTCGGTCGCCGCGCACTGGGCTGGTCCTGAGATCGTGGGTATCGTTCGTGCCTTTGAGAAGGGAAAGTTTGATAAGGCGCAGCGACTCTACGAACGAGTAGCGCCCAGCATAAGCTTCGAAGGCACCGAGAGTTACCCCAATCCCATGCCATCAAAAGCTGCGATGCGCGTGCTCGGTTTTAACGTGGGCGACTGTCGTCTGCCACACGGCCCGAGTGACCTCGAACTAGACCGCACCGCGGGCGAGATCGTGGCGTCACTGAAGAACACTCGTGGCTGATACCGTTCGCGTCACGTTTCTGGGCGGACTCGGCGAGATTGGACGGAACTGTCTCGCTCTTGAACAAGACGGGCGCATCGTGGTTGTCGACGCGGGCCTCATGTTTCCAGAGCCCACCATGTACGGCGTTGACCTTATTCTTCCGGACTTTCGATGGTTGATTGAGCGTCGTGACCGAGTCGACGCCATTGTCCTCACCCACGGCCACGAAGATCACACGGGCGCGCTTCGTTACCTCGTCAAAGACGTCAACGTTCCCATCTACGGATCGCCTTTGACGGTGGGCTTTGCGCGCCACCGTCTCACCGAAGCAAAAGTCGCGAAAGATCTCACCTTCATTGAGGTCGCCGACGGCGAACGACGCCGTATCGGTCCCTTTGAGGTCGAGTTCATACCGGTTACCCACTCGGTACCGAGTGCGCACGCGCTGGCGTTTCACACCAAGGTCGGCATTGTCGTGCACTCGGGTGACTTCAAGCTCGATCTCACGCCCATCGACGGACGGCGCACGGATATCAATCGACTCGCGGCGTTGGGCGACGAAGGGGTGGCCCTGTTACTCGCTGACTCCACGAACGCTGAAGAGCCCGGTTTTACGCCCTCAGAGCGCAGCGTGGGCGTAGCGCTGCGTCGCCTCTTTCTCGAGCGACCGAATCGGCGCATGGTGGTGGCCTGTTTCGCTAGCCACATCCACCGCATTCAACAGATCGCCGACGTTGCGCACGAAACCCATCGCAAAATCGCTTTCATGGGTCGCTCTATGGAGGCCAACGTGAAGTTGGCGCGAAAACTTAATTTATTGCGCGTCGACAGTGCCGACATCATCGACGTCGAAAACATCAGTCGATTTCCGCCAGGTGAAGTGTGCGTCATCTGCACCGGTAGTCAAGGTGAACCCCTCGCCGTGCTGTCCAAACTTTCGCGTGGTGATGCTCGAAACTTCAAGGTCGGCGCCGACGACACGGTGATTTTAAGTTCGCACCCGATTCCGGGCAACGAGTGGTCGGTTGGACGCGTTATTGACGACCTGCACCGCGAAGCGACTGAAGTTATCCACTCGGGCCAAGAGCCCGTGCACGCCTCGGGTCACGCGCGCCAAGGTGAACTTCGCACCTATCAACAACTCATCCGTCCAAGAAACTTCGTGCCCGTGCACGGTGAGTACCGTCACATGGTCCATCACGCCGAACTCGCCGTCTCCATGGGTCTTAGTCAAAAGCACGTGTTGATCTGTGAGGACGGTGACCAGATCGAGGTCAGTGAAAAGGGCATTCGACGAGCTGGAAAAGTGCCGGCCGGTTTTCACTACATCGACGGCAGCGCCGGTGACCTCGACGAGCGCCCCTTGGAAGAGCGGCGCATGTTGGCCGAGTACGGCGTCTTGCTCATTTCAGCAGGCGTCGATCGCGCGAGCGCCACGATTGCCCAGGCCGTGACCATTAGCGCGCGAGGTTGGTTCGAGGGTTCGAGTGACACCGAGGTGCTCCTCAATCTCACTGGCGCGGTTCGCACCGCTCTCCAAGAAGCACTTAAGGATGGCAACCTCGACGCGGAGTCACTCTCAAAGGTGGTTCAACGCGCGGCGGGACGTCTGCTCGGTCAGCGCTATCGGCGCCAGCCCGTCATCTTGCCGGCCGTCGTCGTTCTTTAAGCTTCAGTCTTCTCGGGTTCACCATGGTCGGCGTTGCTTCGTCCGCTTCGCCAAAACGCCTTGTGACTGATCTGTTCAGCAGTGACACCTCGATCGAGCAGTGCATTTTCGATGACGCGCATGACGTGAAACTCGCCAAAGAGATAGGCGTGACCGAGGTCGGGCGGCAGCGCAAAAGCGGCCAGACCACTCAGTAGTCCTGAGGGATCGCTCGAGTCTCGATTCTGACGATCGACGAAGATGCCCGTGACGCCAAGACCTTCGTCGAACGTCGCGCTGAGTGCGTCGTCGGCCTCGTCAATCTCAACAATGAAGATGGCGCGTCCGGGTAGTTCAATACTTTGTGCCATTCGATAGAAGGACGCGAATCCACTGGCGTCGCCGATGAAGAGGTGCCAGTCAGCTTTGGGGTCGAGTGGAATCTTGCCGCGAGGACCAATGACGTCAACGACGTCGCCGGACGTGGCGTTCTTGACCCAACTGCAGCCGGGTCCTTCGTGGTCAACGGTCAGCCACAGGGTGAACGTGTCGTTGGTCTGATCGACGGCGCGCACGCTGTAGCGACGGCGAACAGCGCGGCCCTTCGCGTCGTCAACACGAATCATGACGTCGTTGCCGGGCACACCGGTCAGCGTCGTCGCGTTACCGCGCAGCACGACCTCATAGACCGACGTGCTCAATTGAGTAGTGCCCACTACTTCGCAGAGACTCGCCACTGCGCCCAAGCGCGTCGCGAGTTGTTGAGAAGAGTCGTCGGGTTGAGTTGTCACTTGCCCAGTTTAGGGGTGGGGGTACGTTGTTCTTCGTGGCGCCACTGAGTTCGTCACGACGATGTTCCTTCTAAGAGCGACACGGTATGAGCGTCGATCGAGGCCTCAATCTCGTCGAGCTCGGCGGCAGTCGCGGAGTCTGGTCGGCGTAGCGGATGGGGTTCAGCTTTGGCCTGCGCTAAGGAGCTGCGAGCGTTGGCAACGGCGCGTAGGGCGCTGCGTCGCAGTAAGTGGCGCCGTATGACGTCGTCGCGCGTCGCTTCTCGGCCGTAGCGAGCTGAGGCGTTTCGGGCCTTTTCCAACTGTTGGGTCGGGCGAAGCGAGGGAGCTGTTGACCAGAGAAAGAGATCGAGCGACAAGACAATCGTGGCACCAAGGGCCGTGTCAATGATCCTGGGCACGAGGAGATACTTGTCGGCGCCAAGAAGACTCAGGAACACAAAAACTATCGGCGTGAACGTCACCACGGCCAGTAAGTGACTGCGCTTCACGGACCAGGGGACCAGGGCGGCCATGACGCAGGACAACACAATTAACACGGCAATGGAGTTTCCCATCCACACGACGATGGCAGCGATGCTGACGCCAATGATCGTGCCGACGGTGCGCGCTAACGCTCTCGTCATTACTGGTCCGAGGTCGGGGCGAAGAATAAAGGCGACACTCAACGGAAGCCAGAATCCGTGAGGACCGTCGAGCGAGTGAGCGATGATGGTGCCCACGGAAATGGCTAAAGCCAAAATGCACGCGAAGCGAACACGTTCAACAATGGGCAGTCGCGCGCGCGTTGACGCGCGCGATGAACCTCGTAGCGTTGACGCACGCAGTTGCGAAGGTTCGGTCGGCGCGAGAGCGGCGGTAATTTTGGGATCGAGTCCCTCGATGGCGCTAAAGCGAGTTTGGAGGCCTTCGAGTAAGGCACTAGCTTCGAGCCCTGAAGAGGCGCGCAGGCTGTTCGCGACTTGGTGAAGGGCGGCGGGCACCGAGGGATCAACGTGGAGTTCTTTGCCTTCGAGATAGGACACAACCTCGCCACTTCGTAGCGCAACGATCAGGCTTTGATGGAGCGCAACCTCTTCGGGGTTGCCTTTACGTATCCGACTACTTCCGACGACGTCTTGGGCCGCGTCGAGACTCACGACTGCCTTCGCGCGAAGTTCGTAAAAGCGCGAAGTGCCCACGGCGTTAATGAGTTGCGCCAACGAGTCAAAGGCGTTGGCGAGAAAAATTCGTTGATTTGAAAGACGTCGTTGATAGTCGGTCAGTGCGGCGACGAAGTACACCCACAGCGCGCCGAGAAAGAGTGCTAAACACGACTGCCAGACTTTCCCACTGAACTGCAGACCGGCGCCCACGATGGTTCCAATGAGTAGGTAGGCGCCAGGCGTCGCCCAGTTGGACGCTTCGATGAATCCTGCGATGAGTGCCATGACGCCAAAGAGTATGGTGAGAGCCCATCCAGAACTACTCACACCGACGGTCGTGGCGCCAATGGTGGCACCAGCACCGGCGGCTACCGCAACCCCGAGAAGTCGAGGACCCCGAACACCCCATTCATCCAGACCGTCTTGGCTGATGGCCCACAACGCGCCGATGCTAAAGACAATCGCGTACACCCGTTGATTAATAATGAGACCAACAATGAGCGGCGCGCTCAAGCAAAACGCCGCGCGAAGCGAGAGTCGAATCTGAGGAGCGGCGCTGTGAAGACGTTGATTCACCGAGGCCGACGCGGTGCTCGCGAAATGGTCACTTTTGGAAAGTTGCGACGCCTAATTGACGTAGTCGGCTCGTGCTCAGGACTCGAACCATCGCAACGCGCGAACACCCCGCCATCCTAAGTCGCGTCGATCTTCTCGACGTGTCTAGAGAGCCTGAATCGCTGGAGTGGTCCGTGCGAAGAAGAAGTCGTTAGTAAGTTAGATGGTTGTGGCACAGGCACGACACCAGAAAAAGCCGGTAAAAAAGACGGCCAAACGCACGTCGGGTAAGAGTGCGTCTTCTGAGGGCTCGAACGTCTGGCAGCGCCACCAACGCGACCTCTGGATCGTGGCTCTCATCGTCGTTGGTCTCTTCGTTGCCCTCGCCGAAGTTGGCGCGTTAGGACCGGTTGGGCGGACAATCTCGAAGGGACTTTCGGACATTTTTGGTGTGGGTCGTTTCGCCCTGGCGATAATTCTCTTGGGACTTGGCACGGCGATGGTGTGGGGCAAGATCGAGTTCGAGCGAGCTCGCGTGGGCTGGGGCGTCGTACTTGGGCTGGTTTCAGTCAGTGGCGTCGCCGACCTCTTGCGTGGTCATCCGGGCGAGCACGCGACCTCTAAGGCGTTGGGCCACGCGGGTGGATGGTTAGGCGTCGGCGCGGGTGGGGGGCTCGCGAAGGGAATTGGTGAAGCAGGTGCGCTTGTTGTTCTGCTCGCCGTGTTCGTCATCGCAACAATGATCACAACTGGCATTGGACTTCGCGCACTCCTCGTTGGCACTGGTGCTTTTTTGCGCGCTCTTGGCCGGCTGCTCTCGAAGTGGTGGACGAGTCGGCCACAGCGTGACGAACGCTACGTTGAGGACGAAGTACCGGCCTCAGCGATACTCGACGAACGACGGAACGAGCCCGAACCTATTGCCTACGAGGAGTACGTCGACGATGAATACGTCGACGATGAATACGTCGACGACGATTTTGACTTCGTTGAAGAGTCACCGGAGGAGATCGAAGCACCTCCAGTAACGCACCGAGCAGAGCCCCGCGTTACGGTGCACGGCGCGTGGGAGTTGCCGTCGTTGTCGCTTCTCCTGCGCACGAAGGATCAGAAGCTTGACCGTACGCTGACTGACGCAGCCGGAGAGGAACTTGTTGACGCCCTCGCCGCACACGGGGTCGAAACGACGCTGGTCGGTTACACCGTTGGTCCAACGGTGACCCGTTTTGAACTGGAACTTGGACCGGGCGTGAAGGTCTCGCGCGTGACCTCGCTCAATAAGGACATTGCCTACGCCATGGCGTCGCCTGACGTACGTATCTTGGCGCCGATTCCCGGTCGTTCGGCTATCGGCGTCGAAGTGCCGAATCGTCAGCGCTCGCTGGTCGCTTTGGGTGATCTGCTGGCTTCTGAGGAGTCCCTGGCCGCAAAGCATCCTTTGGACGTGCCGATTGGCCGCGACATTTCGGGAAAGACCGTCGTGGTCAATCTCGGTGAGATGCCCCACGTACTCATTTCGGGCGCGACCGGAGCTGGCAAAAGTTCAGCGATGAACTCGCTCATCACGGCGCTCGTCATGCGCGCCACGCCCGACGATCTTCGACTGCTGTTGATCGACCCCAAACGTGTCGAAATGGGTCAGTACAACGACCTTCCCCACTTGCTCGCGCCGGTCGTGGTCGATCCTAAGAAGGCCGCTGGTGCGCTGAATTGGGCTGTCAAAGAAATGGAGCGTCGCTACGATCTTCTGGCCGAAAGCGGCGCGCGTGACATTACGAGCTACCAGCAGATGATTGCCAAAGGCGAACTGAACCCTGGGCCCACGATCAAAGAACAGGTTGCCGACGCCGTTGAGCGCGCAACAGGTTTGCCCTCAGACGCTGAGCCCGCACCGGGTCCGGAAGAACTTCCTTACATCGTCATCGTCGTCGATGAGTTAAACGACCTCATGATGGTGGCCGCGCGCGACGTTGAAGAGTCCGTCGTCCGCATTGCGCAGATGGCGCGCGCGGTGGGCATCCACTTGGTACTCGCCACGCAGCGCCCGAGTGTTGACGTTATTACTGGTGTCATTAAGGCGAACGTGCCCAGTCGCATGGCCTTTGCGGTGTCGTCTCTGGCCGACAGTCGCGTGATCTTGGATCAAGCGGGGGCCGAACGCTTGATTGGCAAGGGCGACATGCTCCTCGTCACTGCCTCGAGCAATATCGCTCGACGACTCCAGTCGCCGTGGGTTTCAGAAGACGAAGTTCGCCGAGTGGTTGAAGCGTGGCGTGCTCAGGGCGGACGTACCGAGACCGTGGTGGCGCTCGACGTGCCCCTCAATCGTGGTGGCTCTTCGATGGGCGGAGGTTCGAGTGACGATGATGATGAGATACTGCGACAAGCGCGCGATCTCATCATTCGCACTCAATCGGGTTCGACGTCGATGCTCCAGCGAAAGCTGCGCGTGGGTTTTGCCAGAGCAGGGCGCATCATGGATCAGTTGGAAGAAGAAGGCGTCGTCGCCCCGGGCGACGGCTCGAAAGCTCGTAAAGTCCTCATCTCGCCAGACGAGTACGACCAACAGACTTCGCTGTAGTTCGTGTCACGCCCATTTTCATCTCGTCGTCAGGGATTTCGTGGTCTCTTCGCGCGTGTCTTCGGAATGGTCTTGGGTCTCATCGTGGCAGCGGCCTTGATTGTTGGAATTCAACTGCCGTTGTTGCACCCTCTCTCGAGCAGTCACGTGAGTCTCGTTCGTCTCACTGCCTCAAACGCCTCGGCGCCACTGGCGTGGCCGAGCGTTGGCTCGGCGGCGCTTGACATTCCTTCCCTCGGTGTCCTCGAAGGCCACAACGACGCCGTGGTGCCAATTGCAAGTTTGACCAAGATGATGACGGTCTACGTCGCTCTGAAGAAGATGCCGCTTGGCATCGGTGCGACGGGCCCGTGTTATGACGTCACGAGCAGCGACGTGACGACGTACGACACGATGGTGGCCCTCAATGAGTCGAGCGTCGCCGTTACCCTTGGCGAGCAGCTTTGCGAGATTGATCTCTTAAATGGAGTCTTGGTGCATTCGGCGGGGAACTACGCCGTGATGTTGGCCAACTTGGCGCTTGGCTCTAACGCAGTCTTCGTTACCGAGATGAATCAGATGGTAGCGACGCTCGGACTAATCGGCACGCACTATAACGACGTCACGGGGTTCTCGTCTTTGTCGGTGTCGACCGCGCTCGATCAGGCCAAGCTCGCGACGTTACTCATGAAGTCACCGTTAGTGCGATCAATTGTTGTTCAACAAAGCGTGACGTTGCCGGTCGCTGGAACCGTAGATTCCTACACGCCCTACGTGGGCTACGACAACGTCATCGGTGTCAAGTCCGGACGCACCGCCGAAGCCGGTGGGTGCGACGTTATGGCGATGACCTTTCGAGATGGCGCCAAGACCCGAGTGGTGTACGCCGTGGTGCTCGGACAACAAGGTGGTGATCTACTGGGACCAGCCGGCGACGCGGCACTCGCGCTCGCCAATTCCGCCGTGTCGGACCGACTGCATTACACCTTCAACGTGAATCAGGTAGTGGGTGAGTTGGGATGGGACGGGCAACACGTAGCTTTTGGTGTGACGCAACGGCGTGAAGTGTGGTGGTGGCCAGCTCAGAGTCAACTGAGCGTGGTCGTCAAGGTGCGCAAATTCACGTCAACAATTCATCGCGGCGAGGTAGTGGGCCATCTAGTCGTTGAGGGCGTTCGTCGACACACCTTCACGCTTCGAGCGCTCAGTACTCTTTCGCCGCCAACACTTCTCCAGCGCCTACGCTGACGTCATGTTCGCGCGCGTTCCAGCAAGTTCGGCCAATTTAGGTCCCGGTTTTGACACCCTCGCGGTCGCCCTAAGCCTCTACGTCGACGTCAGTCTCGAGCTCGCGGACTCGTTCAGCATCGTCAGCGATGGCTGTGGCGCCGGTCAATTTGATGACGAGCGACACCTCGGTGTCCAAGTCGCCAAGAACATCCTCGGGCATACGAACTTTTCAATGACCGTCACCTCGTCGATACCACTGTCGCGAGGACTGGGATCATCGGCGGCGCTCGCCGTGGCCGCGGCCGCGGCCGCGGGGTCGCCAAGTCCTCTTGAGGTCGGCACCACGATTGACGGACACGCTGAAAATGCCGCCGCCTCAGTTCTTGGTGGCCTCGTGGTTGCGAGTGTCAGCGAACGAGACGGCGTCATCGCGCGCCAACTTCCCTTGGACGACGCGTGGCGATTCGTCGTCGTCATTCCCGACGAAGAACTCGCCACCAAAGACGCACGACGGGTGCTGCCTCGAGAGGTTCCTTTCGTTGACGCGGTCCACAATCTGAACGCGATGGGACTGCTGATTGCGGGGCTCGCAAATCATCACGAGTTCGTTGCCTCGGCCATGGACGACTATCTCCATCAGCCGTATCGCAACGAGCTGCTTTCATTCGCGAAACCTCTGTTGGCAATGTTGAGAGAAAGTGGCGCCGCCGCGTCGTGCTGGTCGGGCGCGGGTTCGGCCATGTTGGGACTTGTCACGAACGAGACGGCTGACGACGTGGCCAGAGTGGCGAGAGAGTTCTTGCACGATCGTGCGCTGCCCGGTGAGGTTCACGTGCTTGACGTGGATCGCACCGGCCTGGTCACGCGTTGAGTCAATCGAAAGGCACGATCGAAGGTCACACGCTAAGTGGTGCGGGCTTCATGTTGCTCGGAGCAGTGTCAATTCAGTGGACCGCGGCGCTCGTCACGCGCGCCTTCCCCATTATTGGACCGTCGGCGACGAGTGCGTGGCGTTTTTTGCTCGGCGCGCTGGTCTTGCTCGCACTCACGAGACCTCGCGTTCGCCGCTGGACCAAACGCCAGTGGATGGGAGCGCTGGCTCTCGGCCTCACGGTGGCGGTGATGAACCAGTGTTTTTATCAGGCGATCGCACGCATCCATTTAGGTAGCGCGGTTGCCATCGAGTACTTGGGGCCGTTCTGCATCGCGGCCTTTGGAAGGCGCAGCCCGAGACACCTGGCCTTCGTCGCCCTTGCGGGCATCGGCGTCGTGGCATTGACTCGTCCGGGTAACGGACTGAACGTGACTGGTGTGCTCTTCGCTGGAGGCGCCGGGCTGGGATGGGCAGCGTACATTTTTGCGTCGCGGCGCGTCGGTGGCACGACGAGTGGATTTGATGGACTCGCGGTCTCGATGTCGATCGCGGCAATAATCACGCTGCCACTCTCTCTTGGGTCGAGCGCGCGTCTCATCGAGGATCCCAATCTCTTGCTTCGGCTTTTTATTGTGGCGGTTGTTGCCATCGTGTTGGGATTTGGCGCTGAACTGCAGGGACTGCGTCGACTGAAACCGTCGATAGCTGGTGTCTTATTGGCGGGTGATCCTGCCGTGGCGTTCGTGCTCGGTTGGCTTTTGTTACATCAGGCGGTCCGACTCTGGGACATCCTGGGACTGGTCTGCGTGGTGCTGGCGGGCGTGGGAGTGACCTTGGATTCGACCGTGAGTGAGGGCGAACTCGCTCAGTAGGCTTGAAGGGTGTCAACACCAAAATCGTTTGCCATTC
>Ga0208357_1001972_pt1 | contig 14242 bp, 14 predicted proteins | sample NGESurdeep092012_6_FD_184487 | JGI IMG/M metagenome (GOLD analysis project Ga0208357, IMG submission 184487) | Arctic peat soil microbial communities from Barrow, Alaska - NGEE Surface sample F52-2 deep-092012 (SPAdes) | ecosystem: Environmental > Terrestrial > Soil > Wetlands > Peat ... | reverse complement strand
AGAATGGCGGTCGTGATCGAGATCGAAGCGATCCCTCCGGCTTGTCGACCCGTCGAACGCAAGGCAGCCAGCGACGCGGACTGATCGGGGGCAAGCTGAAGTCCCGCGTTTCGGCTGGCAGGGGAGGAGAAACCGGCGCCGATGCCGACCAGACACGATGCGCTGGCGAGCCAAAGGTAGGCCGAAACTCCAGATGGACGGAACGCGAGCGCCATCATTCCAACGGCGACCACTACGGAGCCGACGTACAGCGGCTGTCGGTAGCCAGTGCGGCGAAGCGCCATAGCGCCGAGGGTTGACATCACAATTGCGGCTATCGCCTCGGCCGTGAGAAGCGTTCCCGAGCCAAGAGCATTGATCCGGTACCTATTGACCGCATAGAGCGGGACAAGGGCCATGAGCCCGGTCACCGCCCCTCCGTACCAGACATTGATGACGTTGACGGCACCGAACCCACGTCCCGCGATCAGATGTGGAGCAATGAAGGGGTTGGGTACTCGTCGGATGTGGCGCGCGAATTGGCCAAGTCCGAGAACCGCGACGATTCCGGAGCTAATGAACAGTGGCGACCAGAGGCTTGTGCCTCCCTGACCGAGGTCACTAATGGCCAACATCAAGGACAAGATCCCGACTCCGAGGTAGGCCATACCTCCTAAGTCGATCGGGCGGCGCGCCTGGGCGTGGCGCTCTGGATCTCGGGGAACGTACTTCAAGCACAGCACGATCAGCAGAACGCCGATCGGAACGTTCACGAAGAAGATGCCCCGCCAGGACCAGTAGGTCACAAAAATTCCACCGAAGATCGGGCCAATCATCGAACCGATTGGGAAGATGCTGCCAAAAAGCCCGACCGCCTTGTCGCGAGAAGCGCCGAAATTTTCGACAACAATGCTGGTCGCCGATGGAGTGAAGCCGGCACCCCCCGCCGCTTGTACGGCACGTAGCGCAATGAGTTCGTAGACGTTGGTCGCTAGACCACAACACAGCGAGGCGGTAGCGAACACCACCACCGAGATGACGAAGAATCGCCTTCGCCCGTATCTCTCGCTTAGCTTGCCGGCGAGCGATAGTGCCAAGACCATGCCGACCGAATAGCCCGTGATGGTCCAGCTCGTCCAGTTGATCGACGCGTGCAGCCCCTTTTGGATAGCGTGCAGCGCGGTTGCAACGATCGTGCCGTCGAGCGAGCTCATTAACAAGGCCATCGCGACGACCACAAAAATCGCGATCCGGCGGGTCGGCTCGGTCTCGTCCGCCGGCGTGCCAGAGCTCAGAGCGGGATCGGGCTCTGTTACGCCAGCGGGTTGCGGCGAGCCGGTGTTGCCTACTCTCCGGGCATCAGAATCGTCAGCCACGGTCGTCGAACCTACCTGTCACAGACGCAACGAGCACATTGTCGATTGCTCGGCGCAGCCTGAACGAGCGGCGCGCTCCTGGCGGCTCCAACGGCGTACGCCGCGTTCACTTGCTAGCTACCCATGACAACGGCCAAAACCGCGGACTACGTGAGAAAGGATCCGAACGTTCAGATACCCTGCCGAGCCGGGAGACTCCGACGACCGACGCGGCTGGAGCCCAGTCCGGGCGTTCTTTGTGACGCAGGTGCGGGCAAACAGTCGCTCGAGGGCGAACAGTCTCCATCCGCAATGTCGGCAGCGTCACGGCTCGATCCACGTCCGGTCACCGATAGGTTTACAAGCTGCCCGGGTCGACGAGACGAACACGAGGTGGCCGCGAGCGATGGCGTTGTTGCAGTGGGTGAGCGAGCACGACCGGGGCTACGCCGCACTTCGCCGCGCGTGCAGGACGGCGATCGTCATGCCATCGATGTTTGCGATTGGCGACAAGGTCATCGGCAACGCGGTAATCGCCACCTTCGCCGCCTTTGGATCGTTCGCCCTCCTTTTACTTGTGGACTTCACGGGCACGATGCGCGATCGCCTGCGAGCACAAACGGCGTTGGCGGCAGTCGGCGGCGTTCTCGTCTGCCTGGGGACGCTGGCCGAACGCGCCACGTGGCTTTCGACGGCCGCGATGGCAGCAGTGGCATTTCTCGTGCTCTTCGCAGCGGTGGTGAGCTCGGTGATCGCGGGAGCTACGACGTCGATGTTGCTCGCTTTCATCCTCCCGGTCACCTTCGCAGGACCGATCTCGTCGATCCCAGCGCGCCTTGCAGGGTGGGGTATGGCCTCGGCGGCCTCGCTCGTCGCCATAGCGCTGCTCTGGCCTGCTCCGACGCGTGACCCGCTGCGCGCGAGTGCGACTGCCGCGTGCCGGGCGCTTGCGGAGCGCCTTCGCGCAGACGTCGCGTTCCTCGTCGACGGACCCGAACACCTCTCGGTGGCCGAACACAACGACGTCATCGAGAAAAGCAATGCCGCCGTCGTTTCGTTGAATCAGACCTTCCTCGCCACGCCGTATCGACCGACCGGGCTTGGAACTGCGGCTCGAAGCGTTGTCCGCCTCGTAGACGAATTGAAGTGGCTCCATGCGATCGTCGGGTTGATACCACCTCGGCCCACGGGCGCCAGCGCTAATCCCATCGCTTGCCCGGTCCGCTTGGCGGCAGCCGTCGTCCTCGAACGATGCGCAGATGTACTCGATGCTCCAACCCGAGGATCGAAAAAGCTGGATGACGCTCTCGAGGATCTGCACAGTGTGCTCTACGACATGGAGGTTCGTGCCACCGCCGAGCTTCCGATCGGAGAGTTCGTGGAGTTCTCTGAAGCATCCGACCACGATCAGCGCGTCGAGGACTTCATCACCGCGCTCGATCCGAGTTTCCGCGCCCAGGAACTGACCTTTGCTACCTCCCAAGTAGGCGCAAATGTCGCGCTCGCGTCTGCGGCTGAGTGTCGGAGCTGGATAGACCGGCTTCTCGGCCGCCAACCGCAAGGGCTATCTCGTACCTTGACCGCTGCCCATGAGCGTGCGGCGTCGCACTTTGAGCGCCACTCGGTCTCACTCCACAACAGCCTGCGGGGCGCTATCGCTCTCGCCGGAGCCGTCTTGGTCGCGAGGTTCACTGGTGTCGAGCATTCGTTCTGGGTCGCGCTCGGCACACTCTCGGTCCTCAGGTCGAACGCGCTGAACACCGGCGAGAACATCGTCAGGGGAATCCTCGGGACAGTTGCCGGCTTCGTGATCGGTGGCGCACTGCTCGAAGCGATCGGGACCGACACCACGCTGCTGTGGTTCTTGCTGCCCGTCGCGATTCTGATTGCCGGATTCGCGCCAGCGGCGGTTTCCTTCGCTGCAGGCCAGGCGGCATTCACCGTCACGCTGGTGATCCTTTACAACATCATCGAACCGGCGGGATGGCGCATCGGACTACTTCGGATCGAAGACATAGCGCTCGGTTGCGCGATCAGCCTCGGCGTCGGCCTGCTCTTTTGGCCGCGAGGCGCGGTCGCTGCGCTCCGCACGGCGTTGTCGACGTCCTACCAGGAGAGCGCGCACTATCTCGCCAGCGCCGTTGAATTCGGAATGGGCCGCTGCGATATCGGCTCGCCTCGGCGCGGGGCCCCGACAACTGAGGCCGTGCGCGCTGCGTCGGCGTCACGGCGGCTAGACGATACCTTCCGCAGTTATCTCGCCGAACGTGGCTCCAAGCCGACACCACTCGCCGAGGTGACCCGACTCATCGCCGGACCAACCGCGCTTCGACTCGCCGGTGACGCTGTGCTCGACCTGTGGCAGCGAGATCACGCCGATGAGGGAGACCGAGCGGGCGCGCGTCGCGAGATCGTGACTAACGCAGAGCGGATCGCCGAATGGTACGACGCGTTCGCCGCCAGTCTCGCTCAGCACGGCGCGGTGCCGACTCCGCTCATCCGCGACCTTGCGGCCGACACCAGGATGCTCGAGGCAGTAGGCCACGATCTCCGGGGAGAGGACGGCAGAGCCACCTCGACGGCCGTGAGAATGATCTGGACGAGCGACCACCTCGATGCGGCTCGCCGCTTGCAAGGCATCATCGTCGATCCGGCAGTAACTGCTGCCAGCGTCCCCTCGGGGGTATGACAGCTTCGTACCTCGAGATGGCGCAGAAGACGCGGTCGTCCGACAGGGTGTTTACCAAGAAGATGCGAACCCGCCTCCGCCGCGTCGCCTAATCCCTATTCGCCAACACCCTCACGGGCTCAAGATGGCGTAAGCAAGCTTCAAGCGCTAGGCAGATCTTGACCGACGACTGTTTCCGAGACCGAGAATCCAACGACCTCCGTTTGGTCTTCCTTCGGCGAGCATGCCTCACGGACTCTGGGATAACTTCTGCTGGGTTACCCCTTCGGAGCTGATGATCAGCCGCATGCGTCCGGTTCTCCGCGAGGGTTGATCGGAGAGATCGGCTACGGGGCGGCTTACGAACTTGGTTACCTGGACCGAGGCGACTCGAGACCAGACGACCACGTGGCCAAGAGCATGTCGCACGACTATGGATTCGTAGGGACGGAGGAGAGACTTTGGAAAAGCGCAGGATTGGCTCACTCGAGGTAACCGTGGTGGGCATCGGTTGCGACAATTTCGGAGGTCGAATCGATGAAGCGCGGACTCATGAAGTAGTTCACGCCGCCCTGGACGCAGGCGTGAACTTCTTTGACACCGCCGATGACTACCCGGTGATACCTCCTGGGCTCTCAACGAAGAGCGAGGAGTTCATGGGAAGGGCATTAAAGGGTCACCGCGAGGAGATCATCCTCGCCACGAAATTTGGCCTGCCCTACGACGACGAGCACCTCGGCGGCGGTAGGCCTGAATACATCCGCCGGAGCATCGAGGAAAGTCTCCGTCGGTTGGACACGGACTACGTCGACCTCTACCAGTTCCATCAGCCCGATCCCGAGACGCCGATTGCCGACACACTCGGGGCACTTGCGGAGCTCGTCGACGATGGCAAGGTAATCGAGATCGGGTGCTCGAACTTCACGGTAGAGCAGATGCGCGAGGCGAGCAGCGTCGTAAAGGAGGGAAAGGCGCGATTCGTCAGCGTCCAGAATCAGTACAGCCTGTTATACCGCGAGGCTGAGTTAGAGGTGCTGCCCGAATGCGAAGCGACTGGGCTCGCGTTCTTGCCGTTCTTTCCGCTCTTCAACGGGCTGCTAGCTGGTGGCTATCGGAGAGGCGCGCCGTGGCCCGAGGATTCACGCTTTCTAGACGCCTCCGACGAACGCAAGGCGAGCGTCTTTTCCGAGCACAATCTCGACATCATTGAGTCACTCGCCACCTACGCGGAGGCCCGAGGTCACACCCTGTTGGACCTGACATTCGCCCGATTGCTCGCAAACCCTTCTCTTGCCTCTGTCATCGCGGGAGCGGTAACGGCCGAGCAGGTGCATTCCAACGCGGCGACAGCTTCGTGGAAACTCTCGGCTACCGAGATCGCCGAGATCGACGCGCTAGCTCCGATTTCGTAGTGTCTTGGTCGAGAAGAGGGAGACGATCATGACTACTTCATCAGACGAGACCATTATCGCCGAGGTGCTTGCCGCCGAGGAAGGCCGAATTGCGGCGGTCCATGCGGCCGACTGGGAGCGACTGGCCGAGTACCTAGGGAGCGATCTGACCTACACCCACATGAACGGGAAGTTCGAGAACAAGGACGAGAACCTCGCCGCGATGAAGGCAACCTCCCGCTCATACAAGCGGTCGGACCTCAAGGTCCGTACCTTCGGCGACGTCGCGGTGATGAACGGTGGCTTCGAGGCGACGATGGCGCCGCTGCCGGACGGCACACCCGAACGCAGACTCGTTGGTCGAGCCATCCAGGTGTGGGCCAAGCGCGAAGGTGCATGGCAGATGATTGCCTTCCAAGCGACGGCGATCCCGGACGCGACCCTCTGACCGCCGGGCAATCACACAACCGAGGCTTCGAACTTAACGGTCGAGGAGCCCCGAGGCGTCGACGAGGCTGAGTACTTCGCCGAGTGATCCCACGGTTTCTCCGCTCCAGTCAAGTTCTGCGTCATAGCGGAAGTGGTCTTCGCCGACGACCTTCAACAAGATCGGCCGAAGGCCTGCGGTCTTGGCACCGGAGAGCTCCGAACTGCCTCCGTCGCCAACATAGAAACAGTGGTCGGCCTCCACGCGAAGCTCGGTAAGTACTGCGGCGTAGGTCCGCTGATCGGGCTTTCTAACGCCGAGCACGCACGAGAACACTGCGACATCGACAAGATCCGCGTATGCCGAGGCGGGCCAAAGTATCGGGATCTCGTCCGTGCAGTCAGAGAGCACGCCGATTTTCAGCCCGCGGGCGCGCAACTGAGCGAGCACTTCGACTGCTCCGGGTCTCGGTTGCAATACGGCCCACTGTCCCTCCATACGAAGCTCGACGGCTCGATCCAACTCGAGGGCCGACGGGGAAGATCCGCTCTGTCGGGCAAGCATCGCAACCTGATCGCGGATATCACCAAGACCGCCTCGCGCGCGCTCGTCGTAGGTCTCGCGAAGCCTTCCCGTGAGGGCGTCGACAGGGACACCGAGCAAGTCGGCGAGGCTCGCTGCCTGCACGTCACGCTGTGACTCGAATCCGGTGAGCGTTCCAAAGAGGTCGAAGATCACCGCTGCGCTCACGTAACCATCATGCATCTTCGTTCACGAGGTGACGGACGGTGTGGGCGCAAGCCCTTCGTCTGCCGTCACGGCATCGTTCGTCCAACACCTGACAGGACGCCTCAAGCGTCTCGCCTATAGGTCGACGCCATCGACGACGTAGAGCGTCGCCGTGGCTATTCCCGCCCGCAGCTTTCGAATCTCGGCGTACTCGGCGCTCTGATACCACGCTCGCGCTGCGGCTCTGGTAGGAAACTCGATGACGACGGTACGGCTCGCAGGAAGATCACCCTCCATCGCCTCGCCGTCGCCACCTCGCACGAGATACTTTCCACCGGCGGCCACGACGCTTGGACCTGCCTGCGCCCTGTAGTCCGCATAGCGCGCTTCGTCGGCGACGTCTGCCTGGTAGATAACATAGGCAGGCACGCTTCCTCCTCTCAGGAGCTGGGGTAGATCTCGAATTCGCTCGGCTAACTTCCAACGAAGCGTGATGGTAGATGCCAGATTGCAGCTCCGCGGAGCTGAACGGTGCGTTCATCGGCCTTGGCCACCAACATCGGAGCTGCTCGGCGAGCTTTCATACGTCGCTTCGGCAACGTGACGAGATCGGCTGGAAATTTTCTCAGTAAGCCTGTCGATCTCAGGCGTCAGAATTCGTAGAAGTATCGAGGATTCGCTACCGTGCCGCCTCAGAACAGGAGCTTTCCAATGAAGCAGTACCTACTTTCCGTGCACACGCCTGCAGACGCTCCCATGCCATCCGAAGAAGAGCTCGGAGCGATGTATGCGTCAGTCGATGCCTTCAACGCCGAGCTACAAGCAGCAGGCGGCTGGGTCTTCGCCGGCGGACTGTACCCACCATCTAGCGCGACCGTCGTCCACGCCCGTGACGGCGAGGTCGTCACCACTGACGGTCCTTTTGCCGAGACCAAGGAGCAGCTCGGTGGAGTCTGGATCATCGAGGCCTCGGACCTTGACGCCGCGCTCACCTGGGCCGGGAAGGCCTCCGCTTCTTGCGGAGCCCCGGTCGAGGTACGCCCATTCCAGGAGTTGCCGGCCTAGGTGGTCCCAAAGACGGATGATGGCGCGGTCGAACTGATCTTTCGGAGGGAGTCCGGCCGCGCCGTCGCGACCTTGACCCGCCTTTTCGGTGATATCGACATCGCCGAGGAGGCGGTCCAAGAGGCGTTCGTGACCGCCACGTCGCGCTGGCGCGAGATGGGCATCCCGATGAATCCAGGCGGCTGGATCGTAACGACTGCGAAGAACAAGGCCCTTGATCGAATCCGACGCGAGTCGACTCGAGGTGACCGCCACGTCGCGGCGCTGTTATTGCACGACAACACCGACCAAGCCCCAGAGGATCGAGGCAGTGTGGAAGACGACCGTCTGCGCCTCATTTTCACCTGCTGCCATCCTGCACTCGCGCCGGAGACTCAGATCGCGCTGACGCTCCGGCTTCTGGCAGGCCTGCAGACGACCGAGATCGCTCGAGCTTTTCTGGTCCCCGAGGCGACGATGGCCCAACGTCTTGTTCGTGCCAAACACAAGATTCGAGACGCCGGGATTCCCTATCGAGTGCCACAGGCATCCGAACTCCCAAGCCGGATCCCCCCGGTGCTTGCCGTCGTGTACCTGATTTTCAACGAAGGCTACGCCGCATCTCACGGAGACGATCTCGTACGATCCGAGCTCTGCGAGGAGGCAGTCCGCCTCGCCCGCCTGCTCGCTGCCCTCATGCCAGACGAGCTCGAGGTGACCGGTCTTCTCGCCCTCCTGCTACTCATCGACGCGCGTCGCCCTGCCCGAACGACACGCGACGGCTCGCTCGTCGTGCTCGCGGCGCAAGACCGATCCCGCTGGGACACCTCCCTCATCGCCGAAGGCCTCGAGCTTGTCCGCGACTGTCTTCGCCGAAATCGGCCGGGTCCGTATCAGATCCAAGCCGCGATCAACGCTGTCCACTGTGACGCGCGAAGTGCCGAGTCGACAGACTGGATCCAGATCCTGCAGCTCTACGACCAGCTGCTCGCGCTAGCTCCCACGCCAGTAGTCGCACTCAACCGGAGCGTTGCCGTCGCCGAAGTTGACGGGCCCGGGGCAGCACTCCAACTCGTGAGCGCGCTCAGGCTCGACGGGTACCACCCCTACCATGCGACGCGAGCCGATCTGCTCCGTCGACTTGGCCGAAGCGACGAGGCTCGAGTCGAATACCTCGCCGCACTGGCGAATACCAGCAACGAATCAGAGCGTGGATTTCTCGAGGAACGCCTTCGAGTTCTCTAGCTCTCGATCTGCACTTCCAAGGTCGCGGCGAGCGAACTACCGGCCAGGTCACGTCGGAACAGGGCAAGGTTTCCTATCCGGCTTCGAGCACCCATAATGGGGCCATGGAAGAGATACTCGAACCGGAGTTGTTGATCTGCGACCCGCATCACCATCTGTGGGACCGGCCAGGCGACCGGTATATGACCGAGGAGTTGATGGCTGACCTCGAAAGCGGCCACCGCATCGAGCGCACGGTCTTCATCGAGTGCAGGTCAGGCTACCGAACAGACGGTCCAGAGGCCTTCCGTCCGGTCGGAGAGACCGAGTTCGTCCTCGCTGCGGATCCAGGCGACACGATTGCCGGAATTATCGGCCACGCCGACCTCCGGCTGCCCGAGGTAGACGACGTGTTGAAGGCACAAATTGAAGCCGGACAGGGTCGCTTCCGAGGTATCCGTCAGATCAATGCCTGGGACGCGAGTCCTGACGTCCAGCGCGCAGGCAGCACCATCCCTGCCCACCTGCTCGGCGACGCGGACTTCAAGCGGGGCTTCCCAGGTCTCGGTCGTAACGGTCTCAGCTTCGAGGCCTGGCTCTACCACCCCCAGATTCCAGAACTCACCGAGGTCGCGCGCGCATTTCCAGAAGTGCCGATCTTGCTCGACCACCTTGGGGGAATGGTCGGCGTAGGCCCGTACCGCGACCACCAAGCCGACGTCCACGCGACGTGGCGGGCTTCGCTCAGCGAACTCGCGACCTGTCCGAATGTCACGATCAAGCTCGGCGGTATCGGCATGCCGATGTTCGGCATGGACTGGCACGAGCACCCCGACAGCACGACTTCGGCCGATATTGCGAACAGGTGGGGCGACGATATCCGCTGGTGCATCGAGGAGTTCGGCGTGGAGCGAGCGATGTTCGAATCCAACTTTCCCGTCGACAAGGTGTCATGTAGCTACGCGGTGCTCTGGAACGCCTTCAAGATCATCGCGGCCGACGCGAGTTCATCGGAAAAGGCGGCACTCTTCCACGACACGGCTGTTCGCTTCTACCGTCTCGACGACTGAGCGCTACCACGCAGCATGGTGACAAACGAGCAACCGGGGGCGATCTCCGCCATGGAAACCTCCGAGATCCAACTGCAGCTCGATCGAGAGCGCGCGGGGGCCCTAGCAAGCATCGACGCCATCGGCGCGGACTTCGACTCGCTCATCGCGAGCGCGGCGGACGCGAACGGCGATGACGAGCACGACCCCGAAGGCGCGACCGTTGCCTTCGAGCGAGCGAAGCTCGCGTCACTCCTTGACGACGCCCGCGTCACACTCGCCGCCATAGAGACCGCGATCGCGAAGGTGCGCGACGGGCGCTACGGCGCGTGTGACAGCTGCGGCGGTCCAATCGCAACGGAGCGACTCCTTGCGCTGCCATGGACGAATACATGCATCCACTGCGCGAGCATCGCGTGACCCGCTGATCGGGCCGCAGCGCCTACGAAGCGAGCAGTCCCACGGCGGTAGACGAGCCGGCTCACGCCGACGGCACCACGTCTCTCGCCTTCAGGCGTCGAAGCGGAGGATCGCTTCGCGGGGGTTGCTGGCGAGGCGGCAGCGCGGCTAACAGCTCCGCGGTCGCATCGGCAACCTTTCGGGCAGCTCGTTCGAAAGCGTCCTCGGTGTGACGCGATGTTGTCCGGAGGCCACCGACCTTCCGAACGTACTGCCGAGCGGCAGCCTCGATCTCGGTACGGGTCGCGGCGGGTTCAAGGCCACGAAGAATCGTGATATTTCGGCACATGTCCGCCAGGCTAGGCCCGGGAACGACGACGCGACACCGCGGCGCGGACCTCGTTCGACATGTGCAGACACGGCCAGCTCACGCCACGGGTGACACCGTCTCAAAGCTAGGTCGTTTGCGTGCGCGGCGTAACGGCATCACCGTCACGCCGAGTCCGGATTTACCAGGCGTACGCCTCGGGAGCAGGTCCGCCAGGTCCGGGGAAGATCTCATCAAGCTTGGTGAGGATCTCGGGGGTGAGGGAGATCTCAAGGGTCCGCAGACTGCCGACGAACTGCTCGATGGTTCGTGGTCCGATGATCGGAGCCGTGACCGCCGGGTTGGCGAGCAGCCACGCGATAGCAACGTCAGCTGGTTGCTCACCGAGATCGGCGCAGAGCTTCTCCCACGCCTCGAGCTGTGGTCGCATGCGCTCGATCGTAGCGATCACACTCTCACTTCCTCGCCGCTCTCCGGTCTGTCCGTCGAGGACCCCTGCGAGCAACCCACCACCAAGTGGGCTCCATGGCAAGATCCCAAGTCCGTAGTGCTGTGCCGAGGGAATGACCTCGAGCTCCGCCGTGCGCTCCGCCAGGTTGTAGAGACTCTGTTCGGAGACGAGACCGAGGAAATTCCGCCGCCGAGCTGCCTCGTTCGCCTGCGCGAGGTGCCACCCGGCGAAGTTGGACGAACCTACGTAGACGACCTTGCCCTGCGCGACGAGCAACTCCATCGCCTGCCAGATCTCGTCCCACGGCGTATCGCGATCGATGTGGTGCATCTGATAGAGATCGAGGTGATCGGTCTGGAGCCTTCTCAGGCTCGCCTCGCACGCCTCCCGAATGTGAAGTGCCGACAGCCGCGAGGTATTCGGCCAGGGATTGCGACCGTTGTAAACCTTCGTCGCGAGGACGACGCGCTCGCGCCGCTCGCCTCCTTGGGCGAACCAGCGCCCGAGAATCGTCTCGGTCTCACCGCTGCCGTACACATTCGCAGTATCGAAGAAGTTAATTCCCTCTTCGAGCGCGCGGTCCATGATCGCGAAGGCTTCAGCCTCGTCGGTCCGTGGACCGAAGTTCATCGTGCCGAGGCAGATCGGGCTCACCCGAAGACCCGTACGACCCAGAAATCGATACTCCATCGCTCATTTTCCTCTCTTACGCCGAAATCTGCGTCGTCGATCCGCGCACCTCGTCGCTCACCGAGGCTGACGCGAGCAGCGGCCGAATAGTCAAGTTGAGACTAGTTGCGACGCCAACACCGTAGAGCCGGATGCGCGTCACGCATCTGTCGGTGGTAGCGACGTCGGCGCGGAGCACCCGCTCGAATTGAATGCGCGCTACTCAATCGCGATTATGACATCGGTCGATTTAATTATCGCGGTCGCCGCCTGCCCAACCTCGAGGTGGAGGCGGTCGACCGACCCCTTTGTGATCGAGGCCACTACCTCTTCGCCGCCCGACAGTCGAATTACCACGATCGACATCACCGCTCCGTCCTCGACCGAGGAGATGATGCCCGCCAGCTGGTTCCTTGCGCTTATCTGCACGCCGAGGCGTACAACCGCGCGTTGCAAGCAAGTCGCCGGAGTCTAGGCCGTCGATGCGCTGATCTAGCCCATGACGTCTCCAACTGCCACCACTCCGCGACAGTCACCAGCCCGAGATTGACGGCACTCTCAACATACGCGTCCAGCCCTACCTAGCGGACGTGCACGGCACCGATTCGCTCGACGCGTCCCGCGCCCACAGCTCGAACAACCTCGGTCTAGCGCGACCAGGCGCGGGGCAAGGGCGGGATCTACTACATAATTGATCGGTGCAACCATCTCCGAGTATCGATCCGCGGGCCGTCCTCTGGTCGGAGCCCATCGTCCCGGATCGTCCGCTTCTCGTTCTCTTGCACGGACGCGGCGCGAATGAGGCCGATCTCGCGGGCATCGTCCCGTTTTTGCCACGCGAGCCCGTTATCGCCTCGTTGCGTGCTCCGATTGCCGACGGCCGTGGATATTCGTGGTATCCGATGAGCACACCTGAGCGAGCGACCGCGTTCTCAGCCGATGTGGAGACAGCGATCCGGGCCGTGCTCGAATGGATCGACGCACAGCCACATTCCCCTTCCATCGGCCTGCTCGGTTTCTCCCAGGGCGGAGCGATGGCACTCGAGCTGCTGAGGAAACGACCGCGCGGCTTCGCCTTTGCGATCGTGTTGTCGGGATTCGTCATCGACGGCGAGCGAAGCGGTGACGTCGAGCTCGAGACTCTCCGCCCGCCCGTGTTTTGGGGACGCGGCATTCGCGACACGGTGATTCCGACTATTCGAATCGGACAGACGTCGGAGTGGCTGCCCACGCACAGCACACTTGAGGAGCGAACCTACGACGTCGCCCATTCGATAACCGAAGACGAACTCGCCGATGTCGCCAGGTTCATCAAGGATCACTTCTAACTCGAGATGCCACGGATGGCGTATCCCTGGTTGGAGGGTCCGACTCCTTCGAGAAGACACTTGGCGAAGGATACCCTTGAGGATGTGAGCGAGTTCGAGCTCCGGACGCGTCGCTTGGTGCTCCGAGAGTGGCGCGAGCGCGATCGGGCTCCATTCGCGGAGATGAACGCTGATCCCACTGTCATGAAGTTCTTTCCGACGATGCTCGATGCGGCGGCGAGCGACGCGCTCATCGAGCGATTCAAAGATGAGATCGCTCGCGTCGGATTCTGCCCGTGGGCCGTAGAGACCATGCACGCCTCAGTCTTCATCGGATTCGTCGGGCTCCACGAAGTTCCTTCGGAGTTGCCGTTTTCCCCGGCGATCGAGATCGGATGGAGGCTCGCCCGACCGTTCTGGGGAAACGGCTACGCCACTGAGGCTGGAGTAGCAGCACTCGATTTCGGCTTCGGCTTTATCGGACTGGAGGAGATCGTTTCCTTCACTTCGGCCGTGAACCTGCGTTCACAGCGCGTGATGATGCGGCTCGGCATGACGCGGGACCCTCTCGAGGACTTCGACCATCCAGGCGTGGCTGAAAACCACCTCCTTCGTCCACATGTCCTCTTCCGGGTGCGCTCTGGCAACGCTCCGAGTCCGGCAGGCAACGTGGGACCGCGGTCGGTCGCGAGAAAGCCGGCGCCGAGGTAGCGTCGGCAGAGAGGAGCAGATCGCTCCGCGTCAACGAGCATCCGCGCCCGACCTCGACTCCAACGAGGTGGTAAGGCGTGATCACATGGCGGGGAAACGACCACGCGAAGAAACGCGAAAGGGACGCAAGTTGGCAGCACCTGACCAAGATTTCCTCGGCGACAATCTGCAGAGCTCGCCGTATGACGCACTCGGGCCGGACGCGCTTCGACGTCGAGGCACCGTGAAGTGGAATCGCTTCGACGATGACGTGCTCCCACTCTGGGTCGCCGAGATGGACTTCCCCACCGCCCCTACGGTAAAGGCCGCTATCAGCGACGCTGTCGAACGCGAGCAGTTCGGATACTCGCCGGTCGACTCTGAAACCGCGCTTCCCGAAGCGACCGCTGCGTGGTCGGCGAGCCGCTACGGGTGGGAGATCGATCCAAGCCGCGTGCATCTGCTCCCCGACGTGCTTAGGGGCATCGAACTCGCGATCGAAGCCTTTTCGCCACCAGGATCACCGGTCGTT
>Ga0208357_1001971_pt1 | contig 14245 bp, 12 predicted proteins | sample NGESurdeep092012_6_FD_184487 | JGI IMG/M metagenome (GOLD analysis project Ga0208357, IMG submission 184487) | Arctic peat soil microbial communities from Barrow, Alaska - NGEE Surface sample F52-2 deep-092012 (SPAdes) | ecosystem: Environmental > Terrestrial > Soil > Wetlands > Peat ... | reverse complement strand
CGCCACGATTGCGCGGCCATCCTCGCGCGTGCACTCGCGCAATGGCTTTTCGACAACGGTTCGAAAAATGCGCCAGACTTCGCAGGCTTGACGTTCGCGCGTGCCTGTAATGCCGTTGTGCTTCAGGTAGGTTTCCAAGATCGCGTCATCGGGATGGCTTTTGGCGGCGACGAACTTGGGTCGATCACTTTCGACCGGACCCTCTCCGATTTTTCCGGCCGTAGCGTCGTCAAAAACCTGGAACTCAAGGGCAGCGGGGAGCGGTGCGCCGCTCAGATAAACGACAGGACCGCCGTTTGGCTTCGCGCCCGTGATCTTGCCCGCCGCGTCCGTGAAGGTAAGTACGGTTTCGGTCGCCATGACGTGGCCACCTTCCGGCAACGTGTGCAAGCCCGGCTCGTAATCGTGCATCCAATCTTTATGCACGAACGTCGTCACGCGGGCTTGCCGCCGCTGGTACATCAACGCTTTGTGCTGTTTGATTAGATCGGCCGCTGCAATCTCTGCGGCCTTCAGATCGGGCGTGCCGAGTGAACGCTCAACCAGCTTCGTGCCCGGCGGCTGCAAGCGCAAGTACCAATTTCCGCCTTCCTTACGCTGGAACAGGTACTTCATTGGTCGAATAACCCCATGTAGGCATCGGGGAGGTTTGGTTGTGGCATTTGAGGCGACTCAACGATGACAGCGTCGATTGTTGTGCGGCCTGCGAGTGCCGCGCCCTGCCTGCGGTGTGCGCCATTGTAAATCTGAAACGGATAGCGGAAGCCCGGCTCGGACCGCTCGATTAAAATTGGGGGCACTTTTTCACCCGCACGAAACATTGCCTCATAGCGGCGCACGCACTCGACTGACCTGCACAAGTATGGCTCGATCTGATCGAGTGCGATTGTCACGACAGGATACGTGCTAGTGCTCATGGCGGACTCCAAAATCGGGTTTTACAGGCACTCTTTCCCGACACCGACTTAGAGGCATTTTTAGCGGCAATCAATAAATCGAAAATGTATTGATTTTATTAGGTTAAAATGGCGCGCCCGAGACGATTCGAACGTCCGACCTTTGCCTTCGGAGGGCAACGCTCTATCCAGCTGAGCTACGGGCGCCTGAATCCTGCATAGCCCAAAGCGTTCCGGCCTTCAACCGCGCGCCGAGGGCGCAAAAGTGCCGTCGAACGGGCACTTTTGGCGCCGTTCCTGTGGTTAAGCCCCAATTGGCGCGGCTTTCCGGCTTGCGCATAAAAACGAATCTTCTAGTGCTTTTGAGACGCGCATGGTGCGCCCAAGGAGTTACTTCGATGGCTAAAGCCGCCGCCGCCGCCGCCGCCCCGTCCAAGCCAAAAGCTGCCAAGCCGGTGACCACCCGGCAGTTGGCCGCGTCGCTCTCGGAAGCTCATGAACTCACCAAGAAGCAGGGTTTAGAGATGATGGAGAACCTCGTCTCCATGATCACCAAGCACCTGAAGAAGGGCGAGCGCGTCAAGATCGCCGGCCTCGGCATCCTGCAGGTCCGCAAGCGCGCCGCGCGCATGGGCCGCAATCCGGCCACCGGCGAGGCGATCAAGATCAAGGCGTCCAAGAAGGTCGCCTTCCGCGCCGCCAAGGACCTCAAGGAAGCGATCTGATCGCTCCTGCCAGTTTCGCGTACCAGCAAGCCCCGCCGGCCGCCCCGGCGGGGTTTTGTTGTGCGCCCTTTGCGATTGGGAAGAGCCGCCTTATTTACATCGCCGGCCGGCGCTACCACTTCTTCCACATGCTGCGCCGTTACCTGCTTCGCCCGCTCTGGATTCTCCTCGCCCTGCTGTTCCTTCTGGAAGCATGGCTGTGGGACCATTTGCAGCCGATCGTCGCCCGGCTGGTGGCGCTCATCCCACTCGATGCGTTCAAGCGGGCCATCGCCCGCATCGTCGCGAGCCTGCCGCCTTGGGCGGTGGTGTTTGTGTTCGCGATCCCGTTGATCGCGATGCTGCCGCTCAAGTTTCTGGAAGTGTACTTCCTCGCCAAGCGCAACTGGCTCGGCGCCGCCGCGGTGATTCTGTTCGTCAAGCTTGCCGGTGTCGGCATCACCGCCTTCATCTTCGACGTGACGCGCGACAAGCTGATGCAGATGGCCTGGTTTCGCCGGCTCTATGCCTGGATGATGTGGGCGCGCGACTGGGCGCATGCGCAGACCGAGCCGATCCGCCAGCGCGTGAAGCAGATCATTTGGCTGATGAAACCGCGGCGCGCCGGCACCTTCCTGCGCCGGCTGATGCGGCTGCGCCGCCGCGCCTATCGCCGCTGGGCGTGATCTAAGCCCAGATGAAGTGCAATACGTGCGGCGCCCACAGGCCCGCAGCGGTGAAGCCGAGCCCGATCAGGCCGAGCAGCCCGGAGCCCCATCCGAGCAGGACCATGCCGGTGATGACCTCGGCCGACGCCAGCACGATGCCAATCTGAAAGGCGGCCGAGCCGAATTCATAATTGTGGTAGCGCGCCATCACCTCGTCGCGGCGGTGTTCGGCATTGCGCGCCCGCGCCGTCAATTGTTTGCGGCCTTCGTTCGATGACGGCTCGTCGTCGTAGCGGGCGACGAGCTTCTTCCACTCGCCGACCTTGTTAGCCAGCCGTGCCTTCAGTTCTGGATCGGCGGCGCGATCGGCTTCGATCTGCATCTGCTCGGATGCCGTGTTGAGCACCGTCATGCGGATGGTCTTGGCCTGGAAGAAGGCCCACAGGTCGTTTGCTTCGACGTTCAAGGTGATCGCGTGCGTCTGCGCGCTCTTGCCGAGCGTCTCGGAGAAGGCGAGGAACAGGGCCAGGATCGAGATCAGCAGCGCGATCTTCTTGTTGCCGCCGTGCGAAGCATGCTCGACATGCTCCGCGTGCTCGAGATTCTCGTGTGCGCTCATGTCCGCCCCCATGGGATGCGCGCGACGATGGCAGTAAAGCCGGTCGCGGGGAAGGGCGTCCCGTCACGCCCGCGGGTGCGTATTCACATAAACATCGAGTAACCGTTCGGCATCGACGGCGGTGTAGATTTGCGTTGTCGACAAGGAGGCGTGACCGAGCAACTCCTGGATCGCGCGCAGGTCGCCGCCGCCGGCCAGGAGATGCGTGGCGAAGGAATGGCGCAGCGCGTGCGGCGTCGCCGTATCGGCCAGACCGAGCGTGCCGCGCAGGCGCTCCATGGCGAGTTGCACGATGCGAGGCGAGAGCGGTCCGCCGCGCGCGCCGAGGAACAGCGGCGCCTCCGCCGCGAGGTCATAGGGGCAAAGCGCGACATACGTGGCGACGAGCTGCGCCACCTGCGGCAGGAGCGGCACCATGCGCGTCTTGTTGCCCTTGCCGGTGACGGTGAGCGCGTCCGGCGCGCCGTTGAAATCGGCACGTCTCAACGACAATGCTTCCGAAATGCGCAGCCCGCAGCCGTAAAGCAGCGCCAGCACCGCCGCGTCGCGCGCCAGCACCCATTGCTCGCGCGCTTCGCCCGCACGCAGGTCCGCGTCGGTGACCGCGCGCGCGGCGCTGGCCGTGAGCGGCTTCGGGAGACTCTTCGGCAGCTTCGGCGTGCGCACGGCGGACAGCGCCCCGACCTTGCCTTTGCCGTTGCGCTCGAGGAAACGCGCAAAGGAGCGCGCGCCGGCGAGGCCGCGCATCAGTGAGCGGTTGCCGGCGCCTTGCGAGCGGCGCGCGGCAAGGAAGGCGCGGACATCGGCGGGGGCGAGCTTCGCCAGCGCCTTCAGGGTCGGCGGCTTGCCGAGATGGCCGGTGAGGAAGCCGAGAAACTGCGCCACATCGCGCCGGTAGGCCTCGCACGTCTTCGGCGACATGCGCTTTTCGGCGCCGAGATAGGCCAGCCAGCGTCCGATCTCGGCCTGAACGTCCGGGGCTGTCGCGAAGGCATTCATGCGCGCCAGACTGGCATTGCTTCCTTCACCCTTCCTTAAGCGCGCGGAATCGGCCTAGACCATTCCCATGCCGATGCGTGTCGTCGATGTCCTGGTGCCGGTGGCGCTCGATCAGGCCTATTCCTATCGGGTGCCGGCGGACATGGAGCTTGCGCCCGGCGACGTCGTCGCCGTGCCGCTCGGCGCGCGCACGTGCAGCGGCGTGGTTTGGGCAGAAAATCCAAATCCCAACCCGCGCCTGCACAATCGGCTGAAGGACATCGACGCCAAGCTGGAAGTGCCGCCGCTTAAATCCGAGTTGCGCAGCTTCGTCGACTGGGTTGCGAATTATACGCTCGCCTCGCGCGGCATGGTGCTGCGCATGGCCTTGCGCATGGGCGATCTCGGCCCGATGCGAGAGCGCGTCGGCGTGCGCCTTGCCGGTCCCAAGCCACAGCGCATGACCCCGGCCCGGCAGCGTGTCCTTGCCGCGCTCGCCGACGGTTTCGTGCGCTCGAAAGCCGAAGCCGCGCAGGAGGCCGGCGTCTCGGCCGGCGTCGTCAACGGCCTCATCGACGACGGCGTGCTCGAGACGGTGGTGCTGGCGCCCGAGCCATTGATGCGCGCGCCCGATCCGGAATTCCGCAAGCCGGATTTTTCCCTCGCGCAGTTGGCCGCCGCCGATGCGTTGCGCACCACGACCGACCAGGGCGGCTACACCGTGTCGCTGCTCGACGGCGTCACCGGCTCCGGCAAGACCGAAGTCTATTTCGAGGCGGTGGCGGAAAACATCCGGCGCAAGCATCAGACGCTCATCTTGATGCCGGAGATCGCGCTCACCGCGGCGTTCCTCGACCGTTTTGCGCAGCGCTTCGGCGTGCGCCCGGCCGAGTGGCACTCGCAATTGCCGCCGCGCCGGCGGGCGCGCACCTGGGAGGCGGTGGCGAAGAACGAAGTGCCGGTCGTGGTCGGCGCGCGCTCGGCGCTGTTTCTGCCCTACGCCGATCTCGGGCTGATCGTCGTCGATGAGGAGCACGATCCGGCCTACAAGCAGGAAGACGGTGCGCATTATCATGCGCGCGACATGGCGGTGGTGCGCGGCTCGATCGCCAAATTTCCGGTGATCCTCGCTTCGGCGACGCCTTCGGTCGAATCCGAAGTCAACGCGCGGCGCGGCCGCTATCGCCGAATCCATCTTCCGGAGCGGTTCGGCGGCGCGTCTCTGCCGCAGATCGAGCCGATCGATATGCGCACCGAGGGGCCGCCGCGCGGCCGCTTCATCTCGCCGAAATTGGCCGAGGCGGTGCAGACGGTGCTGGAGAAGCGCGAACAGGCGCTGCTGTTCCTCAACCGCCGCGGCTTCGCGCCGCTGACCTTGTGCCGCGCCTGCGGCTTCCGGCTGCAATGTCCGAACTGCGATTCATGGCTGGTCGACCACCGCTTCAAGAGGCGGCTTGTCTGCCATCATTGCGGCTATGCGGTGCCGCCGCCGACCGAATGTCCCAAGTGCCACGCGACCGACAGTTTCGCCGCCGTCGGTCCCGGCGTCGAAAGGCTGCATCAGGAAGCGTCCGAGCTGTTTCCCGGCGCGCGTATTCTCGTTTTGTCGAGCGATCTCGTCGAATCGATCGAGCGTCTGCGCGCCGAGCTCGACGACGTCGCGGAAGGCCGTTTCGATTTGGTCATCGGCACGCAGCTCGTCGCCAAGGGACATCATTTTCCGAAATTGAATCTTGTCGGCGTCGTCGACGCCGATCTCGGGCTCGGCAACGGCGATCCGCGCGCCGCCGAGCGCACGTTTCAATTGTTGCATCAGGTGACCGGCCGCGCCGGCCGCGAGCAGGGGCGTGGCGTCGGCTACTTGCAGACGCACCAGCCGGAGCATCCGGTGATGCGCGCGCTGATCAAGGGCGACCGCGAGGCGTTCTATCTGAACGAGATCGAGCAGCGCGAGCGCACGGGCTATCCGCCGTTCGGCCGGCTGGCGAGCCTGATCGTCTCGGCGAGCGACCGCCACGCAGCGGAAGCTTACGGCCGCACGTTGGTCTCGCTGGCGCCGAAAGACGAGCAAGTGCGCGTGCTCGGGCCGGCCGAGGCGCCGGTCGCGGTAATGCGCGGCCGCCACCGCTTCCGGCTGCTGGTGAAGTCGCCGCGTGCTTACGATCTGTCGGGCTATTTGCGCGACTGGCTCGCCGCCGCGCCGAAGACGAAGGGCAATTTGCAGCTCGAAATCGACATCGACCCGATGAGCTTTTTTTAGGTAGCTACGGCTCGCTCATGCGATTCGGGTGCGCGCACGTCGCTCGCCTTCGCCGCGAAGGCGACTAGAGGCGGCTTCAGTCCGGCGCGGTTGAGCAGGTGGCGGACGTTAGGCCGCGCCGAAGAGAAATAGACGACAGCGCCGGAGCGCTTGATCTTCTTGACGAACGCCACCAGAGCGCGTGCGGCGGTCGTGTCGATCAGCGGCACGTCGGCGAAATCGAGCACAAGCACGCGCGGTGTCCCGACGCGCTCGAGCACCGAGAGGACGCGCGCGGTAGCACCGAAGAAGAAAGCTCCGCTGATATGGAAGACCATCAGGTCGCGGTCCATAGCTGCCGCGGCGTCATAGCGGTTTTTCGGATCGGCCTTGTCAGCGACGTCGTCGGCGGTCGGCGTGACGCCGGTCTCAACCTCGACCGCTTCGGCCATCCGGTGCAGGAACAGAAGCGCGCCCATCACAACGCCGACGGCGATGCCAGTGACGAGATTGACAAATATGGTGAGCAGGAACGTTGCCAGCAGCACGGCAGCGTCGCCGCGCTGACCGCGCAACAGCGACCAGAGCTCTTCCTTCTCGGTCATGTTCCAGGCGACGACTGCGAGCACTGCGCCGAGCGCGGCCAGCGGCACATAGGCAACCAGCGGCGCCGCAACCAGCAAGAAGAGCAGCACATAGGCACTGTGAAACAGACCTGCGATAGGGCTGCGGGCGCCGGCCCGCACATTGGTGGCAGTGCGCGCGACCAGCCCGGTGGCGCAAATGCCGCCGAAGAGCACCGACGCGATATTTCCCAGCCCTTGCGCGCCCAATTCGCAGTTGGAGCGATGGCGGCGTCCGGTCATGCCATCGGCGACCACCGCCGACAAGAGCGACTCGATGGCGCCGAGCAAGGCAATGGCGACAGCGTCGGGCGCCACCGCGCGCAGCTTCTCGATGCTGAAGGTCGGCAGAGCCGGCGACGGAAGCATGCGCGGCATCTCGCCGAAGCGCGACGTGATCGTGGCGACGTCCAGCGAAAAGAGGGCGCAGATAAGCGCTGCGGCCGCGACGGCGATTAGGAAAGCCGGCCAAGTCGGACGAAAGCGTTGGATCAGGAGAATGAGCGCCACCGAAAGTACGGTGATTGCGACGGTCGGCCAGTGGATCGTCGAGACGACCTGCCACAACGCAATGAGCTTCGGGACCAGGTCCGCCGGTTCATGCGCGAGATGAAGGCCGAGCAATTCCTTGATCTGGCTCGCGCCGATGATGACGGCAATACCCGCGGTAAAGCCGACTGTCACGGGGTAGGGGATATATTTGATGTAGGTCCCGGCACGGAGGAGAGCGACAGCGATCAGGATCAACCCCGCCATTGCGGTTGCGAGCGCAAGCCCATCATAGCCGTGACGTTCGACGACGCCGGCGACCAATCCGATGAACGCACCGGCCGGGCCGCCAACTTGAAACCGACTGCCGCCGAACAGGGAAATCATGATTCCGCCGGCAATCGCGGTGTAGATGCCGCGTTCCGGCGATACGCCGGAGGCGATCGCGATGGCCATTGACAGCGGCAGCGCGACGACCGCGACGGTCAGTCCGGCCAGCGCATCGGCGCGCAGGTCGCGCCAGCCGTAGCCTTCCAGCAGAACCGTCACGAGCTTGGGCGTGAAAAGCTCGACAAATGTCGGGCTGGCCGGGTGAATTTTTGCCTGCGACTCGAGCATGGGCCGCCTTCGTAGCCGAAAAAGGACGCGCGATAAATGCGGGTGCCGACGAGCCGCCCGCTTATTCCGGCAGTTCGTCGTGCCGTCCACCGGACTGCAACAGCACCGTCGCCGCGGCGGCAAAGATGAACGCAAAGCCGATCGTGTCGGTGACATCCGGCCGCTCGCCATTGATCACCGCCGAGCCGATGACGCCGACCACCGGCACGAGCAGCGTGCCGATCGAGGCCGTCATGGTCGGCAGCTTGTCGACGACGACGAACCAGACGAAATAGATCAGCCCCATGCCGATGAGGCCATTATAGCCAATCCAGACCAGTGTCGCCGTCGGCACCGGTCCGGGCTGCGGCAGCCCCTGGACGAGGAACATGCCGGCGACGATCATCAGCCAGCCGATGAGAAGCTGCCAGGCGGTGGTGGTCAGCGTCGGCAGCGGGATCTGCGCCACCTTCAGGTAGATCGTTCCCGCGGCCCAGAACCAGGCGCAGGCGAGCGCGAACACCGCGCCGAGCGGCAGGCCATGTGCGACAAGCGGACCGATTAGGATGACGAGGCCGAGCGCGCAGAGAACGAGCGCCGCGAGCTTCACGCCGGTGAGCTTTTCCTTCAGCGCGAACCGAGCCAGTACCGAGGCCCAGATCGGCATCGAATAGGCGATCACCACCGCGCGCGAGGTCGTGCCGTAGACCTGCGAATAGGCCGAACAGACGTTGAAAATGCCGACATTGAAGAATGCGGCGATCGTCAATTTCAGCCATGTGCCGCGCGGCGCCGTGAGCCGCGTGCGGCTGATGGCGGCGGCGGCGAACAACACCAGCACGCCGAGGCCGATACCGACGACGCGCATCGTCCATGGTGACAGCGACTCCAAAATAATGCGCGTTGCGATCCAGTTCATGCCCCAGGCCACGCCCATGAGCACGACGAGCAGGCGCGCGCCGGTGGCGGCGCTATCGGCGCCGGGCAGGGGACGCGTCTCGCTCATGCTTTCGCTCCGCGCAGCGCCGGCAAGAGCAGCACGCAGGCGGCGGCGCTGAAGATCAGCACGAAGCCGGCGATGTCGTTCGCCGTCGGGTGTTCGTGCAGCATGACGGCCGAGCCCAGAACGCCGATCACCGGCACGAGCAGCGAGCCGATTGAGGCGGTGATCGGCGACAGCCGCCCGGCGATCGACCACCACAGGAAATGGGCGAAGCCCGTTCCGATGATGCCCATGAACAGGATGGCGGCCCAGATGTCAGGCGTGAGGCCGCTGACGTGCGGCGCGCCCTCGAAGACGAAGGTGCCTGCGGCGATGAAGATGAAGCCGAAGACGAGCTGCCAGGCCGCGGTGGCGAGCGGCGGCACCGTCGACTTCACCCATTTGAGATAGACGGTGGCCCCGCCCCAAACCCACGCGCAGCCGAGCCCAAGGAACACGGTCGCCGGCACGCCGTCCGCGAACAGTGGCCACACCAGCACGGCAAGCCCGGCCACGCAGAGCACAATCGCCAATCGCCGCACGGGATTGAGGCGCTCTCCGAGCAGGACGCGGCTCATGATCGTGGTCCAGATCGGCATCGAATAAGTGAGGATGACCACCCGCGACGTGGCGCCGTTGAGCTGGGCGAAAGCCGAGAAGATCTGGAAGCAGGCGACGTTGAGAAAGCCGGCCACCATGACGTGGAAGCGCTGGCCGCGCGGCACCCGTAACGTATGGCCGGTCAGCAGCGCGGCGGTGATGAGCGTGAGTGCGCCGAGGCCCGAGCCGAGGAAGCGCAGGCTCCACGGCGCCTCGCCGTGCACGCCGATGGCCACCGCGATCCAGTTGCCGCCCCAGGCGAAGGCGAGCAGGAACACCAGCAGCCTGTCACGTCCGGTGACCTCGGCGGAATCGCGCGCCTGGAGCATCGTTTCGAGGGTTCCGGCTGGTGGGCATGGGTCCCGCGAATCTCTCGCGGGCCGCAACGCTAGCCTGCGCGGCGCAGTGGCGCGAGGCATGGCTCGCATGCGCGCGTTTTGGCTCGCCGCTGCGCGCCGGGCGGTGCCGACAGCGGCTGGCGTTGTTGCGCCGCGATTGCCGCTGTGTTAGCAACCCCTCGATTTCGTGAGGGGCGAAGCGGGGCTTACACGCGCGTCCTCGCCAGATCGGAATTCCTCCTTGAATTCCAGAAGGTTGCGCCGCCGTTCTACGACGGTGCCCGGCCTTGATGAGTTAGAAGAAAAAACGAGCGTCCACGTGGCAGGCGAAGACCCTCATATCTCCGGCATGGCAGGCCGTTACGCGCACGCGCTGTTCGAGCTCGCGCTCGAGGCCAAGGCCACCGATGCCGTCAAATCCGAGCTCGACAGGTTCGACGCCATGCTGGCGGAGAGCACCGACCTTGCGCGCTTGGTTCGCTCGCCGGTGTTCGGCGTCGATGAGCAGCTGAAGGGGCTGTCGGCGATCCTCGACAAGGCCGGCATATCCGGTCTCGCGGCGAATTTCCTGCGCGTCATCACCACCAACCGCCGGCTGTTCGCGGTGCGCGACATGGTCCGCGCCTACCGCGTGCTGGTCGCCCGCCACAAGGGCGAAGTGCACGCTCAGATCACCGTCGCCGAACAGCTCAATGCCAATAATCTCGACGCGCTCAAGGGCGCGCTGAAGAACGTCACCGGCGGCAAGGACATCGACCTCGACGTCAAGGTCGATCCGGCCATTATCGGCGGCCTGATCGTCAAGGTCGGCAGCCGCATGGTCGACAGTTCGCTCCGCACCAAGCTCAATGCGATCAAGTTTGCGATGAAAGAGGCTCGCTGATGGACATCCGCGCCGCAGAAATTTCCGCCATCCTGAAAGAGCAGATCAAGAATTTTGGCCAGGAAGCCGAGGTTTCCGAAGTCGGCCAGGTGCTCTCCGTCGGCGACGGCATCGCTCGCGTCTACGGTCTCGACAACGTCCAGGCCGGCGAGATGGTCGAGTTCGAGAACGGCGTCCGCGGCATGGCGCTGAACCTCGAGACCGACAACGTCGGCATCGTGATTTTCGGTGCCGACCGCGAGATCATGGAAGGCCAGACCGTCAAGCGCACCGGCGCCATCGTCGACGTGCCGGTCGGCAAGGGCCTCCTCGGCCGCGTCGTCGACGCGCTCGGCAATCCGATCGACGGCAAGGGCCCGATCCATGCCGACAAGCGTGCCCGCGTTGACGTCAAGGCGCCCGGCATCATTCCGCGCAAATCCGTGCATGAGCCGATGGCCACGGGCCTGAAGGCGATCGACGCGCTGATCCCGATCGGCCGCGGCCAGCGCGAATTGATCATCGGCGACCGCCAGACCGGCAAGACCGCGATCGCGCTCGACACGATCCTCAACCAGAAGCCGCTCAATGCGCAGCCGGACGAGAAGATCAAGCTCTATTGCGTCTACGTCGCCGTCGGCCAGAAGCGCTCGACCGTCGCGCAATTCGTGAAGGTGCTCGAGGAGCAGGGCGCGATGGACTACTCCATCGTCGTCGCCGCCACCGCGTCCGACGCGGCGCCGATGCAGTTTCTGGCGCCGTTCGCCGGCTGCACGATGGGCGAATACTTCCGCGACAACGGCATGCACGCCGTCATCATCTATGATGATCTCTCCAAACAGGCCGTCGCCTATCGCCAGATGTCGTTGCTGCTGCGCCGCCCGCCGGGCCGCGAAGCCTATCCGGGCGACGTGTTCTATCTGCATTCGCGTCTGTTGGAGCGCGCCGCCAAGATGGGTGACGCGGCGGGCGCCGGCTCGCTCACGGCGTTGCCGGTCATCGAGACGCAGGCCAACGACGTGTCGGCCTACATCCCGACCAACGTCATCTCGATCACCGACGGCCAGATCTTCCTCGAGACCGACCTGTTCTATCAGGGTATCCGTCCCGCGGTGAACGTCGGTCTGTCGGTGTCGCGCGTCGGTTCGGCGGCGCAGACCAAGGCGATGAAGAAGGTCGCCGGCAAGATCAAGGGCGAGCTCGCGCAGTATCGCGAAATGGCGGCCTTCGCGCAGTTCGGCTCCGACCTCGACGCCACCACGCAACGCCTCCTCGCGCGCGGCGCGCGACTGACCGAGCTGCTGAAGCAGCCGCAGTTCTCGCCGCTGAAGATGGAAGAGCAGGTCGCGGTGATCTACGCCGGCGTCAACGGCTACCTCGACAAGTACGAGGTCGCGCGCGTGCGTGCCTTCGAGAGCGGCCTGCTGACGCTGCTGCGCACCAAACACGCCGACCTGCTCGACTCGATCCGCAAATCGGGTGACCTGTCGAGCGCCGACGAGGCCAAGTTGAAGGGCGTCGTCGATACCTACGCGAAGACCTTTGCGTGATCCCAGGCGTCATGGCCGGGCTTGTCCCGGCCATCCACGTCTTGCCGCATGGATACGATTTAAGACGTGGATGCCCGGCTCAAGGCCGGGCATGACGAGAAACGAAATACGAGCGGTTCGATTGAGAGCGACTTAGAGAATGGCCTCCCTCAAGGACATGCGCGTTCGCCTCGCCTCGACCAAGGCGACGCAAAAGATCACCAAGGCCATGCAAATGGTCGCGGCGTCGAAGCTGCGCCGTGCGCAGGCGGCGGCGGAAGCCGCGCGGCCCTTCGCCGAGCGCATGGACCGCGTGCTGGGCAACATCGCCGCCGGCATGGCGGGGAGCGCGGGCGCGCCGCGGCTGCTCGCCGGCACCGGCGCCAGCCAGGTTCATCTCCTGATCGTCGCCACCGGCGAGCGCGGCCTCGCCGGCGCCTTCAACTCGGCGATCGTGCGCCTCGCCCGCGAGCACGCGGTGCGCCTCTTGGCCGAAGGCAAAGAGGTCAAAATCCTCACCGTCGGCCGCAAGGGCCACGAGCAACTCCGCCGCCAATACGAGAAGCAGATCGTCGATCGCGTCGAGCTGCGCGGTGTGCGCACCCTCGGCTTCGAGCATGCCCGTGACATCGCCGCCAAGGTGCTGGCGATGTTCGACCGCGGCGAGTTCGATGTCGCGACTTTGTTCTATTCGCGCTTCCGTTCGGTGATCTCGCAGATCCCGACGGCGCAGCAAGTCATCCCGGCAAAGCCGCCCGAGGGCGGCGCCGCGTCGGCTGCGTCCTATGACTACGAGCCCGATGAAGAAGAAATCCTCGCCGACTTGCTGCCGCGCTACGTCGCGGTGCAGGTGTTCCGCGCGCTCCTGGAAAATGCGGCATCGTTCTACGGCGCGCAGATGAGCGCGATGGACAACGCCACGCGCAACGCCGGCGAGATGATCCGCAAACAGACACTGACGTATAACCGCACCCGCCAGGCGATGATCACCAAAGAACTGATCGAGATCATCTCCGGCGCCGAGGCGCTGTAAATTCGTAGCGAGGACGATATGGCCACTGCCAACGCAACCGGAAAAATCACCCAGGTCATCGGCGCCGTCGTCGACGTGCAGTTTCAGGCGGATCTGCCGGCGATCCTGAACGCGCTCGAGACGAAAAACGGCGGCAATCGCCTGGTGCTCGAAGTGGCGCAGCATCTCGGCGAGAGCACTGTGCGCACCATCGCCATGGACTCGACCGAAGGTCTAGTGCGTGGTCAGCAAGTGTCCGACACCGGCGCGCCGATCTCAGTGCCGGTCGGCGACGAGACGCTCGGCCGCATCATCAACGTCGTCGGCGATCCGGTCGATGAGGCCGGCCCGATCCCGACCACGCTGAGGCGCGCCATTCACCAGGAAGCGCCGGCCTACGTCGACCAGTCGACCGAGGCGCAGATCCTCATCACCGGCATCAAGGTGGTCGACCTGCTCGCGCCTTACGCCAAGGGCGGCAAGATCGGCCTGTTCGGCGGCGCCGGCGTCGGCAAGACCGTGCTGATCATGGAGCTCATCAACAACGTGGCGAAGGCGCACGGCGGCTACTCCGTGTTCGCCGGCGTCGGCGAGCGCACCCGCGAGGGCAACGACCTCTATCACGAGATGATCGAGTCGGGCGTCAACAAGGACCCGAAGAAGGGCTCGGTCGAGGGCTCCAAGTGCGCGCTGGTCTATGGCCAGATGAACGAGCCGCCGGGCGCGCGCGCCCGCGTCGGCCTCTCCGGGCTGACGGTCGCCGAGCACTTCCGCGACCAGGGCCAGGACGTGCTGTTCTTCGTCGACAACATTTTCCGCTTCACGCAGGCCGGTTCGGAAGTCTCGGCGCTGCTCGGCCGCATTCCTTCGGCGGTGGGCTATCAGCCGACGCTGGCGACCGACATGGGCGCGCTCCAGGAGCGCATCACCACGACGACCAAGGGCTCGATCACCTCGGTGCAGGCGATTTACGTGCCGGCCGACGACTTGACCGATCCGGCGCCGGCCACCTCGTTCGCCCATCTTGACGCCACCACTGTGTTGTCGCGCGACATCGCTGCCAAGGGCATCTATCCGGCGGTGGACCCGCTCGACTCGACCTCGCGCAT
>Ga0208357_1001970_pt1 | contig 14246 bp, 17 predicted proteins | sample NGESurdeep092012_6_FD_184487 | JGI IMG/M metagenome (GOLD analysis project Ga0208357, IMG submission 184487) | Arctic peat soil microbial communities from Barrow, Alaska - NGEE Surface sample F52-2 deep-092012 (SPAdes) | ecosystem: Environmental > Terrestrial > Soil > Wetlands > Peat ... | reverse complement strand
CGGGCGGTCGCGGGCGAGGAGATGGGGATCGAAATTCCCACCTTCTTGCGGCGCCAATCTTCGTAAGGCCTTCGCCATAAGAGCGTGGCGAATCAATTGTTTAGTCGGTAACACTTGGACACAAACCGTGTCTGGCGAATCGGTGGGGCTGCCTCATAGTCAGAGGCGGCCCGCTGTGTTCTGGCGGCCGTCACGGCGGAACTGGACACGTCCAATGGATCGCTTCCTCTGACCCCGGCTCACCAGCACAGCTTGCGGGCGCCGATCTCCTGCGTGGGCATCGGATTGCATTCCGGGCGCCGCGTCAGTGTGACCCTGCATCCAGGGTCGGTCGATGGCGGCATCGTGTTCCGCCGCGGCGATTTGCGCACGGACATCCCTGCCCGGTTCGATCACGTCGCCGACGCGAGGCTCGCCACCACGGTGGGGATCGGCGGCGCGCGCGTGGGCACGATCGAACATGTGATGGCGGCGTTGGCCGGTTCGGCGATCGACAACGTAATCGTGGAACTGGACGGACCGGAGTTGCCGATCCTCGACGGCTCGGCGGCACCGTGGCTGTTCCTGCTCGATTGCGCGGGCGTCGTGACGCAGCCGGAGGCTCGGCGGGTGATCGAGGTGTTGCGCCCTGTCCGCGTCGCCGACGGCGATGCATGGGCCGAGCTTGCTCCGCCCGACGCCTATGACGGGCTGGAGCTGAACGTCTCGATCGACTTCCACGCCGCCGCGATCGGGCAGCAATCGGCCTCGCTGCGGTTCACGCCGGACGCCTTCCGCCACCGCATCGCGCGTGCCCGCACGTTCGCCCTGGCCGAGGACATCGCGACGTTGCGCGAAGCCGGCCTCGCGCAGGGCGGCAGCCTGGAGAACGCCGTCGTGGTCGATGGCGGACGGGTTCTGAACCCGGGCGGGCTGCGGATGGAGGACGAGTTCGTCTGCCACAAGCTGCTGGACGCGATCGGCGATCTGGCGCTGGCCGGCGCGCCTCTGCGCGGACGCTTCCGCGCGCACCGGCCGGGCCATGCGCTCCACAACCGGCTGCTGCGGGCACTGTTCGCCGACAGAGCCGCATGGCGCGAAGGGGCGCGGGAGGCCGAGCTGGCGGCCGCTTAACCCCAGCTGGCCGCCGCCCGATCGATCTTGTCGCGTAACCGATACCAGCCTCCCATCGCCGGCAAGAACCAGGGATTGCCTGAATACAGCTTGTGGTCGGGGAAGTCCGGCGCGTCGAACGCGCATTCGTAGTTCGCCTGCCCGGCGATCTTGCGTGCGGTCTGATGGCCGAGATAGGTCATCATCGCGACGCCGCTGCCGTTGCAGCCGAGCAAATAGTGCATCCCGTCCTGCTGGCCCATATGCGGCAGCGCATCGAGGGTGAACGCGGTGTTGCCGGTCCAGGCATGGGTGAGCTTCACATCCTTCAACTGCGGGAAGCGATCCGTCATGAACCGGCGAAGGATCGGCGCGCTGGTCTCGGCATCCACCTGGGTAAACCGCGCGCGGCCGCCGAAGATCACGCGTTTGCCGTCCGGCGACATGCGGTAATAGCAGAGAATGCGCGGCGTATCGCCGAGCGTTCGCCGCTTCGGAATGAGCGACGCGGCCATATCGGGCGGCAGTTCCTCGGTCGCGATGATGTGGCTCGCGATCGGCACGACGCGGCGCTTGAGTTGCGGGGTGATGTCGCCGGTGTAGCCGTTGGTCGCGATGACCACCTCGTCGGCCTCGATGTCACCGCGCCCGGTCTCCACGCGCCACTTGTCGCCTGACTGCGTGATCCGGTTCACCGGCGCCAACGCGCAGACCGCGATGCCGCGTTGGCGGCAGGCGTCCAGCAGGCCCTTGTAGTATAGCGCCGGATGCAGGTTGGCGGAGCGTTCCACGACCATCCCGCCGTAGTAATAGTCGCTCGCCATCTCCTCGCGCTGGCGCTCGCGGGGGATCATGTAGCATTCCGATTGCGCGACCTGATTGAGCCGATCGACGCGCTTGGCCTGGCTCGCGTAGTGCTTCGGCGTCCAGGCGCCGACGAACCGGCCGGTCTTGTTCCAGAAGCACTGGATGCTTTCCTCGGCGATCAGATTCTCGATCAGGCTGAACGCGTCGGCGGCGTCGGCCAGCACCGCGTCGCCGCGCTCCGAGGACAGGCTCTTGCCGGAGAAGCTCTTGCCGATGTTCACCCCGCCGCTCACGCCGCCGCCGTTGCGCGTGCTGGCCCCGAACCCGAGTTCCTCCGCCTCCAGCACCACGCAATCTGCGTGGGCCAACGCGTACGGCAACGCCGACGCCAAGATGACCTTTACCAACCAACGGGTGAACGTTCCCACCACCTCCGCGGGCCCGGTACCGGAGTTAATCAACGACCTCACCATGATGGCGCGATCGGGGGCACTCGACCAAGCCCTGGTGACCCAAAACGGTTTCTACACGACCAACTACACCAAGCCACTCCTGTTCTTGTCCGACGGCTCCTACCTGGCCAACCTGGCCGACAAGCAACACCTAGGTGGCGATCAGTGGGGCATGATGAACGAGACGGGCAGCTGGCCCGGCCAGGCGTGGCTGTGGCTCTACACCTTCTGGTACCAGGTTCCGCCCTACAACACCAGCGCCAGTGGTGACTTCTTGGTGTGGGGCACGATGATGATACTCACCGCAATCTTGATTTTCGTCCCTTTTATTCCGGGACTACGTTCGATCCCGCGGCGCCTCAAAATCTATCGCGTCATCTGGCGCGAACACTACGCCGAGCACGAGAGTTAACCGCGCGTCGGCGCGCGCCACGACGGTTTCGAACTTGCCGCGTCCAGTGCGACAACGGATTCAATTTCGCGCGCGACCGCTAGCAACGTCCACTCCTGGTGGGGTCGACCGACCAACGTCAGACCCACCGGGAGCCCTTCGACGAATCCCATCGGTACCATGAGGATCGGCCAACCAGCGACCGCCGCCGCCATGATCGACGGCGAGACGTACTTCGCGTTATCACCGTTGACGAGGTCGCTCTTCCACGCCGGACCGTAGGCGGGCGACACGATGACGTCCTCGTCACCGAGGACCGACGTGAGACACGTGTCGACGGCCCAGTGCACGTTGCGCGCACGCGCCGCGCGGTACGCCTCCGTGTCACAACCCCCACTGGCCAGCGCGCGCTCGAAGAACTCGTGACCGAAGTAGCGCTGCTCCACGTTGGCGTGGTCATTCTCGAAGGCCACCACCTCCGCCAAGGATCGCACGCCCTCTCCGCGTCGCTGACCCAAGTAGGTGTCCATGTCGTCGAACAGTTCAGCGAGCATCACGGTGAGCTCGTCATCGAAATCGCCCGGTCCGGGAAGTCCCCCCTCACGTCGAGGAACGTGGCGCCCGTCACGGCGAAGTTGACTCATCACGTCGTCGAAAAGTGCGTCGGTGCCGCGATGACCCGTACGCCAATTGGGGGCTTCCACGAGTCGCGCTGCCACGGAGACTCGTGGCGCCTGCGAACCCGATAAGACGCCGTAGAGCAACTCGAGGTCCTCGACATGGCGCGCCATCGGCCCGGGGCTGTCCTGAGAATGACTGATCGGCACGACGCCGACGCGCGAGACGTTGCCCACGGTAGGTTTGAGGCCCGCGACGCCGTTCAGCGAGGCGGGACAAGTGATGGATCCGTCGGTCTCGGTGCCCACGGCCAAGGGCACGAGTCCCGCCGCCACCGCCGCTCCCGAACCCGACGACGAACCCCCCGCCGAACGATCCAGGGCCCAGGGGTTGGCCACCAGTCCCGTACTCGCCGAGTAGCCGCTCGTCGAATACGGTGAGCGGATGTTGGCCCACTGGCTCAAGTTCGTACTGCCCAAGATGATTGCGCCGGCGTCGCGCAGACGCGTTACCAACGCCGCGTCGCGCGCGGGTCGACCGACCAGCGACGTGGATCCGGCGCAACCTGGCAGTCCCTCAGCCTCGATGTTGTCCTTTATCATGATCGCCACGCCGTGCAGAGCTCCGAGAATCTCACCGCGGGCACGTTGCTCGTCGCGCTCGACGGCAACGCGCCGGGCATCATCGCTGAGCGCCACCACCGATCGCAGAGCCGTGCCGTCACTCGCATCAATCTGGCCGATGCGCTCCAGCAGGATCTCGACAACATCGCACGACGTGAGGGCGGCGTCCTCGAGGCGGCGCAGACTCTCTCGAGCGCCCAGATAGGCGACGTCGACACTGTGCGGGTGCGGATCGTTCACGGAATTCTCCTCAGTCGCCGGTGACCGGCAACGGGGTGCGTAAGACCTCGCCCGCACGAAATTCTTTGCGCTGACCGCCGCTCAGGATCCACGCCGACGACGCACCCTGGACTTCCCACTCCTCGGGTCCGCCCACGAGGGCGGTCTGCTCGTCGACCCCCACCACCGTGACCGCTTCGTCACGTCCCACGAGGAAGCGCGTTGCCACGTCGGGCATCCGCTTCACGAAGGCGTCAAAGTGGGGAATCACGCGAAGGTGCGATAACAATCCCAGACCCGCCGTTCCGCCTTCGCGCGGATGACGGATCGTCGGGACCCACGCTGCCATCACCATGGCCCCCGCACTGCAACCGGCCAACGCGGCGCCGGCGCGCCACTGGGCCTCGATCGCCGACCAGAGGGCGGTGTCACGAAGGGTGTCGGCGAGAAAATTCGGATTTCCGCCCGAGAGGTAGATGAGACCGGCCCCGTCGACGAGTTTGACGATCTCGGGGTCATCGGCATCCTCGCGTGTTGCGACGGGAACAGTGACCGGCGTCACGCCGAGGCGCTGCGCCTGCTCAACACCCATGCGGTGCCACTTCTCGACGACCGCGGGCCCGTCGGGTACCGACGCGGTCGCGATCTGCACGTAGCGCGGCGCGCGACCTTTAAGGAGCCTCGCCTCGAAGTCAGCCATGACGGGCAAGTACTCGCCCGAGCCCACGAGAGCGATTGGGCCGGCCTGATCAGAGTTGTCTTCCATGGCCTACTTTCGTCGTCGCGACATTCATCTCAGCCACGGTATCGTTTCACGCCTTCGACTCCGCCGCGGTGGTAGACCTAGTGGCCGCGAACTATCCCCGTCGATACGATGTGCGTCCATGGGACTGGCCACCTACAAGAGCTGCTCGTTGAGCGAAAAGCGCGCAGTGTTGCGAACGTTCTGGTCAGGGAGCACCGACGAGTCCAACAAGGTCAACGGTGCGGCGCGCGAATACGCTCCCTACGCCCTGATTCTCGTCGCCGTCATCACGTTCGAACTCGTCGTGATCGCCGCCCTCTTGATCGTCCGCACCAACGCGTGGGCCGGGGTCGCCACGGGTGCCGACGTGATCTCTATGTGGTGCTTATGGTGGACGGCCGTGTGTCACAGGAGAATGAACGCCCGGTCGCCCTCACCGTCGTAGTGAGATCACGGGTACTTCGTTTGGCCTCGAGAAGCCCGAGGCGCTCCACTGAATAGGATCCACCACGTTTCGTGGAGACGATGGGGATCGAACCCACGACCTCAGGCTTGCAAAGCCCGCGCTCTACCAACTGAGCTACATCCCCGACAAGACACCATTCTACTCGCCGTCAGGCCACCCCCTCCCCCTCGTGACCCATTCGGCGATCGGCACGCGCCCGTCGGCGATCGACTCGTAACAATTGGCGCTCGACGTCGGCCCAGTACAGCGGCGATTCTTCCACCGCGACGCCAGCGTCGTCCGCGCGAGAAAAGATGGTGAAGGCCACGGCCCACATGGGAACGTAACTGCCGAGTTTGGCCACGAAACCCGCGAGTTGTTGATCGAATAATGGCGTCATGTGCAGGAGCGATTTCTGGTGATGCAAGTCAGGGTAAAGCGAGTGGCGAGCAAAGATCCACACGAACGAGAGACTGGTGACTACGATCGACGCGGCGAAGATGAAGCCGGCGCGTCCGACCGGTGACAATCGCTTGGCGCCGGGCATGACGCCGAGCGCGGGAATCCACAAGACGACCCCGCACGCCAGGACCACCGCCACCGTCGCCACGCGAAACCACGTCAACCGCGCTCCCTCGTCCACGACCGGTGTCGAGAGGGTGAGCGTGCCTACGACCGTGACCATGACCATCGACGCTGCGGGGTGCGCGAGGCGCCGCGTGAACGCGTCGACCGGTTCTGGGCGCGTCATGGCCACGAGCCGGCTCGTCGACGCACTCGACAACATGAGGGGCGCCACTCCCAACATGATGACGAGCCGTTGCAGGGTCGCCACGCTGAGCGAGACCGACGCGGCCAGGTCGCCCACCGGCCACAAGACCACGGCGGCGAGGATCACCCAGGCCGATGCGGCGCGTACGCGATAACGGTGTTCGCGAACGAACCAGACGTGGCCCCCACCCAGCACCACCATCACCCCGAGAATCACCGGGTGGAGGTGAAACGGTGGCACTCAACTATCCCTGAGTGACGATGCGTCCCTGGACTACGGCGTCGTGCAGGGCCGCGTAATCGCGGGCGTTGCGCTCGCGATACGCCTGAGCGAAGTCCGAAATCGCCTCATCAAAGCGCAAGCTTCCGCCGATGTATCCCGCGAGTTGCGCCGACGTGCCCGAGCGAGCGTGGGCTCGCGCGAGCGTCCAGGCGCAGATTCGCCCGTACGCCTCGAGAAGGGTGTCGTCGAGTCGTTCGACGTCGATGCTCGCGCGGTGGTCGTAGAGCTGACGCACGTAAAACGAGCGCGAATTACCGGCGACTTCCACCTCACCCCAACCGAGAAACGCGTCGGGCGTCACCTGCATCACGCGTTGGCCGTGGACGACGCGGCTGGCCGGCTCGTCAGTCGCCTCACGCTCTCGGGCGCGCGCAACGACCGAACGTTGCGCCTCTTTGATCTGCAAGAAGAAGGTGTCACGATGATCTCGTCCACACAACAACGCCGCGAAACACTCTGTTCCCACCGAACCGACGCCCACCACGTGGCGCGCCACGTCGAGGGCGGTGAACTGACGTAAGAGCACCTGACGATCCGTCGGGAGCGAGGAGCCGTAACGATTCACGAGGCCCAGTAAGTCGTCCGCACTCACCCCTGTCTCGTCGGGTCCGTCGAGGTGTGAGAAGTGCGGCGGATCGTCAACGATGCGCGGTTCCTCACCGCCCGTCACGAAGCGCCGATAGGCGTGATCGTCGTCGGTGCCGCGCAGGTGTTGCAGGACGTCTTCAATACGACGACGGGCGACGTCAGTAAACGCACCACGTAGGTCCTGCATCAGCGACGAGGTCGTCAGCGACGAATACCAGACGTCGAGGCGGGTTTCCTCGGCGAAACGTCGAATCGCGACGCGGTATTCGCGCGCGACCGCCCGCGCGAGTTTCTCTTGGGCACTGTGGCGCAGACCTAACGAATCACCGGCGATCACCAGCGACGTGACCAGCCGCTTCAAATCCCATTCGAAAGGTCCCTGGTCGGTCTCGTCAAAATCGGTCAAGTCGAATACCAGTCGACGTTCGGGCGAGGCGAAGACGCCGAAATTGGCGAGGTGGGCATCGCCACAGACCTGGACGGTTAGTGGCGCACTGGGCCCCCGGGCCAGGTCCTCGGACATAAGTAGCGCCGAACCCCGCAAGAACGACAGCGGGTTTTCGAGCATGCGTCGCCACCGCAGTGGTGCGAGGGACGGAACGCGGTCCTCGACTTGACTCTCGAGTCGTTCCACCGGGTCGTACCCCTCGGGGCGGTCCGCCAGCATTGCCAGAGACCCGCGTGAGGTAAGGAAACGCCCCCCACGGCCCTCGAGGCGACGTTGAGCGACGGTCGTCCTATCGGCCTTCTTCACGCCAGTGACTCCTTGTTCGATGTCCGTTGAGCGACGCGGGGACCAACGCGCGTCAAAATCAACACACTCAAGATGCAGTCCGTGATCATGATGACTCCCGGGAAGAGGGCCCCCGCCGTCGTGAAATGCTTCAGGGTCAAGAGCGTAATGCCCGTGTTGAGGGTCCCCAGAACAAACATCCGTGGCGTCTCCGTCTCGGGTCGATGCCAGGACTTTCGATAGGTGGGCAACGCAGCGATGAAGTCCGCCGCCACGAAGGACACCAGGGCGACGGTTGGTTCATTGATGACCGCCCAGAACACCAGACCAGCCAGCGACACCACGCCGCAGATGACGTCCACCCGATCGATTCGCCACACGGCGTGAGAATTCTTGAACGAGGTGACCACCACGACCAGGGGGGCGAAGCCCAACGCCAGGGTCATGATCGACGCCAATCCCACGTGCTGTTGGACCTCGACGATGAAGGCCAGGATTCCTTCGAGGGCCCAGAGTCCCCAGGTCACACGATGCGGCGAGGTCGTCCCGCGCAGGGTGTCGCGAACGTAGGACGTCGCCCCAACCATCGAGAGACCAGCGGCGAGAAAGACGAATCGGGGGTCGAGCACCCCTCCAGTCTGCCCGCTGGGACTTTTTCTTCCACCACGGCGTGACATTCCCCGCCCAGGGGGGGCCGTTTCGTCTGGTGTAGATTATGTACCCCTGGGGGCTATAGCTCAGTCGGTTAGAGCGCGTCACTGATAATGACGAGGTCGTAAGTTCGATTCTTACTAGCCCCACCACAGCCCCACCACAGCCCTACTACGCCCCACCACGGCCCCACGACGAGGAACACGGTCCAACGGTCGTGCTTCTGGGGTTCACCGCGACCACCCTCGCGTCGGAATTCACAGGACGAAGACCAGTTCCCTCGTCCCAACTGTCCGTGCCGACCGACGACCCTCCAGGGCATTTCGTCGATCGCTACGTACCATTGCGCTCGCGGTGTCCGCATCCGGGCCAACAGCACGGTCTGCGTTGCCCTTGTTCTAATTCCTCCCGGGTCCGACGAATGCGCCGTTCTCGGGTCACCTTCTGCTTGGCGTCTTCAATCCAGCAGATGAATTCGTTACGAGCCAGGGGCGTAATGTCCATCCAGGCCTCGAGAGCGGTGGGATTGATGATCAACGTTTCACGTAAATCGCCGGGAAGTCTGTGCACCACTCCACCGGGTACGCGGACGCCGCTCATACTGCGACAGTACTGGAATCGGGCGAATTCTGTCACACTGGGAACTTCGAAGATCGCAAGCATAAATTCACCGGTGCGCCGATGGACCCGGGACGGACGATGAGCGCCGCTTCCGGTTTTCGTCGATGATTGTCAATCACGTCGGCAACTGGTGTAATGGTTATGGTTTCGTTGCACCAGCGTTCGAAAATTAGATGTCCAGAAGCGGAGTGCGCTCGGAACAGACTGTTCGTAGATTCTCTTTGGTGGACAATCTCGACGACATCAGATGGCGTGCGGTGCAACTTCGCGACGTGAGCGCGACCGACATCTTCGTAAATGGCGTCTCCTCCACGGGTGTCTACTGACGGCCCGGATACGCATCGCGAATCCCCTACGTCGCAACACCGAATTTTTCGCTTCACCTGTTGACGCCGATGACGCCGGATACCGTCCATGTCAACGGTGCCGACCCGACCACGAGCACGCTGTGGATCCCTCTCTCGCCGCAGTGATCTCACTGTGTCGCCAACGCGAACAAGGCGATCTTGACCTAGGGTCGTTCGCGGCGAACGTTGGCTATAGCGAGGGTCACCTCCGTCGAAGATTCTCCCAGGCCGAACAACTCCGTGAGGAGTGCAGCATGAGTGGACTCGCCCTCACTAAAGATCACTCGGGCGCGACTCACATCTCGGCTGTACTGGCGGGGCTGATCAACGTCGCCACTCCCATCTCGACAGTGGTCATCGCCGTGTTCCTCCTACGCCAAGAACGCCTCGTGCCCCGGGTCATCGGCGGGCAGGTCATCGGGCTACTGGGGGTCATGGTGGTCATCGGAGTCTGGAACGGCTGTGGCGCAAGCCAACTCTTGGGAATCGGTGCTTACTTCTTCGCCGTCATTTGCCACGGCTTCGGTTTCTCCTACGCCCGGGGTCACTTGAGCGCGTTACCCCACTCGCCCGTCGCTTTGGCCACCGGTCAGGTGATGTGCGAGACCATCCAATTGCTGTCCTTCTCGTTGGCTTTCGGCCACCTCCACGCCGACCGCCCGACGTCATCACCGGTGGCGTTGGGTGCACTGGACGTCTTGGGAACAGGCGTGGCGTACATCTCAAATTTCCACGTCGTCCGTCGTGCCCCGGCGACGATCGCGAGCGGCGTGACCTACCTCACACTCGACTGTGCCGTTGTCGTGGGTATCGCTTTTCTCGGTGAATCCGTGAGTTGGAACGAGCCGCTTGGGGCGCTGTTGATCATCGCGGGCGCCGCCCTCACCCACCACCGCCGTACTCGTCGATCCCCTCGCGTGAACGGCAACGGGCGCACAGATATTACGCGCTGACGCAAGAGAAGCGCGGGTCGCGCTACCGTACCGTGATGACCGACGTCGACCTCAGCGTGCTCTCGGCCAGCCGACGTGGTTCGTTCCCCCTTCGGGGATACCTGGCGCGACCCGAGGGTGCCGGACCGTGGCCCGGTATGGTGCTCGTGCACGAAATCTTCGGCGTTGACGACGTCATGCGTCGACACGCTCAGCGCATGGCGAGCGCCGGGTACCTCACGCTCGCGGTCGACCTCTTTTCGGCTGGGAACGCTACCCGCTGCGTCATCTCGACGATGCGCGCCCTCTTCAGTGGTACGGGTCGGGCGTTCGCCGACATCGAAACGGCGCGCCAGTGGTTGCGCGACGCGCCCGAGTGCACCTCCAAGGTCGGCGTCATCGGCTTTTGTTTGGGCGGGGGTTTCGCGCTGGCGGTCGCCGACGCGGGCTTCGACGCGGTCGCGGCGAACTACGGCCAGCTACCCAAGAACCTCGAGGCCATCCTCGCGCGCGCGTGTCCGGTGGTGGCCTCCTACGGCGCGAAGGACCGCACGCTCAAGAACGCTGCCGCGACACTAGATCAGGCTCTCACCGCCGCCGGGGTCGTTCACGACGTCAAGGAGTACGAGGCCGCGGGACATTCCTTTATGAATGACGCCGCGGTGGGACCGCGACCGCTTCGGCCGATCCTCAAGGTGGCGGGCATGGGACCACGGCCCGAGGCCGCCGCGGACGCGTGGCGCCGTATCGAGAACTTCTTCGACGTGCACCTCACGCACGGCGACTAGGACGATTCGTCGGCGTCGCGATCTCGCTGAAAATTGTCGAAAACGTCCATCAGCGCGCCAAGAGCGTCGTCACTGAGGTCGTCGGGTCCGACGCGACCTGCCAAAGCGATGGTGGCGCGGATCTGCTCGAGGTAGGCGCCGCAGGCGTCACATCCCGATAGGTGCTTTTCCAGTCGGTGACGATCGCGACGCGCGAGTTTGCCCTCCAGATAGTCCCCGATGAGCGCGACCGCGTCACGGCAATTGATGCTCCTCACTAATTCCATTCGCGACCTCCTTTCGCAACTCGCTCGACGACTTCTCGGATATGGGCTCGCGCTCGGTGCAGAACCACCCGCGTATTGGCCTCGGACAACTCCAACAGTGATGCGACCTCACCAGTAGATAGTCCCTCGACATCGCGCAACGTTACGACCGAACGTTGTGTCTCGGGTAGTTCCGCGATGGCGGCGTGAATCGCGGCGGCCACCGCGGAATTCGACTCGCTCTCGGCCAAGACATCAGCGAACGAGACGGGCGGTTCCTTCCACCTCCCCTCGGTGTTAAACCGACTACCAGCGACCGGGTCGGTGGGATCGGTGGGCACTTGGCGCTTCTCCCGCGTTCCGGTGGAGCGGGCCCGATTGGCCACGATGCGAAAGAGCCACGTTTTGAAGCTCGCGCGCCCCTCGAAGCGCTCCGCACCCTTGAGGACCGCCATCCACGTGTCCTGGGTGACGTCTTCAGCGGTCGAGGTCGAATTCACGTAGTAGCGAGCAATTTGCAAGAGTGCGGGTTGATAGCGCTGGACGAGCGTGCGAAACGCCTCGCGGTCGCCGGTGAGGAATCGCCGGAGGAGTTCTTCATCGTCCACGTCAGAGACCGTAGCCGAGTTTCAAAAAAGTTTGTAACGCCGTCGACTTCATCGTGACTCTGTAGTGAGCGTCGCGCTCACGGCGTCACGTGGCGTCAATGACTCCGGAGTTATGAACAATGGGAATCTCTAGAAAAACCGTAGCAACATTCGTTATCGCTCCCTTGCTAGCCACTGGCTCGCTCGCCTTACTCAGTGTCGCGCCGACCGCCGCCAGCGCCGTCACGTCGCACTCGACGATGACCGCGCATTCTTGGACCGGCAAGATCACCACGCGGGACGCGAAGGTGGGCTCGACTGGGACCTTTGGCTTCGTGTCCGAGATGAAGACCTACACCGTGCCCTACAGCGCAATGACCAAATTTGAAATGGGTTGTCACCTGATGTCACACCACGCTGCAACACCATGAAGTAATGAACTTGAGTGAGTGGGCCAACGTGCAAGGGGTACATCCTCAGACCGCCTACCGGTGGTTCCGCCAGGGAACGCTGCCGATCCCCGCGCGAAAGATGGGGCGACTTATTCTCGTCGGCGATCTCGAAACGTCAAGTCCTGATGCGGGCATTACCGCCGTCTACGCTCGCGTCTCTTCGGGCGACCAACGAGCAGACCTTGATCGTCAGGTGGCGCGTGAGCGTCTGGGCTGGTCGCAGGGTCATTCGATCGATCTCGTCGTCACCGAAGTCGGCTCCGGACTCAACGGCAAGCGACGCAAATTCCTCGCTCTGCTCACTGACCCGTCCGTGACGACGATTGTGGTCGAGCATCGTGATCGCTTCGCCAGATTCGCCTCCGAGTACGTCGCTGCGTCGCTGGAGGCCAACGGACGACGACTCGTCGTGGTGGACGACACAGAAGTCGACGACGACCTCGTTCGTGACATGACCGAGGTGCTGACGTCGTTCTGCGCTCGCCTCTACGGTCGTCGTGGGGCCGCCCACCGAGCGGCGAAAGCGTTGGCGCCAGCGCAGGAGTCGACCGATGCCGCGTAGGTACTGCCCACCCGAGGGCCAGATCATTCAGGCTTTCACCTTCGCGCTCGACCCCACGGACGAACAGGCGGCAAAGATCAGTCGATTCTTTGGAGCGCGTCGCAAGGCCTTTAACTGGACGCTCGATCAGTTGAAGTTCGACGTCGATCGTTACCACGAGACCGGCGAGTCAACCAGCGCACCTTCGTTCTACTCCATGCGCAAACGCTGGAACGCGCAGAAGAACGAAGTCTGCGTGAACGCCGAAACCGACGAAGTCTGGTGGTCCGAGGTCTCGAAGGAGGTCTTCGCCGACGGCGTGCGCGGCGCCACTGACGTCGACTGGCGCTGGCAGAAGTCGCGAGCGGGCACGATCAAAGGTCGCAAGGTCGGCTTCCCCCGTTTCAAGAAGCGTGGCAAGGACCGCGACCGATTCTCCTTTACTACTGGGGTAATGAGGCTCGAAGCCGACCGGCGTCACCTCACGTTGCCGGTGCTCGGGACTCTGCGCACCCACGAGAACACCCGACGCATCGAACGGCTGATTGCGCTTGATCGAGCGAAGGTGCTGTCGGTGACGGTCTCTCGCCAAGGAGAGGGCATTATTGCGTCGCTGCGGGTGAGTGTCGCTCGCCCCCAGCGGGCTCGCGTTGCCCAACCCGACTCCACTGTCGGCATCGACGTAGGCGTGCGACGACTGGCGACGGTCGCGACTACTACCGACGTGATTGGCGAACTCGCGAACCCCCGAGCCCTCGAACACCGACTCAAAGAACTACGTCGACTCCAGCGCCAGCGGACTCGTCGAACCCGTGGTTCACGACAGTACAAAGAGACCGCCGCCAAGATCGCCCGCCTTCACGCCGAGGTGGCACACCTACGCCACCACACCATCCACGTCTTCACCACGTCTCTCGCCAAGACCCACGGCGTGATTGTGGTCGAAGGTTTGGATGCGGCGTCACTGCTGCAACAGAAAGGTCTCCCCAGCGCGCGTTCGCGTCGTCGTGGCCTCTCTGACGCAGCACTCGGAGAGATCCGACGTCAGCTTCGCTACCAGTGTCCTTGGTACGGGTCCACCTTGATCGAAGCCGATCGGTTCTTTCCTTCATCAAAGACGTGCCACGCGTGTGGTCACGTTCAAGTAATTGGTTGGCAGGAGCACTGGACCTGTGAAGAATGCTCTTCATCACATCAGCGCGACGACAACGCCGCTATCAATCTCGCCCGTTGGGCGAGCCTGGGTTCAGTTGGAGCCCCGGTGAAGCGTGGAGCCGAGCATCAGACTGAGTCTCACTCAGCGGCTGGCGATGAC
>Ga0208357_1001969_pt1 | contig 14258 bp, 8 predicted proteins | sample NGESurdeep092012_6_FD_184487 | JGI IMG/M metagenome (GOLD analysis project Ga0208357, IMG submission 184487) | Arctic peat soil microbial communities from Barrow, Alaska - NGEE Surface sample F52-2 deep-092012 (SPAdes) | ecosystem: Environmental > Terrestrial > Soil > Wetlands > Peat ... | reverse complement strand
TACTTCAGTAAATGCAGCCAAATATGCCATAGAGCTTGCTAAAAATATCCCTGGCGCCAGCATTACTCTTTATCATGTTTATAGCAGTATTAGCTTTTCCGCTCTCACTTCCAAAGATGAAAACTCAAGACAAATGGTATCAGAGGCTGAATTAAAGGCTCTTAAAAATAAAATTGAAAATGGATTTGATTCTATCTCCTGCGTAGCAGAAGCAGGTTCCTTCGTTGAAAGTATTTCCGATTATGCTTTAGGAAATCATGCAGACTTAGTAGTAATGGGTATTACCGGAAGTTCAAAGATTACCCAGGTTTTTATGGGCACCAACACCTTAAATGTAATTCGTAAGATTTCGTGTCCGGTAATGATCGTTCCTCCGGATGCAAAATTTACCGGTTTGAAAAAAGTAGTTTTCACTTCAGATTTTAAAGATGTTGCGCGTACTACCCCATTTGCTTCTATCAAAGAAATTCTCGATACTTTTAAACCGGAGCTTGATATTTTAAATGTGGACAGCGAGCATTTTGTTGAACTTACTCCTGAGTTTAAAATTGAAAGAGAAGCCATGGTAGATAAATTAGGATCTTATGATCCCGAATTTTCTTTCCTTCGATCATATGATTTTTTAGAAGGCATCAGCAGTTTTATTGAGACAAGGGATATGGATGCAATTATTACCGTTCCACGTAAACATGGATTTTTGAGCCAGCTTTTTGTAACAAGTCACACTAAAAAATTAGCGTACCATAGTTCGGTTCCTATTATTGCAGTACCTGCGTAATATTTATTTTAAAAATTATTATACAACAAAGCCTTTAATTTATTAATGGCTTTTTTTATGTTATACGATTAATCACATTTAAATTTAAAAACATTTCCTTGCGCTATTTCCCGCTTTACAAAAATATTTCCGGTTAGCGTGTGAGATACAGTTCATGGCGCTTGAAAATTGCATTATTTATTCGTTCATTGTATGAATGAATAGCACATAACCAGGTAATTATGTTGCAACTAAATTATAAATCTCAATTATTTATTTGTTTGCTGTTTGCTGTTTCTTTTCCCGAAACCATTTTCATAATTTGAAATAACTATTCAAAGTTTTATCTTGCCTGACGAAGTGAGGCAAAGTGAGAACAGATCATTTTAAATGGAGTTATGAAAAATATTAAATTAATTGAAGTGCCAAGTGAGATTGGCGCTGGTACCCGAGGAGCCAGTCTTGGAATAGATGCCATAAAAATTGCAGCACTGGATTTTATGAGCAATTTTTTTGTTCATTTTCCATCTGAAAAAGTAGAGACGGAAAACAAACTGCTGTTTGAGCCAATCCAATCGCCTTACGCCAAAAGAATCAGTGGTGTATTAACGATGTACGATAGAGTTTCCAAAGCTGTGAAAGAAAGTATCAAAAATAATTTTTTTCCCGTTGTAATAAGTGGAGACCATAGCACTGCCGGAGGTACCATTGCCGGAATAAAACTTGCCAGGCCCAATATTCGCCTTGGTGTAATATGGATTGATGCCCATTCTGATATGCATACGCCTTATACTACGCCATCGGGTAATATGCATGGAATGCCTTTGTCTGCCTCTATTGGTGAAGACAATGAAGAAAGTAAAGTGCATGAGCCCGATGAAAAGACAAAAAAGGAATGGGAGCAACTAAAAAATTATGGGAAAATGAATCCTAAAATTTTAGGGGAGGACATAGTTTTTATTTCTTTAAGGGATTATGAAAAAGAAGAAAAGCACCTGATAGATAAATACGGAATGAAAGTGATCACTACCAATGAAGTGAGAAGAAAAGGCCCGGAGAGTGTGGTAAAAGCAGCCCTACGCTTTCTAAATGAATGTACTGATATATATGTAAGCTTTGATGTGGATTGTCTTGATTCTTCTATCTCTAAAGGAACCGGAACTCCGGTAAGTAATGGATTAAGAGAAAGAGAAGCGGAAGATTTGGTAAGCAAATTCATGCAGAATAGGAAAATATGCTGTTTTGAAATTACAGAAGTGAACCCTACACTTGACAAAGAGAATCTGATGTCGGAAATTGCTTTTAATATTTTACAGAGAAGTGTAAATGTGCTAATGATGAATTGATAATTAGATATTTACAAACCAGCAGGCACATCTTTTTTCTGGCGATACATGGTAAGAGATGGATCCATAGCAATCGCATTGTCACAAATTTTTTGCCCTTTTTCTTTTTGCCCTAATTTTTGGAGTGTGAGGCCTGCCATAAATAATGACGGAGCATCTTTGGGATTCAAATCAAGGAGCTTTTTAAAATAGTCAAGAGCTTCATTGTATTTTTTGGTATCATACATGGCATGGGCTATGTTGTTCAGCAATTCAGTGTTGTTGGGTTTGCGTTCGAGGACTATACCCAATGTTTTTATTCCGTTTTCACTATCCCCTGTATAAATTTGTGCAAATCCGTAATTTTCAAAAAAATCATTTGTTTTATTATAACCATTATTGGACGCCATATCGAAATATTTCAAAGCACTTTTATAATCATTTTGGTTATAACAAATTAAACCTAATTCATAAATCCATAGATTTTTGGTTGGTTCCAGAGCAATCGCTTTTTGATATTCTTCGATAGCGCCTTTGTTATTTTCCAATTCGAGGTAAGTAAGTCCTAAGGTGTAATTTGCTTCAGCATCTTTGTCATTTTTAGCTAATGCAAGTTTTAAATATTTTTCAGCTTTACCATAATCTTCCAGGTAATAATTACTCATACCAAGAATTAGGTCTGTGTTATCGCATTGATCGCATTGCTGTGCAAGGTCAATTGCTTTCTGAAACTGATGGTTATTAAAATATAAAGAAGATAGTTCTTTAATTACTTCTTTATCCAGGGAATCTAACTGATACGCTTTTATGTAGTTTACTTCTGCCGGGCCAATTCTCGACATTTCAAGATTTACTTTTCCGTTTGCGATATAGGCTTCTTTGTAATTTGGATTATAATAAATAGCCTTATCAAAATCTTTTGCAGCTATTGCATATAATCTTCCATTATTTTCTTCTACCCCTTTTTGAAAATAAAATTGCGCACTATCCAGGCTTTGAGAAAATGAAGTCAATGATATAAATGAAACTGCGACTGCAGAGAGAAAGTTTTTCATATAGGATATTTTGCAAAAAAAGTACCACAAATTACTGAAGCACTATTGTGCTTAACGCAGGCAGGTTACAATTTATTTCATATAATTGATTCTTTTTATCCACAATACTTGTAATAATTTCCTGGTTGGTAAATTTACCGGTACCCCAATATTGCTTGTCGTCGCTACAAAAGATTTGATTCCATGAAGATTTCCCTTTGGCCTTAAATTTCCATTGATGCCTTTCTACCGGCGTCATGTTAAAGATAATGAGCAAATCGTCTTTACTTTTTTTTCCTTTACGCTTATAAATCATCACACATTCATTGCGATGGTCGAGATCTATCCATTCAAAACCTTTTGGATCAAATTGATATTCATAAAGCGCAGGTTGTGAAGTATATAATTTATTGAGATCCGTTAAACAATGTTGCAGTTTTTGATGAGGCTCGTAAACTAATAAATGCCAGTCCAGTTCCTTTTTGTGGTTCCATTCGGAAGTTTGGCCAAATTCGTTTCCCATAAAAAGCAACTTTCCTCCCGGATGAGTGTACATGTAAGAATACAGGGTGCGAAGATTTGCAAATTTTTGCCAATCATCCCCTGGCATTTTATAAATCATCGGAGATTTCCCATGCACTACTTCATCATGGCTCAGTGGTAGAATGAAATTTTCATCAAAAAAATAGACCATGCTGAAACTAAATTTGTCCTGGCTATCTTTTCTGAATAAAGGATCCACTTTAAAATAATCGAGTGTATCATGCATCCATCCCATCATCCATTTCATCCCAAAACCGAGGCCTCCGGAAGTAGTTAACCCAGTGATCTGTGGCCAGTCGGTAGATTCTTCTGCAATCATTTGTACATCCGGAAAATCGCGATATACCATTTCATTAAGGCTTTTGATAAACGCGATAGCTTCCAAATTTCCATTTCCGCCAAATTCATTTGGTTCCCATTCTCCTTTTTCTCTTGAATAATCGAGTCGCAAAATAGAACTTACCGCATCTACACGCATTCCGTCTATGTGATACATATCAAACCAATAACGCGCATTACTTATTAAAAATGATCTTACTTCTGCCCTCGCATAGTTAAAGATGTAGGAGTTCCAATCCGGATGATAACCCTTTTTCATATCGGCATATTCATAAGTATGCGTACCATCAAAGTTAAATAAACCATGGGCATCCCTGGGGAAATGCGACGGGACCCAATCCAAAATAACTCCTATGTCTTCATGATGAAATGCTTCAATCAATTTCATAAAATCTTCGGGTATGCCAAACCGTGATGTAGGCGCGTAATAACCCGCTCCCTGGTAACCCCAGCTTCCATCATAAGGAAATTCCATAACGGGCATCAGTTCTACATGTGTAAATCCCATTTTTTTCACATAAGGAACCAGGAGTCCAATCATTTGTTCGTAAGAATTGAAAGAATCTTCATCATCTGCAACAGGCTTCATCCAGCTTCCGAGGTGCACCTCATAAATGCTCCATGGTGAATGTAAAGAATTGTAGTCTTTTCGTTTGGTCATCCACGTTGCATCATTCCATGTGTATTGAATATCCTTTGTTTTGGATGAAGTAGCAGGACGGGTTTCCCAATGCCTGGCAAAGGGATCGCCTTTTAATATTTTGGCCCCTTCAAAGCCATCAATATAATATTTATAGTTTTCGTATTCTTTTAAATCAGGAATGAAACCTTCCCAAATTCCGGATCTTTCGAGTCTTACAAATAATGGATGTGCTCCAATATTCCAATGATTAAAATCACCAACGACACTTACATAAGTTGCATTGGGTGCCCATACAGAAAAATAATATCCATTTCTCTTCAATACAGTAACAGGATGTGAGCCAAATTTCTTATAAAGGCTGTAATGAGTCCCGTTTTGGAAATTACGTATATCTTCCTCATCAAATAGTGAATAATTCCAAACAGGTTTGGTACTATCCACAAAATTATTTTCTTCGTAAGGTATTTTTTTTATTGGCATAATCAAAGTTACAAAGAGTTTTTTTTTAATAAATTTCAATAATAAATTTTCAATTTTATTGGTTTGATATACTTTGGTTATGAAAATTACAATTTAAAGATGATGTTGAAACATTTTTGCCGCATTATTTAGCTGAAAGCTAATGCAAAAGTTGGTACTCTTCTTTATTTTTATTGGAGGCTATAAATTTTCCCAATCTGTTTTTTAAACGGGATGCGAAAAAGTTACCTGATTCAGAACGTAAGATTTCTTTTGCAAAATAAATAAAGTTACCTGCGTTCGTAACACTTAAAAGGCAATAAAAAATTATGTATTCTCAACTGTATTTAGATATAAAGTTGCCTCACTACTTATCCTTTGTAAGAAGTAAAATAGTTAGTTTTAAAAGATGGATAGATGGTTATTGTATCCCCAACTTGAGGTTTAATAAGTTAATAAGATTTTGAAAATATAAGCGCCATTTTTCTAATAAGGTTAAGTAATATTGAAAAACACCATTTACAAATTTAAAATTAATTATTTTTTGCCCAGTTTATAACATTCAAGCTTTTGACCTTGTAAAGTATAGCAGTAATTGTTTGATTTTTTTAAGAAAGAATATTGGGAACAAAATAATTCACATTTTTTTAAATTAAATTTTAAGTTATTAAACTCATTGGACAGATATTTGTCATATTATTATCACAAAAGTGTAACTTAAATGTTCTCTTATTCATTAACCCTTAAAAATGTATAATTATGAAAAAATTGTTTGTACTATCAGCCATTTCACTATTTATTTTTTCTTCGTGTAAGAAAGAAATCACGCAAGTTCAACAGGTAAACCAGGCCTATTCGGCAGTATATAATATTGCTCCTTCAGATTGGACTACTAACAATGGTGGATTAAGCTATACAGCATCATTACAGATACCCGAACTTGATAATTCCATTTACTTAGGTGGAGGCGTTTTGGTATATCTTTCGTTTTCCGGTACTAATTATTATGAAGCGCTTCCTGAAGTATTTGATGGATTTACTTATGGCGCTATCCATTCCAACGGATATGTAAGTATTGACATCAGTGATATATCAGGCAATATTATGAATCCTCCTACGCAGGATATTTCAGCTAAAGTTATTCTGATTGATGCTCAAAGTTTAGACTTGCATAAAGATGTAAATCTAAATGACCTAAGAGCGGTACAGAAAGCATTCAATGTAAATTAATAGTTAACATTAATTGAAATTAAAAGCTTGCTGTTTTTCAATAAGAAATAATGGTTAAGCGTGTAATAATTTTTGATTTCAGTAACCGAACAAATAATATTATTTGTTCGGTTACTTCTTTATAAAAGAAGTCTTCATTTTGATGGTAAATTATTTTTTATCAAGTTCACTTATTAACTGTGCTACCAGCGAAGTCCATCCTGTTTGATGGCTGGCACCCAAACCATTTCCATCATTTCCATGAAAATATTCATAAAATAAAATAAGATGTTGATTCCCCGGTTGATTATAAAACCAATTGTCTCTTCCAAAAACTCTTCTGTTACCCTCATGATCTTTTTCAAATAAACTAATTACCCTTTTTGCCAATTCATCGGCTACACACTTTAGATTCATCTTGTTATCTGAACCAGTAGGGAATTCCACCAACAGATCATCTCCATAAAATTCCCCAAGCTTCCTTATAGATTGAATAATAAGATAATTAATTGGAACCCATACTGGACCGCGCCAATTAGAATTTCCTCCGAAAAAATCAGAAGTAGAATCACCCGGATCATAATGAATACTGTATTCTATATTTTCAATCGTTACCGCATAAGGATGCTCTGCATGGTATTTAGACAAAGCCCTGATACCGCCGGGAGAAAGAAACTCTTCTTCATTGAGCAAATGTTGCAAAATATCTATTAGTCTTTCTTTCTTGATTAGAGATAACAGAATCTTTTCTCCATCGGTTTGTTCTTCATTGGGCCAGAAACGATTGTTTTTTTTACGATAATTTTCAAACCAAATTGTTCTTTTCTTAAAATCCGACAATTTATCGCGAACACTTTTTTCAATAACAGAAACGGCAAATAATGTAGTAAGTCCCACTATAGATTGAATGCGCAAAGGAATGGAAATCGTTCCGTCTTTGGAAAGAAGATCATAAAAGAACTTATCGCTATCATTCCATAATCCATATTGGTTTAATGCTTCCGCAATTAATACAAAATGTTCAAAAAATTTTGTTGCGGTATCCTGGAAAGTTTCATCAGCTTGAGCTATTTCTAAAGCCATATCCATCATATTCAATGCATACATTCCCATCCAGCTTGTTCCGTCAGCTTGTTCCAGGCGATGGTTTCCGGGCATTTCAGTGCTGCGGTTAAATACACCTATATTATCAAGTCCAAGAAATCCGCCCTGGAAAATATTGTTCCCGCTGGCATCTTTCCGGTTGATCCACCAGGTAAAATTTATAATCAGCTTTTGAAATATTCTTTTTAGAAATTTAATATCACCTACTCCTGTGGAAGATTTATCTATCCGGTAAACCTGCAAAGCAGCCCACGCCTGCACAGGTGGATTTACATCACTAAAATGCCATTCATAAGCCGGCAATTGGCCATCCGGTTTCATAAACCATTCCCTCATTATCAGGATTAACTGATGCTTTGCAAATCCTGCATCCATCATGGCCATCGGGATACAATGAAAAGCAAGGTCCCAGGCAGCATACCAGGGATATTCCCATGTATCAGGCATTGATATAATGTTCTGGTTTTTCAGATGCTTCCATTCATGATTACGGCCATAAAGTTTACCATCATTTACCGGTGTAATGCCATCACTGGTCGTAAGCCACCTTTCTACATCATAATGATAAAACTGTTTATTCCATAACATACCGGCAAGCGCCTGACGCTGAATATTTTTCTGATCAGGGTTAATATCTTTTGGCAAAATGGTATTGTAAAAATCATCTGCTTCCGCTTTGCGAATTCTAAAAATATTCTCAAAACCTTTTTCAAAACCATTTTGAAGTTCCTTATCAGAAAGCCGAAGGTAAAGGGTTTCAGAGGCTCCTCCCTCAATCGTGAAATCATAAACAGGAGCAAATTTAGTCCCCGAAGTTCTTGTTCGCAAAGCTTTTACATTTTTTCGTCTAATGATGGCATCATGAAATGCATCCTTAACAAAAGGAGTTTCATTGGGGATACCTAAAACCTTTTGTGTATTGGTAATATTATCTGTATAGTAAGTCCCTCTCGATTTGGGATAATACAAATAGTAGGCCCCCAATCTTTGGTGGCTCGCCTTCACGACTGTTTTACCATAATCAGTAATCACTGGTTTTTCTTCAAGCCTTTCATTGCTGTAACGATTGTAAAACCATAATGTGGGCAGTATCGTAATGCCTGCACTTTCTGTATAACGGTTATGGATATTTATTTTTATAAAGATATCCGTTGAATCCAGTTTAGCGTATGTTACTGTAACGTCAAAATATTCATTGTTATCGAAAACTCCTGTATCTAATATTTCATATTCGGGATCAACTTTCGAACGGTTTTTATTTTGTAATTTCAGATCTTCATAAGGAAATTCCCTTTGAGGATATTTATACAAATATTCCATATAGTAGTGCGTAGGAATATTATCCAGATAATAATACAATTCCTTCACATCTTCTCCATGATTGCCTTCTTTGTTTCCAAGTCCGAATAATCTTTCTTTTAAAATAGGATCTTTACGATTCCATAAAGAAACCGCAAAACAAAGGTTTTGGAATAAGTCTGATATACCGGCAATGCCATCCTCACCCCATATATAAGACCTGTAATGCGACTGTTCAAAAGGAAAGTAATTCCATGCATCCCCTGTTGTACTATAATCCTCGCGCACGGTTCCCCATTGTCTTTCGCTCAGGTAAGGTCCCCATTTTTCTATAGGAACATTTTTAGGTAAATTGTCTAAGAGCCTTTGATGTTCTGCTGTCATTCAAATTTTTTAATTCAATAATTTTCTCCATTTATACAGGTTTATCCCTTGGGGATAAAATAGTAAGCCTGGTAGAAATTTTTATTTTTTCAAAAATAACTGAGATGCAAAAATATTTAATTAGTAGCCGTATTCAAAAACAAAGAAAGCAGAGATTAACAGAGTTCAATAAAATTCAACAAATGAACCCTTATTATTAATGTGTAAAGTTGATTAATTTTACTTTTATACAGATCTGGCAATTGCCGGAATTTTCACATAGAATAATTTAACATGAAGAAACTATTTATTTTATTTTTCATTGCAGCATTATTTACTTCTTTCAATAAAAAGTCTTCACCGGTAAATATAATTATAGATACGGATATTGCACCGGATTATGATGACGTGGGCGCAATGGCAATTCTTCATGCGTTTGCTGATAAAGGAGAAGCTAACATTTTGGCTACCATTTCTTCTAATGCTTTTGAAACAACAGGCCCTACAATAAGTGTATTGAATACTTATTTTAACCGCCCGGATATTCCGATAGGAGTTACAAAAAAAGAAGAGCCGAATAAAGAATGCCAGCAGGAATGGGCAGAGGCTATCATAAAAAAATATCCTCATTCATTACGATCCAACGCTGATGCCATGGATGCCGTAAAACTCTATCGTAAAATTATTTCTAAACAGCCGGACCATAGTGTTACCATAGTAACAATTGGGTTTTTCACAAACCTTGCCGGACTTTTAGAATCAAAAGGAGACGCCTATTCCCCGCTTGATGGAAAAACATTAGTTGCAAAAAAAGTAAAGCAATTAGTATCAATGGCAGCTTCGCTAAATAACGGGAACAGTGGTTACGAGTTTAACGTGGCTACTGATGCTGCCGCTTCAAAAAAAGTATTTGAGGAATGGCCTACTCCTGTTACTTTAAGTGGATTTGAAATTGGGGAAAAAATATTAACCGGCATATCTCTCATTCATAATGATGCCATACAAAACAGCCCGGTGAAAGATGCTTTTACCATTGCCTTGGTAAAAGATCATAATACAATTGGCAGAAATAGTTGGGATGAAACAGCTGTACTGGTTGCTGTGCGTGGCCTAAAGCCCTGGTTTGGTTTTCGCAAATTAAACCTTACTGTGCTTCCTGATGGAAAAGACAGTATAATACCAGGCGATAAATTTAAGTACCTGACTTTTAAACAAACTCCTGCACAGATTGGAAAAGTTATTGAAAAACTTATGATGCATCAGCCTATAAAAAATAAGAAATGACTGGTTATTGGTATGCGGAAATCTCCGGTTTGTAAATGACAACTTCTCTTCTTCTTTTTTATATTTTACTTTATCAAAAATCCAATAGGTAAGCTTGGTAGAAATAATACCAAGGCCTACACCGAAAAATAGATTCGCAGAAATTTTACTGTAGAAAGTTCAAGGCTCATGCTTAGCGATTCCAACTTATTTACCGGGTAATGCAAAAGCAACATAAGCATCTCCCGATTGAGTATTTAATTTTCCGCCTCCGCATGCAATAACGATATACTCTTTCCCATTTAAATGATAAACTGCAGGTGTTGCAAAACCCGAAGCCGGCAAATCGGCTTCCCACAATAATTGCCCGGTTCTTTTGTTGAAAGCCCTTATTTTATGATCACTTGTGGCAGCAATAAATAATAAGCCTCCTGCGGTTACAACCGGACCGCCATAATTTTGCGTACCCGAATGAATACCTCTTGCTTTCAATTTAGGATGATCTCCTAAAGTATCTTTCCAAACAATTTTTGCCGTATTTAAATTAATAGCCGTTAAAGTTCCCCATGGAGGTCTAATTGCAGGATAACCTTCTTTGGTAAGAAATTTATTATATCCTGTACTGGTATATGGAAGATTTAGATAAGGATCCTTAGGGGCTACAGATTCTATAAATTTTTTATTTTGATCAGGTTTTAAATTAAGGATAAAAGAAGCAATAGCACCCTTTTCTTCATTCGAAAGCCTGTTAAAAGCAGGCATCATTTTTCGTCCATTGGAAACTAATTGTTCAAAAGACGCTTGATTATATTTTTTGTTTACACCAATTAAAGAAGGATAACTTCCACTGCCTTTTCTTTCGGGACCATGACAGGTAACACAGTTCTCTACGTATAGTCTTTCTCCTGCCTGCAGGTAAGTTTCTTGTATCGGTGCTTTTTGCTTTACATCTATCATCGTTAATATCCAGGGTATTTCATTCGCATTCACATACAATATTCCTGTTGAAGGATCAAAGGCTGGGCCGCCCCATTCTCCGCCACCGTCAAAGCCGGGAAATATGACGGTTCCTTCTCTTGATGGAGGGTTAAAAATATTACCATTTTTATATCCTGCCAACCTGTTCTTAATATCATTAAATGATGAATCAGAAACGAGATTATTTAAATCCGAATCGCTTACAATCTGCCTGGCAAAAGGCTCCGGAAGCGAAGGAATCGGTTGTGTGGGAGAAACTCTCTCGCCAATAAGTTCAGATTGAGTTGGTACAGGAGTTTCTTTAACCGGATAAATTGGCTCACCGGTTTTCCTGTTGAATAAAAAGATAAAACCACTTTTAGTTGTTTGAGCCAAAGCATCAATTTTCTTTCCGTCTTTTGTAATAGTAACCAATAAAGGCGCGGCCGGCAGATCCCTATCCCAAAGATCATGATGTACCGTTTGAAAATCCCAGATACGTTTACCGGTTGCAGCATCCAATGCCAAAACACAATCTGCAAAAAGATCATTGCCTAATCTTTTACCACCATAAAAATCGAAAGACACAGAACCTGTAGGAATAAATACAACTCCCGTTTTTTCATCAAGGCTCATACCTGCCCAGTTATTGGCTCCACCAAGATGTTGCCAACCATTTTTATCTTCCCATGTATTATAACCGTATTCACCCGGATGCGGTATGGTGTGGAATATCCACTCTTGCTTTCCTGTTATTACATTATAAGCCCTCACATCGCCGGGCGCTGCAGTAGCATCTTCCGCTACTCTCGAACCGAGGATCAACAGGTTCTTATAAATAATACCGGGAGTGGTGGAAGTGATATAAAGATCTTTTACATCGCGCCCAAAACCATCATGCAAATCAATCTTGCCATTATTTCCAAAAGTTTTTACAAGCTTACCTGTGTTAGCATCTACACATATCAAATAGTAGCCTGCTGTGTAAAAAATTCTTTTATCATTTTTCCCATCAGTCCAGTAAGTAACGCCACGACAGGCATTTGAAAAGACCGCTGCTAATTGTGACGACGAAACTGAATCGGTAGCAAAAGAAACAGCAGGATCAAAAATCCACTTTGGTTTGCCCGTTGCTGCATTCAAGGCCAGCAATTTTAGTTCGGGTGACGTAGCATACATAATGCTATCCACAATGATTGGGTTACATTCTATTTGTGAATGAACCGCAGTATCTACATCTCCTGAATGATAGATCCATGCAACCTTTAGCTGATCTACATTATTAGTATCTATTTCTGTTAAAGAAGAATAATGTAAAGCATCTTTCGTGCCTCCATATACATTCCAGTTTTTGTAAGAATCATTATTTTTTGAAGTGCATGATGAAACTATTAAAGTAAGGAAGATTGATAAAAAGTAAAATAAATTTTTCATACTTACTTTATAAATGAGTTATTGTTTTTTGAATAAATGGATATTTGTAATATTTAATTGTTTACTGTTGACAAAATACAAAATTTGCCAGCTAATTCATATTATGAATGAAGGTATTAAAAAAGGAGATGCCCATTTATTTTCTTTTTTAAAATAAATATTTCTTGCGCTAACGCATCATTTTATATAAAACAGAATTTGGTTATTGGTTGAACAATGATTCTGATTTTTGCTGGCGGTCTTTTACATAATTAACAGCTGCAACATATAATTCATCTACATCCTTTGCTGTTAGCCCCAGTTGTTCTATAATAATTGTATCTAATTTTTTTTTATCAACTTTCTTAATTTCTTTATAAATAGTTTCCTGTTCTCTGCCTTTCAAACTTAAATAAATTTGCATCAGCTCTTTTTTCCTGGGTAACAATAAAGAAGGGTTGATGACCAAAGTTTGTTCCACCAAATTAACATCTACATCACTCAAAGTCTGACTGCCTGTTAATTGCCGAGCAAACAAATCAACAAAATATCTGAAAAAAATACTATTGAGAATCATGAAAATAAAATGCGAATATTTTCGATATTCTTTTCTGATTTTAAATACGTAATTCACTTTGTCACAATACACGTTGCTTTGCCGGTTATCAATCAACCTGAATTTTTCGCCAATTTTAGCCGGGAAAATAAAATCACCCACAAATGCTTTTGAAGTTAAATTGTACCAATTCTCATTGTTTTGACAACTGGGTCTTTTATCAATTTGAAATTTTTTTTGTTCTCCGGAATCAATGTATTTAAGAAGATGTTTTTTCTGTTTTTTTAATTTGCTCCTGCTATATCCACAAAGAAGAACCTTATTTTTAAGATGGGAAATATCTGCGTCAAGATTAAATGCTTCACTTTGGGTTTTGAAAACCGGTTTCATGAATTCTTTCTCGATTATAAAATGTTCGTTTGTCAATTTAGAATAAAACCAACCCAAGTAATTCCATGCAGGCAAATGTTTTTTCTTTTCTACACCGAAAGTGAGTTGGTAGGTAGCCTCATCAAGTTTCTTTGCCTTTTCTGTTTCATCAGTCAAATAGAAAAAATCATTGGCCCCGGTTTTAATTCCGTATTTCACTTCGATTATTTTTGAGAGTGGAATTAATTTATTTCCTGCTTTTGAAATTATTTTATTGAATATTTCCGGAGAACGCAAATAAAGTGCGCCCCAATGCCCGTTTTTATAAATGTCATCAATGGTAGAATTCATTTCTAATTGATGCTGGTTTACTACTTCAATTAATACATCTTCATTTTGAAAATTAGATTTTGTTTTTTCAATCTTCCTGGCAAACTCATTTACCTTGGCGAATCTCTCGTTGTTGATTCCGATTACTTTTTCGTATTCACTAAAAATACGGACAAATTTTACATTATTTTTTTCCCTTGCTTTTTGATTTTCACATTTTTCAATTATAAGAATAACCGTATTAATAGAGGCAGTTTCAAAACTCCTTTTCTTTTGTTGATCTATTATGGCAATA
>Ga0208357_1001967_pt1 | contig 14271 bp, 13 predicted proteins | sample NGESurdeep092012_6_FD_184487 | JGI IMG/M metagenome (GOLD analysis project Ga0208357, IMG submission 184487) | Arctic peat soil microbial communities from Barrow, Alaska - NGEE Surface sample F52-2 deep-092012 (SPAdes) | ecosystem: Environmental > Terrestrial > Soil > Wetlands > Peat ... | reverse complement strand
CAGCCGGGGAGTGGCCAGCACGGGAACATCGCCCGACCGGAAGGACAGCGCCGTGTCGGCCTCGGTCACGGTGAGATCGACATGAGCGCCCAGACCGGTATGAAGAGCCACCCCGGTACGATACGGGAGACAGCGGATGCCGGCCACTACTGATGTCCGCACAACGTTTTGCCGAACCCCGGCCAGTAGGAGGCAGTGGTGATCGAAACTCCCGTACTCGAACGCGTGCTCGGGGAGGCGCTGCGCCATGGCGGCGACTTCGCTGAGGTATTCGCCGAAGACCGGGTCACCTCCTCGGCCATGCTCGACGACGGGCGGGTGGAGGAGCTCTCGTCGGGGCGCGACCGCGGCGCCGGGATCCGAGTGGTGGTCGGCGAGACCACCGGGTTCGCCCACACCGCCGACCTGTCCGAGACCGGCCTGATCCGAGCGGCCGAAGCCGCCTCGGCCGTGGCCCAGGGAGGCGGCGGCACCACCTCGGTGGCGGTGGGAGGGCTCCACGAGGACGGGGCCGCCCGGGAGCCCGGATCGGGTAGCGGTCCCGCCTCGAAGTCGGACTCCCTGGCCCTGCTCCGTCGCGCCGACGAGGCGGGCCGCAGCGCCGGCGGCGCCATCTCCCAGGTCCAGGCGGGCTACGGCGGCTCCAAGCGACAGGTGCTGATCGCCAACTCCGAGGGCCTGCTGGCCCGCGACGAGCAGGTGCGCACCCGCTTCTCCGTGTCCTGCGTGGCCGAAGGCGACACCGGCCTGCAGACCGGGTTCGAGTCTGCGGCCCGCACGGTGGGTTTCGAGCTGTTCGACGAGGTGTCGGTGGAAGAGCTGGCCGAGCTGGCCGCCCGGCGGGCCCTGTCCAAGCTGTCGGCCCGACCGGCCCCGTCCGGCGAGGTCCCCCTGGTACTAGCCGGAGGGAGCGGGGGCATCCTGTTCCACGAGGCATGCGGCCATGGCCTGGAGGCGGACCATATCGTCAAGGACGCATCGGTCTACGTGGGCCAGGTGGGACAGCAGGTGGCCAGCCCCTCGGTCACCCTGGTCGACGACGGCACAGTGGGGAGCGAATGGGGGACCTTCGGCTTCGACGACGAGGGTCGCCCGGCCCAGCGGAACGTGCTCATCGAGAACGGGATCCTGACCGAGTACCTGTGGGACTACCTCCGGGCTCGCAAGGAGGGCCGGCGCTCGTCGGGCAACGGTCGGCGCCAGAGCTACCAGCACCTGCCCATGGTCCGCATGACCAACACCTTCTTGCTGCCCGGCGAGGAGGACGCCGACGAGATCGTGGCCCAGACGCCCCACGGCGTCTATGTGGCCAAGCTGGGCGGCGGCCAGGTCAACACCACCACCGGCGACTTCGTGTTCGGGACCACCGAGGCCTACCTCATCGAGGACGGGCGGATCACCGAACCGCTCCGGGATGCCAACCTCATCGGCAACGGGCCGGAGATCCTGCGGCGCATCGACGCCGTGGGCACCGATTTCGCTATGACCCCGGGCACGTGCGGGAAGGACGGGCAGTCGGTGCCCGTCGGGTGCGGGCAGGCCACGTTGCGGATCACCGGTGTCACCATCGGGGGGACGTCCGAATGAGCACCACGGTGCAGTCGCCGGCTACCTCGGGGATCGGCCACGACGGCGACCCCGACGAGCTCCTCGAGATCGCCGATCGGGTGGCGGGCTGGGCCCGCTCCGGTGAGGACGTCGAGGTCTACGTGTCCCGAGGCGAGGAGACCGAGGTGCGGGCCTACGACGGGGAGGTCGAGTCGCTGACCTCGGCCACCTCGGCCGGCATCGGGGTGCGCGTCGTGGTCGACCACAAGCTCGGGTTCGCCTGGGCCGGCTCGCTCGATCCATCGGTGCTGGGCGAGACGCTCGACGAGGCCCGGGACAATGCCACCTTCGCCACTCCCGACGACCACGTACAGCTGGCCGTGGCCGACGGCGTGCCCGCCGTGGCCGTCGACCTGTGGGACGACGGGCTGGCTTCGGTGCCCACCGCCCGCAAGGTCGAGCTGGTGCTGGAGCTGGAGCGCCAGACCCGCGCCGCCGATCCCCGGATCCGCCAGGTCTCCTCGGCCGACTACGGCGACGGCTCGGTCGAGGTGGCTCTGGTGTCGACCAAGGGGATCCGGGCCTCGAACCGGCGCACGTCGGGGTTCGTGTCCGTGTCGGTCATTGCCGGAGAGGGAACGGCCAGCCAGACCGGTGGCGGATTCAGCGCCGGACGCGGCTTCGAGGGATTGGAGCCCGAGCGGGCCACCGCCGATGCGGTGGAGCGGGCCGTTCGCCTCCTGGGGGCGACCAAGGGTCCCTCGGGCCGGTCCACCGTGGTCTTCGACCGGCGGGTGGCCACCACATTGTTGTCGGTGATCTCGTCGGCTTTGTCCGGCGAGGCGGTGGCGAAGGGCCGCTCGTTCTTTGCCGGACGCCTGGGCGAGCAGGTGGCCGACTCCGTGCTTACCATCGTCGACGACCCCACCGATCCCCGGGCCTACGGCGCCGCGGCCTACGACGCCGAGGGACTGGCCTGTCGCCGGAACGTGCTGGTGGAGAACGGGGTACTCCGTCGGTTCCTCTACGACACGGTGTCGGCTTCTCGCGCCGGTGCGGTCTCGACCGGCTCAGCCGTGCGGGGTGGCTTCTCGGGGACGCCGGGTCCGGGATGTCGGGCCCTGACCCTGGCCGTCGGCCCGGAGGGCTATGACCAAGATGGCGTGCTCGCCGCGGTGGGCGACGGCCTGTTCGTGCAGTCGATCACCGGCGTGCACTCGGGGGTGAACCCCATCAGTGGCGATTTTTCGGTGGGAGCCGAAGGCCTGCTGATCCGAGACGGCAAGCTGGCCGAACCGGTCCGGGAGATCACCGTGGCCTCGACCCTCCAGCGGATCCTGCAGTCGGTGGTGGCCATCGGTGCCGATGTCGAGTGGCTCCCCGGCATCGCCGCCGGACAGACCGTGGCCGTGGGGGATATGCAGATCAGCGGGGTATAGCGGGCGGTTCTGCTCCCGCCCGGGCCCGCTCGGCCCAGGGCCGGAGGTGGTTGCCTACTTGTCCGACGATGAGGACGATGAGGACGAGGAGGCGGCGACCGGCTTGGCCGCCGGGGCCGAGGAGCCGGAGTCGGACTTGGAGGAGGAACCATCCGACCCGCCCGACGCCTTGCTGTCAGCGGAGACCTTGTCCCCGCTGGGCTTCGACTCCTTGTCCGAGCCGTTAGACGAGGCGCCCTCGCCGGCCGAACCGCCCGAGTCTGCGGTGGAGACGGCGCTCTTCTTGGAGCGGCTGTCTGTCTTGTAGAAGCCGCTGCCCTTGAAGACGATGCCCACGTTTCCGAACAGCTTGCGGACTCGACCGCCGCAGGAGGGGCAGACCTCGATGGAGTCATCAGTGAACGCCTGTACTGCTTCGAACGTGTGGTCACACTCGGTGCAGCGGTACTCGTACGTGGGCACGTCGCCCGACCTCCCGTGAGTTCTTTGTGCTGAGCGTTAGCAGTCTAATGCAGTGAGTGCTAACGGCGAGCAGCCGTCGACCATCGTCAATCGGGCCAGATTCTCCCGCCTGGACGCATTTCGCCGAAGGACGCGTCCCCTACACTGAGGTCCGTGAAGAAACCGGTCGGTCATGTCTGAGCGGAGCCTGGGCCACCTGGATCCGCTGGGCGGAGCCCGGATGGTCGACGTCTCGCCCAAGGAGCCCACCCATCGCCGGGCATTGGCCCGTTGCCGGGTGGAGATGTTGCCCGAGACGACGGCCAAGGTGGCCACCAACGCCATCACCAAGGGCGATGTGCTGGCCGCGGCCCGGGTGGCGGGTATCCAGGCGGCCAAACGAACGGCTGACCTGGTACCGATGTGCCACCCGCTCCTGGTGGGCACGGTCCACGTCGATTTCACCATCGGAGACGATTACGTCGAGGTCGAGGCCAAGGTGGAGACGGTCGACCGGACCGGTGTGGAGATGGAGGCCATGACGGCCTGCGCCATCGCCGCCCTCACCGTCTACGACATGTGCAAGACGACCGACCGCACCATGAGCATCGGTCAGCTCAAGTTGTGGGAGAAGGCGGGCGGGAGCTCCGGCGCCTGGAAGCGGAACCCGTCGACCTGAGCGGACAGAACGGCATGCATTGACCATCGGTGCGCCGACGTTGATCCTCGGCTACCGGCGGGTCAACGAGGGTGTGGACGATCCGTTTGACTTCTGCGTCACGCCTGACCGGTTCGCCGACCACCTGGCCCTGTTGTCCCGACGGGTCGAGTTCGTCACCTTGGACGAGGTGTGCCGGCCGTCTCGAGCCCCTCGGGTGGCTGTGACCTTCGATGGTGGTTACGTCGACAACCTGGTGCACGCCGTGCCCATCGCCCAGCGGTTCGGCGCCCCCATCACCGTGTACGTGGCCAGTGGCCTGATAGGTGATCCCCGGGGGTTCTGGTGGGACCGCCTGGCCCGGTTGGTGTTGCACGGCGCGTCGGAGCCCATCGAGCTTCCGGTTGTCATCGGCGGTGCCGAGATCCCGGCCCGGTTCGGCCGCCCGGAGACGGCCCGCCAGATGCTCGAGGTGCTCTGGGCCCGATTGCGCGTGCGCACGCCCCAGGAGATCGACGATGTGCTGGTGGATCTGGGCCAGCGGTTGTCCGTCGGCACCGATGCGGCGCCCGATGCCCGGACCATGACCCATCTCGAGCTGGACAGCCTGGCCGCCTCAGAGGGCGTGACGGTCGGCGCGCAGACAGTGGACCACATCTTGTTGCGCGCTCGCTCGTACCCGGTCCAGGTCGGGACGATCAGGACCTCCAAGGTGGACCTGGAGGCGCAGCTGGGCGGATCGGTACGCCACTTCGCCTATCCCTTCGGTGGGCGGGACTCGTTCAACGGGGATTCGATCGCAGCTGTCCGGAGCGCCGGATTCGAGACGGCGACCACGACGATGTCGGGATCGGTGGACGCCTCGTCGATCCCGCTGGCCTTGCCGCGACGGATGGTGGCCAACTGGCCTGGTCGGCTCCTTCGACTCAAGACCCTGCGCTGGGGGCTGCTCTGAGTCCCCAGCGATCTCAGGTCGGTCGCCCGAACGAGTCACCCAGAATGGCATCGACCGGGTTCGGCGCCACCGATGAGGGCGACGGCGGGATCACCGGGGCCGGTGCCCCTGGGGCCGCGGGCGAGGCCGTCGGTACTGGTGAGGCGGAATCGGGCCTCATGACCGAAGTCGCCGGCGCAGTCGCGCCGCGCTGAGGGTTGACGGAGCTGACGATGCTGCTCAGGCGTTCGACCGTTCCGGTGAGGTCGACCAGGATGCGCCGTACCTCTTCGAGCTCGCTGTGGATCTCGGCGTAGGTGATCGAGGAGTCTCCGCCCACACCGTTGACTGCCGCCATGGGCTAGCCGGCAGCAGCGGCCCGGAGCTCGTCGATGGTCAGCTCCGAGGTGGCTTCGCCCCCGCACTGCGCGCAGTGATCGAGATGCCGCCAGCTCCGCAGCAAGCGGGTTCCTTCGGGGTTGAGCAGGACGACGAATGACTCCGACATCGGGTCGATCTCGACCCCGTAGCACGGCCGCCAGGCGGTCGATGCCTCGCCCGATACAGAACTGATCCCCTTGAGGACGCGGCGAAACCGTGAGTTCTCCGTATCGAAGATCCAGGTGCTGTGGCACGACTCAACGATGAGCGGTTCCATGCTGCGATCTTGACACCTTCCTCCGTCGGAAACCGAACGAATATGTTGCGGTTGCATGACGGTTCCCACTCTCTGAGATATAAGAAATAGATAAACTCACGCTGTGTGTGCCACAACCTGTGCGCTCGGTGTAGGTGGCGCTGGCCTGGGCATCTGTGTGGGTCTGTTCTACCCGGAGGGACGCCGAGACGAAACAGCGAGTTCGTTGACATCCTCCCCAGCGCTAACGCCAGGGGATTCCTGAGTCGGGCAGGCGTCACGTTGTAACCTTCCCAGAGGTTCCCGCGGCCGCACGAGGCGGACTGACGCGGGCAGCCCTGTTGTCAGGGCTTGCCCCGTGTCCCGGGGTCGGCGCGAGGGCAAGCCCCCGGGCCACGATGTTCTCTGCAGCGTTGCTGTCGGCGTGATTGGCGTGGCCACAGTTGACGCAACGGAAGACCGCTTGGCTCTTGCGGTTCTCCTCTGCGATGTGGCCACAACGCCGGCACTGCTGGGAGGTGTATCGGGGATCAACAACGAGGACGGTGGTGCCGCTGGCGCAGGCCTTGTCCTCGAGACGGTGGGCGAATGTGGACCAGCACGCCCGATGGATCGACCGGTTGAGTCCGGCCTTGGCCGAAGCCCCGTTGGGTAGGAACGCTCCTGGGCTGTGCGGATCTGGCTTCGGCTTGGGCCGGCGAACCATGTTCTTGACCCGGAGATCCTCCAGGACGAGTACGTCGTGGTCGACCACGAGCTGCGTGGTGGTCCTCTCCCACCAGTCCCGCCGACGATCGGCGATCCGGGTATGAGCGCGGGCCCGGTGGCGGACCGTCCTCGCCCGGCGCTGGGAGCCCCGCCGTTGGCGGGAGAGCCGCTGGTGGAGGCGAACGACCTTCGCTGCCAGCTTGGGGCTGGTCGGTGCCCGGAGCATGGTGCGAGTGAGGTCAGAGCGGACCGATCGTGTGTTTCCGGCCGGGAAGGTGCTCTCGGGACGACGCCAGGGTGGTCAATGCCCTTGACACCGTCAAGCGGGTATCGGCCGGGTCGATGACCGCATCCACAAAGCCGCGCTCGGCCGCCTCCCACGGCGTGAGGAATCGCTCCGTGTACTCGGCCTGGAGCTCGGCCCGTTGTCCCGGGTCCGCACCGCGGTGAAGGATCTGCACGGCTCCTTCCGCCCCCATGACGGCGATCTCGGCGCAGGGCCAGGCGAAGCACAGGTCGTTGCCCAGCCCACGGGAGTCCATCACGATGTAGGCGCCGCCGAAGGCCTTGCGGAGGATGACGCAGATCCGGGGCACGGTGGCTTCGGCATAGGCGAAGGCGAGCTCGGCCCCGTGCCGGATCATCCCGCGCCACTCGAGGTCCTTGCCCGGGAGGAAACCCGGCGTGTCGACCAGGGTCACCAGCGGGAGGTTGAAGGCATCGCAGAACCGGACGAACTTCGCGCCCTTCTGGGAGGCGGCGATGTCCAGCGTGCCCGCCAGGGCCTGGGGCTGGTTGGCCAGCATGCCCACCGGACGGCCGCCGATCCGGCCGAACCCGGTGACCAGCTGAGGCGACCACCGGGTCCACAGCTCGGTGAACGCGGCGTCGTCACACAGGTGGGCGGCGATATGGCGGACGTCGTAAGAACTGGTGGTGCGGGCCGGGATCGCCTCCCGCAGCTCGGGAACCACTCTGTCCTCGGGATCTGTGGTCGGCCCCATGGGAGGCAGTTCATCGGCATGGGCGGGCAGCAAGGCGAGGATGTTCTCCACGTGAGCCATGGCGTCGAGCTCGTCGACCGCCTCGATGGCGCACAACCCGCTGGCGCGAGCGTGGACGGGAGCACCGCCCAGCTGGTGGATGCCGATCCGCACCCCGGTGAACTCTTCGACCATGGCCGGACCCGACACGAAGGCGAAGGCCTCGGGCGACATGACCACGACATCGGCGATGCCGAGCATCAAGGACGGACCGGAGATGGCGGGACCGATGACCACACCGAGCAGGGGCACGATGCCCGAGCACGCGGCCAGCGCCCGCGCCGCCTGACCCCACCCGTGGAGGGAGTCGATGCCCTCGGAGACGTCGGCCCCCGACGAGGCCAGGACGAACACCATCGGGATGTGCAGGGCGAGAGCGCTTTCCGCCGCGGCCTGCAACGTCGCCCCGTCCTCTTTGGACAGCGCCCCCCGTCGCCGGGAGGACACGCTCCGGGCCACCATGGCCGGGCGTCCTCCGAGCTCTTCGATCCCGGCGCGAATCGTCCCCTGGACGAGATGCCGGATGGTCGGTTCAACGGGGGGAGCGATGCTCATCGGCCTATGGTACGCACCGGACCGGGTGACCGCCGTTCCCTGCTCGCCCCAGACCAGTAGCGTCCTGGACAGCTGACCGTCCACGTGCATGCCACGGTGATCAGAGGGGAGTCCATCTGCAAACGGGCAAGTCGGTAGCGAGCTCCGGGGAGAGCAGGCGGACGGCGTCTCGGGTCCTGGTTGGCCTCCGGCGCTCCTGGCCCTACCTGCGGTATGTGGTGGGCTTGGCCCTGGCCTGGTTCGCCCTCGATACGCTGAACGGCCATCGCGGTGAGCTGCAGGATGCCGAGGGCTACCTGACCCATCTGCACTGGCAATGGGTGATCCTGGCCGCGGCATGTGAAGCAGGGTCCCTCTTCTCCTTCGCCGTCCTCCAGGCCCGTCTGCTCCAGGCGGGCAAGGTCCGAGTGGGGCTGGGCTCCCTGTCGGCCATCACGCTGGCGGCTACGTCGATTGCCGACTCGCTCCCGTTGGGACCGGCGCTGGCCAGTGTCTTTGCCTACCGGCAGTACCGGCGCAAGGGAGCCACCCAAGCACTGGCCGGATGGGTCGTGGCCGCATCGTTGGTGGTGGCGGTGGTCACTCTGGCCGTCTTGGCCGCCTTCGGACTGTCGGTGGCCGGGGCCGAGGGCGCTTCCTACGACCTGGTCTGGGTGACGGTGGGGGTGCTCATCCTCGCCCTGGCCCTTTCGGTGGTGTTCTTGAAGAAGCGGTTCTTGGCCCACGTGGTGTCGGCCACCGTGCGGCTGAGCCGTCGACTGACCGGTCGACCTCGGGGCGAGATCGGCGCAGAGGTGGATCGCATCGTCGAGCAGCTGACGGTGGTGCAGCTCAGCGGACGAGAGGCGGTCGAGGCGGGCGGATGGGGCATGGCCAACTGGGCCCTCGACTGTGCCTGCCTGGCCTGTGCCTTTGCCGCCGTCGGGGTGGCCGTGCCGTGGCGAGGGCTGCTCCTCGCCTACGGGGCCGGTCAGCTTGCTGCCAACCTTCCCATCACCCCGGGCGGTCTGGGCGTGGTGGAGGGCAGTCTGACCATCGCCCTGGTGGCCTTCGGCGGTTCCGAGTCATCGACGGTTGCTGCCGTGCTTCTGTACCGGATCTTCAACTTCTGGATCGCGCTCCCGGTCGGTTGGGTGGCCTGGCTGACCCTGGTCGTGCGGCACCGTCACGAGCTCCGGCGCTCACCGCCGCCACCGCCGGATTCCGGTACGGCTGGTCTCCCGGCTGACCAGACCACCCCGTCGGGACCCACGGCGCACTCCTCCGACCACGATCCCGCGCCACCGGTGGCCCGCGAGCCGGCGCCACCCGCGCTGCGAGACCGGGCCCAGGCCATCGGGCACGGTTCCGACGCCGGAAGCGGTCGTGGTGGTGGTTGGCGTCGCCGTGGGCCTCTGGTCCTGATCGCCGCGGCGGTGGCCGGATCGGTTGCCCTCACCAGCTGCACGGCCGGGCACGCCTCGCTCGGAACCGGATCGAGCTCCTGCTACCTGGCTCTGCCCAAGGCGGCTGACGCCGTGCACCATCGAGGGACGCTCATCGGCGTCCGCCTGGTCCCGCCGTCCGACATCGATCCTCACCACGCCACCACCGTCGAGCTCATGCGCCGCAACGGCGGCCCCCTGCACAACACCTGTCTGGTGGCCTACCGGGGGAAGTTCACCTCATCCTCCGTCGAGCGGCCCATAAAGCCGGGGCGCTCGGGGACCTACGCCGTGGCCGTGCTCACCCCTTCGGGCAGCCGGCTGCTCGCCACCTTCGTCCTCACCCACGAGCCCCTCCGCTTCGGTCACTCCCGGATCGGGAGCTGAGGGTCGCAGGAGGTGCGCCCCGACACCCCTAGATTGGCGCCGATGACCTCTCTCCTGGCCGAAGCCGGCCCCTTCGTCGACGCTCAGCCCCGGCCTCGTTCTGGCTGGCCGCGCTGATGGAGCGTCTCGACCGTCTCGAACGGGTCACCGACTTGCTGCTGGTGCTGCTGGACACGCCACAACCGCTCAGCCTCCGGGAGATCGCCAACCGCATCCCCGGCTATCCGTCCGGTCGTGACGCCCGGCGGCAGGCATTCGAACGGGACAAGCGCCTCCTGCGCGACGAGGGAGTCCCCCTCCTGGTGGAAGCGATCGGTGGGGACGATCAGCTCGGGTACCGGGTTGATCCCAGCCATTACTACCTTCCCGACCTGGGGCTCGATCCGGAGGAGCAAGCAGCGCTCAACCTGGCCGTCGCCGGCGTCCATCTGGGCGATCCGAGCGGCGTCGACGCCCTGTCCAAGTTGGGCGCCACTGGGGAATCGCCCCTCCGGCCCCTGGTGGACACGCCCCTGGTCGACCTGCCCTCGGTCGAGGCCCTTCCCGCCCTTTCGGGGCTGTTCGAGGCCGTTCGGCTGTCGGCCACGGCGACGTTCGAGTACCGGGGGGCACCACGGCAGGTCGACCCGGCCGGACTCCGGTTCCGTGGTGGTCACTGGTACTTGGTCGCCTTCGACCGGGACCGGGCCGAGGGACGCACCTTCCGGGTCGACCGGGTCACCTCGACGCCATCGGTGGGGCCGGCTGGGTCAGCCGAGCTGCCCGCCGGGTTCGATCCCGAGAGCGCCTTCTCGGCCGAGCCGTGGCGATTCGGGGCCGGCGATGTCGTGGCCGTGGATGTGCTGATCGACCCGGTCGAAGCCGGTCGGGTCGTGGCCGAGCTGGGTGCAGCGGCGGTGACCGAACGCCGGAGCTCGGGCGCGGTGGTGGTCCGGCTGTCGGTGACCGACATGGGTGCCCTGGTGACCTGGGTACTGGGTCTCCTCGACCACGGCGAGGTGCTCAGTCCTCCCGAGGCTCGCGCCGCGGTGATCGATCGGCTCGAGACCCTGGTCGGGGCGGGAGAAGGCTCCGGTGATCCATCGTGACCACTGTCGCCCGCGACGTCGGCACCCGGCTCCGGCGCCTCCTGGCCATCCTGACCTGGCTGGCTCAGGTGGGGGAGACCCCCATCGAGGAGGCAGCCGCCCGCTTCGGGCTCGAGCCCGAAGCTCTGGTCGCCGAGCTGGAGATGGCCGCCTGCTGTGGGCTTCCCCCGTACACGCCTGACCAATTGATGGAGATCGTGGTCACCGACACCACGGTCTCGGCTCACCTGGGCGAGATGTTGGCTCGACCACGACGGTTGAGCGCTCGGGAGGGGTTTGCCCTGGCCGCCTCGGGCCGGGCTCTGCTGGCCGTGCCCGGGAGCGACGAGAACGGTGCGCTGTCGCGGGCCCTAGCCAAGCTGGATCGAGCCCTCGGCGGTAAGTCCATGGTGATCGAGCTCGATGACCCTCCCATGCTGGGGGTGGTGCGCCGCGCCTTGGAGACCGGCAACCAGTTGCAGATCGAGTACTACTCGGCCTCGAGCGACGAGGTCAGCTCGCGACGAATCGACCCATTGCGCCTGTTTGCCGGGGACGGCCATTGGTATGTGGACGCCCACTGCTACAAGGCCGGTGACGAGCGCCGCTTCCGGGTGGACCGGATCCAGGCGGCCGAGATCCTGGACGGCGTGGCCAGCGAGCCCCGAGAGGGGGCCGAGGGGGCGGAGGGGGCGGAATACGAGCCGTTCGTGCCCGGGCCGGACATCCGCACCGTGCGGCTGGCGCTCGATCCCTCGGTGGCCTGGGTGGTGGAATCGATTCCGGCCGTGACCCCGCCCGAGCAGACAGGGGACCGGATCGAGGTGGATGTCGCCGTGGGTGGCGACGCCTGGTTGAAGAGGCTCCTCCTTCGATTGGGCACGGCGGCCCGGGTCGTCGGTCCCCCCGAGGCGGCGTCGTTGTTGGGCGATGCCGCCGGCCAGATCCTCGATCGCTACCGGCGGTCCCCGCCGGGCTGAGTGCCGTTTGGGTCCGCTCGGCCGCCTCAGGGTCTTGTCATGAAATAACATGAAACGGTACCGTAAGCCGTATGGGGCGTACACGGTGCTGAAGCTGCACACGGTCCGGGTGGGCGGGCACGGCTACTACGTCGACGACCTTCCCTATGGCCGTGAAGACGCCAATGGTCTGGTGGCGGAGAGCCCGGGCCGGTGGGTGGGAGAAGGGGCATCGGCCCTCGGCCTGGCCGAGCGCGTCGAGCCCCAGGCCTTCGCCGACGTCCTGTCGGGCCGGGACCCGCTCTCGGGCCGGGCCCTGCCGGTCACTCGGGACCGGGTCACGGTGGCCGGATACGACCTGGTGTTCTGTGCCCCGAAGTCGGTGAGCCTCCTCCACGCCTTGGGCCCGACGGAGCTGGCATCGGCCGTGGGGAAAGGCCACGATGCCGCGGTACGGGCCACGGCCGACTATCTGGCTCGAGCGGCACTGGGCGTGCGGCGGAGCAGCCATGGCCACCGGTCGACCCTGGCCACCACCGGGATGGTGGGTGGCGCCTTCGTGCACCGGACCAGTCGGGCCCTCGACCCCCACCTGCATACCCACGTGGTGGCGGCCAACGTGGCCCAGGGGGGACGGTCGCTGGTCGGCGGTGGACGGCCGCGGCCTGTTCGCCCACACGGTGGACGCCGGCCGGCTTTACCATGCACAGCTCCGTCACGAGCTCACGGCTCGGCTGGGTGTGGCTTGGGACGTCCGTCCCAACGGCCTGGGTGACGTCGTGGGTGTCGACCCCGGCCTCCGCGGGCTCTTCTCGCAACGCTCGGCTGACATCAAGGCGTATCGGGCTGAACGTTCGGGTCGGGCCTCGGTGCGAGGTGCGTTCTATGCCACGCGCCCGGAAAAGGATCGCACTGTGTGCTGGGAGGCACTCGTTCCCGAGTGGCGCCACCGCGCCGACGAGCTGGGCTACGACGTCGGTGCCCTCGGTCGCGTGGTGGGCCGGGGTCGCGAGGGCGAGGGGTGCGACGTCGAGCGCTTGCAGTCGGCCATCGCCCGATGGTCTCGTCCTGACGCCACGCTGTCGCGTCGAGACATCGTGTCGGCGGTGGCTACCGCGCACGTCGGCGGCGGTCGGATAAGCGAGGTCGAGGGCGCGGTCGACCGGCTCTGTGCCGAGGTGCGGGCCCATGACCCCGGTGGGTCGGGAACCGAACGCTGGCCCGTCCCCGCCCTGTCGGGTGCGCTGCGGGCCTGCGCGGGCGAGTTGACCCGTCGGTGCGAGCAGAGCGGGCTCGGTCATGGGGACAGAGAAAAGCCCGATCGCGCCCGGACCGTGCGTGCTCGTGCTCCCGACGGCCCCAGGCGTGACCGGCGCAGCCCCGAGCGGGGGATGGAGCGATGAGGGCGCGTCAGCGCCCGGCGTCTCGACCCAGTGCTCGGCTCCGCGTGGGGCCGGAAATGGTCAGCCACAGCTCGGTGTCGTGGCTGGGCGCCAACGGCACCCAGCCCACCTGGTTGCGGTGGTCGAAGACCAGTGCGTGCTCAGGCGTGCCCCGGGTGATGCTGTCGGGCGGGAGCCGGCGTCTCCGAACGGTGGAGGACGTGAGGGTGTGGCGCATCGCTCCGCCGGTCATCGCGTCGGTGAGAAGGCGTCCGGTCGGAGCCCGGCCCGACGACAACGATCGCGTCCCCACCTCTTCCTCGCCGGCGAGCACGGAAAGGGCATCGAGTGTGGCCACGTCACCGATGCCGGGCAGCACCACGGTGGTCCCGAACAACGAGAGGAAACCATCTGCGGCCTGTCCCCAGCGCTGCTTGGCCTGGGACAGGTCTTGAAAACAGGCCAGGGTGGTCAGCCCCTGTCCGCCGCCCTCGCTCACCATGGACGGGAGGTCGGGTAGCGGTGCGATGTTGGCCGCTTCGTCCAGGGCGACCAGGACCGGAGGTCGGCGGTTGTCGACCGGCTGTTGTTGTGCGGCACGCTGGTAGGCGGCGGTCCGGATGTCCTCGATGATGCCGACCACCATGGGGGCGACCAGGGCCTGCCCTCGACCGGGTGCACAGATGTAGAGGGTGTCCGACGACTGGACGAAGGCGACAGCATCGAAGTCGGGATCGGCCGTCGCCGCCAGTGCCCGCTCGGTGCGGTACCCGCCGACGACGCCGGAGGCCGTGGACCAGATTCCGCTCAGCTCTCGCTCATCGGTGCTGGTCACACCGTCTAGGAGGTCGGCCGCCAGGCGGGCGGCATCGCCCGGGGCGGCGGCGAGAATCTGTTGGGCGGGAAGGGCCCGGCGACGGTCTATCCACGAGAGCACCGTGGACATGTCGGCGCCGTCGCGGGCGCCGGCGTAGAGGAGCGGAGCGATCAGCGCCTCGGCTCGCTCGCTCCAGTGATCGCGGCGGATGGCACCGGTGGGCCCGGAGGCCGAAGCCAGGCCCACGGTGACCAGCGAGCGAGCCACGCTCA
>Ga0208357_1001966_pt1 | contig 14271 bp, 15 predicted proteins | sample NGESurdeep092012_6_FD_184487 | JGI IMG/M metagenome (GOLD analysis project Ga0208357, IMG submission 184487) | Arctic peat soil microbial communities from Barrow, Alaska - NGEE Surface sample F52-2 deep-092012 (SPAdes) | ecosystem: Environmental > Terrestrial > Soil > Wetlands > Peat ... | reverse complement strand
GTGGCGGTGGCGGTGGCGGTGGCGGTGGCGGTGGCGGTGGCGGTGGCGGTGGCGGAGGCGGTGGTGGACCCGCCGTGAATTCGGCCGCAGCCAATCCCCCACCGGTCGCCGCCGGCGGCTCCGGGGCAGTGGCCGCGGCAGAAAGCCAGATCGGCGTGCCCTACGTCTGGGGTGGCGAGACTCCCGGGGTCGGCTTCGACTGCTCGGGATTGACGGCCTGGTCCTGGGGCCAAGCCGGCGTCTCACTCCCTCACTTCTCGGGGGCGCAGATGGCTGACTCCACCCCTGTACCCCTCAGTGACCTTCAGCCCGGGGACCTCCTCTTCTACGGTCCGGGTGGCGGCGATCACGTGGCCATGTATGTCAGCCCCGGCACCATGATCGAGGCGCCCCAAACCGGGAGCTTCGTGCACCTCACCGGCCTGCGCCTGGACAGCGGCTTCGTCGGTGCCGGTCGGCCGTAGCTCCCGCGTCGAACCCCGCGTCGACCCCCTCCCCCCTTCGTCGTAACCTGGCGCCCAGCGCGCCATGAAACCGATCCCCGTCGTCTTCCACATAGGGCCCCTCCAGATCCACACCTACGGCATCGGTCTGGCCCTGACCTTCTGGTTCGCCTTCGCCTACTTCGAGCGCCGCCTCCAGAAGAACGGCTACCGCACCGACTGGTGGGTCTCAGTGTTCCTGTGGACCGTGCTGGCGGCCATCGTCGGTGCCCGGGCGTTCCACGTGCTGTCCATGTTCAGCTACTACAGCCACAACCCGGGCCAAGTGGTGGCTGTCTGGCAGGGAGGGCTCTCGTCGTTCGGCGGCCTGATCTTCGCCGTGCCCACCGCCATCCTGCTGACGCGCCGGCGCTGTCCCGAACTCCCCACCGGCCGGGCCCTCGACATCGTCGCTCCGGTACTGATGGCCGCCTGGGCCATGGGGCGCCTGCTCGGGCCCCAATTGATGGTGGCCGGGGGTGGGCACCCCACGCACCAGTGGTTCGGCATGTACTACGCCGGCCAAGCCGGCCGCCGCATTCCCGTCCCGCTCATCCAGGCCACCGAGGACTTCTGCGTCTACCTGGTGCTCATCCTCATCGAACGGCGGCTCAACCGGTGGTCCGACGGCTCGGCCCGATCGGGCTATCCGCCCGGCCTCGTGTTGGGAACGGCGATGATCCTGTGGGGGATCGAGCGATCCCTCGATGAACACCTGTGGCTGGGCGAGGACGGGCACCTCGGCTCGCTGCTGGTCCAGATCGCCGGCGCCGCGTTGGTGCTGGGCGGCGCCGTGATCCTGTTTCGCACCCGCCGGCGTTGGATTGCGTGGCTGCGCACCCACGGACCCGGGGAGACCGCCGACGACGGCGACACCGGGGACAAGGTCACCCTGGCCGAACGGACCGAATAGACCGAGCTTGCGGCGGGGCAGCGCGGCGGCGCTGCGGCGGGGCGAGGGCTCCCGCCTTACTCAGTCAGGAATGGTGACGTCGGGTGGGTTGCGGCGGGGCCGCGTGACTTCGAAGAAGCCGCTCTGCGATGAGATCACCTCAAGGGCGTCCCAGAGTTGGACGGCCGCTTCGCCGGTGGGGGCGGGTGCCATGACCGGGCCCTTGAACCCATGCGGCGGATCGGCCCGCACCACGATGGTCGGTGTCTGCGTCTTGGGTCCGCCGAAGGCGTAGGCGACCTCCATGGCCTCGTTGATCGGCCCGTCCCACTTCTCTTCATCGGCCGCGGCAGCGAGACCCGGATCCAGTCCACTAGCGATGAGACAAGCCGAGAGCAGGGCGTCGTCACGCTCGGAGCGGCCAACGAAGAACCTTCGACCCCATGCGGTGTAGAGAGCGTCGACCGCCTCTTCGCCCGCTTGGGCCCGTGTCGCCTCGAAGATCCGCAGCATCCGGTGTGAGAGAGCGTGGGCCTCGATCACCCGGTCACGCAGGTTCTCCGGCACCGTCGGTGCCACGCCGTAGTCATCGCGGATCTCGAGGCAGTACGAGCGCCAGGTCACGTCGAGCTCACGCCGTGGTGCCACCTCCTTGATCCAGCGGGAGGTGATCCACGCCCAGGGGCAACTGGGGTCCACGAAAAACTCGACGCGTGTCACTTTCCCAAGGCTAACGGCCTCTGCGTCCGGCTTATGCGTTCGGCCTATGCGTTCGGCTTCTCCCCGGACGCGGCGGCCTGCCGCATCTGGTCCAGCCGTTCGATGAGGCCCATCTTCTCCTGACCCACGTGGCCGTCGAGCCGGGCGGCGATCTGCTCGGGGGTCCATCGACCGTCGGCGTACATGGCACGCACCTCGGCCGGTTGGTTCCACACGGCGATCTTCGAGCCGACGACGGTGTAGACCTGACCGGTCACGTGCCTGGCCTGGTCGCTCAGCAGGAACACCACCATCGGCGCGATGTCCTCGGCCTCTCCCATCTCGGCCAGATCCATCGGGACATTGGCCGACATGCGGGTGCGGGCCACCGGGGCGATGGCATTGGCGGTGATGCCGTAACGATGCAGCCCGGCGGCGGCGGACCGCACCAGGGAGACGATGCCACCCTTGGCCGCGGCGTAGTTGGCCTGGGCCACACTGCCACCAAAAGCGCCCGAGGTGAAACCGACGAGGGCGCCGCCGCCCTCTTGCTTTCGCATGACCGCCGCCGCGGCCCGAAACACTGTGAAGTGCCCCTTGAGATGGGTGGCGATCACGGCGTCCCACTCGTCCTCGGACATGTTGAACAACATCCGCTCGCGCAGGATCCCGGCCACGGCGACCACCCCGTCGATGCGACCCCAGCGGTCGAGGGCGGTGGCGATAAGACGCTCGCCGGACGCCATCTTCGAAATGTCGTCGGCCACGGCGACAGCCTCTCCCCCGGCAGCGGCAATCTCCGCCACGACGGCATCGGCCACGGCCGAACTCGGGTCCTCACCAGCCATGGAGACGCCGAAGTCGGCCACGATCACCTTGGCGCCTTCGGCCGCGGCGGCCAGGGCCACGGCCCGGCCGATCCCGCCGCCACCACCGGTGACCGCGACCGCCTTGCCTTCGAGGAACCCAGCCATGTTCGATCTCCTGGTCAATTCCGCCCCGGATCCCCCGGTGCTGCCGTCTCGTTGGTGCAGTAACTTAGAACATGTTCTAGCAACTGGCCGACGGGCGCGGATGCCCGGTCGGTGCCAATCGAATCGAGAAGGAGCACATCGTCATGGCTGACCTCGGGTTCTGGGCCTTGGCCCAGGAAGATCCTGACTACCTGGCCCTGATCACGCCGGAGGGCGACGAAGTGCGGTCCGGCGAGCTGCTCGGCCACGCCAACCAAGTGACGCACGCGCTGCGGGCCCAGGGCGTCGAAACGGGCGACGTGGTCGCCACCCTCCTCCCCAACGGCGCCGAGATGATCGAGCTCTACCTGGCCGCCCTGCAGGCCGGGTGGCGTCTGGTCCCCATCAACCACCACCTGGTGGCTCCCGAGATCGCCTACATCTTGAAGGACTCGGGCGCCAAGGTGTTCGTGACCCACGAGCGCTTCGCCGACGCCTCGGTGGCGGCAGCCGACGAAGTGGGCATCCCCGACGTGGGTCGCCTGTCGGTGGGTCACGTCGACGGCTTCGCCTCCTATGCCGCCACCCGTGACTCGCACCCGAGCACCCTGCCCGGGGAGCGGACCGTCGGTGACGTGATGAACTACACCTCGGGCACGACCGGGAACCCCAAGGGCATCTACCGCAAGCTGCTCGGGGTCACCCCCGAGGAGGCGGCGCTTGGGCTGGCCGGGCTCCTGTTCCTCTTCTCCATCCAGCCCCAGGACGACAACGTCCACATCATCGGCTCACCGCTGTACCACACGGCCGTGCTGCGCTTCGGGAGCGCGTCGTTGCACCTGGGCCACACGGTCGTCCTGATGGACAAGTGGGTCCCCGAAGAGATGCTTCGTCTCATTGAGCAGCACCGGGTGACCACCTCGCACATGGTGCCGACCCAGTTCCACCGCCTGCTGGCCCTGCCCGAAGACGTGCGCGGCAAGTACAACATGTCCTCGCTGCGCCACATGATCCACGCCGCCGCTCCGTGCCCGATCGACGTCAAGGTCAAGATGATCGACTGGTGGGGCGACGCCGTGGACGAGTACTACGCCGCCAGCGAGGGCGGCGGCACGCTGGTGACCGCCCGAGAGTGGTTGACCAAGCCAGGCACGGTGGGCAAAGCGTGGCCGATCTCGGAGATCGCCATCTTCGACGACGACGAGAACCGCGTCGACGAGCCGAATGTGATCGGCACCGTGTACATGTCCATGGGTGCCGCTGGGTTCGAGTACCACGGCGACAAGGACAAGACCAAGAAGAACCGCATCGGGTCCTTCTTCACCGTCGGCGACGTGGGGCTGATCGACGAAGACGGCTACCTCTTCCTGCGCGACCGCAAGATCGACATGATCATCTCGGGCGGGGCCAACATCTACCCGGCCGAGATCGAGGGCGTGCTGCTCTCGCACCCCAAGGTGGGCGATGCCGCCGTCTTCGGCATTCCCCACGACGACTGGGGCGAAGAGGTGAAGGCGGTGATCGAACCGGCCGAGGGCGTGGCCGGCGACGATGCCCTGGCCGAGGAGATCCTGACGTTCTGTGCCGGCAAGCTGGCCAAGTTCAAGACGCCGAAGTCCATCGACTTCACCAACGAGATGCCCCGCGACCCCAACGGCAAGCTCTACAAGCGCAAGCTGCGCGATCCCTACTGGGAAGGCGTACAGCGCGCCGTGTGAGAGTCGGGGCTGTTGACTTTCCCAGGGCCGCCCACCACACTCGTCACCGTGCTCTTGCCCGTGCCGCCTGCCCCGACACGCTCGTCATGTCGTCGCCGCGGCGAGTTCGCCTCGTGACCACCGGCCGGACCTAGTGGCGGCGCCGTCTCTGGCCGCACTCGGAGCCGACGCCGATCTGTGCCGCGACATCGGCGAGATGCTGGTCGATCTCCCGCCGGGGGTGACGGCCGGCCGGGTGTCACGGGTCGACCGCGGCCGATTCCAGCTGCTGACGGCCGTTGGCCCTTTCGCCGTGGCCACGAAGGGCGTCGCGCCGGTGTGCGTCGGGGACTGGTGCCTTGTCCGGCCTCTGCCCTCATCTGACCGCCAAGGGGTCGCGGCAGAGCTGCTCGAGGTGCTGCCACGTCGGGCGTCGCTCATTCGCCAGGCTTCCGGCTCCCGCGCCGAACCCCAGGCGCTGGCGGCCAACATCGACATCGTGCTGGTCCTGGTGCCCCTGGACCGTGACCTCTCGCCTCGTCAGATCGAGCGGTTCTTGGCCCTGGCCTGGGACAGCGGCGCGCAGCCGGTGCTGGTCCTGACCAAGCGGGACCTGGTCGACAGCGAGACGGCCGCGGCTGCCCTGGCCGCCAGCGAGGCCATCGGCAGCGACCTCACGGTCGTGACGGCGTCGGTGGTGTCGGGCGTCGGCGTCGACCGCATCGCCACCATGGTCACGCTGGGCACCACCGTGGCGCTGTTGGGAACCTCGGGCGCCGGCAAGTCCTCGTTGGTGAACGCCCTGATGGGGTCGGATGCGGTGAAGACGGGCGAGGTACGCCAGGCCGACGCCAAAGGACGCCACACCACCACGTGGCGCGAGCTCGTCGTCGTGCCCACCGGCGGCACTCTGATCGACACTCCCGGCCTGCGGGAGTTGGGCATGTGGGTGGACGAGGAAGGCATCGACGCCGTGTTCACCGATATCACCGACCTCGAGGGCCAGTGCCGGTTCAACGACTGCGCCCACGGCAACGAACCGGGGTGTGCCGTCCTGGCCGCCATCGCCGCCGGCACACTGCCGGCCGAGCGACTGGCCAGCTACCACACGTTGCTCGGGGAGAGCGCCGACGCCGCGGCCGAGAATGACCGGCGGTTGACGAACGAGGAACGGAAAAACTCGAGGCAACGATCGGGCGGAGGTCGCCGCTGACCCGATCAGGCGAATCTGGTCAACGACAACGTGTTGCCATCGGGGTCGGCAAACCAAGCCACCAGGTCCCCACCCGGTGTTTCCCAGATCCCTCTGGCGTCCTGCCCCATACCGTCAAAGTGACGAAAGGTCACGCCCTGCGCCACCAGCGCGTCAATGGTGGCGTCGATATCTGGTACCTGCCAGCCGGCAATGGTGAACGGCTGCGGCGTGAGGTCGGTCACCTCGGTCAGGCGCAGCATCGTCCCGTTGGCGTCGACCACCACGGCGAACAGATTCTCGTCGGTCACCCGCAGGCCCAGCGTCGATTCGTAGAACCGGCGCGCCGCCTGAAGGTTGCTCACGGGGATGAAGGCGATCAGCTCGGCGTTTTCCAGCACGAGGGGCATGGTAGTGCCGACCGTCCACGAAACCCCGTGCTCAGTCGGCCGCGTGCTCCGCGATGAGTCGCGCGAACTCGGGGTCGAGCACCGGCGACGACGACTCGCGGGCATTGGTGGTCGCGATATCGAGCATGCGTCCCGGCTTGACCTCGATGAAGATGCCCTCGGCCTCCGCCGTGAGTTCGCCGTCGTGATAGAGGCCGCCCCAGGTGAAGATCTTGCGGCCCTCGGTCCCGGTGTGACGGGCGACGATATCGAGCGGGGCCAGGAGCGGCGTGGGCTTGCGGTACCGCACCGTCAGCGTCCCGGTCATGCCGGCCTGGCCGGCGATGATGTTGGCCGAGCCCAAGAGCTCGTCGAACAGCTCGGCGATGACGCCACCGTGGACGCAGGTGGGCGGCCCTTCATAGGGGTAGTCGAACGTGACCCGTCCCCTGATCTCGCGCTGCCCGTTCTCTCCCACTTCGGCCCACACCTCGACCGGAGGGGCGATCGGATTGGCCCACCCGATCATGGGGCTGGTCGGGAAGAAGTCCGCCGGATGGCGCGAGGGATCGGGCTGTCTCCGGGGACGCTTGGAAGTCGCCACCTCCGAGGAGAGCGTGTCGGCGATCGATCCCAACCGTTCGGCAGCGGCGGCGAGCGCACCGTCGCTCAGCGGCTGACCGACCATCATGGCGCTGATGCGGCGGATAGCGGCGGCGGCCCGGTTGATCGGTATGTCGCCGGTTGAGGATGGTTCCGGCGTCTCGGCGCGAGGCGCCTGGTCGAGGTCGCTCACTGGCGAGTGAACTTGGCCGGACGCTTCTCGGCGAAGGCCTTCTGGCCCTCGGTGGCGTCCTGTGACGCGAAGATCGGCCAACCCAACTCGAGCTCTCGGGCCAAGCCGTCGACTTCGGACATGCCCTCCGTCTCTCGCACCGACCGCTTGATGGCCTCAACGGCCAAAGGGCCGTTCCGCCCGATCACCGCGGCGATGTCCAGCGCCTTGTCGAGCGCGGTGCCGTCGGGGACCACGTGGCCGATCAAGCCGATCCGCAGCGCTTCTTCGGCTGGAACCTCCCGGGCGGTGAGGAGAAGGTCCATGGCCACGGTGTAGGGGATCTGCCGGCGCAGACGAACGGTCGACCCGCCCAGCGGGAAGAGCCCGCGCCTGGCCTCGAAGACGCCGAAGATGGCGCCGGCGCCGGCCACCCGGATGTCGGTGGCCTGGAGGACCTCGGTGCCGCCGGCCACCGCCCAGCCCTCGACCGCGGCGATGAGCGGCTTCTTCAAGCTGTAGTGGCGCAGGAGCGCCTGCCAGTGCAGGTCAGGGTCCGCGGCCTGGCGGGCCTTGTACTTCTCGGGCTGGTCCCCCCCCATGGCCTTGAGGTCCATGCCGGCGCAGAAGGTACCGCCGGCGCCGGTGAGGATGGCGCAACGGATGTCGTCGTTGCCATCGATCTCCTCCCAGGCGTCGGCCATCCCCACCAGCATGGGCAGGCTCAGCGCGTTCTTGGCCTCCGGTCGGTTCATGGTCACGATGGCCGTCGCGCCGTCGCGTTCGTACGTCAGATGCTCAGTCGATTCCACGGTTCCTTCCCGGTAGGGGTTGTGAGGCGACGATCAGAGTCGCTCAATGATGGTGCCAGTGGCCAAGGCGCCACCACAGCACATGGACACCAGGCCGTAGGTGGCGTCACGGCGCTCCAGCTCATGGAGGATCGTCGTGATGAGGCGGCTGCCGGTCGCCCCCACCGGATGGCCGAGCGCGATGGCCCCACCGTTGACGTTGACCTTGTCCATGTCGGCGTCGTGCACCTTGGCCCAACTCATGACCACCGAGGCAAACGCTTCGTTCACCTCGAAGAGATCGATGTCGCTCATGGACATGCCCGCCTTGTCCAGGACCTTGGTCGTGGCGGCGATGGGACCATCGAGGTGGAGATAGGGATCGGATCCGACCAGAACCTGGGCCACTACGCGAGCGCGCGGTGTGATGCCCTCAGCCTTGGCCCGGTCTTCGGACATCCACAGCACGGCGGCCGCACCATCGGAGATCTGCGAGGAGTTGCCAGCGTGGTGCATGCCGTCGGGCAGGACGGGCTTGAGTCTGGCCAGGCCTTCGGCCGTGGTCTCGCGCGGACCCTGGTCCCGGCTGATCACCCGGCGCTCGCCGGTGTGCTCACCGCGTGGCCCCTCCTCACCCACGGTGGGCGCTTCGACCGAGACGATCTCACGGGCGAATCGGTCCTCGGCCACGGCGACGGCGGCCTTCTTCTGGGACTCAAGCCCCAGCCAGTCGACATCCTCCCGGGTGATGCCGTATTTGGAGGCGATCCGCTCGGCCGCCGTGAACTGGTCGGGCATGTCGTAGGGCAGATCTTCGGGAATGGCCCGACCCACCCCGGCCGCGGCGTTGGCCCCCAACGGGACGCGGCTCATGACCTCGACCCCGCAGGCGACGCCGGTATCGATGGCACCCGCGGCGATCAGGTTGTTGACGAAGTGATTGGCCTGCTGCGAAGAACCGCACTGACAGTCGATGGTGGTGGCCGCCACCTCATAGGGCAGGCCGGCCAGCAGCCAGGCGGTGCGGGTCACGTTGAAGCCCTGCTCGCCCGCCTGGGTCACGCACCCGCCCACGGCCTGCTCCACCACGCTCGGGTCGATGCCCGAGCGCTTGATCACCTCGACCTGGACGGCACCGAGCACATCGGCCGAACGGAGGCCGGAGAGCCAGCCGTTGCGCTTGCCGATCGGCGTGCGGACAGCTTCGACGATTACCGGCTGCGCCATGAGACACGTCCCTTCCTGCTGTAACTCCCGGCCCCGGGCCGGTGCCCCCACTGGGCGGAATATAGAACCTGTTCTAATAATATCATTCGCGTTGGGCGCTGATCTGGTGGTCGAAAATCCCGATCAGGCGTGCTTGAGTATCTCGCGGGCGATGACCACCTTCTGCACCTGGTTGGTCCCCTCGTAGATCTGGGTGACCTTGGCGTCACGCAAGAAGCGCTCGACCGGGAAGTCCCTGGTGTAGCCGTAGCCGCCGAGGAGCTGCACCGCATCGACGGTGACCGACATGGCGGTGTCGGAGGCGAAGGCCTTGGCCATGGCACCGAAGAGCGTCAGCTCATCGGACGGATCGTCGTCGACCATGGCGCAGGCCCGGTAGACCAGGGCCCGGGCCGCCTCGGTGCGCATGGCCATATCGGCCAGCATGAAGCGCAGGCCCTGGAGGTCGGCGATCGGCCCGCCGAAAGCATGGCGCTGCTTCATGTACGAGGCCGAGTAGTCGATGGCGCCTTGAGCGATGCCCACCGCCTGGGCCCCGATGGTCGGCCGGCTCCGATCCAGGGTGTGCATGGCGATGGTGAAACCCTGACCTTCCGCGCCGATGCGGTGTGACGCCGGCACCCGAACCTCGTTCAGCATGACCTCACCGGTCGGGCTGCCCCGTAACCCCATCTTGTCCTCGTGCTTGGCCACGGTGATGCCCCAGTCCCGCTCCACCAGGAAGCAGGTGATCCCCCGCCCACCGGCGACCGGGTCGGTCTTGGCGAACACGACGTAGACATCGGAGATCCCGGCGTTGGTGATCCAGTACTTCGACCCGGTCAAGATGTAGTCGTCCCCGTCCCGAACGGCCCGGCTCTTCATGGCGGCGACATCGCTGCCGGCATCGGCTTCGGAGAGGCAATAGCTGGCCTGCATTTCGCCGGCGGCCACCTTGGGCAGGTAATGCCGCCTGAGTTCGTCGCTCCCCCAGTTCATGACCGGGAGCATGCCGAGCTTGGAGATCAACATGGTCAGTGAGGTGGAGGCACAGACCCGGGCCAGTTCCTCCGCCATGATGGCCTGCGTCACCATGTCGGCCCCGGCCCCGCCGTAGGCCTCGGGAATGCCCAGGGCCGGAAGCTCCAGCTCAACGCAGGCCTTGAAGGACTTCCATGGGAATTCGGCGGTGCGGTCGACCTCGGCGGCCTGGGGGGCGATCCGCTCCTCGGCGTACTGGCGGAGGGTGTCGCGGAACTGGCGCTGGACGTCGGTCAGGGCAAAGTTCGAAGCTTCCACCGGACCATTCTCGCAGAGCCGCGACGGGGGCTCCGATCGGGCGGGAGCGATAGGACCGGCTGCGCTCGTCACCTCTCTCAAGGAGGCGGACTCGCAGCACGATGGCGCCGACGGTTCTAGCGTCGAGCGCATGAGTCCTTCCCCAGAACTCGAAGATCCCGTGGTCAGAGCGCGCTGGGCGACCGAATTTTTTGAGCCCCTCGTGCCGGGAATGCTCGGCTGCATCTTTGATCACTCCGCCAAAGATCTAGTCGTTGGGCACATAGACGTCACGGAGAGACTCATTGCCGGGACCGGATTTCTCTTCGCCCCTGCCGTGGTCGCTCTCGCAGATGCGTGCGCCGCCATCGGGTGCGGCAACAACATCCCCGAAGGTGCCTCCTTCACGACGATCGAACTGAAGTCCAATTTCCTCTCGTCGGCGCGTGTCGGTGACTCAGTCTCATGTCGCTGTGAGCCAGCGCACCTCGGCCGACAGACCCACGTGTGGGATGCCACGGTGACAAACGACTCGACGGAAAAGCTGATGGCTCTCTTCCGATGTACCCAGATGGTCCTGTTGCCGAGATAGGCACCTGGCAAGCCCGAGCCTCCGGCGCCGGTGCACGATCCGGCGATCCGGGAGCACCTCGGGGTCGAGCAGCGGTGCGTCCCGAACCGACGACGCACGCTCATCTTGTTCAACGGTGACTGGAGGAAATTGCCACACGCCTCTGGCCCGTCCGTAGGAGAATGTGAGAGCGTGGTTCCAGTGGCGCGTCCGTCGATGTTCGAGTTTGCCGGTGGCCAGGAGGCCTTTCTCACGCTCGCCGCAGCTCACCACGAACGGTGCCTGCAGGACCCTGTGTTGAACCACCCGTTCTCTCATCCGGGACATCCCCAACACGTTGAGCGACTGGGCCACTACTGGGCCGAAGTCTTCGGCGGACCCCCGCTCTACAGCCAGTCATCGGATGGACAGTCCGGCATGCTGACCCTCCATGCCGGAATGGAAGCGCAAGACGATCTGGGAGATCGCTTCGTTGCCTGTTTCATGAAGGCGGCAGATGACGCCCATCTTCCCGACGACCCCGACTTTCGCCGGGGGATACGCGACTACATGGAGTGGGCGGTGAGAGACGTACACGTCTACAACCCGAGGGGATCCGCCGTACCGACAGGCTTGACGCTTCCCCATTGGTCCTGGGACGGCCTGGAACCTGATGGCGCGTTGACTCAGGCCTGAGGTGCTCATTGATCTCGCGGTGGTCGGCCCAGATCACCCGGTTGCACCGGACCATTGTTCGGGGAGTCTCCCCGAGCTGATCGAACGCCTCGTCACCTCGGTCGCACTCGACCATCCGCTTAGCGCCCAGAGAAGAGGAGAGGCTTCAGGATGTCATTCAGGAAGCTTCCGGGGACGGCCGCTTGGCGGCATGGAGATGGGCGAGAGGGATTCGAGGTGGTGTCGATCACCGTCTCGGATGCAAGCTACCGACTCGATGGCCACACTGCTGCGGTCGAAGGCGGTGAAGCCTGGGTCGTTCGCTATGTGATCTCACTCGATGAAGAGTGGATCACTAAGGGAGCGCGCGTCTGGGGCTGGTCGAGCACGGGCCACCGCGAGCGGTGGGTCGAGTCCGATGGATCGGGGCGATGGCACGTCAACGGCACCCCTGCGCCCGAGTACGACGGATGCATCGATGTCGATCTCGAGTCATCGTCGGTCACCAACACCATTCCCGTGCACCGACTGGACCTCGCGGTGGGTCAGTCAGCCGAGGTCCCGGCCGTGTATGTCCGGGCCCTGGATCTTGGCCCTGAGCGACTCGACCAGCACTACCTCCGAGCGGACGACGACGGTGCGCACCAACGCTACGACTACAGCGCACCGGACTTCGGCTTCACGTCTCAGCTCATCTACGATGAATTCGGGCTAGTGCTCGAATATCCGGGCATCGCGTCCCGCGTCCTCTGACTCGACGCATCAAATCCAAAGATGGACACCCGACTCAATTGAGAACAGATGTTCGACCGGGTCCCTATTGGGCGGGTGCGTTCAGGGCTGCCTTTATCTCGTTGATCGCGGCCTGCTCGGCATCGCTCACGTCCTGACCGTGCTCACGGTGAACAGCGGCAACTTTCTGGGCCAGCGTGACGATGAACCGACGGTACTCGTCCACCTCCGCCGGCGTGGCCTTGCCTTCAAGCAGAGCGACCGAATCACGTAGGTGCTGCATTTCGTGCTGCTTGAGGTCCTCGGGTGAGTGATAGTGGGTGTGATCCCGCTCGGGTTTCGCGGCAACGATTTCATCGAGAAGCTCACTCTCGCCGTGCTGCTGGCGCGCCTCCACGTAGGCCTTGGCCATGGCGATGGTTTCGCGGAAGGTGCCGCCGCGTTGGGCCGTGACGACGATCATGCCGGCACTCGGTGGCGCTTCGAGGATGAGCTGCCACTCCTCAGTCGAGAAATCAGCTTTCGTGGTCATCGCTCGTCTCCAATCTCTGAGGCGGGTTCATCCCGCTCGTTGCCCACACCGTAGTGACTGGTATCGGACCACCGTGACGTGAGGTGGCGCCGCCGAAGAGTCGCCTCGCACGACCTCGGCCGACGTAGGTGAGAGTATTCGCCCTATCCGAGATGACCGCTCGGGGTCCCACCGCCACCGTCTGCGGGCGCTCGAAGTGTGCTGCGCCGGTGACCGTTCATGTGCGTGAATGGGCAAGACCCCCGGTCCCGGCGAGAATGAGTGTCGTGGATCCCCTGATCGCGTTGGCTGTCTTCCCGATCATCTTCCTCGGGGAGCTACCCGACAAGACCATGTTCGCCAGCTTGATCTTGGCGACCCGGGGCGCTCCCTTTCAAGTCTGGCTCGGAGCGGCAGGCGCCTTCGTGCTCCATGTCATCATCGCCACCACCATCGGCGTGGCGATCTTCAAGCTGCTGCCGCACCGCGTGGTCGAGGGAATTGTGGCCGGCATGTTCCTCCTCGGCGCCATCTACGCCTGGAGAGAGGGACTGAAGGACGAAGAGGATTTGTCCAAAAGGGAAGCCTCCAAGCACGGGGCCATGCTGACCGCGTTCATCGTGATCTTCGTGGCCGAATGGGGTGACCTGACCCAGATCTTGACCGTCAACCTGGCCGCCCACTACCACAACGCGCTCTCCGTGGCGGTCGGTGCCACGTTGGCCCTGTGGGCGGTTGCCGGCATTGCGGTGGTCAGTGGCCAGACGCTCCTTCGCTTCGTCAACGTGCCCACCATCCGCAAGGTGACCGCCGTCGTCCTGCTCTGCTTGGCCGGCTACGCGGCGTACCTGGCCATCCGATGACGCGGCGGTGTGCTTCAGGTTGACGACAGATGCGCCATGAGCGCGTCGGACAGCTGGTCCGGTGCCGATTCGGGAATCCAGTGCGAGACACCCTCGAGCACGACGTAGGTATACGGTCCGCTCACATAGACCGCGGTGGCCTCGGCCGCGGTACGACCCAGGACGGCGTCGCCGGTCGACCACACGTAGAGGGTGGGAACCGTCACGGCCGGAAGGTGGGCCACCTCATCGCCCGTCATGGCTCTGAACCAGTTCAAGGCCGCCGTGAGGGCACCCGGTTGCGTGAGAGGGTTCACGTAGGCCTCGACCGCCTCGGCCGCCAGACCACTCGATGCCAGGAGCGTGCGCAGTCCCGTACCCGAACCGTCGGGACCGAGCAGCAGTGTCTCGGGCACCTCCAGCTGGCGGTAGGCGTCCGTGAAACCCGTGCGGTTGGCCTGCTCGGGATCCTCGCTGAACAAGGCGAGGCGGAGGGCCAGCGGGTGGGGCGTCGAGACCACCGAGAGTGAGCGGACCCGGTCCGGGTGACGGGCGGCGGTGAGCCAGGACACCATGCCACCCCAGTCGTGGCCGACGAGATCGAACG
>Ga0208357_1001965_pt1 | contig 14275 bp, 13 predicted proteins | sample NGESurdeep092012_6_FD_184487 | JGI IMG/M metagenome (GOLD analysis project Ga0208357, IMG submission 184487) | Arctic peat soil microbial communities from Barrow, Alaska - NGEE Surface sample F52-2 deep-092012 (SPAdes) | ecosystem: Environmental > Terrestrial > Soil > Wetlands > Peat ... | reverse complement strand
CGGACTAGGGTTGAAGTACGAGTTGAAACCGTTCGCGCGATACGTCGTTGCATTCGACGGGCTGTACACGGCTCCGATCGGATCTCAAGGGTACTCTGCCGGTGGACCGACATACGTGCTCAACGCGGATATCGGCTATTCGATTACGCCCACGTGGGGCGTCGGCACGACCATCGCGTTTGAGAATCTGGCGGGCGTTGACGCGCTCGGAAGACAGCAGCGCTACAGCGCTTTCATGCCGTCCGTCGCAACGACCAAACAACTCAACGCGGCGACCCAGCTTTATGCCGAATACGTCTACCTCAACAAGCTCGGCCCGGATCAAAGCGGGCGTGGGACGGTCGACTACGGGATCCAGCGGCTGTTCGGAACGCACTTGGAACTCGATGCCGAGTTGGGTTCTTCGATAACGTCCGATCGCAATCTGCGATTCCACTACGTCGGTATCGGATTCGGCTGGCAGATCCGTTAGTGTGGTGAGGCGCTCGCCGAGCGCTCGAGAATGCGCGGAACGTTGAGCGGGTAGACGCTGGGATGATCGCGCAGCCAGTTGCGGCTGAAGACCGTCAGGCATTCGAACATTTCGTAATACGCGTCATCGTTCATCTTCCGCCGCATGTAGTCGATTACCGCTTGGGTCTGGCCCCAGTGCAAGTCGATGACGCTGGCGTAGTTATCGCCGATATCGCGCATCGAGATCACGCGCTGAAGAACGAGCGAACCGAAGATTTCGTACCAATTGGCAACCAGCATCACCGAGCGGTACAACGCGCGCAGTTCGTCGGAGGGATTGCCGACTTCGCGCAGGACGAGCTTGCAGAATTCGGGGTCGTCGAGCGCGCGAAGCGCCGCATCGCCGCGCAAACGGTTGACCGCATCGACGAACGGCGCCTCGTTAAAGGTCGAGCGCAGGGTCAGCATGGCGTTGAGCGTGTTCGCCGAGCGCATGTGCCGCAGTTGGATCAGCGCCGCCGCCGCGGTCGCCGCGATGACGGCCGCCGTGACGATCGATGCGATGGCCGTGAGCGTTTCTGCGGTCAAGGGGCCCAGCCGATCGCAATGCTACCGACGGTGGTTGTGCGATCGGCGCTTGCGCTACCCTTGCCGAGCACCGACGGCAGATCGGTCTTGACGGACCCTACGGTTTCGTGCGTGGCGATCGTCGCATCGGTCGAGCGCGGTACGTGCAGCGTGATGGTGCCCGTCGCGGTGGTAAGCGTGACGTGCTGAGAGCCCGCGAGTCGAGCCATCGTGACGTCCAGCGTGCCGGCGGCGACGGTCCCCGTGACATCCGAGGTCGTGCCGGCGACGCGAACCGTACCGGCAGCGTTTTCAACGGTTACGCGCGTGCTAGCCGGCAGGCGGATGACGTAGATCGCGCCACCGCTCGACGTGCCCGGCGGATAGACGGTGTTGACATCGACGGTCGAACCCTCGTGTTTGACGGCGATCGTTATGGCGTTGGCGGCATCTGCCGTGCGGCCGGTCTTCTCGCCGGAGATATCGATGCTCGGTTGGTTCCATGCGTCGATGCGAATGGTACCCGCCGTGTTGTGGAGCGAGAACGTCACCGGCCCGGTCACCGGAACGACTTGATGAAACGGAACGCGTACGTTGCCGCCGCCGCCACAGGCAGCGAGGAACGCCATCGCCGCGGCACAGGCCGAGAAAACGGCCGCCCGAGAGCTCCAAAAGCTTGCCATCATAGTCGATATCGTGCGGCAAGAAGGGCCTTTTTGCCTGCGACGAGCCTCCGCCCGAATCCGTTGACAGGGACCACCGCCTCGGGTAGCCTAATCACTCCGACGCTATGGCGCCATAGTCTATCGGTTAGGACGTCGCCCTTTCACGGCGAAGAGACGAGTTCGATTCTCGTTGGCGCTACCACTTCGCCCCGTAATCACGGGCTTTTTCCTTTGGTAGGCGCAATCTTCTACCCAATCTTCTACCCAATTGCGATCCCACGAGCGTTGTTCGCGGAGATCATGCAGAGAATTGCCGCTTTGCGATCGCCTCCAATGGCAACATGAGCACCCCGGCGCTCGGCGGCGCCTGAGCCGTCTCTCACGTCCGGATTACGCCGCCTGGCCGTGCTCCGCAAACAGGGCAACCGGCATTCTGGAGTAAAAAGGCTTGTTCATATGGGGAATACCCGCTTAATAATGATGCTCGCCTTTTTTGGAGCAGCGATCCCTGTGCAGTCTAGTGCGGACGTTGTTAAGCCGACGACGGCCGCCGTTACCGCTTATCAGCAGGGCCAGGCCTACGAGCGGCTGTTCCAGGACATCAACTTGGCGCCGGGCACGTGCGCGATCATCTTAGAACGTGAACGCTGCAATGTCGATTTGCAATTACTCAGCGGTATGCGAGGGGAAGACCCGACTGATGATCTTGCGAAGAAATGGTTTGCGACCGGCGACATCAGCATGCGCGTTGAGAAGTGGAACGACATGTACGTGTCGGACAAGGTTTGGACGGACGATCCCGTTTTCGCTTGGTGGTATACGGCCGGCATAGCCGAGATCGCAGCCAGTCTTCCCCAAGGAAAAGGGATAGACGAGTACGTCGGGAGCATCGCCGACGTTCTGGCGAAACATACGGCCGCGGCGCCGGACGAATCTGCAGCGTGGTCGCCTACTGGAGGCACGCCATACACGAGACTTGCCTGGGTACAGGGAAGCCTCGAGCAAATCTTTCCCGTCGAAACGTATCCGGTTCCAACGTTTGGCGATGGACCGGCCTTTTATGCCCAACTCGGCGTATACGTTAGCACCATACAGGAACTTGTTGATAACCCATTTGCCCTTTCTCGGCCGGAGAGCAGGGCATTCGCAGCCGTCGTGCTGGCAAGATTGCAAGACGTGCACACCAAATTCGCAGACGGGTTGACGGCCGCGCCATTGCAGAATGCGGTCAATCAGCCAATTATTGCAGACAGCGAGTGGATCAACACGACCTGGCGCCAACCTCTGAGCCAGCAGATCAACAAGAAATGGCCGGACCAGTCGCGCCATGCATTTTTGCTGGGAAACCTGATCGCGCAGGTCGCCTACAACGCGGCGGTTCTGAAGGATTCCAATTCTGACGCCGATTTCCGCGGAGCAATCGCAACGTTGCCGACGTGGGCCGGCATGAGCGCGAAGACGCATGCGGATATTGCCTCGCTTCAAAATATTCCGTATGCGGCAAAGGGCGGTAAGTGGGAAGACATCAATGCCGCCGCGACGGCCGCCGTCCTGGACATTGTGAGCGAGAAATGACAGATTATGCCCGTAGAAGATTTTGCGTGTTTTGCGCGCACACAAGTGGATTATGCAAGTTTTTGGGGGAAATGGATTTCCCCAGTTTTCAAATGGGTGATTAATGCAAGATTCCGGCGGGTCGTAGTGACCTACAACTATGTTGGCGCGGGGGCCTGCCAACATAGTTGCAGGTCAAAGGCGGACTACTTCACGTTGAACAAAGCTGGCGTGCGACTTGTCTGGCTAGCGAGTTTGTTGGCTTGTCGGAACGTTACTCGCGTTAGTGCGTGAGAAACCCGCCCTTCCAATCTTGCCACATATCCAGGAGTGACAAGTAGGTAGATGCGGCGCTCCTACTGCACCGTAATTGTTGCCGTCGCGTTGCTGGAGGAGGTGTATAGGTAATTGGACGGATAGTTGGATCCGACGACCGTAATCGTGATTTGACAAGCGACGCCCTCACCGGTGACGGTGAACACCTGTCCGACGGGTACGCTGCTTGGACTTACGTGAATGCAGGTCGTGTCATAGGCTTGGACTTGCCCTGAACTTCCCGATGGCCCAGCCAACGTTAGTTGAACGGTACCGGTCGCTGAAATCGTGCTAGCGTACGGGGTCAACAAAAAGACTGCGGTGGTGTTCGGTCCCGTGCTGCCAGCCGCACAACCGACCACACTGTAGAGAATCATCAGGGAAGCGATGATGCCTCCCGCCTGTCGTATCGTAAACACGTTATTCAACATTGCTTAACCCGTACCCATCCGGAATGCCAATTCCGCTAGCGAAGTCTCATCCGGGCAGCGCCGATGCGCCGGTATAGCCCTCAGTGACCTTGGCAAGACGTTTAGTGCTTGGCTCCCAGCCCAAAGTGGAACTGTAGCGCAGCTCCTCGATGCAACGCCTGCGTTCCTAGCGGATAAGCCTTTACCGGCTGCGACACGTTATACACGGCCCTATAGGCGGCGTATAACAGCACGGCTCCGACAACATAGAGCGCCACTCTTGCGGGTTGCACCGTCTTTGGTGCGAACGTCGGTGTCGGTGAGGGACTCGCCGTCGAACTTGCGGAGGCTCCCGCTAGAGGCGTCACGGCTTGCGCCGATGCCATTGGCAGACCGGCGACCAGGCACGCTGCGGTCATCACCACCGAAACCCACACGATGACCCCGGCTCTGCGAAACCCCATAGCGCTATTCACAGAGAATTTCAAGCAGACACCTCCATGCAGGACGGTGTTCTTGAGGCATCGAGCCAGCCCTTGTCACATCATCCGGTATTCTCCATATGGCCGAGCTTTTCGGCCCAGCAGGTCGTGTTCGGCCTAACTGGAGCCACGCCGGGCTTCATTGCTGAAGACCTGACGTAAGCGCCCGTGCAACACACCGTGCAACACAGACGGCAGGGCCAGACGTGCAAAACATTTTATTTTGTTTGATCGGTCGAGGGGAGCGAGGCCATTGTTCGCGGTCGCATCGATGCAATATCTCGCGTGACAATCTGTCCGACGAAATCGTGGAAACGCAACTCCGACCGTGCGAACCTGGAATCTTTCCTGCCCCTCCAACGCGCGAAGCGAAACCCAAAACGGCGATCCCGCCCACAATAGCGCCCACAATAGCGCGGAAATGGGTGGGACGACGGGGTAACAAGAGAAGAAGCCTCGTCGTAAGACGGGGCTTCTTTTGATACTCGGCACGGAACCGAACCGAAATGATTTAGCGGGTTTTTCGTTCCATTAACCACCCGTACTGGCGCTTTATGGAGGACTAAGTATGCGTCGTTCTCTCGCGCCATATGTCTTCATTGCATACCTCCTGCCGGGACTATGCTCCAAGCGTGACGTTGGATTCCAGCGAGGCCGCTGTCCGGGAACGCATCGTAGCGAGTTCCTCGCGCGCCTGGGTTAACTCGACCGCTTCGTAAGCAACGGCCGCAGCATCGCACAACCGCTGCAACAGTTTGCGTTCTTCCGGATCGATTGCCGAGCCGTTGCGGTGCCTACCGTAGAGCGCGATGCCGAGAAGATCGTTGCGCGAAAAAAGCGGTATGGCAATGTCTAAAGAGCCGGCCGTCAGACCCGTGACACCGGAGTGCCAGTACGCCTCTCCGATAACGATGACGCGGCGCTCGGAAAGAAGTAGTCGGGCGAGGGGATCGTCACGTTCGACTCTCGCGTTCTCGCCGGTCGTCCAGCCCCATTGGAGCTTCAGCGCGAACGCATCGCCATTGTCAATGAACACCCCGCAAGACGTCAGATCCAGCGCCACGCGCGGTTCCTCTACAACCGCCTGCAAGATCACATTGTGTGTTCTCGCGTAGGCAAGTCCGGCAATGACTCGCTCAATGTGGCGCTCCGCCGAATGCCGTGCTGCAAAAATGACACGGTCCACCACGCGTTCCAACGCACCGTGAACGCGCTGCAGAACGAAGCCCAAACCGATAATAACAGTCGCTTCTACAGCTAAGGCCGCTCGCGTCTCGAACAAATATTTGCCTGCTAGCCAATCCACGAAGCCGACGATGAGCACGATAAGCGCCGTCAGAGCCGTATACACGAGTGCGCGATTGACGACGAAGGAAATGTCGAGTAAATGGTGACGCAGCACGGCATACGCGAGTGCCAAGGGGCAGAATGCCGCGAGCATCAGGGCAATGTTGCCCGCGAAATAAAGTTCGGGTGTAACCTCCGTTGCGAAATTGCCGATTGTCTCGAACACAATCATCAGCATGAAACCGACGACCGCCCAAAGAGCGCGCTGCCGCGTCGCTTCGCTGGAGCGCGCGTACACCCACAGAAACGCCGCAATACCGGCCACATTTGGAATGTTTTGCGGGAGCGTGTAGCGCCAAAATTGATTCTCCAACGGCACTCCCTGGCTCGCCCCGGGGAACGTCGCGCGGGACAGATCGAAAAAAAACCACGCCAAGGCTACGATGCTTATCGCCGTCCAGCAGTAGTCTGCCGCGCGCATCGCTCTGTCGGTAATGCGATCGTCCGGAAAGCGCAGCGCAAACCATACCAGCGGATAATAGCCCCAGCCGCCGAGAACGGCAAAAATGAACAAGACCAAGGGGTAGCCCAGAGGTTCGGGCGCTTGGGCGTAGGTGTTCATCAGCCAGCCGACGTTGAGATCGACTGCGACGAAAAGCCAGAAGGCTATCGTCATGATGCCGGGCTTGCGGTAGCAGAGGATGCCGGCGAAGATCAGCACGGCGATGGCACCCAAAATGCTTGTAACTGCCACGGCCGCCAAAGCAGGGCCAAAAGTCTGATACGTTGCGCGCACCGGTACGGCACCCGAAGGCGTATTCACTTGCACCGTGTCGCCGGGCCGGGGATTGGCCGCGCGCCATTCGGATCGCCCCTGCCAGCTGATGGTTTGTCCGGGCCGCACGCCTCGTCGATACAACGCCGGATCCGTGACGTCGGCTACGACGATTTTTGAGCCTTGCTGGGTAAAGTCAGCGCCCTGGTATTCGATCGACCCTTTCCAGACCGTGACGAGGGCGGCGCTGTCGAAGAGCACGAAGAGAATCGTAGCGACCAGCATCATCACGGCAACGAGCGGCCGTATTGAACTCGCTGGCGCTAAGTGCTCGCGTGGAGAAAGCGGCTCTGCGGCGGTGCTTAGCATCTGGCGTCCCACCTCTGCTGCTCCACCTTCTTTCTCCGGGCGGTTAGCGCCTTGAAAACGCGGCAATGAGCCGCGCGCTCTCTCGGATCCGCAGTCTCACAATCGGTCTTCGGCATCAAGGTTAAGGATAAAACAAAATTCAGCCGGGTCCGGAGCCTGCGGGCGCGGCAACCTCCCCGGATTCTTGGCAACTTTGGGCGACCGATCTCATGCGAATCGACGCCGCAGGCGACCGCAAGCGACCTCTGTAAACCGCTAGACGACGCATTCGATTCACGTTGGCGCTACCACTTTCGGCCCGTAACCACGGGCTTTTTTCTTTGCTTTCTGCTTTGGTCAACAAAACGGGCGCTTATGATCTACCGAGCGCACTTTGACGATAGCGCAGAATGAAGCGTGCCGGGCACCACGGCGGCGCGAGGTTCCCGCGACGCCGTCGATTACGACAGGTCGACGGTACACGGCGCTTTAAATGTGATGTTTCTGCCCAGGGGAATTTCTCTGCTCGTCTCGCAGCCGCCGTCTTTTGGACCCTTTACGGTGACTTTGAACGCCACATACTCAACCCCAAAGCGTTTGAACTCGTGGCTGGGGACCGTTACGACGACCACACCGGGGCCTGCGATGCCGATGGGAAATTGTACCGTAATTGGATCCGGCCCGGTGTTCCAAACCGAGAACAAGCGTGTGCCGGCGAGCGCCGGATGCGAGGTCGTGATGAACAATCCGACGACCAACGCTGCGATCACTGCCAAGGGGCCAAAGAGACGATTCATGTTCACGTACCTTTCGTAAACAAGAGCTCCAGAGGCCGATGTTCTCCGGACCAATTCATGGTGCACCGGGAAGGGCTCGAACCTTCAACCACACCTAGAGACTTGGTATGATGTCCTTCCGCTCAACGAACCTGCCTTCGCAGCCGGACGTTCCCTTTCCCACCGGAACCTCGCGCCTGTTTGGTGCCCCTTGCAGAATTATGCCGAGCGCGATCAATAGGATGGGTACGGCTATTCCCGTAGCGATTTTCGGTGTTATGACATTACGATACCTTATCGAGTCTTCTTCAAATTGCGGCTCCTATTTGTGCACCCCCAATACCGAACCGCTCGCGTTTCGCCTCCTTCGGGACTGGCTCGTGTCTCGTCGCGATCGTCACAGAGCCGGAAGCCCGCCCTGGGCTTGTAGTGATTGCCGAAGCGAATCGATCGTCCGCTGCATTTCTTCCGCTTTATTTCGCAACGCGTCGGCCGCGAGGTGATCGTATGCAGCGCCGGCGGCCACGGCGCAAGCTTCCAACAAGCGCAGCTCGCCCGAATCGAAATCCTCGCCGCTGACATGCGCGTCGAGAAGCAAAACGGCGCTAACCTCATGGCGGACGACGATCGGCACGGCCAGGGCCGGACTAGCGGCGTCCTTTGGGTATCCGGCGGCATGCCATTGAACTTCCGATAGTCGCAACGCTTCACTCGAACCGTGCAGGTAGACTAGCAGTGCTTCTTGACCGTGAAGCGAGCTCATCGCGCTCTCGGGCCATGCGGCAGAAGCTTGGAGTGTAAAGTCCCCCGATACGTCCTTGCGGAAAAGTGCGGCAGAGCTCAGGTTCAACGCGTCGCTGATCTCGCTGACGAGCACATCGTCAACCATCTCGAACGATGACGCGTGCGGTAGGCCTGAAGCCAGGCGCGTCAGTCTACGTTCGGCGTCGTGCCTGCGGCGGAAAAGTACCTGATCGACGAATTTGTCTACCAATCGATGCAGTCCGTTCAGCCAGAAGCCTAACCCGACCGCGACGCAGATATCGATCGCAAGAGCCAGCCGCGTTTGTTCCAACACGCGTCCAACAAGCCAATCGATCACGCCGAATGCCCCGACGAGCACCGCCGTCAGAGCGCCGTAAACGAGTGTGCGGCTCAAAACGAATCGAATGTCGATGACGTGATGCTTGACGATGGCATAGGCCACACCGATAGGGGCGAGGGCCAAGATGATCGACGGCCAGTCGGCAAGTGCCGGTGTGCTCGGCACCGCGCTTTGCAAATACCGCTCGTAGAACGGAAATGCCAGAGTGACGACGATTCCCGCAATCATCCAACGTAGACGCGGCTTGTCGGGGAGGTTGGCCCGCACGTACGTATCGAGCAATGCCCAAACGATGACGATCGCAAGAAGCCACGAGAGGTAGCGGGATACGTCCACCATCCATTGTGCCTGGAGGCCTAAGTTATAATTCATGACAATGGCACCGGCTCTCAACGCTGCGAGCACGGCGAAGAACGCAAAGGCCGAGCGCTCGGCCAGCAATCGCCATCCGTGCAGGTCGTCTTGTAACACGCGAAGGGCGAAGATCAGCAAGGCGGGCAGACCTGCCGCGTAGATGAGCACAACGGATATCAGCCACGCCTCACTGTACGGCAATAGAAGCGTGCCGTCGAGCTCACGCGAGAAGAGCAGCGGTGTGATAGCCAAGCAGTAGATGTAAAATCCCCAAATGACGGAACTGCGCTTCAAAAGGACGACCAGCGTGCCGATCATCAAAATGATCAGCCCGGTGCCAACTTCCATCCATATGGCCGCTTTCGCAGTAGTCCCCATGTGTTCGGTAACCGACGTAAGTCTTACCCGGCGGTACTGGTCGCCATGGAATATTCCAAGCGTTATCGACATCCCGGGCGCGAGGCAGTTTTCTGGAAACGTCCACCATCGCTGTTGTGGAGTGAGGGCGGCGATGTCGAAGCGATCTCCGGGAACCAGTCCGGCCTTTGCGGCCGGTGAACCGGGATCGACGGCTTGGATAACGCCGTTCTCGTTCGCGATAGTCCCGATGACGCCGATGGGCTTCCAAGTACGCCGCAGGTCGGAAAAGCCGCCGCAAAGCACATAGAGCGACAGCGCGAGAATGCAAATCGTGCGGATTGTGGCGGGTCGTGAATCGCTCTTCGTTATCATTGGCAACCTCCGGCGATGCGAAGCCTAGCACGCCATTGTCCCGACCTGCGCGGAAACCGTTCGCACGCCAGCGCGATACCCGCAAGCATCCGCCGTAGGCTCTCGCCGGTAAGGCTGCGCGGCTTCACCACGACCAGGCTCCGGCGTTCCAGGTGGGCACGAAGGCGTTCGGCGCAAAACCGTGCAGGCCGCGCTGGTACGCGTAGATGTAATCGGAGTCGAACAGATAGAGGACCGGCACCCGGCTCGCCACGATCCGCGCGATCTTGCCGTAGAGCCGCTTGCGTTCGGAGGTCGAGGTCGAGGCGAGCGCGCGCCGCTCGAGCCGGTCGACCTGCGGATTGCACCAGTTCATGTAATTCGAGGGCGCACCGCACTTCAGCACCGCCGAATCGTCGGGATCGGCGCCCATCGTCCACGGCACGTACGCCATATCGAATTCACCCGTGGCCAGCGTTCCGGTGCGCGGTAAAAAAAGTTGCGCATTGCTCACGCTCTTCACCGTGACTGCGATGCCTCGTTCGCGCAGTTCGGCTTGCACCATCGTCGCAACCCGGACGCCGGTCATCGATTCGGAAAACTGCACGTAGCGGGTGTTCCCCATAGGAACCAGCTTTTCGACCCCAGGTTGTCGGTTTCCGGCCTTGCGGGGGGTGAACCGGCGATGTGAGTCGAGGTCTGGTACTCGGTGTCCAGCGTCGAGGTTCCGCGCGAGTTCGCGGTCGGCTTCCGCCCCTCGCCCGCGCCGCAACCGGTCACGCTGATCGGTGCGCGCGCAGCCGAAGTATCGGAATCCTGCGCGGCGGACGCGGCGCGGACGCAGAGCAGTCCACCGGCGCAGATGCACGAGGTGATCGCGAAAGCGGCGAGCGAGGAAAAGCGTAGGGTCATGTGGCGGCTCCTTTAGCGTCCCATAGACTTTCGACAACCGCATTATCCCAGCACCCGGCGACGATACTCGCGCAGTTTCAGCTCACCGTTGCCATTGGAGGCGAATCGATTGGAACGTTGCGCGGCATGGTATTGAGGTCGCGCCGAGAAAACTGCGCTTTGATGGAGCGACAGCCAGCCAGTGTAGCGACTTCCTACTTGGCGAGACATTGGCGGACCGTCGCAGTGATCTGCGGCATTGCGGGCGTCGCCGTGTGGGCGTACTTCGTCGCTTTCGTCGCGGGCCAGGAGACGATGCGATGGTACGACTGGCTCCGCATAGTTGGAATGCTCTGGACGCTCAGTTTCGGCGTTCTCCTCGGCTGGCGCCGGCCGGACTCGGCGGCGGTGCGCCTGCTTTCGGCCGCGCTCGTGCTGTACGCGTTTTTTGACGGCGTCCTCGTGCTCGGCGAAGCGGCTCACGGCGCTCGCTTTCACGGCAGCGTCGCGGTCGGTTTTGCGGAAGCGGGAATCGTCTTCAGCTGCTGCGTGCTCATGCTGCGCTTCGCTTCGATGTTCGGAAGGCCGCTTACGCCGGCGCGTCAAGCCGTGCTCACTTTCGGGTATGCCGCCGCGGCAGGCACGGCGATCGCCGCCTGCATGACGCCGTTCGTACCGGCAGGTAGATGGCTGTATGCATTCACCGATCCGGGGCATTATGCACTACCTCGGTTTGCGGTTCTGCTGTGCGGCATACTGGCAATTGCGGCGACGCGCGACGAGGAGCGGCAGCGGGTTGGCTGGCCGTTTGCGTCGTTCGGCGTGTTGTACGTCGTGTCGATTGCCGGATTCGCCGGAGCGCTTCAGCAAGGAGTCTTCGGCGCCGCGGTACGATTGGCGCTGTTCGTCATGCCGCTCGGGCTGACGTATTCCGCGCTGCAGCGACGCCTCTACGACATCGGGTTCATCGTCAATCGCGCGACTGTCTTTGCGGCGATCTCGGGAATCCTCGTCGGCTCGTTTGTCTTGTTGGAGTGGATCCTCCAACAATGGTTCGGCCAGGCCAGCCGTGAGTTCGGGCTTGCGGCAAATGTCGCGCTGGCACTGCTCCTCGGCATTTCCTTGAGCTTCGTGCACCGGCGCGTTGACGGCTTCGTCGACAAAGTGTTTTTCAAAAAACGCCACGACGACGTGCTGGCGCTCAAGCTGTTCGCGCGCGAAGCCGCCTTGATTACCAAGCGTGACACGCTTGTAAGAACGGACGCGCTCGGAAGTGCTGGAGCATTCCGAAGCGTCGAGCGCATCGCTGCTGCTGCTCGATGGTGCTGTTGCCGTCGACTTGAACGATCCTGCGATCCTGGCCATGCGTACCTGGCACGAGCCGGTAGAACTGCATCATTTCAAGACCTGCATCGCGGGAGAGTATGCCTTTCCGATGCTCGCCCGCGGCGCGCTGCTGGGCGTGCTGGTCTGTGGGGAGAAGAAAAGCGGCGAGGCGTTTGCGCCCGACGAAGTCGATGCGCTAAAGACCTTGGCGCACGGCACGGGTATGGCTCTGGAGGGCTTTGCGCGGAATGAAAACGATGGCGTGGCATCGTTGCAGAATACTCTGACCGCGCTGCGCATGGACGTGATGGCGCGCCTCGACGCGCTCTCGAGCGAGGTTCGAGCGCAAAGGCCGCAGGCTTGACGGCACGGCTCAATCGGAAATAAGAACCGACGAACAGTTGGCCCCGGTAAAGCTTTTTTACTCGTGCGCAAGGCACAAACTTTATGCTAACCGACGCCGAGGGGGCCGCGATGGGTGCCGGCCTGGCGGCTTTCTAACAGCCTGACCACCGATTTCTGCATCGACGCCGTCGAGGAGGCGATCGCCAAGTTGGGCTGCCCAGAAATCTTCAACACCGACCAGGGTTGCCAGTTCACCGACAAAGACTTCGTCGGCGTACTCAAAGATCGTGGCATCGCGATCAGCATGGACGGCAAGGGCGCCTGGCGCGACGACGTCTTCGTTGAACGGTTCTGGCGCTCGCTCAAATATGAGGAGGTGTATCTGCGCGCCTACGACGATGCGACCCAAGCCAAGCGCCTCATCGGGCGCTACATTGCGTTCTACAACCAGCAGCGGCCGCACTCATCACTCGACGGTCGCCCACCCGATACTGTATACTTCAATCAGCCGACCAAAATGGCGGCCTAACTGGCAGATGCATCACATAACGAGGCCCAGTTCCGTGTTCAAAAAAGCGGCGCCACCTCTGCCCCCGCGGGCCGCTGAGCGCGGCATTTTGCGCCGAGCCCAACGTTTGGCTCGACCAGAGCCCTGAAAAACAGCCGGAATCGCCCGGCAGCCACTCGAAAAGGACGGTTAAATGGGGAATACCGGTTAAAACGGTTTTGAGACGTGAATGTGTTGAGGTGACGACGCGGCAGAGGCCCGTCGTGATTCTCCTCGAAATCGAGCGCATACTGGCGACAGAGGCACGGCGGTGACCCGAACGGCGGTCCGGACCATAGTCATTGTCGCGTTCACCCTTGTGGCGATGGTCGTGGAGGGTTCGGACCTGGCGCTTCCATGGCATCCATACGCGTCGTTTGGTTTTCTTATGGGTCCACGATCCGACGTTGTCGCGGTCTTTCCAAGTGCATCGCGAGTGCTACGCGTTGGCGATTCGATAGACGTATCACGCATGGTGCCGGCAGATCGGTTCGCCGTCGCCCGCGTTGTAACACCGGGGCGCGTAATACAGCTGCCGCTCACGTCGGGACGAATCACAACGCTCACGGCGCAAACGCTCCCGCGCACCACGGCCGACAACATTAGTGACGTTATCGAAGTGCTGGCAATGCTTGCGTATCTGATCCTCGCAGCAACGCTCGTCTTGCTTCGCCCGATGCCGGCTACATGGGCGTTCTACGCGTTCTCATATTCGTTCTGCACCTTCGCCGCGACGCCGAACACGTGGCCGTTCTCAATCGCGATTCCGGGTGCGGTGCTTATTACGACGGCAGGCGCGCTCTCACCAGGTGCATTTATCTCATTCGCACTGCGCTTTCCGAACGCGAGCCCCCGCGATGGGGGGAAGCTTCTTGAACGGGCGGCGCTGTTCATCGTTACGCCCTTCCTAGTCGCGTTCGGCCTCTTCCACACCCTCGGTTACATTTTTGCCGGCTGGATCTCGCCCCCATGGCTAAATACCGGTTCGGACATTCTGCGGCTTTCGGGTTATGCGGCCGGTGTGATGGCGTTGATCGTACGGTACATTTCCGCGCCGACGGACGAGCGCAATCGGCTGCGCTGGGTGGTATGCGCGTTCGCCATTGCGTTCTTGCCATTCTTGTCCGCAACGTTCGCATGGACTCGAGGACTCTGGCCCACGAGTCCCACGACGATCAACCTTTGCCAAGCGTGCGCCGTCCTCGCGCCAATCGCGCTCGCCTATACCGTACTCAGGCATCGGCTCTTCGATATCCGGCTCGTGGTAAGCCGGGCGCTGATGTATACGGCTATGACCTCGTTGGTCGTGGCCGCTGTGGCACTCATCGATTGGGGCTTTAGCAAGTGGCTCGAGCAGTCACGCT
>Ga0208357_1001964_pt1 | contig 14276 bp, 11 predicted proteins | sample NGESurdeep092012_6_FD_184487 | JGI IMG/M metagenome (GOLD analysis project Ga0208357, IMG submission 184487) | Arctic peat soil microbial communities from Barrow, Alaska - NGEE Surface sample F52-2 deep-092012 (SPAdes) | ecosystem: Environmental > Terrestrial > Soil > Wetlands > Peat ... | reverse complement strand
TATTCCGTCGCGGTCGGACATGTCGTGGGCGGAACATGAATGCTCTACCAAGAATTAAACACCCAAAACGAGCCATCCACAGCGTCGTCCTTGAATCTTCATAGACCAGTCACACGTCGTTCACCTGGCGTTTACAAGACGTCACGGCGGTGGAATGCTTTTCCAGATCAGCCAACCAGAGCACGGGTCACCCGCTGCACCTGGGTGGTCTACCGATGCCAGAGACTTGGCGTCGACGTGAGGCTTTGGACATCTCTACCCCAACTCAGCGGATTGTGGCCCTCCCACCGTGGGCCACCTCTCAGGACTCGGTGACCTCGGCCGCGCCACTCCCAGCAGCCGGCCCGTAGCCAGCGTTGCCCAACATTCGCCGTAAGTCGACGACTTGCTGCGCTTCGATATCCTTGTGCCGCGGCGGCTCAAATGGCTCGGTCTCGCCACCGAGCGTCACGAGGAACTTCCCGTGGTGAGTCTCCTCGACCGAGCCAACTGCCTCGAGCAATGAGAGGACGTCTCTCCACTCGATGTTGTGGCCGACTGGGTGCCGAAAAATTTGGGTCACGGTGTCGCGATGATGGCTGTTCAGATGGATTGGTCCAGGCGTTGACGTCACGGGGATACCTCCCGCCCGAGGCTAACCCGACCTCAGTCGATCTGGCGGGTCAGACCCAAGCATCAGTCAGCTTCTTCCAGACCACTTGCAGTGTCTCCGGTAAGACCCGGGTGCCGGCAATGGACGTCATGAAATTGGTATCCCCCGACCAACGCGGCAGCACGTGCAGATGGAGATGAGCCGGGATCCCCGCACCACTGGCCCGACCCAGGTTCGCACCAATATTCATCCCGTCAGGTTCATACGCAGCCTCGATGGCTCTCGCCGCTCGACGAGTGGTGGCCCACACCTCGGCGGATTCGAGCTCGGTCAAGGCCTCCAAGCTACCTGCATGACGTAGTGGAAGGACCAAGACGTGCCCACTGGCGTAGGGATAGGCGTTCAGGACGACAAACGACCATTCGCCTCTCCAGACAACAAGATTCTCGACCGATGGCGGACCACTCTGGGCGAGGCGACAGAACACACACTGCGCAGCGTCATCGCTTGTTCCCTCCGCTCGGTGGCGAGCGGTCGCGTCCTCGATGTAGTCGCTGCGCCATCCGGCCCAGAGGTGACCCAGATTCACGCGTCTGCGTTCCCGCCGGCGTTGTCTTCAGGTGAGCCTTTCCGCACCACTTCCTCCACCACCTCCGCCACGAAGTCGGTCACGTCGACGCCCCGTTCCGGCCTGTTGTCGGTGGAGCCCCGCCGGTTGACCCCGACCGTGCCGTTCTTGACGTCGTCATCGCCGACCACCAGCACGTAGGGCAATTTGGCCATCTTGGCCCGGCGTATCAGCGCGCCCATCTTCTCGCCGGTCATATCGAGTGTGGCCCGCAAGCCGGCCGCCCCACAGACGTCGACCACCGATCGCGCGTAATCGGAATGGGCGTCGGTCACCGGTATCACGCGCACCTGTTCGGGAGAGAGCCATGTCGGTAGGGCCCCCGCATAGTGCTCGATCAGTACCGCCATGAAGCGCTCTACCGAACCAAACAGAGCCCGGTGGATCATAATCGGCCGATGCCGCCCGTTGTCAGCGCCGACATACTCGAGCTCGAAGCGGTCGGGTAGCTGGAAATCCAGTTGCACGGTAGACATCTGCCAGGTCCGACCAATGGCGTCTTGGGCCTGGACTGAGATCTTGGGGCCGTAGAAGGCACCACCGCCCTCGTCCATCACCAAGTCAAGGCCGATTTCGGTGGCGGTGGAGCGCAGTGCCTCCGTCGCCACCGCCCAGTCCTCATCCGACCCCACGCCCTTACCGGGAGGCTTGGTCGAAAGTTCAAGATAGAAATCGTTCAGTCCGAAGTCTCGCAGCAAGTCGAGGACAAAGTGCAGGGTCCGGACCAATTCGCCGCGCATGTCCTCACGAGTGCAGAAGATGTGGGCGTCGTCCTGGGTCATCCCCCGGACGCGAGTAAGTCCGTGCACCACGCCGGACTTTTCGTAGCGGTACACCGTGCCGAATTCGAACAAGCGGAGCGGCAGTTCTCGGTACGACCGCTGACGGCTCTTGAAGACCAAGATGTGGAACGGGCAATTCATCGGCTTGAGGTAGTAGTCGATGCCCCCGTCGAGCTCCATGGGCGGGTACATGCTGTCGGCAAACCAGTCGAGGTGGCCCGAAATCTCGAAGAGCTGGCTCTTGGTGATGTGGGGCGAGTTCACGAACTCGTAGCCGGATTCCACGTGACGCTGCCGGGAGTAGTCCTCCATCAGTCGGCGAATGGTGCCGCCCTTGGGGTGGAAGATGGCCAGTCCCGGACCAATCTCATCAGGAAAGCTGAAGAGGTCGAGCTCGGCCCCCAACTTGCGATGATCACGCCTCTCGGCTTCCTCCAGTTGGTGCAGATAGGCGGCCAAGGCCTTGGCGGATTCCCAGGCTGTTCCGTAAATGCGTTGGAGCTGCTCCTTCTTCTCATCGCCGCGCCAATAAGCTCCGGCTACTCGCATGAGCTTGAAATGACCCAGCCGGGAGGTCGAAGGCACATGCGGGCCTCGGCACAGATCCGTGAACGAATCGCTGTTCCAGTAGGTGCTGACCAGCGAACCGCCGGCGTCGACCTCATCGGCGCCGGCCTCGACTGCTTCAATGATCTCGCGCTTGAATGGCTGATCGGCGAAGATTTCCAACCCTTCATCGATGGCATGCTCGTGCCGGATGAAGGGCTGGTTGTCCGCCATGATCGATCGCATTTCCGCCTCGACCCGACCCAGGTCATCGTCGCTGAACCGGGCCCCGTCCGGCAGCTCGAAGTCGTAGTAGAACCCGTTCTCAATCACTGGTCCGATCGCATATTTGGCCCCGGGCCAGAGCCGGAGCACGGCCTGCGCCAGCACGTGCGCGGTGGAGTGCCGGAGGACCTCACGACCCGCGTCGGTGTCCCCCGTGATGATGGCGACTTCGTCCCCGTCCGCGAGTGGGGTACTCAGGTCAACCTCGTGCCCATCGATCGTGGCCACCACGGCCGCCTTGGCCAGACGGGGGCCGATGGCCAGGGCGAGGTCAGCGGCGGTCGTTCCCTCGGCGAGCTCCCGGTTCGATCCGTCGGGAAGCCGTACCGAAATAACGCCTGCCATTGTTCACCCTCTCCTGCTCAGCCGGGGGATTGCTCCTCGCCGGAACGTGGCTCAAGGGTACTGGACCACCATCGCCCCCTGGGACCCACTGGATTGGCCGAGAAGTCACCCTGATCGCGAATTCATAGCCGTTCGGCCCGTCACCATTGCCGGACCGGGCTGGATGCTCTCTGACGGTCACGGGCCAACGGATGGATCGGTTGTACAGATCGACCTTTGCCTCCGCCTGAAATTTGATAGTGGTCCGACCTCTCTCCGTCGAGACTCTCCCGTGTCTACAGCAGCACGCCCAGCAAATCCGCGCCAAGGGCCACCGATTGCCCGGAGTTGGCGGCAGCATCCAGCGCAGCCAGCGCTCCAGGAGTATCGAGATCAGAATCAAGCGCGGCTCGCACCTGGGCCAGTCCGGCATCCCCCGCGCCGTCAGAGGCGCTTCGCCACAGCGCCAATCGGGCCGCCGCCGGCGGCATGTCCGCCCCCGTTTCCCAGTCCCAGTCCCCCCGGTAATGATGGGCCAACAAGGCCAGGCGAACAGCAGGTGACTCCCAGTCGTTGCAGAGATCGCCCACGAAAACCAGATTCCCAAGGGACTTGGACATTTTGGTGCCCCCGAGGCCAACCAGACCGACGTGGAACCACAACCGGACGAACTGCTTTCCGGTCACCGATTCCGACTGAGCAGCCTCACATTCATGGTGGGGAAAGACCAGGTCGCGTCCCCCGCCGTGGATATCGATCGTCTCGCCTAATTCACGCAACGCCAACGCGGAACACTCAATATGCCAACCCGGACGACCGGGACCCCATCTCGATTCCCACGCGGGCTCATCAGACAAGGACGGCTGCCAAAGGACAAAGTCCAACGGATTCCGCTTACGAGGATCATCAGGATTCCCACCGTGTTCTGCCGCCAAGCGCAACATGTCAGACCGTCCGTAACCGCTGATCCGACCGAACTCAGAAAAGCTGGTCACATCGAAATAGACCGCGCCGCCCGACTCGTAGGCGTGTCCCTTGTCCAGCGCAACTCCCACCAACGACAGAATTTCAGATATGGCGGAGGTCGCACGTGGCTCGGAGTACACCGGCAGTAGGTTCAGCATGCCCATTTCGGCGTCGAACCGCGCCATCTCCTCAGCCGCCAAATCCAGATAGTGGACTCCCATCTCCCGGGACTTGCGCAATATGTCGTCGTCTATGTCGGTGACATTGCGGACGCACCGCGCCACGTGTCCGGCATCCTGCAAACGCCGCTGCAGCATGTCGAAGTACAAGTAAACGGCAGCGTGACCCAGGTGAGCAGAGTCGTAGGGGGTGATCCCACAGGAGTACATCGTGACCAATGGGCCGGGCGAAAAGGACACCACCGATCCTCTCGCCGTGTCGAACAATTCCATCGCTATATCCCAGCCATCTGCAGTGTCGAGTGCACCTTGTATCGGATGTTGAGCGTGATGCAGACCGCCGTGAAGGCCTCGATGGCTGCCGCCTGGCTCAACGTCCCCGTGTCGAGTGGCCTGAGTCCAGGCATGGCGTCAATCAGCCCCATGGCAGCTCCCGTGGCTTCGGCGTGGTCCGAACACACCAACACGTCTGCCTCCAAGCCCGAATCAAGATCTTCCATTTCCGAAGCAGGCAAATGGTGAAACGCGGCGGCCACCAACGATCCCGGCAGCGCGGCCTGCACGGTTGCGGCCACCGACCCGCGCGGGGGGATCAGCGCCAGCATCTCTCGACCCTCCTTGGCCAATGCGTTAGCCATCGAGATGACGACCTTGCCGGCCAAGGCGTCCCGCAATGGCCTGACGGTCGGGATTGCGCTGTCCCACGGGGTGGCCAGCACAATCACGTCCGCCCTGGCCGCTCCTTCATTGTCGGCCCCGTCCATCTCCAAGGTAAGACCGGGCCACCGAGCGACAACCTCCCGGGCCACTCGAGATGCCCTCTCCGCCTCGCGAGATCCCACGGTGACCTGAACTCCCGACGCCGCCAATCGAACGGCCAGGCCCCGGCCGGCTGGACCTGTTCCGCCAAGTATCCCCACGTGCATGCCCCCACTGTCGCATAACCTCGCGAACCACATGGGACTTCTCGCTGGCAAACGCCTCCTCATCACCGGCGTCCTCACCGACGCCTCCCTCGCCTTCGCCGTGGCCAAGTTGGCCCAAGAAGAAGGAGCTGAGGTGGTTCTTTCGGGAGCGGGCCGTGCTCTCTCGCTTACCAAGCGGACCGCCCGCAAGCTTCCGGTCGAACCAGATGTGCTCGAGATCGACGTCACCTCCCCCGAACAACTCGCCGCGGCGGGCGCCGCCCTCGCAGACCGGTGGGACGGGCTCGACGGGCTGCTCCACGCCATTGGCTTTGCGCCCCCGAATTGCCTGGGCAACGGCATGTTCTCGGCCAATTGGGACGACGTTTCCGTCGCGCTCAACATTTCCGCCTACTCGCTCAAGGCCCTCGTGGAGGCGTTCAGACCCCTCCTCACCAATGCCGGGCGCCATGGTGGGGCATCGGTCGTCGGATTGGATTTCGATGCCACGGTGGCGTGGCCCATCTACGACTGGATGGGCGTCGCCAAGGCTGCCCTCGAGTCCCTCACCAGGTACCTGGCCCGCGACCTGGGATCTGACGGGATTCGGGTCAATCTTGTCGCTGCTGGGCCGATCAGGACGATGGCGGCCAAATCGATTCCGGGTTTCTCAGCCTTCGAAGACACCTGGGCCGATCGTGCCCCCCTCGGCTGGAACGTCCACGACTCCGATGTGGTCGCCCGCGGCTGTGTCGCGCTCTTCAGTGACCTCCTGCCCATGACGACGGGTGAAATCCTGCATGTCGACGGCGGGGTGCACGCCGTCAAATAACGATGACCTCCCAATTCAACAGAATTGGGGACGTCCTCACGCCGGAGAACGGGACCGGGACATCCTGTGACTCCGCGGCGACCTTGCTTCCGCCGACCATCCCGCTGCCCCAATCGACCGGCAGGCGCCCCAATCGCTCGACCGCGGTGTGAGAGGTCAACGGCATATGGCAAAATCGGGAGGAGAGTGACGTCAGGCGGACGGATCTCAGCTGTTACGTATGTTGTTGGGCGGCGATGGATCCAGCAAATCCAGACCTTCGCACCCAAAGGTGGGGATCTCGATGAGGATATTCGATCAAGAGTTCGGCAAGCTGAAGTCGGTCTCGGATCATGAGACCAACCCACCTCATGGCTCTGCCAGCGCTCTCGATGGAGCCGACCCCAGTTCCTCACCTTCCGCAATTGCGACATCTGCTCACGGTTCGATCACCGAAAGGGGGTTGATGTTTGTACACGTCAGTACCGACTTCCTGTGCAGCTACATCGCGCTCCCGTTGTCTCTCGTCCTCTTGAGCCAGATTTCCTCCGTTCCAACGAACTCGATCCATCGGCTCTGGTCGAACTTCACCCTTGACTCCCTCTTTCCCATTTCTGTCGTCGTGGCCCTCGCACTCGGTGGTATGTACCGTTCGACGCATCGCCGGATGCAACCCAGTGCCTTCTTAGAGATCCGCGACCTCTCCTTTGGAGTTGGTGCTGGTTGCGTACTTACCCTCGCAGTCGACGCTCTGCTCCACGTGACGTTTCATCGCACGGAAGCAAACGCAACCCAACTCGTGTTCGCCGTGATCGTCACCGTGGTCGTCATCACTTTTGGCCGAATCGGAATGCGGTACTTCCTCCATGCCCTCACCACGACCAGAGTGATCGTCGTGGGTTCGGGACAATTGGCTGAGCGGATCATGACCAATGTTCGCCAGGATTCGGGCATGACACTGGTCGGGAGAGTGGTCGACAGCGATGTCGTTGAGGAAGGGGCCGTCGGGCGTGTGCGCGATCTTCCGTTGCTCTGCCCCCAGTTGGAGGTTCACCGCGTTCTGGTTGCCTTTCCCGAACAAGCTTCGGAGCAGTCCCTGAACACCTACCGCCGGCTCCAAGACACCGTTCATCTGGCTATGGTGCCTCGCTACTTCGAATTGGTCAGCTGGCGATCTCGCATGAGTGACCTGTCCGGCACACCCTTTCTGGAACTCGCCCGACCCCACATGAGTGCATGGGATCGGTCCATGAAGAGAGCATTCGATATTGGCATCAGTTCAATTGTCTTGCTGGTTACATCTCCACTGCTTCTGGTGGTTGCCGTCGGAGTGAAGCTCAGCTCACCGGGTCCGATCTTCTTCAAGCAGAACCGATTGGGGCGGCACCAACATCCATTTACCATTTCAAAATTTCGCTCAATGCGGGTAGCCACCGAGGTCGACAGGAACGTCGCTCCGGAAGGGCTGACAGAAGACATCAATCGCCCGCTTCGTGAAATACGGGACAAGTCGAGCGAGCAGGGCCGGATCACCCCCTTCGGTGCCTTCCTTCGTAAGTCCGGTATCGATGAGATCCCTCAGTTCATTAACGTCTTCCGGGGCCACATGTCGGTCGTGGGTCCTCGGCCCTTTATCCCTGCTGAGTCTGGTGTGGATGGCTGGGGAACCCGCCGTTTCGAAGTGCGCCCGGGTATCACCGGACTCTGGCAAGTCTCCGGGCGCAACGACCTCACTCGAGAAGACCTCGCCCAGCTGGACTACCTCTACGTTGCCTCGTGGTCGATGTGGTGGGACCTGAAGATCATGTGGGAAACCCCCAAGACGATGGCCCGAGGTACTGGCGCGTACTGAATCCTGACCTTTCCTTGGCGCGGTCGCCCGACGTTCGAGATCTCGCCGAACATGAGCCTGCATCCACTGGTCTCGCGATTGTCCCTGCCCGTTGCTCACTCGGACCGGCATGGCCGAGTGGTTTCCGCCCATTGAAGCGCAGGCGCGCAGGCCACCTTCGACCGTCGTCGAACTCTCCCGTGCGTTACTCGGACAGCAGCCAGTGCCGAGGTGACATCAGGTCGCTCGCTTCGTCCGGACCCCACGATCCTCGCGGGTAAATGATCGGCTCGGGCTTGTCGTGCAATATCCCGTCGGCCACTTTCCACACGTGTTCCAAACCGTCGGGACGGGTGAAGAGTGAGCGATCGCCGATCAACACATCGTGGAGCAGGCGAGAGTACGCCGGGAGTGACGGGGTGTGGAAGCCCGTGCCCAACGGTAAGGCGATGGTGGCCGCACTCAGGGTCAGGGCGGGTCCCGGCTCCTTGACCACCAAGGTCAAGGTGATCCGCCCGTCGCCGGAAAGCTCAAAGCCGAGCACGCTCGCGGCGGTGGGCTGACCAGCCAAACCGGGTACCGGATCCTTGAACACCACGCTGACCCGTTGGTGGCTCTCGGTCAGACACTTGCCGGTACGCAGAAGAAACGGGACGCCCTTCCATCGATCATTGTCAACCCACACTTTGGCGGCCACAAACGTCTCGGTGCGAGAGTCATCCGGCACGCTGTCGATGGCCCGATAGCCCTGATACTGGCCCACGACCACGTCATCGGGGGTAAGCGGGCGGAAGCACCCGATGACCTTCTCGCGAGCCTCGGCCAGACATTCAGGCTCCAGGCAGTGTGGTGGCTCCATGGCCACTTCTGCCGTCAACTGAAAGAGGTGGGTGACCAACATGTCGAGGATGGCACCCGTGGCCTCATAGAAATTGGCCCGGCCGGCGACGTCCAAGGTCTCGGGAACGTCAATCTGGACATTGTCGATATGGGAGGCATCCCATGTCCCCGCGAAGAGGCCATTCCCGAACCGCACCACATGCACGTCCTGCGTGGCTTCCTTCCCCAAGAAGTGATCGATGCGGTAGATCTGCGACTCTTCAAAGGTGGCGTGCGCCACATGGTCGAGGTCCCGGAAGGTCTCCATGGACGTTCCAAACGGCTTCTCGTAGACCACCCTCGATCGCTCAACCAGCCCGTGGGCGCCTATAGCTTCCGTCAGCGGTCCAAACGCCACGGGTGGGACAGCCATGTAGTGGATCCGCTGGGGCGTGCCTCCGAGCTCCTGCTCCGCCTCGGCCAGTACGTCAAGCAGGCACCCGGGATCGCTCGCGTCGAAGCCCCCGCCGGCAAAGCGCAAGCGGGACCGCACCTCCTCCCAGGGACCCTCCGACGGTTTGGGTCCGAACTCTTCGAGGCTCTCACGGACACGCTCCTGGAAGTCCTCGTGGGACACGTCACCACGTCCGTTGCCCACTAAGCGCCACTCCGGAGGTAGCAAACCGGCGATGGCCAGGCGGTAAAAAGCCGGGAGGACCAAACGGTGGGCCAGGTCTCCGGTGCCGCCATACAGAATGAAGATCGTCGGTTCGGGGATAAGCCGGGGATCTGTCATGAGGGTATTCCTCCGATGGGTTGGGTTGGTCAGGGCCAGGCGAGCTGGCGAAGCGAATCGGCGAGCGTCGAAAATCTCCCATGCCTCGCCGACCTCCGGCAACCCGATGTCGAGGCTGGCCGGGAGCACCGGTAGCTTGACGTGAGAGTGAAGCTCATAGCCTTGCCTGCCCATGTCGTCTGCCCTCCCCCCATCCGTGGGGTAGGTGACTGATGGCTGTACGCGGTCACGGCATGGGCGGCGGTCGAGCCAGCGGCGGGTGGGGTGGCATGCGGTCGCTCCGCCAAGACCGTTCCGTCCTGCAACACCGGGTGAAGAAGGGCACGGCCCGGCGCATGTTGACGTTTGCCGTTCCCTACCGCCGGATTCTGGCCGTCTTCCTGCCCGTCGTCGTGCTGGATGCCGCCATCGCCGCGATCAACCCACTCATCCTGCGCGCGTTGATCGACAATGGCATTGCGCTCAAAAACGAACGTCTGGTCGTCGGGTTGGCCGTCCTGGCCGGGAGCCTGGCCATTTTTGACGCTGGCTTAGCCCTGGTGGAACGGCGCATCTCCGCCGTCATCGGTGAGGGGCTCATCTTCGATATGCGGTCCAAAGTCTTTCGCCACATTCAACAGATGCCGCTGGCCTTCTTTACCCGTACTCAAACCGGTGCGCTGGTCAGCCGGCTTAACAATGATGTGATCGGTGCCCAACAGGCGTTCACCGATCTCCTCTCCAACGTGGTCGGCAACCTGGTCACGGTGTTCATTGTGCTCGGGACAATGTTCTTCTTGAGCTGGCAGATCACATTGGCCGCACTGGTCCTCCTCCCGGTGTTCCTCATCCCGGCCCGGTACGTGGGCCGACACATTGGATCCCTGACGATGGAGGGGTACAACCTCAATTCCGAAATGAACATGGTGATGCAAGAACGTTTCGGCGTCGGCGGGGCCATGCTGGTCAAGCTTCTGGGTCGACCTGAGGTTGAGGCGGCTTCCTTCGACGCCAAGGCCGGACGCGTGCGCGACATCGGTATCGCTCAGGCCACGTATGCCCGAGTCTTCTTCGTCGCCCTGACTCTGACTGCTTCCTTGGCCACGGCTCTCGTCTACGGATTTGGCGGCGTGGCCGCCATCAAGGGCACCCTCGCCGTTGGGACGGTCGTGGCACTCACGCAGTACCTGACCCGGCTGTACGGACCGTTGACCCAGCTCTCCAACCTCAACCTCGATGTGATGACGGCGCTGGTCTCATTCGAGCGTCTCTTTGAAGTGCTCGACATCGTCCCTATGCTGCAAGAGGATCCCGATGCGGTGGCCATTCCCCGGGGTCCTGCGTCCATTGAGTTCGACCATGTCGACTTCACCTACCCAGGCGCTGGTGAAGTCTCGCTGGCCTCGCTCGAATCGGTGGCCGTGCTCGAGTCTGGGCCTCGTAGTGAAGTGCTTCACGACATCTCCTTCCGGGTCACTCCGGGCCGGATGGTCGCTCTCGTGGGACCTTCGGGCGCCGGCAAGACGACCATCTCGTCCCTGGTCCCTCGCCTGTACGACGTCAGCGCTGGGTCCATCAAGCTCAATGGCATCGACCTTCGCCGGGCCACCATGGAGTCCATCCGCGATGTCGTGGGCGTCGTCACCCAAGATCCCCATCTCTTTCACGACACGCTGCGAGCCAATCTCATGTACGCCCGACACGATGCCACCGAGGCTGACGTCATGGCCGCACTTGATCAAGCACAGATTGGCCACCTGGTGGCATCTCTCCCGGACGGACTCGACACCGTCATCGGCGAGAGGGGTTACCGGCTTTCTGGTGGCGAGAAACAGCGCGTGGCCCTGGCCCGTCTCATGCTCAAGGCCCCCGACATCGTGGTCCTCGACGAAGCGACCGCCCATCTGGACTCAGAATCCGAGGCGGCGGTCCAGCGGGCATTGCGCGAGACCTTGAGCGGGCGCACGTCCCTCGTCATCGCTCACCGACTTTCCACCGTGCGTGAGGCCGATGAGCTACTGGTCATCGACGATGGTCGCATCGTTGAGCGGGGCACCCACGCCAGCTTGCTGGCTGAGGACGGCCTCTACGCTGAGCTCTACCGAACCCAATTCGCCGACCAGGAGGATCCTCAATCCCCTGCGGCATGACGATCACTGGTGCCATGCCCCAGCAGCACCGCCCGCCTCCTTGATGATGCGGGCATGAGCGGGATACGCCCGCGCAAACTAGAATTGGTTCTACTTGGAGGGCAGGACCTTCAACGACACGACCTTTGGAGGTCCATCGTGCACAACGAGCTCTGCGAACGTCTCGGCATTGAGTTCCCGATCTTTGCCTTCACCCACTGCCGCGACGTGGCCGCCGCCGTGTCCAACACGGGTGGGATGGGCGTGCTCGGGGCCGTCGGATTCAGCGCCGAAGAGCTCGAGGTGGAGCTGACCTGGCTCGATGAACACGTCGGCGACCGTCCGTACGGCGTCGACATCGTGATTCCCGGAAAGTATGAGGGGATGGGTGAGCTCGACCCGGTCAAACTCGAAGCTGAGCTCCGGGCCATGATCCCCGACGAGCACCGGGTGTTCGTCAAGAAAATCCTGGCCGACCACGGAGTGCCTGAACTCGAAGGCGGGCCGAAACGCGAGCTGTTGGGCTGGACGGCCGCCACTGCGGCGCCGTTGGTCGAAGTGATCCTCAAGCACGACAAGGTCAAGCTGGTGGCCAATGCGCTGGGGACTCCGCCCGACGACGTGATCGCCAAGGTCCACGCCCAGGGCATGCTCATCGCCGCCTTGGCCGGGTCGGTCAAGCATGCGCTGAACCACAAGGCGGCCGACGTCGACATCGTCATCTGCCAGGGTTCGGAGGGCGGTGGACACACGGGCGATGTCGGATCGATCGTCCTGTGGCCCGAGGTGATCGACGCAGTGGCTCCCACTCCGGTGCTGGCCGCAGGAGGCGTGGGATCAGGCCGGCAGATGGCGGCAGCCATGGTCATGGGGGCCGCAGGCGTATGGACCGGTTCGCTCTGGCTCACGGTCGAGGAAGCGGCTGTGTCCCCGAAGCAGATGGAGAGCTATATCAAGGCGACGTCGCGCGACACGGTGCGCTCGCGTTCGTGGACGGGCAAGCCGTGCCGCATGCTCAAGAACGACTGGACCGAGGCGTGGGAACAGCCCGAGAACCCAAAGCCTTTGGGCATGCCCCTGCAGATGATGGTGGCCATAGAAGCGGTCAGTCGCGGCCATGCATACCCCGAAGCGGCCGTCGATGTGAACTTCAACCCGGCCGGGCAAGTCATTGGCATGGCGACGAGCGTGAGACGGACACGCGACGTGGTGATGGGCATGGTCGAGGACTACATCGAAGCGATGGAGCGGGTACAGCTGGTCGAATAGGCCGGCCCGGTGGTTCCCGGTCAGACCATGGTGCTCGTGGGAAACCGGGGCGTAGTGTCCCTCCCATGGAACTGCACGAAGCGCTGTACACCACCCGCGCCATGCGGCGGGTCAGGCCTGATCCGATCCCCCTTGAGGTCCAGGCGCGGATTCTCGACGCGGCCGTCCGGGCCCCCAGCGGGGGAAATCAGCAGAATTGGCGGTTCCTGCTGCTGGACGACCAGGACAAGAAGGCGGCGCTCGCCCCGCTGTACCAACACGCCATGGCACAACTCTGGGAGTCGGTGTACAAGACCCAGCTCGATGCCGCCGCCGCCAATCCCGATGCCCCCGAGTCCAAGCAGTTCTTCCGGGTCCAGCGCTCGGCCCAATGGTTGGCCGACCACTTCGACGAGGTGCCGCTCTTTCTCTTCCCCTTCTCCCAATTCGACCCAAGTGGCGGGTCCATCTTCCCGGCCGTCTGGAGCGCCATGCTGGCCGCCCGAGCCGAAGGTATCGGGAGTTGCCTGACGGCACTCTTGCAGTTCTTTCATCCGACCGAGACGCTCGAGATCCTCGGCGTGCCCGACGATCAGGGTTGGATCCTCACCGGCTGCGTCAGCTTCGGCTACCCCACCGGGACGTGGGGCGTTGCGCCCCGTCAGCCGGCGGACGAGGTCTCATATCGGAACGCCTGGGGCCAAGACGTCGGTTTCACCGTGCCCGAGCCTCTCTGGTCCGGCTGACCGGGTTCGGCTGGACCGACGGTTGGACTGATGGCTCACCGTCGTCGCCATCGCCACGAAACGATCCGCCGCCGGGGAGAGTGAGCCCTGACGGTGGACGAGGGTCAGGGAGCGAACGATCGGCGGCTCCGGCCGGGCCAGGACAGCACCAGATGCCCCCGCAGACAGCGCCAGCGATTCGGGGACCAGAGCAGCACCAGCGCCGGCCACCACCAGCGGCACAATGGCGTCTCGTTGCGCCGTGACCACTGCGACCTCGGGTGACCGATCGAGCGCAGCAAGGGCCTCCATCAAGAGACGGGACGTCGAGGTGCCGGGGGGGGCCACCACGAACGGGATGTCGCCCAGTTCGGGCAGGCCGACAGGGTCGCCATCGGCGTGCGGTGAACCCGGGGGGAGGATCAGGACGAGCTTCTGTTGACCCAGTCCGTGCGAGACGAGGGCGTCGGGAATGGCGTGGTCTTCCGTCACGCCCAGCTCGGACGAACCAGATATGACCATCTCGATGAGTTCGCTGGCGTCTTCGGGGGCCGCCAGATCGATGCGGATCCCGCCGAAGTGGCTACGGAACGTCCCTACCAGTGGGGCGAGAGGATCTGCCACCAGCGTCGGAAGGCTGGCCAGGGTGAGGTTGCCGGCGCTGAGTCCGACCACCGCGGCCACCGCGGCCTGCCCGGTTTCCAGATCACGCAGGACCTGTCGGGCCGGAC